>Ga0209026_1000215_pt1 | contig 80382 bp, 80 predicted proteins | sample AraplaCL_Col_mCL_FD_184262 | JGI IMG/M metagenome (GOLD analysis project Ga0209026, IMG submission 184262) | Arabidopsis root microbial communities from the University of North Carolina, USA - plate scrape CL_Col_mCL (SPAdes) (version 2) | ecosystem: Host-associated > Plants > Roots >...
ATGAGGGGTGTTCCAGCGGAGTGAGGCGTTGGCATTCCCTGGAACACCCCTCATCCGTCTCGGCGCTGCGCGCCGATCCACCTTCTCCCACAAAGGGAGAAGGAAGAGGCGTCACCTTTAGCTCACTTCCGCCGTCCTTCTGCGCACGATCACGCCCAGCTCGTCGCTCTCGCGCGCGATGCGCAGGCGCTCCTCGGCTTCCGTCGCTTCGCGCTGGCGGTCCCACATCGAGGCGTAGAGGCCGTGTTTGGCGAGCAGTGCGGCGTGCGTGCCGCGCTCGGCGATCTGGCCGTCCTTCAAGACGATGATCTCGTCGGCAGAGACCACAGTCGACAGCCGATGGGCAATGACGATGGTAGTGCGGCCCTTGCTGACCTGGTCAAGCGCAGCCTGGATCTCCTGCTCGGTATGGCTGTCGAGCGCCGAGGTCGCCTCGTCCAGCATCAGGATCGGCGGCGCCTTGAGGATGGTGCGGGCGATCGCCACGCGCTGCTTCTCGCCGCCCGAAAGCTTCAGGCCGCGCTCGCCGACCATCGAGCGGTAGCCCTCCGGCAATTTCTCGATGAACGGGCCGATCTGGGCGAGCTCGGCGGCCTTGCGCACCTCGTCCTCGTTGGCGCCGACGCGGCCGTAGCGGATGTTGTAGGCGATGGTGTCGTTGAACAGCACCGTGTCCTGCGGCACCATGCCGAGCACGGCGCGCAGGCTCGCCTGCGTGACATCGCGCACATCCTGGCCGTCGATCAGCACCTGGCCCGACTGCACGTCGTAGAAGCGGAACAAAAGCCTGGAGATGGTCGACTTGCCGGCGCCCGACGGGCCGACGATCGCCACCGTCTTGCCGGCCGGCACTTCGAAGGAGACGCCCTTCAGGATCTTGCGGTTGGGGTCATAGGCAAAATGCACGTCGCGGAACTCGACCTTGCCGGCGCTGACCACCAGCGGCTCTGCGTCCGGCTTGTCGACGATCTCCTGCGGCACGTCGAGCAGGTCGAACATATGCTCGATGTCGGTCAATCCTTGCCGGATCTCGCGATAGATGAAGCCGATGAAGTTGAGCGGCACGGAAAGCTGCACCAGCATGGCATTGATGAAGACGAAATCGCCGACGGTCTGCGTGCCGGCCTGCACCTCCAGCGCCGACATGCACATGACGACGACGGTGCCGAGGCCGAAGATGACGCCCTGGCCGAAATTCAGCCAGCCGAGCGAGGTCCAGGTCTTGGTCGCCGCGGCCTCGTAGCGCGCCATCGAGCGGTCGAAACGCTCGGCCTCCATGGCTTCGTTGGTGAAGTATTTGACCGTCTCGAAATTGAGAAGCGAGTCGATCGCCTTGGTGTTGGCGTCGGTGTCGCTGTCGTTCATGTCGCGGCGGATCGAGATGCGCCAGTCGCTCGCCTTGACGGTGAACCAGACATAGAACCAGACCGTGAGCGCAACCACGGCCACATATTTCCAGCCATAGGTGAAGGCGAAAATGCCGGCCGTCAGCGCGAATTCAAGGATGGTCGGCGCCGTGTTCAGCATGATGAAGCGCACGATCGTCTCGATGCCCTTGGTGCCGCGCTCGATGATGCGCGACAGGCCGCCGGTGCGGCGCTCGAGATGGAAGCGGAGCGACAGCTGGTGCATGTGGACGAAGGTGCGGAAGGCGAGCTGGCGCACCGCATATTGGCCGACGCGGGCAAACAGCGCGTCGCGCAGCTGGTTGAAGCCGAGCTGGATCAGGCGCAGCACATTGTAGGCGATGACCAGCATCACCGGCGCCAGCAGGAAGGCCGGCAGCGGCGGCGGCGTCTTGGCGGCGTGGGCCAGCGCGTCGGTCGCCCATTTGAAGAAATAAGGACCGGCGACCAGCGTCAGCTTGGCGACGACCAGGAGCAGCGTCGCCCAGGTGACGCGGGCTCTGAGATCGGCGCGTTCGGCCGGCCACATATAGGGCCAGAGATTGCGCAGGGTGGTGAATGTGCCGGCTTCGGCGGATACGGTCTTTTCGGCCACTAGTCTTGCCTTTTGGGTGAGAGTGTCAGCGGCGTCAGAGCATGATGCCGAAAAGCGTGGAGCGGTTTTCGGACGACATCATGCTCTATCCTGAAACGGGCTGCAGGTAGCGACGAGTTCGGTGAGCGATGCCGAGACGCCGGCGAGTGCGGCGTGGTCGACCGCATAGCGCGAGCGCTGGCGGTCGGCCTCGAAGCGCACGAGCCCGGCCTCGACCAGCACTTTCAGATGCTGCGAGACGGTCGATTGCGCGAGATCGAGGTGGTCGACGACCTCACGGCAGGAACAGCAGCGGCCGGCCGACAGGCGCTTCAGGATCTCGATGCGCGCCGGATGCGACAGCGCCGCCAGGCGCAGGGCCATGGCGTGACTGTCGCTTGTGCATCGCATTTCAGGGGATTCGGTCATCGTCCATCGCCGATAGACGATGGAGCCGGATAGGGCAAGCTAGGCGGATGGGTAGAGAGCTAGTCTCCCCCCTCGTGGGGGAGATCAGCCAATCGCCTCACTCCGTCTTCGCCGTAGGCGTTGTGGCCTGCTCGCCCATGGCCTTCATGTCGGCGTCCTCGCCTTCCTTGGACTTGGACGGCACCTTGAACACCTGGCCCGGCCAGATGCGGTCGGGATCGCGGATCTGATCCCGGTTGGCGAGATAGATGGTCGAATAGCGCACGCCGTGGCCGTAGACGCGGCGCGAGATGCGCCAGAGCGTGTCGTTGCGGCGGATGATGACGGCGCCGTCGGCATGTTCGAGCTTCGGCGCCATCGTTTCGGGCACGTCGGTGGACGGCGTCGCTTCCGCGGTCTTGGCCGGAGCCTCCGCGGCGGGAGCCGGCTTGGCAGCTTCAGCCGTCGCGGCAGCCGGCACGGTGGTTTCGGCAGACTTGGCCTCGGTGGCTGCAGGCGCCTCCGCGATGGCGGCCGGCGTGGCGTCGGCGGTCGCGGCGGACTTGGCCTCGCTCGGCTTCGTCGCGCCCGGGGCGACGGCGGCAACCGACTCGCCGGGCTCGCGCTCGAACGGCACGGCGGCGCGGGCGACGACCTTGACGCCGTCATTGTCGAGGCCATCGACATGGATGGTGTAGTTGCCGACCGGAATGTCGCGCGTCGCTTCGATCAGGAAGCGGCCGTCAGGCGAGGTCTGCGCGTCGCCGAGCAGGATGGCATCGGCATAGGCGCGCACCTTGCGGCCCGGATCGGCCGTGCCGGCGACAAAGATCTTGCTGCCGTCGATCTCTACCGCCTCGACGGCGATCTTGGGCTCGGCCGCAGCGGCTGCAGGCGCAGTCGTTGCCGGAGCGGCGGCCTGGCTGGTTGCGGCGGGCGCCGTTGGTGCGGGTGCGGCTGCCGTTGCGGCAGGCGCGGTCGTTGCCGGAGCCGGAGCTGCCGGCGTCGCCGCCTGGTCGGCGGCGGCCGGGGTCGCGGGCTTGGTCCCGGCCTGCGGAACGGTGATGAGCTGCGAGGCCTTGCCCGGCTCCTCGACCATCGCCAGCACCTGGCCGGTCGGGCTGTTCGGCACCGAGACGACCGCGGTCTGCGCCGAGGCTACGGCGGTACCGCCCACCGTCTGGCGCAAGGTGATCGTGTAGTCGCCGGGCTTCAGCGGATCGTCGAGCACGATGGCGAAGGCGCCGTCGGGGCCGGACTGGGTCGAGCCGAGCACGGTTCCATCATTCAGGATCTCGACCTTGGCGTTGGGCGCGGCATTGCCGGCGACGACGACCGAGCCGTTGCTTTCGACGCGCACGACATCGAAGGTCGGCGAAGCCGGGCCGGTGGCGGCAGGCGCCTGGGCCGCCGGCGCGGCGGATGAAGACGCCGCGGGAGCCGGCGCGGCCGGCGCCGTGGCATTGTTGGCAGGAGCCATGGTGTTGGCAGGCGCCATCGTGTTGGCGGGCGCCATCGTGTTGGCGGGCGCTGGCAGGCGCGCCTCGGTCGTGGTGCTGCTCGACTGGGCTGGTTTGGCGTCCGTCTGCGGCAGCGCGGCGACCTGCGCCGGCTTATTGTCTTTGTGAATGTATGGATCGAGCGCGCCCGACCCGTAGGCGACCGCCGCGACGACGACGACACCGCCCGCCGCGAACAAAAACGCCTTAGAAGGATTGATAGCCATATGTTTTATGCCCCCTTAGCCACCTAACGCCCAGTTTTGAGCGTTTTGTCGCCCCAGAGCAACGGTAAAACGCTCTAACTCCTTGTTTTGGCGCAATTCCCAACGGAAAACCGCTATGCACTTTTCCTGCAATTGCTCTAACGTGTTTTTTCTACGCTCACAAGAAAAAGCCCTTGCCCGGACTTGACCCGGCCAACCGGCCCCATCACCAATGATCCTCATGAACACGATTCGATCCGTCTGCGTCTATTGCGGTTCGTCTCCGGGCCGCGATGAAGCTTACGTCAAGGCCGGCCACCTGCTTGGACGTTCGCTCGCCAAATCCGGACTGCGGCTCGTCTATGGCGGCGGCACCAAGGGCATCATGGGCGCCGTTGCCGAGGGCGCGCTCAAGGCCGGCGGCAAGGTCACCGGCATCATCCCGCGCTTCCTGATCAACAAGGAAGCGACCGAAAGCGCGCTCGACAAGCTCGACGAATTGCAGATCACCGACAACATGCACGAGCGCAAGCACAGCATGTTCGAAAAATCCGACGCCTTTGTGGCGTTGCCGGGCGGCATCGGCACGGCCGAGGAAATCTTCGAGATCATGACCTGGGGCCAGCTCGGCCACCATCGCAAGCCGATCGCTTTCGTCAACATCAAGGGTTTCTGGGACCCTCTGCTTTCACTGCTCGACCACATGTCGGGCGAAGGCTTCATCCACACCGCGCACCGGGTGAGACCGCTGGTCGTCAACGACCCGGAGGCCGTCGTCGCCGCCATCATGGTGGCTGGCTCGTCGGTCGACGCGCCGACGGAGGGCGTGCGGTCGGTGATCGATAAGATGTAGGCTCAAGTGAGGCCGGCCTGACCTGAAGTGCGTTGCGCTATCCTTGCCTCACCTGTGCCTTCAAATTCTCAATCACCGTTCTTCGATCCTGCCGTCGCCAGGCGAGGTGGATCGATACGCTGCGTTTGAACCAGGGCAGATTGCGGAAGACGATGCCGGAGGGGGCTGCCGAGCGCAGGCTTTGCTGCACCGTGGCCAGACCGAGGCCGGCTCTAACCAAGCCGAGCGAGGTCAACGGGTCGTTCGTCTCATAGGCGACGTCAGGCGTGAAGCCGGATTCGACGCAGGCCGCAAGAAACTGCGCGCGATTGGTATCATCGCCAGGTTGGCGCACGACGGTGATCCAGACACGGCCGTCGAGATGGCCGGGCAGGATGTCGGCGATATCGGCCAGCGGATCGCTTTGCGGCATCGCCAGCACCAAGGGCTCGCGTCGCACCAGGACGCTTTCAACATCAGGGTCGCCCTCCGGCGCGGGCGAATAGACGAAGCCGAGGTCGAGGACGCGCTGCCTCAGACCCTCGAACTGCGCCGCCGTCCTGTGGCTGCGTAGCTGCAAATGGAACTCCGGCCGCGTCCGGCGAAAATCCCGCAGCATGTCGGCGACCAGCCCGGCATGCACCGCGCCTTCGACATAGCCGATGGCGAGGCTGCCTTTGGCGCCGCTGGCGAGATTGCGGCCGAGCTCCTCCAACCGCCTGGCATTGGCAAGCAGCGCGCGGGCTTCGGCAAGGAACGCCCTGCCCTCGGCATTGAGATGGACGCGCTGCCTGGCGCGCTCGAACAGAGCGACGCCGAGTTGCTCCTCCAGCTGCATGATCTGCCGGCTCAAGGGCGACTGCGAAATGTGCAATTGCTCGGCGGCGCGGCCGACATTGCCGGCTTCGGCCACGGCGACGAAATATCTGATCTGACGCAGGTCGAGCATTTTTTCCTAATCAGTCTCTATGGGTCTCAACTATAGCCTAATCAGTCTTGGACAGTCTGACCAGCCGGCGCGATATCTCCTGGCATCAACAGCCACACAGGAGACCGCCATGCAGTTCTTTGCCCTGCTCACCCGCAACACCCAGAAGTTCAGCGACGCCGACTTCGCGCCGCTGCTGCCGCCAGAGTCCGAGCAGCGCAAGACCCTCTATGCGCAAGGCGCGGTGCGCCAGATCTGGAACCGCGGCGATGTTCCCGGCAGCGGCATGATGTTCGAAGCGACCGACGAGAAGGAAGTGCGCGGCCATCTTGCCACGCTGCCGCTGATCGAGGCCGGCATGATGGATATCGCCGCAATCGTGCCGCTCAATCCTTATCCGGGCTTCGGGCCGAAGCGCTGAGCGCCTGCTGAACGGGGCTGTCGCGGCCGGCGTCGCGACAGCCTCAGGGCCAGGCATCCTGCATCGCATTCACGGACAACCAGGCGATGCAGGGCAGCGCGATCAGCAGCGCCAGCCGCATCCCGGCCGATCGTGCCTGGTCCGGGTCCTGCTGCCGCAGCCGACGCCATATCCGGAACGCCGCGGCGAGCAGGAGCAGCGCATAGAGGCCGCCCAGCACCCATAGCGTTGCCGTGCCGCTCACCGGCATGCCGGCTTGCTCCAGTTGCTTGCCGATCAACATGGCCGGCCCGGCAATGAAGAAGGCTACGGCGATGCCAAAGAGGAAGCCGATCATCGCGCCTGGAAAGGGCGTCGCCGACAGTGCTACGAGCACGGCCAGCAGGATGATCAAAACGATGAAAGCGCGTTGGCTCACGACCTCGTTCCCCAATCGAATACGATGGATCGTAGCGCCCGCGCCTTAGTTGCGCGTAACAGCTGCGAGCCGATCCGACCGCAGCTTGCCAGGCTCGCCTCTTGCCCGCAACGGAACCGTCGCTATTGTCGCCGGCGATCCACAACGGGGCGAAAACATTCATGAAACTAGGCTTTGTCGGCACGGGCGCGTTGAGCGCGGCGATCGTCACCGGGCTGAAATCGCTGCCGGGCGAGACGACGCCGGTGGTGATTTCGCCGCGCAACGAGGCGATCGCCGCCGACCTTGCCGCGCGCTACCCGGATGTGCGCGTCGCCGTCGACAACCAGGCTGTGCTCGACCAGAGCGACACGGTGATGCTGGCGGTGCGGCCGCAGATCGCGCGCGAGGTGCTGGGCGAATTGCGGTTCCGCAAGGACCATCACGTCGTCAGCCTGATCGCCACAATACCGCGCGAGGAGATCGGGTCGCTCGCGGCGCCCGCCACGCATGTGACCAAGGCCTTGCCGATGCCGATGATCGCCCGCCTGCAAGGCGCGACGCTTGTCTGCCCACCGGATCCGGTGGTGGCCGCGTTCTTCGGCCGGCTGGGCGGCGTGATCGAGGTCGAGGACCAAGCCGAATTCGACGCGCTCACCGTCGTCACCGCGACCTATGCCAGCTACTTCAAATATCTCGACACGATCCACGCCTGGGTGCGCGGCCAAGGCGTGGCCGACGACAAGGCCCGCGATTACATCACAAGCATCTACAAGGCGCTTGCCAATGCGCCGGATACCGCCCCTGGCGGAGATTTCATGCATCTTTCCCGGGACTACGCGACGCGCGGCGGCATCAACGAACAGGTGCTGCGCGAGCTGACCGAGCGCGGCACATTCGACGCCTTCGCCGAGAGCCTTGGCCGCGTGCATAGGCGCATCGCGGGCAAGTAACTCATTCCGCCGGCGCAAGCCGCAGCGACGGTCGCCGGACGCTGAGCCGGTCGAGATAGAGATAGACGACCGGCGTGGTGTAGAGCGTCAGCAATTGCGAGACGATGAGGCCGCCGACGATCGCGATGCCGAGCGGCTGGCGCAGTTCCGCGCCGGTGCCGGTCTCGATCGCCAGCGGCAGCGCGCCGAGCAGCGCGGCAAACGTCGTCATCATGATCGGCCGGAAGCGCTGGATGCTGGCCTTGTGGATAGCCGCGCGGGACGAGAGCCCTTCCAGTCGCTCAGCCTGCAGCGCCATGTCGATCATCATGATGGCGTTCTTCTTGACGATGCCGATCAACAGGATGATGCCGATCAGCGAGATCACGTCGAACTCCATGCCGCTGACGATGAGCGCCAATAGCGCGCCGATGCCCGCCGAAGGCAGCGTCGACAGGATGGTGATCGGGTGCACATAGCTTTCGTAGAGCACGCCGAGCACGACATAGATCGTGGCAAGCGCGGCGGCGATGAGCAGCAATTCGTTGAGCAGATTGGCGCGGAAGGCGAGCGCGGTGCCGGCCAACGCGCCATGGATCGAGACCGGCATCTTCAACTCGGCCATGGCGCGGTCGATCGCCGCCGAGGCGTCGCCGAGCGTCGCGCCGTCGGCAAGGTTGAAGGAGATCGTCGATGCAACGAAATGGCCCTGGTGGTTGACCGACAAAGGCGTGGTCGCCGGCCCGTAGGTGCTGAAGGCGGCCAAAGGCACCATCTTCTCGGCTGACGTGCTGACCGCCGAACCGCTCGAGGCGCTGCCATGGCCGGTGACGGCAATGGCGTTGGTCGCCTGGTTCTGGAGCGAGCTGTTCAGGCTGCCGGCCAGCGCGTTGGTCGCCTGCGTGCCGCTGGCCTTGGCGCCGGAGGTGCTGACATAGATGCCGTTCAAGGCGCTCGGGTCCTGCAGGTAACGTGGCGCCACCTCCATCACGACATGGTATTGGTTGCGGGCGTTGAAGATCGTCGACACCTGGCGCTGGCCAAAAGCGTCGTAGAGCGTGGCGTCGATGCTGGCGGGTGTCAGCCCCAGCCGCGCCGCGCTTTCGCGGTCGACATTGATGTTGGTTTCGAGCCCGGCCTCGTCGCGGTCGGAATTGACGTCGGTGAGTTCGGGCGCCTTCTTCAAGAGATCGACCAGCTTCGGCGTCCATTCGTCGAGATCGGCGACGGCATCGGCCTGCAGCGTGTACTGATAGGTGGCGAGGCTCTGGCGTCCACCGACCCTGATCTCCTGGCGCGGGTTGAGGTAGAGCTGCGCTCCGGGCAATTGCCCGAGCTGCGCGCGCAACCTGGTCAGCACCGCCTGCAAAGGCGCGCGCTCGCCCTTCGGCTTCAGGGCGACCTGGACGAAGCCGGAATTGGTCTGCCGGCCACCGATGTAACCGACCACATTCTGGACCGCCGGGTCGGCCTTCAGGATCGCTTCCAGCCGCTCGAATTTCTGCCGCATCAGCTGGAACGAGATCGACTGGTCGGCGCGCAGGCCGCCGATCAGCTCGCCGGTGTCCTGCTGCGGGAAGAAACCCTTGGGCACGATCGTGTAGAGATAGACGTTGAGCAGCACGGTCGCCAACAGCACGACCAGCATGATGCCGCCATTATCGAGCGCCCAAGCGAGCGACCGGCCATAGCCGACGCGGACGCGCTCGAAGACGCCTTCGCCGAGGCGGGCCAGGAACGAGCGGCTCGCCGAGGGACCGGGACCCGGGCGCAGGAAATAAGCGCACATCATCGGCGTCAGCGTCAGCGACAGCACCAGCGAAATCGCGATCGACAGCGACAAGGTCAGGGCGAACTCCTGGAACAGGCGGCCGAGGATGCCGCCCATCAAAAGGATCGGCAGGAAGACGGCGACCAGCGAGGCGCTCATCGACAGCACGGTGAAGCCGACTTCCTTGGCCCCGACCAGCGCCGCCTTGCCGCGCGGCATTCCGTCCTCGACGTGGCGCGTGATGTTTTCCAGCACCACGATGGCGTCATCGACGACGAAGCCGGTGGCGATTGTGAGCGCCATCAGCGACAGATTGTCGAGCGTGAAACCGAGCAGGTACATGGCGCCGAACGTGCCGAGGATCGAGACGACCAGCGCCACGCTCGGGATCAGTGCCGCGCGCCAGTCGCGCAGGAAGCAGAACACCACCAGGATGACCAAGAACACCGCCAGCACCAGCGTCAGCTCGGTGTCGTGCAGCGAGCCGCGAATGGTGGTCGAGCCGTCGGTGGCGATGCTGAGCCGTGCATCGGCCGGCACCGAGGCCTGCAGCGTCGGGATGAGCGCGCGTATGCGGTCGACGGTGTCGATGATGTTGGCGTTGGGCTCGCGGTAGAGCACCAAAAGCACGGCAGGCTCGCCATTGGCGAGGCCGAGATTGCGCACGTCCTCGACGGAATCCTCGACATCGGCGATGTCGCTGAGTCGCACCGCCGCATTGTTGCGCCAGGCAATCACCAGGTCGCGAAAATCGGCGGCATGGCTTGCCTGGTCGTTGGTGTAGAGCTGGTAGCGCAGCGCGCCGTCTTCTTGGAAGCCTTTGGGGCTGCGCGCATTGGCCGAAGCGAGCGCGGCGCGCACATCCTCCAGGCCGATGCCATAGTGGAACAGCGCGCCGGGGTTGAGCTCGACGCGCACGGCAGGCAGTGACGAGCCGCCGAGATCGACATTGCCGACGCCCTCGACCTGCGACAGGCGCTGCTGCAGCACGGTCGCGGCGGCGTCGTAGAGCTGGCCCGAGGTCAGCGTGCGCGAGGTCAGCGCCAGGATCATCACCGGCGCGTCGGCGGGATTGTATTTGCGGTAGGTCGGATTGCTGCGCAGATCCGACGGCAGGTCGGCGCGGGCGGCGTTGATGGCGGCTTGGACGTCCCGCGCGGCGCCGTTGATGTCGCGGTCGAGGTCGAATTGCAGCACGACATTGGTCGAGCCGGTGCCGGAGCGCGAGGTCATTTCGGAGACGCCGGCGATCTGGCCGAGATGGCGCTCGAGCGGTGCGGCGACATCGGTCGCCATTGTGTCGGGACTGGCGCCCGCCATCGAGGCCTGCACCGAGATGGTCGGAAAATCGACCTTGGGCAAAGGCGCCACGGGCAGGTTGAAATAGGCGATCAATCCCGCGGCGGCGAGGCCGATCGCAAGCAGCGTGGTGGCAACCGGCCGCGCGATGAACGGCGCCGAGAGGTTCACGGGGTTAGCCCACCCACGCGCGGTTCGATCGCGCCGACATCGCGCCGCGTCAGCCGGTCGAAGGCCAGGTATATCACCGGCGTGGTGAACAGCGTCAGCACCTGGCTGACGATCAGCCCGCCGACAATGGTGATGCCGAGCGGCTGGTGCAGCTCCGAGCCGGCCAGCCCCCCGACCAGCAGCGGCAGCGCGCCGAACAGGGCGGCAAACGTCGTCATCAGGATCGGGCGAAGCCTGAGCAGGCTCGCCTCGTAGATCGCCTCGCGCGGGCTAAGACCCTGCAGCCGCTCGGCCTGCAGGGCGAAGTCGATCATCATGATGGCGTTCTTCTTGACGATGCCGACCAAAAGCACGATGCCGATGATGCCGATGATATCCAGATCATGACCAGCCAGCATCAGCGCGACCAGCGCGCCGACGGTTGCCGACGGCAGCGTCGACAGGATGGTCAGCGGATGGATGAAGCTCTCATAGAGCACGCCAAGCACGACATAGACCGTGGCGACCGCCGCCAGCACCAGAAGCAGCTCGTTGGAGAGCGAGCTCTGCAGCGCAAGGGCCGCGCCCTGGAAGCCGGTGGTGAGACCGGCCGGCGGCTGCAGATCCTGCTCGGCCTTGGTGATCGCCGCCGTGGCGTCGCCAAGCGAGGCGCCGGGCGCAAGGTTGAAGGAGATGGTCGCGGCCGGGAACTGCGCCAGATGGTTCACCAGAAGCGGCGCCTGGCGCACGCTGATGGTGGCGATCGATGACAATGGCACCTGCCCGGCGCTCGACGACGGCAGATAGATCGAGCCCAGCGATGCCGGCGTCTGTCCGACGGCAGGATCGGCTTCCAGGATGACGCGGTATTCGTTCGACTGTGTGAAGATGGTGGAGATGATGCGCTGGCCGAAAGCATCGTAGAGCGCGTTGTCGACGGTTGCCGGCGTGATGCCGAAACGCGCCGCAGTGGCGCGGTCGATGGTGACGTCGACGGCAAGCCCGCTCTGCTCGGCATCGCTCGCGACATCGGCAAGCCCGGGCAGCGCCGCCAGCCGCTCGGTGAGCTTGGCCGTCCATGCCGCCAGCTCGACCGGGTCGGAATCCTGCAGCACATACTGGTATTGCGCCGCACTCGACGTGGAATCGACGCTCAGATCCTGCACCGGCTGCATGTGCAGCGCGATGCCGGTGACCTGGGCGGTTTCCTGCGTCAGCCGCCGGATGATGGTGCTGGCGTCGTCGGCGCGCGCGTCGCGCGGCTTCAGGTTGATCAGCATATGGCCGCTGTTGGCGGTCATGTTCTGGCCGTCGACGCCAATGAAGGACGACAGGCTGGCGACATCGGGATCCTTCAGGATCGCATCCGCCAGCGCCTGCTGGTGCGTGGCCATGTCGGCATAGGAGGTCGAGCCCGCTGCTTCCGTGATCGCCGAGATCGCGCCGGTGTCCTGCACCGGGAAGAAGCCCTTCGGGATGGCGATGTAGAGATAGACGGTCAGCGCCAGCGTCAGAACCGCGACCAGCAGCGTCAGCGCCTGGCGGTCGAGCACCCAGCGTAGGGCGGCGCCATAGCCGTTGGCGACCGCCTCGAAGGCGCCCTCGCTCCAGCGCGCCAGTGCACCTTGCTTGCGCTCGCTCGGCGGCTTCAGCAGCCTGGCGCACAGCATCGGCACCAGCGTCAGCGAGACGATGGCCGAGATGACGATGGCGATCGCCAGCGTGATGGCGAATTCGTGGAACAGGCGGCCGACGACGTCGCCCATGAACAGCAACGGGATCAGCACCGCGATCAGCGAGACGGTGAGCGAGATGATGGTGAAGCCGATCTGCGCCGAGCCTTCGAGCGCGGCGGTGATCGGATCGTCGCCGTGCTCGATGAAGCGCGAGATGTTCTCGATCATGACGATGGCGTCGTCGATGACGAAGCCGGACGCGATGGTGAGCGCCATCAGCGACAGATTGTCGAGGCTAAAGCCCCACAGATACATCACCGCGAAAGTGCCGACGAGCGACAGCGGCACCGACAGGCTCGGAATGATCGTCGCCGCGATATTGCGCAGGAACAGGAAGGTGACGAGCACGACCAGCAGCGCCGCCATCGCCAGCTCGAACTCGACGTCATCGACCGAGGCGCGGATGGTGGTGGTGCGGTCGGTCAATGGCTCGACGCTAAGCGCCGCGGGCAGGCCGGCGCGCAACTGCGGCAGCAGCGCCTTCACGGAATCGACGACGCGGATGACATTGGCGCCGGGCTGGCGCTGAATGTTGAGGATGATCGCCGGCGTGCGATTTTCCCAGGCGCCGAGCTTGGAATTCTCCGGCCCCTGGACGATGTCGGCCACTTCGCCCAGCCTGACCGGCGCGCCGTTGCGATAGGCGACGACCATGTCGGCATAGGTCTTGGCGTCGCTGATCTGGTCATTGGCGTTGATTGTGTAGGAGCGCGCCGGGCCGTCGAAACTGCCCTTCGGCGTGTTGACGTTGAGCGTGCCGATGGTGGTGCGCAGGTCGTCGATGTTGAGACCCATGGCGGCCAGCACCTTGAGCTTGACCTGCACGCGCACGGCCGGGCGCTGGCCGCCGGAGATCGAGACCAGGCCGACGCCGGGCAGCTGCGAAATCTTCTGCGCCAGCCGCGTCTCGGCATAGTTCTCGACATCGGTGAGCGGCAGCGTCTTCGAGGTGACCGCCAAGGTCAGGATCGGTGCGTCGGCTGGATTGACCTTGGCGTAGATCGGCGGCGCCGGCAGGTCGGCGGGCAACAAATTGCCGGCCGCGTTGATCGCCGCCTGCACCTCCTGCTCGGCGATGTCGAGGCTAAGGTCGAGGCTGAAGCGCAGCGTGATGACCGAAGCGCCGGCCGAACTGCCGGACGACATCTGCTCCAGCCCCGGCATCTGGCCGAACTGGCGCTCCAGCGGCGCGGTGACTGAAGTGGTCATCACCTCGGGGCTGGCGCCCGGATAGAAGGTCTGCACCTGGATCGTCGGGTAGTCGACCTCAGGCAGGGCGGACAGCGGCAGGAAGAGATAGGCGATCATGCCGACGATCAGGATGGTCGCCATGATCAGCGTGGTCGCCACAGGCCGCAGGATGAACGGCCGCGACGGGTTCAACCAGCCGGAAACCAGACCGCTCGGCGTGTTCATTGGCTCGCGCCGCTGTCGCCGCCATTGCCGCCGCCGGCATTGCCGCTGCCGTCACGGCGGTGGTGGTGGCGCTTCTGGCCGGAAGCGTCGCCCGATTTGCCCTGCCCCGCCGCGCCATTGCCCTGGCCATCGGACGCCGCTGGCGCGCCGCCTGAGTTGGCTGCGGGTGTATTGGCGGCATTGGCGGCGGGCGGGGTGCCGGAATTGGCCGGCGGAGCGCTGCCTGTCGCCTGTGGCTGCACGGCGGCGCCGGCTGCGCCGGCGGCCGGCGCTGCCCCCGTGGCCGGCGCGGCAGCGTCAGGCACCGTGACCTTGGCGCCGTCCTTCAACCGGTCGACGCCGTCGACGACGACCTTGGCGCCCGGCGGCAGGCCGGACAGCAGCTGCGTGACGGTGGCGTTGCCCGGTCCGAGCGAAACCGTCTTCACCGAGACGGTGTTGTCGTCGTTCAGCTGGTAGACGAAGGTGCCCGGAGCGCCGTGCTGGATAGCGGCATTGGGCAGCACGGTGACGCCGGTCAGCGTGCGCACCAGAAGGTGCACATTGACGAACTGGTTGGGATAGAGCGCGCCATCGACATTGGCGAAGACGGCGCGCAGCTTCACCGTGCCGGTGGTCGGATCGATCTGGTTGTCGATCGTCCGCAGCGTGCCGTCGGCGATCTGCTTGGTGTCATTGCGATCGAACAAAGTCGCCTCGAGCTCGGCATTGCCATGTGTCTGTGCCAGCACGTCGGCAAGGCTGTCTTCGGGCAGCGAGAACAGCACCGAGATCGGCTGCATCTCGGTGATCACTGCGATGCCCGTCGCGTCGCTCGACGTGACGTAATTGCCCTGGTCGACGAGGCGCAGGCCGATGCGGCCGTCGGCTGGCGCGGTGATGTGGCTGTTGGCGATATTGACCTGGACCGCCTCGATCTGCGCCTGATCGGAGACGACCGTGCCTTCGTCGGACTGTACAGTGGCGCGCTGCAAGTCGACCGCCTGCTGGGTGATGGCGTTGGAGGTGAGCTTCAGGTCGCGGTCGAGGTCGAGCTTTGCGTCAGCAAGCAGCGCCTGGTCATGTTCCAGCTGGCCCTGCAACTGGTGCTGCGAAGCGACGAGCGTGCGGTCGTCGATCTGGGCAAGGAAATCGCCCTTCTTGACGTTCTGCCCCTCGGTGAAACCTATCTGGGTGATCTGGCCGCTGACCTGCGTGCGCACGGTGACGGTCGACAGCGAGGTGACGGTGCCGAGCGCCTCGAGCACAATCGGGATATCGGCTTGTGTCACCGGCGCGACAGCAACCGGCTGCGCCTGATCGCCACCGCGGAAGCGGCCGCCCCTGCGCGCCCCTTCCTGCTCGGCGTGGAACGGATGCAGCCAGTACACGACAGCGGCAACCACCACGAGGAGCAAGGCAACGATCCAGCCGCGGCGCGACCGGCGCACGGCCACGGGCCGGACTTCGGTCACGGGTTCGCTGCGCGCGACAGGCTCGCTGGGGAGCACACGCTCGCTGCGGGGCTTGCGCCGGCTGACGACTTCGTCGTCCACTTTGGTCACCTGTTTCCTCGAACCGCATCCACGACGGCTCGTCGCGCAAGGCGGCTGGGCCATCGCCGATCGCGCCGTTTGACATGCACCAGGCAATTACAGATAGCGCGATCTTGACCGAAGCATAGGCGCGCGAAATTTACCGCGCAATTACGGGTACATTAAATTCCTGTAATAAATTGAATGGGTTAAGGCCATCTTCGGCCGCAGATAAAGTAAATCGCGATGCCGGTTTGGCAATGAAATCTCTTGTTGTTCACAGAGCTTGATGACGAATGCGGACAATGCCTTAGGCGACAGGATCGAACCCCTCGGCAGGTGCCGTGCCACGGCCCGGCAAATCTCCGATCCGGCGCAATTCGCCTGGCATGACGCGGCTGCGACCGATCCATCCTCGCAAAGATGTGAACACGCCTCGCCGTCTCGTTCATGAGCGTCACTGGATGCCTCGACAGGGCAGACCGTAACCGGGCATTCCGGTCGCTTTACGTAGGCGGTCCGATTTGTCGGATAAATCGTTGAACCGGACAGCGTTTTCCTGCTAGCCGTAGAGGCGCGGAAAATGCGGAGAGCCGGTTTGTCGCCTACATCCTCGATGCGCGCGGTGGTGCTGCGCCAGGCGCTCGACCTGCATGTCGAAGAGCGCGCGACGCCAACGCCCGGTCCCGGCGAGGTGCTGGTGCGCATCGAACGCGGCGGCATCTGCGGCTCGGACCTGCATTATTTCCGCCATGGCGGCTTCGGCGCGGTGCGCATGAAGGAGCCGATGATCCTCGGCCATGAAATCGCCGGCCGCATCGAGGCGTTGGGCGCCGGCGTTTCGGGCCTTGCGGTCGGCACCGCGGTCGCGGTCAATCCCGCCAACCCTTGCGGGATCTGCGCCTTCTGCCGGACCGGACAGCCGATCCACTGCCTCGACATGCGCTTCCTCGGCTCTGCGATGCGCACGCCGCATGTGCAGGGTGGCTTTGCCGAACATCTCGTCTGCCGCGCCGAAAACGCGGTGCCTCTGGTCAACGGCTCCAACCCGACCGCCGGCGCCTTTGCCGAGCCGCTGGCCGTTACGCTGCACGCGGTGGCCCAGGCGCCGGTCTATGGCAGCCGGGTGCTGATCATGGGCGCCGGGCCGATCGGCACACTGCTGGTGCTGGCCGCGCGCTTTACCGGCGCGCGCGAAATCATCATTACCGACGTGCAGGATAAACCGCTCGCCTACGCGTCCAAAGCCGGCGCCGACCGCACGATCAATGTCGGCGCACATCCCGACGCCATGAACGACTTTGCCGCCAACAAGGGATATTTCGACGTCATCTTCGAAGCCGCCGGACAGGGCGCCACGGTGGCGAGCGCCTTGCCTGCCATCAAGCCGCGCGGCACGCTGGTGACGGTCGGTCAGGGTGCGACGGCGGAGCTTTCGATTTCGACGATCGTCACCAAGGAAATCCAGTTGAAGGGCAGCTTCCGCTTCGACACGGAATTCGCTCTCGCGGTCGACCTGATCGGCTCGGGCCGCATCGATGTCGCGCCGCTGCTCAGCGACACGCTGCCGCTGGCTGAAGCCCGCAAGGCGTTCGAGCTGGCGAGCGACAAATCGCAATCGATGAAGGTGCAAATTGCATTCGACTGATTATCTCGGCCGCCTGTTCGGCCTCGAAGGCAGGCATGCCTTCATCACCGGCGCCAGCCGCGGCCTGGGGCTTGCCTTCGCCGAAGCGCTTGCCGGCGCCGGCGCGCGCGTCACCATAGGCGGCCGCAGGGCCGACGAGCTCAAGGAAGCCGGCGACCGCTTGCGCGCCGAGGGTCACTACATCTCGGAGTCGCTGATCGACGTCACCGATACGCAGTCGGTCGACGCTGCCATCGCCGCGGCCGAAGCCGATATCGGCCCGATCGATATCCTTATCAACAATGCCGGCATCCAGCGCCGGGCACCGCTCGAGACCTTTTCCGACGCCGACTGGGACGCGCTCATGGCGACCAATCTCGACGGCGTGTTCAAGGTCAGCCGCGCCGCCGTGAAAGGCATGATCACGCGCCGCAAAGGCTCGATCATCAACGTCTCGTCGGTACAGAGCGTGCTCGCCCGCCCCTCGATCGCGCCTTACGCGGCAGGCAAGGGCGCGATCACCATGCTGACCAAGTCGATGGCCGGCGAATGGGGCCAATATGACGTGCGCGTCAACGCGATCGCGCCAGGCTATTTCAAGACCGTGCTCAACGCCGCTCTGGTCGCCGACGAAAAATTCTCGACCTGGCTCACCGGCCGCACGCCGATGCGGCGCTGGGGCGATGTGGAAGAGCTGGCGGGCGCCGCCGTGTTCCTGGCCTCGGACGCCGCGAGCTTCGTCACAGGACAGACGCTGCTGGTGGATGGCGGGATTACGAGTGTGTTGTAGAGGAGCACCAGCCTCACACCGGCAGGCTGGTCACACCTGTCGACAGATGCGGCTCGGATGGCGCGGCTGTGCTGTCCGCCTTAGCGCCTGCCCTGCCCTTCATCATCGCGCACAGCACGCGGTCGACGGAGAACCGGCCTGCGCCGCTCAGCATCAGGATGAACATGCCGCCGGCAATGGCTAGGTCCTTCTCGAAGTGCAGCAGCTCGTTCTGGCTGGCGAAGTTGGTGTGGAAGAGGCTTGCCGTCATCAGGCAGAACAGGCCGAGCCCGAGCGCGCCGAGGCGCGCCAGAACGCCGAGCGCGACCGACAGGCCGGCGCCGAGCTGCAGCGCGATGACGGCGAGAAGCAGCGGTGCACCGACGCCGAGCGCGGCCATCGCCTTCTCAGCGCCTTCGAAATGGGTCGCCAATTCGACGCCCTCATGCACGAAGATCAGCGACAGAAGCAGGCGGCAGGCAAGCAGCACCGCATCCCGGGCGTGAAATTTCTCGGCGAGTTCGATCGGTGTCATGGTCGGCTCCAGTTTGGAAACAGGCAGGCGCCATGCGCCCCGATGGACGCGAGCCTGCATGCGCTTGGTGTTGAAAGGGTCGGAGCCGGCGCGAGGGAGAGGACGCCGGCTCCGGTTTTCGGGCGCTACCGCCGTGGCGCCCAAAAGGTCAGCCCACCGCGGGCCGTATCATTGACGTCGCCACCTTGGTGTCGATCGCCTGCTGCAGGGGAGTGGAACCGGCGCGAGGGAAGAAAACGCCGGCTCCGCTTAGGGTGCTCGAGAGCGCCCTATTTGGTCACCTTGGTGTCGATGGCCTGCTTGAGGTCGGAAAGCTCCTCGCAGCCGGCCGGACACAGCTTCTGCAGCGAAGCGAGCTGCTCGTTGGCCTTGGCCATGTCGCCGGTCTCGACATAGAGTTCGCCCAGATATTCATGCGCGGCCTTGTGGTCCGGCTTCAGCTCCAGCGCCTTGTTGTAGTAGGTGAGCGAAGTCTGGTAGTCGCCGGTCTTGCGCAGCGTGAAGCCGAGCAGATTGTAGACGTCGGCCTGCTGGTTGTCCTGCGCGAGGTCGCGCAGGTCGGCCAGCGCGCCCTTATAGTCCTTGGCGTCGATCTTGGCCTTGACGGCCGTCAGATCGGGCGCATCGGCGCCTTCGACGTCGTCCACGGCATAGGCCGGAACGGCGATGGCGATGGGAGCCGCGGTCAGCACCGCAATGGCGCCAAGCATCGCGAAAAGTGCGTGTCTCATTGGAGTTGTCGCTTTCTGGTCAGGATCCGATTCAGATCAGATCTGGGTTGGGGTGAAGGCGTAGGCGCTGCCGTCCTTGACGAAGCTGCCGGTGCCGGGGAACGGGAAGTGCGAGCCGCAGATGCGGACATTGTCGGCGATCACCTGGTCGATGATCTTGTGGCGTGTGGTGATCGCCATCGGCCCGTCCTGGTCGTAGCTGCCCTGCCATTCGGGATGCGGGGCAAGCAGCGCCGGCACATACATGGTGTCGGCCGAGACGAGGAACTGCTCGGAACCGGCATCGACATGGTAGACCGAGTGTCCAGGCGTGTGGCCGGGTGCTGCCATGATGCGGATGCCGGGCACCACTTCCGTGCCGTCGTCGACCAGCTTCCAGTTCTTCCATTTCGGGAAGTTCTCGGCGATGCGTTTTCCCGCGGGCTTGCGGCCCTCGGGCAGCTTGGCGAGGCGGCTCGGGTCGGTCCACCAATTATATTCGGTGGCGTTGACGATCAGCTCGGAATTCGGGAACACCGGATTGTTGGTGCCCTTCTCCATCAGGCCCCAGACATGGTCGGGGTGGAAATGCGAGATCAAGATGGTGTCGATCGACTTGTAGTCGATGCCGGCCGCCTTCATGTTGGCCGGCAGATGCGTGGCATTGGCCTGCCACTGGCCGACGCCGGAGCCCGCATCCATCATGATGGTGCGGCCGTTCATCTGCAGCACCACGACGGTGAGCGGGATCGGCATGAACTCGGTGGTCAGCCCCGCCTTGGCGAGTGCCGCCTTGGTGTCGTCGACAGAAACGTCCTTGATGAAGGCGGGGTCGTGCGGCTTGCGCCAGATGCCGTCATAGACGGCGGTGACCTCGAGCGCGCCGACCTTGTATTTGTAGAAGCCGACCAGCGGCTCGACCGGGGTTTCGGCGTGGGCGGCCGGTGCGAATTCGAGTTTGCCGGCGATGCCGAAGGCGGCAGCGGCGGCGGCGGATCCAAGCACCATGCGGCGTGTCATATTGAACATCAGTAGTCTCCTCTTGTGGCAACGATTGGCTGCGTTTCAGGCTAGGGTTCGTTGATTTGCCGCATGTCGTTTCCCCAAAACCGCCAGGCACTTTTGGGCGACATGCGGGAGAGAATGGCGGAGGGCCCGGTGCGACCCTCCGCCGGCTGCGGAACCGGGGCCGGCCGGTCCGACTGAAGACCGGCCGGCGCCGGGGAGATCGGGACCTTGTTTGTCCGGTCTGGCGAGGCGTGCCTTCCCCGCCATGCCGTCCACGGTCGGTCCCCAGCGCCGGAGCTCAGCGACCCCAAATGCCCTGGCCGGGCTCATCCGCAGCAATCTTGGCCACCGGCTGCATGTCGTGGCCGGCCATGTCCGGCTTGGCGATGGAAGCGGTGGTGGTGGTGTCGACTGCAGCGGTCTGCTGGCCGGCATTGGCCGAGAAATGGTCGCTGCCGGCGAAGGCGCTGCCGGTGGCAAGGACCACGGCGAGAGCGGTGAAGACGATCTTGGTCATGTGGGTATTCCTTCCGGGTTGGTAATGCGTGCCTTGGGAGGATGGCCTCGCTACACAGCAAGACCCGGAAGCCCGGAGCTTTATTCCCGAGGTTCGGAAGAATTTTTTCGGACGAGGAATGACAGGACGCCGGAAGAAGCTGGCGCCGAGGCCGCTTGTCCGGCGACTTCACGCGCGCGTGAACGTCACGGAACCGTCATACGGATGCGTCGCCGCTCATGCTAGAAACGCTGCCTGGCCACCCCCGCGACCACATCAAAGACCGGCGAAGCCACCATGAACGTTGCCCTCCCCACCGAAGGCACAGACCTGTCGCCCTATCTGCCCGACGAGCACGGGCTGTTCTTCATCTATCATTTCAAGGCTGACGGCTCGCGCACCAAGGATCCCGCCGAGGCGCACTGGACGTGGCGCAGCTACCAGATCACCGACATGCGCGCGCGCCAGGAAATCGGCGCCGAGCAGGCCCTGCCGGGACCGGTGCGCGAGGCGCTGCTGTCGCCCAGCCATGGCTGCCAGATCGACTTCGAGGATGATTTCCTGTTTGGCGATCTGCCGGATCTCAGACACGATTTCGCCGAGGCGCGCGGGCTCACCCATTTCCGATTCGCCTTCAACGAGACCATGCTGGTCGGCGCGCGCAAGCAGCCGCTGGAATCGGTCGACAAGATCCGCAAGCTGGTCGAAAGCGGCACGCGAAAATTCCGCACGCCGGCCGAGCTGATCGAAGCCGTGATGGGCCAGTCACTTGACGGCATGGCGGCCGAGCTCAACAAGATGGGCGACACGCTCGACGGCATCGAGGATCGCATCGTCGTCGACGCATGGCACAGCGAGCGGCAGTCGCTGGTCGACGCGCGCCGGCAACTGGTGGTCATCCACCGGCAGATGGCGACGCTCACCAACCTGTTCCGCCACCTCGACCACTCCCATCGCGACGATCTGCCCGATCCGATCAACGACATGGCCACGCGCCTCTCGCACCGGGCGAACACGTTGCATCATGACGGCGAGCAGTTGCAGGCGCGCACCCGCCTCCTGCAGGACGAATTGATGGCCAAGCTGACCGAACGGTCGAACCAGCTGCTCTACATCCTTTCGGTCATGACGGCGGTGCTGTTGCCGATGACCATCATCTCCGGCCTGTTCGGCATGAATGTCGGCGGCCTGCCGCTGGTCAACACGCCGCTCGGCTTCTGGGTGGTGACGGCCATCTCAATCATCATCGCCGCCATCGTCTATATGATCGTGCGGCGGCTAGGGCGGGTGTAGGCCGACCGTCCCGATTACCTGCCTTTCCTTGCGATGATCGATTATAATACCCAGTGCATGAAATGTGGGTGCGGGTGGGCATTCGCTGACGTGACTGGGAGGCTGCCATAGGGTTCGCCAGAAAGCTTCGCATCAGGCTCGGGCTTCGCCGGGACAAGGAAGCGCCGCTACCGCTCCCGCAATTCGCTTCCGTGGGCCGTTGGACCTATCATGTCTTCCCAAGCAAGATTTACGGCTGTGCGGAAAACTCCGCTCTTCGCATTGGAGCCTTTTGCTCGATCGCCGAGGAGGTGCTGTTCATGTGCAGCGCGGATCATCCGACCTCCTTCGTGTCGACTTTTCCGTTCAAGGTCCGTGTGATGAAGGAGGCGCCGGACGGCGCCGACCTGCTTAGGGTTGGCCCGCTGGAGATCGGAAATGATGTATGGATCGGCCGCCGTGCCATCGTCATGCCAGGCGTGCGGATAGGCGACGGCGCGGTCGTCGGCGCGGGCGCGATCGTCACCAAGGATGTTGCGCCTTACGCGATTGTCGGCGGGAACCCGGCGAAACTTATCCGTTACCGTTTCGACCCGAACCAGATTGAAAGTCTGCTTGCGATCCGTTGGTGGGACTGGAGCGACGAAAAAATCCGGGCTGAGCAAACCGCCTTCTTCGGCCCGGTCGATGATTTCATAGAACGTCACTCGATGCCGCGACCGCAAAGCTAGACAGTCGCCCTCAGATCCTCGGTGATGGTGCCCGCGGCCGCGATTTCCGCCTCATGGCCAGCCTCGCGCCATGTCTCGGCGAGGCCGGCTGCGTACCATTCGCGCATCGCTGGCAGGTCTAGCAGCCGCTGAGGATAGGCAGTTGCAGCGCCTTCGAACACCACCCCGTAGGACTGCGCCCGGAACGCGATTGGGGCGAAAAAGGCGTCGACCGCCGTGAAACGATCGCCGGTCAGGAAAGGCCCGCCGAAGCGGGCAAGGCCATCGTTCCACAGATCGCCCATACGGAAAATGTCATGCTTCAGCGCGTCGGACTTTGGCGAAAGCGCGACACGCACGCCGCAACTCATCGGGCAATCGTTGCGCATGGCGGTGAAGCTCGAATGCATCTCGGCGGCGGCCGAGCGCGCCCACGCACGCGCCTTGGGCTCGGCAGGCCAGACGCCTTGATGCCGCTCGGCGAGATACTCGACGATCGCAAGCGAGTCCCAGACCGCCCAGCCGTCGTCGACAAGGCAAGGCACGCGACCGTTTGGAGAGAAGCGCCGGTAAAAGTCGAAACTCGGTCCGGCCGGAAACGGCGTCAGCCGCTCCTCGAAGGGGATGTCGAGCATGCGCATCGACAGCCAGGGACGCAGCGACCAGGACGAATAGTTCTTGTTGCCGATGTGAAGTGTGTACATCAAACCTATCCCTACCGAGTGGCCGGCGCCGGCTGACGGATTTCCCGGCCCCTGAACATCGACCAGCTGTAGATCGCGAGCGCCATCCAGATCAGCACGAAGGCGACGGCCTCGGTCGTGCCGAAAGGTTCGTCGAAGACGAGCACGGCGATCAGGAACACCATGGTCGGCGCGATGTATTGCATGATGCCGATGGTCGACAGGCGCAAAAGCTTGGCGCCGAAGGCGAAGAACAGCAGCGGGATTGCCGTCACCGGGCCACAGCCGAGCAGCAGCGCGGTGTCGCCGGCCGTTCCGGAGACGAAATGGTCCTGTCCGGTGGCGATCAAATAGACGATGTAGCAGAGGGCCGGGACCGACAGCAGCAGCACTTCGAGCAGAAAACCCTGGCTTGGGCCGATCGGCAGCGTCTTGCGGAAGAAGCCGTAGGCAGCGAAGGAGAAGGCGAGCGCCAGCGACACCCAGGGCAGCTTACCGGCCTCGATGGTCATCACCGCCACCGCGATTGCCGCCAGCGCCACCGCCGCAATCTGCAGCCGGTCGAGTTTCTCGCCGAGCAGCACGGCGCCGACGACGACCACCACCAGCGGATTGATGTAGTAGCCGAGCGCGGTCTCGACTGTCCTGTCGACCGAGATGGCCCAGACATAGATGCCCCAGTTGATCGAGATCAGCATCGCCGTCAGCGCCGCCATGGCAAGGCTCCGGGGCGAACGGATCGCCGCCTTGAAATCGGCGGTGCGGTCGGCCCAGACGAGCACCGCCGCCGCGATCGGCACCGACCAGAGGATGCGGTGCGAGATCACCTCGGCAAGCGGCAGGTGCGCGACCGCCTTCATGTAGAAAGGCAGCAAACCCCACAGGAAATAGGCGCCGAGCGCCAGAAGGAAGCCGCGGCGGGCCTTGGCGTCTTGATCGGGCTGGGCGGTTTCGGTGACCATGGCCGAAGGCTATGGCCCAGCCGGTCAGCCAAGACCATCACAAAATTATGATGGATCAACGGACTTCTTGTGATGGGTCAAGGGCGGGACCGACCCTTCGTGCCGTGGCGCGAGCGAAATACAACTCCTGACAGCTCCTTTTCCATTAGAACTTTCTGTTGCAATGCGCACGCAGAAACCATAACGTCTTCATTGCGCTTGAGGGAGCTTAAAATGAGGCCTCTCGTGTCGCGCCTGACGAATATTTTAAAGAACAAGAAATACACATTCTTCAAAATACAACTTAGCCTCAGGCACCGTCTTGTCGAATCGGTCGCTTATCGCACCTATCGCGCGACGACTCATATCGATCATCTTTTCCACGTCTTCCCTAGTCGAAAGATGATCTATATAGAAATCCCAAAGGCCGGTTGTACGACAATCAAGCGGTTGCTCTCGATCTGTGCATGCGGGGTCAATCATGACGACAATCCGGAGGCATATCATTGGCGTCAACAATCCGGACTGCGTGGCCCGAGCGACATCGGCGTAAAACTGTTCGAATCGCTGCTGCGCGATCCGGAGACGCTGGTTTTCTCGGTCGTTAGAAATCCATTCTCGCGGTTGCGATCATGTTATCTCAACAAGTTCCACGATCTCAAAATATCCGACCCCAGAAATACTGGACTGATTGAGCAACTCATGGGTGACATCAAGTCGTTGCCCTCGCTCGACATCGAGCGCGACCACCTGTCTTTCGAAAGCTTTGTCGGAGGCGCATGCGCAACGGCCGCCCTCGGCAAGGACGGCCATTGGAGCCTGATGTCGGCGATAATCCCGGACTCGAGCGACTTCAGGATCGAGATCATCAAGCTCGAATCCCTGGCTGAAGGCCTGAAGCCTGTCCTCGACCGTCTGGGCGCCTCGCAGGACATTCGGAACTCGCTGGCAAAGCCGCTCAACCAGTCTGCCCCAAGGCCAGGGGTTGCGTGGACGCCGCCGCTGGTCGGCGCAGTCGCGCGGGCCTATGCGGAAGATTTCCGGCGGTTCGACTACGACCCCACCTATCGAGCCGTTTGACGATCAAAATCGTCTCACTCCGCCGCCACCAGCCCGGCCATCTCGCGGTTCTTCATCAGCTTGTAGACGATCGAATCCATCAGCGCCTGGAAGGAGGCGTCGATGATGTTTTCGGAGACGCCGACCGTCCACCAGCGGGCGCCGGTGCCGTCATGCGATTCGACCAGAACGCGGGTGATGGCCTCGGTGCCGCCATTGAGGATACGTACCTTGAAGTCGGCGAGCTCGAGATCGACGATCTCGTTTTGGTATTTGCCGAGGTCCTTGCGCAGCGCGATGTCGAGCGCGTTGACCGGGCCGTGGCCTTCGGCGACCGACATCTTTTCCTCGCCGTCGACCTCGACCTTCACGATCGCCTCCGAAACGGTCTTCAGATTGCCATTGGCATCGAAGCGCCGTTCGACCATGCAGCGGAACGAGGTGACGTTGAAGAACTCCGGCAAGCCGTGCAGCATCTTGCGCGCCAGCAGCTCGAAGGAAGCATCGGCGCCCTCATAGGCATAGCCCTCGGCCTCGCGCTCCTTGACGACCGAGATCAGCGCGTCGAGCCTGTGATCGTCCTTCGGCACATCGATGCCGCGCCGCTTCAGTTCGGCGAGGAAGTTGGCCTTGCCGCCCTGGTCGGAAACCATGACGCGGCGGCGGTTGCCGACCGCTTCCGGCGGCACGTGCTCGTAGGTCGCCGGCTCCTTGGCCAGAGCGGACGCATGGATGCCGGCCTTGGTGGCGAAGGCGGACGAGCCGACATAGGGCGCCTGCGCTTCGGGCGCGCGGTTCAGCAATTCGTCGAAGGCGCGGGAGAGCCGCGAGATGCCGGTCAGCGCCTCGGCCGAGATGCCGATCTCGAAGCGATCGGCGAAGGCCGGCTTCAGCGACAATGTCGGCACGATGGAGATCAGATTGGCGTTGCCGCAGCGCTCGCCGATGCCGTTCAGCGTGCCCTGGATCTGGCGCACGCCGGCCTCGACGGCGGCGAGCGAATTGGCCACCGCCTGTCCGGTGTCGTCATGGGCGTGGATGCCGAGGCGGTCACCCGGGATGCCGCCAGCGATGACCTTGCCGACGACGGCGCGCACTTCCGAAGGCTGCGTGCCGCCATTGGTGTCGCACAGCACCACCCAGCGCGCGCCGGCATCATACGCCGTCTTCGCGCAAGCCAGCGCATAGTCCGGATTGGCCTTGAAGCCGTCGAAGAAATGCTCGCAGTCGACCATCGCTTCCTTGCCAGCAGCGACGGCGGTCTCAACCGAAGTCCTGATCGATTCCAGGTTTTCCTCATTGGTGCAGCCAAGCGCGACGCGCACATGATAGTCCCAGCTCTTGGCGACGAAGCAGATGGCGTCGGACTTCGACTGGACGAGCGCGGCGAGACCGGGGTCGTTCGAGGCGGAAACGCCGGCACGCTTGGTCATGCCGAAGGCGACGAATTTTGCGTTTGCCGTGCGCTTCTCCTGGAAGAAGGCGGTGTCGGTCGGGTTGGCGCCGGGATAGCCGCCCTCGACATAATCCATGCCGAACGCATCGAGCAGCCTGGCAATAGCGATCTTGTCCTCGACCGAGAAGTCGATGCCCGGCGTCTGCTGGCCGTCGCGAAGGGTGGTGTCGAAGAGATAGAGGCGTTGCTTTGTCATGGCTGCGCGGGTGCGTCGGCACCCTCCTCTGGCCCGAAGGCCGGTGTCATTTCTTTCCTGCGAACCTGTCCGTTGCCCGGATCAACTGATCGAGAATGCCCGGCTCCGAATAGGCATGGCCGGCGCCTTCGATCAGGTGGAAATCCGCCTTCGGCCAGCCCTTGTGCAGCGCCCAGGCATATTTCGCCGGGCACGGCATGTCGTAACGGCCGTGGACGATGGTGCCGGGGATGTCCTTCAACTTCCAGGCGTCGCGCAGCAATTGGCCCTCTTCGAGCCAGCCGGCATGGACGAAATAGTGGTTCTCGATGCGGGCAAAGGCGATGGCATAATCATCCTCGCCGAACTTGTCGCTAGTCTCGGGCTCAGGCAGCAGCGTGATCGTCTCGCCTTCCCACAGGCTCCAGGCAAGGGCGGCCTCGAGCTGCGCCTTGCGGTCGGAACCGACCAGCCGCTTGCGGTAGGCGGCCATCATGTCGCCGCGCTCGGCTTCAGGGATCGGGGCCACGAAACGCTCCCACTTGTCGGGGAACATTTCGGAGACGCCGAACTGATAGTACCATTCGAGCTCGGCGCGGGTCAGCGTGTAGATGCCGCGCACGACCAGCTCGCTGACGCGCTCGGGATGCGCTTCGGCGTAAGCGAGCGCGAGCGTCGAGCCCCAGGAGCCGCCGAAGACCAGCCATGTGTCGAAGCCCGCCATCTCGCGCAGTCGCTCGATATCGGCGACGAGATGCCAGGTGGTGTTGGCATCCAGCGAGGCGTTGGGCGTCGATTTTCCGCAGCCGCGCTGATCGAACAGGATGACATCGTAAAGCTTCGGGTCGAACAGCCGCCGGTGCTTCGGCGAGATGGTGCCGCCCGGGCCGCCATGCAGGAACACCGCCGGCTTGCCGCCCTTGGTGCCGGAGCGCTCCCAATAGATTTGATGGCCGTCGCCGACATCGAGCATGCCGATCTCGAACGGCTCGATCTCGGGATAGAGCGTGCGCAAGGATGTGCTGTGAACAGTCATAGTTTCAGGCCCTGTTGCGGCCAGTTGGCCGTCTCGTGGTCAGGATGCTGGAAGGAGATGACCTGCTCCTGCCGTCGGTAGAAGTCGGGGTCGTCAAGGACCGGCGCCTCGAAGATCTTGTCCACCCAGGGCAACCGTACCGCGTGATTGACCTGGATCTGCGGCGCGAGATCCGAGCGATCGTCGAAGGCGCCGATGGCGATTTCGAGCGCGCCGGGCTGGCGGTAGGTCAGCGGCGTGCCGCAGCGGGCGCAGAAACCGCGATCGATGTTGACCGAGGACTGGAAATAGCTCGGCTCCTCACGCGTCCACTCGACGCCGTCCTTCGGCACCGTCACCAGCGCGCCGAAGAAGGAGCCGAACTGCTTCTGGCACATGCGGCAATGGCAGATGGACGGGCGGCCGAGCTTGCCGTGCACGCGAAAGCGTATGGCGCCGCACTGGCAGCCGCCGGTTCTTACTTCATCGGTCATGGTCTTTCCTCCGGCGGCCATTGTTCGGTGTCGTGGTCGGGATGCTGGTAAGAGACGAGCTCGGCGAGATAGGGCGCCGACGAGACGTCGCCCATCGTGTCCTCGCCCGGCAGATGCGGGATGCCGTCGACATAGGGAAGCTTTGCCTCAACGCCCCACTGCATGGTCGGCGCAATACCGGTCGGATCATCGAAGGCGGCAATGGCAAGCGCCACGCCATCAGGCGCTTCGAAGCTGAGCGGCGTGCCGCATTCGGCGCAAAAGCCGCGCCAGGCGGCGTTGGACGAGCGAAAGCGCTTCGGCTCGCCGCGCGTCCAGTCGAGCTTTGCGCCGCGCACCGAAACCAGCGGCATATAGAAATTGCCGCTCGCCTTCTGGCACATGCGGCAATGGCACACCGAAGCCTCGCCAAGCGCGCCCTCGACGCGGAAACGCACCGCGCCGCACTGGCAGCCGCCGGTATAGATCGGCCGGTTGTCGAGGCTCATGACTTACTCCGGAGCATGGCACACCGCCTCGACATTGTTGCCGTCGGGATCGAAGACGAAGGCGCCGTAATAATTGGCATGATAATGCGGGCGCAGGCCCGGCCCGCCATTGTCCCTGCCGCCGGCGGCAAGGGCGGCGGCGTAGAAAGCATCGACCTCGGCGCGGCTGCGCGCGGTGAAGGCGACATGCTGGTGGGTCCTTGGCTCGTCTGAGCTCGCCTGCAGCCAGAACACCGGCCGGTCGCGGCCATAGCCGCCAACCTTGGCGCCGCCGGTATATTCCTCAGGCACCATATAGAGCAGCGAAGCACCAAGCGGCGCCATCGCCTTGTCGTAGAACGCCTTCGAGGCGTCGAAATCGGCGACGTTGATGCCGAGATGGTCGATCATGGGACAAGCTCCTGCGTTTGTGGGGCGGGCACTTCGGCGACGGCGAGGCCTGCCGCGATCACGATATGCTGGCAGACACTGTCGATATCGCGGATGACGTCGTCGTTCCAGAAGCGCAGGATGGTCCGGCCGCTGGCAGCTAGATAGGCCGTTCTTTCTTCGTCGCGCCGCGAGTGTTCCGCTTCGCCATGTTGGCTACCATCGACCTCGACGATGAGGCTATGGGCCGAACAGGCGAAGTCAACAATGTAAGGTCCGATCGGCAGCTGTCGCCGAAAGCGCATTCCCATCAGTCTATGCGCACGTAACTCGTTCCAAAGCTTCAGTTCTGCATCGGTCATCACGCGCCGCATAGATTTGGCGTTCATGCGCTGACGAGATGGAACACGGTCGTGACCCATGCTCAGGCCACCTCACGCTGGAGACTGGCGAGACCGTAAGCGACGGCTGATCTCCCCCCTTGCGGGGGAGATGTCCGGCAGGACAGAGAGGGGTGCTGTCCCGCCAACGTCTCAGCTCTGAGCTGCCGGGTGCCACAAAAACAACTGAAGCCAAAGCGGGCAAGCCGAGATGTCGGCGTTCCTTCACACCCCTCTCTGTCCTGCCGGACATCTCCCCCGCAAGGGGGGAGATTGGCTGTCATCGGCGCTTTCGCCAATCGCCTAAGTTGCCTCACCGCTTGATCTCCCAGCTCGTCACGCGCTCACCCGTCGCCGGGTCCTTGCCGTCCTTCAGTTGCACGCCCCGCGCCAACAACTCATCGCGAACCCGATCCGCCTCCGCCCAGTTCTTGGCCGCGATCAGCGCCAGGCGGTCGGCGATGGCCTTGGCGACCGCTGCCTCGTCCACCTTGGCGGCCCCGACGTCGAAGCCGAGGAAGCTGAGCGCCGCCTTTAGCGAAGCAGCCGCGGTGTTGTCGCCGTTGCCGGCGTCGATTGCCTCGCCGGCAAGTTGCGTCAGCCGCTGGAAGGCGGTGTAGGTGGCGAGATCGTCCGACAGCGCTTCCACCACCTCGGCCGGCAGCTCCTTCGCCGCCGCCGGCGCGAGGTCGGCGGCTCGCTTCCATTTGCGCAGCGTGTTTTCCGCCTCCTCCAGCTTGCGCACGGAAAAGTCGATCGGCTCGCGGTAATGCGTCATCAGCATGGCCAGCCGCAACACTTCGCCCGGCCAGGCGCGGCCGCCGAAGGTCTCGGTCTCAAGCAGTTCGTGGATCGAGTAGAAATTTCCGAGGCTCTTCGACATCTTCTGGCCTTCGACCTGCAGGAAGCCGTTGTGCATCCAGACATTGGCCATGACCCTGGTGCCATGGGCGCAGCGCGACTGGGCGATCTCGTTTTCGTGGTGCGGGAAGATCAGGTCGAGACCGCCGCCATGGATGTCGAAGACCTCGCCGAGATAGGCGGCCGACATCGCCGAGCATTCGATGTGCCAGCCTGGACGGCCCCTGCCCCACGGGCTTTCCCAGCCGGGCTCTTCCGGGGAGGACAGCTTCCACAGCACGAAATCGCCTGGGCTCTTCTTGTGCGCGTCGACGGCGATGCGGGCGCCAGCCTGCTGCTCGTCGAGATTGCGCTTCGACAATTCGCCGTAGTCGGGCATCGAGGCGGTGTCGAACAGCACCTCGCCGGCCGCGACATAAGCGTGGCCGCGCTCGATCAGTTGCGCAATCAGCGACAGCATGTCGGCCTTGCCATCGGCTCGGGGCGCGACGAACTCGGTGGCGCGCGGCTCAAAGGTCGGCTCAAGGCAGCCGAGCGCGGCGACATCCCGGTGATACTGGTCGGCGGTCTTTTCGGTGACTTTGCGGATGGCGTCGTTGAGCGACAGTTTTCCGGCCGCGATGTCGTCGCCGAAGTCACGCAATGCGCGGGCGTTTATCTTGTCGTCGACATCCGTGATGTTGCGCACATACGTGACATGATTTTCCCCGTAGAGATGGCGCAACAAACGGAACAGCACGTCGAAGACGATCGCCGGCCGCGCGTTGCCGATATGGGCAAAGTCGTAGACCGTCGGGCCGCAGACATACATGCGCACGTTTTGCGGATCGATCGGAACGAACCGCTCCTTCGTCCGCGTCAGCGTGTTGTAGAGATTGAGGCCCTTCGATACGTCAGACATGCGGTCCCGGTCCTTGGTTTGGGTTCGCCGGAACCAACTTTGTGCCCAAGGCACAAATCGGGCTCCAGCCTGCTGGCCGGGGCGTTTGTCCAATCTGGGGAAAGATGAGGCGAAAACGTCCGGACCAGCGCGAGGCTAGCCAATAATGCAAATGCCACAAATGGCGAAAGACGTTTTCATGGCCGGCTTTATCGCGCCCGCAAGTGTTGCCGTCAAGTCGCTCCGCTTGGGAAAAATGTCGTTGGATCACAGGTAAAAACCGGCCGAAACATTTTATTAAACATGTCGGCACAGTGATGAAACATTCGCCGGCTAGACCGCCACCACGTCACGATTTGGTCCGAATCGACCAGCAAACGCTCAACTCGGAAACGTCACCAGGGAAGAGAACAATGGCACGCAGCAAGCAGGAACAGAACCGACAAGCGCAGCCCGCACTGGCCAACCACTACCGCGCGATCGGCCCGGCCGCGATCGTCGCAGCCCTTCTCCACACTGCCAAGAAGAAGAAGCCGGCGCAGAAGATCGTCTCGCCGCGCGCCGCCTGAAACGGCGCCACAGCCTCCGATGACGGAGGCACTGGCGATGAGGGCGCCGCATGAGCGCCCTGGAGATGAAGGCCTCCTGAAGAGCCTTCGTAAATGGGTTGACCCAATTCCGGACGGAAAGCCGCTCCACACTTTCCTGGAATTGCTTTAGAACAAGCTCATCTGGTTTTCGTCCGCGCCAGGCTTCTGGCGCTTGGCCTTCTCAGGCTGCGGCGAAACGATGCCCGGTTCCTGAATCTCCGCCCCGGTGTTGGCGACCTTGTTGACGAGGTCGGAAACCGCGATCGCCTCGAAGAAATCGGGCTCGACTGGTTTTAGCAGATCGAGCACGTCGCGCGGCTCCTGCGTGCGGCAGTCCAGCCAGCGGGCAAAATCGCGCTCGTCGATCACCACCGGCATGCGGTCGTGGATATGGGCGATGCCGGCATTGGCCTGGGTGGTGATGATCGCGCCGGTGTCCATCTCGGAACCGCCCGGCTCGGCATAGGTTTCGATCAGGCCGGCGAAGGCAACCACGCCGCCATGTCGCGGCCGGATCCAGTAAGGCTGGCCCTTGCCGCCGCCCGACTGCTGCCATTCATAGAAGCCGGTGGCCGGCACCAGCGCGCGGCGATGGCGCATCGCGGTCTTGAACGAGGCCTTTTCCAGCACGCCTTCCGAGCGAGCGTTGATGAGCAGCGGAAATTCCCTGGTGTCCTTGACCCAGGCCGGGATCAGGCCCCAGCGCACCAGCATCGCCTGGCGGTCGGGCAGGTTCGAGCCCGGTTCGCGCTGAGGGCCGGCAAGCGCCATCAGAACCGGCTGCGTCGGCGCGATGTTGTAGCGGGCCGGAAACTCCTCCAACTCCGCCAGGCCGAGGAAGGCGGCAGTCTGGTCCGGCGTGGCGGTCAGGGCAAAGCGTCCGCACATGGATCTGGCTCTTCGATTGATGTTGCGATGAAAGTGGCGATGGAAGAGCCGTATCGCAACGGCTAAAGCTTGATCGGGCCGATCGGTCCACAACAGGCTGCAGGAAACATCCGGCAATTCCAATGGAACCACGCAAAATAATCCCCGCCGTTTCCGTCGCCGTCGTGCGCGGCAAGACGGTGCTTCTGGTCAAGCGCGCGCGGGCGCCGTCGCAGGGCCTCTATGCCTATCCGGGCGGCAAGGTGGAGGCTGGCGAAACGCTCGATGCGGCAGCGGCGCGGGAATTGCTTGAAGAGACCGGGCTTGCGGCCACCGACTACCGCCCGCTGCGCGATATCCATATAGACGGCAGTGGCGAGAACCATGCGGTCGACTATCTGCTGACGGTGTTCGGCGCCGCCTATGCCGGTGGCGAGCCTGTGGCCAGCGACGATGCCGAAACGGCCGCTTTCTACACGCTGGCGGAAATGGCTGATATGCCGCTGGCGGGCGATGTGTTTTCGGTGGCCGAGGACTTGCTCGGGCCTGGCTGAAGCGCTCGGGCGCCGTCGAAAATCGGCTTGCGGACAACAAATTGTTTGGTCACATAAGTCTATGAACCGCGCCTCGCCCCTTCTCGCCGCATGCCTTGCTGTCGGCATCGCTGTCGCGGCGCGTCCGGCGCTCGCCGCCGAGGCGCCGTTCGAGCCCGGACTGATGCGGCTCGCCGAAGTGCTGGGGTCGCTGCATTTCCTGCGCAATCTGTGCGGAGAAAAGGGCGACCAGTGGCGGGGTGAGATGGAAAAGCTGCTCGAGTCGGAAAACCCCGACCCTGAGCGGCGCGCTCGTTTCATCGCTTCCTTCAATCGCGGCTACCGCTCCTTCAGCGGCACCTATACGCAATGCACTCCTTCGGCGACCGCGGCCATTGGCCGTTACATGAAGGAAGGCGAGACGCTGACCCGCGACATCGCTTCGCGCTACGGCAATTGACGCCGGGACAGCCGGGACCCGAGCATTACGCAGCTTTCTTGTGATAATTAGCGCTTGTGGGGCGTGCCTTATTGTTTCCTGTGCCGCTCTAGTGCAATCATATGATGTTGCACTTGTGCAACAATGTTAATGAAACGTTAGCGCCCAATTGCGGAATTAACTCAAACTGAAGGTTTTCATCCCGCAGGCCGGCCTAATCGGCTAAGCTTGATCTCGATTGAGAGCAGTCTCGTTGTTTCGACCCTAAAAATGTCGTATTTACAAAGGCTTAATCGAGACTGCGGACGAACTGACAGGTCAAGCCCGATCCATTCTCGCCGGATCGCCGCTGACAAAAGGTGGTAATCGCATGGAACATGGTGTCAGCGACATCGACGCGTTGGTCAGGGAAGAAAAGCGCCTGACCGCCGTGGAGAGCCACAGCGAAGCCTGGGCCGAAGGTCTGTCGGCCGGCATCGAACCGGAAATCATCGCCGAGGCAGCACTCGAGACCGCCTTCGGTGAAATGCTGCGCGCCAATGGCGAGACCTCGGCGCTCGCTTTGCTCGACAGAATGCGCGAGAAGGTGATTGCGGGCGCTTTCGAGCCGGAGCGGTTCAAGCACTAGCCGGCTGTTTTGACAGTCGTTTTTGACGGCGACGCGCCGCTTGGACATCATCACCGCGCGCTCGGAACAACCCAGGGCAATTCAGCATTTGGTAGAATCGCCGAATTGCTCTAGCCATTGTTTTACGCAATTCCAGACGGAAAGCCGTTGCGACCTTCTTTGGAATTGCTCTGGCGAGCCCGGGAACCATGGAGAGGCAAGCGGTGAGATTTTCGATGTCAGGCCAGCCGCGCAGGTTGGCCCTCAGCATCTTGACCGCCGCGTGCTGCCTGGCGCTTCCGCTTGCCCTATGCCTCGCCAGCACGCCTTCCTATGCGCTGAGCGAGATCCAGCGCGAGGATTTGCCTTCCCCGGTCACGCCGCCGGCCAACGGCGGCACAGCCGCGCCCGGAGCCACCGTGCCGATGCCGCAGGCACCCGGCACCAAGCCCACTGAGCAGCCGGCCGACACCGATAAGACCGAGCCCGAAGTGCCGGCCAATGGCGGCATCACCAGCCCGCGCGCCGATCCGGACGCGCCGCCGCCGCCCGTCGTCTACGACCTCAACACGCTTCCCGAGCCGGTCAAGCGCATGCACGACCTCATCGTCGAAGCCTGCAAGAGCGGCGACATCGAAAAGCTCCGGCCGCTGATCGGCAAGGGCCAATCCATGACGCAATTGTCGCTTGGCGATATCGACGGCGACCCGATCACGTTCCTCAAGGGCCTGTCCGGCGACAGCGACGGCCAGGAAATCCTCGCCATCCTGGAAGAAGTGCTTTCGGCCGGCTACGTCCATATCGACATCGGCACGCCGCAGGAACTCTATGTGTGGCCGTACTTCTTCGCGCTGCCGCTTGATAAGCTCGATGCCAGGCAGCGTGTGGAATTGTTCAAACTCGTCACCGCCAGCGACTATGACGACATGAAGCAGTTCGGCGCCTACATCTTCTATCGCGTCGGCATCACACCGAGCGGCCAGTGGCTGTTCTTTGTCGCCGGGGATTGAGCGCTAAGCCGGCAGCGCTTCGGAAAACTCCACAGCCCTGCCCTGTCCGGGCGTGACGATCTCGCCTTCCCACATGACGCGCGTGCCGCGCACGATGGCGCCGACCGGCCAGCCGGTGACCTCTTTGCCGTCATAAGGCGTCCAGCCGGCTTTCGAACCAGCCTGGGCGTTGGTGATGGTCTCGCGGCGCTTCATGTCGACGATTGTGAAGTCTGCGTCGTAGCCGGCGGCGATGCGGCCTTTCCTGGCCATACCGAAGATGCGCTGTGGGCCATGGCTGGAGAGATCGACGAAGCGCTGCAGCGTGAGTCTCCTCGCATTCACGTGGTCGAGCATGATCGGCACGAGCGTCTGCACGCCTGTCATGCCAGACGGCGAGGCCGGGTAGGTTTTTGCCTTCTCGGCCAGCGTGTGCGGCGCATGGTCGGAGCCCAGCACATCGACAATGCCTTGCGAAATGCCATGCCAGACGCCGTCGCGGTGGCGGGAAACGCGCACCGGCGGGTTCATCTGGATCAGCGTGCCAAGCCGCGCATAGTCGCCGGCCGTCAGCGTCAGATGGTGCGGCGTCGCCTCGCAGGTGGCGACATCCTTGTGCTGCTCAAGGAAGACGATCTCCTCGGCTGTCGAGATATGCAGCACATGGATGCGGGCGCGCGTCTGCCTGGCGATGCGCACCAGGCGCTCTGTGCAACGAAGTGCCGCGATCTCGTCGCGCCAGACCGGATGCGACGATGGATCGCCTTCGACACGCAGGCCGAGACGCTCGCGCAGGCGGAATTCGTCCTCCGAATGGAAGGCCGAGCGGCGGCGCGTGTTGCGCAGGATCGAGGCGACGCCCTCGTCATCCTCGACCAGAAGGTCGCCGGTGGACGAGCCCATGAACACTTTGATGCCGGCGGCGCCCGGCAGGCGCTCCAGTTCGCCGACATCGCCGGCATTGTCGCGCGTGCCGCCGACCCAGAAGGCGAAGTCGCAATGCATGCGGCCTGTGGCGCGGCGCACCTTGTCGGCAAGGGCTGCCTCGCTGGTTGTCAGCGGATTGGTGTTGGGCATCTCGAAGACAGCGGTGACGCCACCCAGCACCGCCGCGCGGGAGCCGCTCTCCAGGTCTTCCTTATGCTCAAGCCCCGGCTCGCGGAAATGCACCTGGCTATCGACGACGCCCGGCAGGATATGCAGGCCGGTGCAGTCGATGGTCTCACCGGCGAAAGCCTGGCCAAGATCGCCGATGGCCGCGATGCGGCCCGCCTTGACGCCGACGTCCCGCTTTCCCTCGCCGTCATGGTTGACCACCGTGCCGCCTGTCAGGATGAGGTCGAAGGTGGTTGCCATGGGCAGGTCCAATCTCTTGCGGGGGGAGTGTGGCCGGCTTACGTAATGAGCGAACGTTTTGCAAGATCAGGCCCAATCCGCTCATGCCCTTTGCCCAGCTCGACAACCGTGCGCTCATTTCCGTTTCCGGCCCTGATGCCGAGCATTTTCTGCAGAACATCCTGACCACCGACCTCGATGCACTGAAACCCGGCGAGGCCAAGCCCGGCGCGCTCCTGGCGCCGCAAGGCAAGATCCTGTTCGATTTCCTGATTTCACGCGCCGGCGACGGCGGCTTCCAGCTGGAATGCCGGGCCGACATCGCCGATGATTTCGTGCGCCGGCTGATGCTTTACCGGCTAAGAGCCAAGGCCGATATTGCCAAGCAGGAACAGGCGCTTGTCACCGTCGCATGGGGCGATGATTCAACTGCCTCAGTTTCTGATTCAAGCGCGCTCGCCGACACGCGCTTCCCCGAGGTCTCGGTCAAGCGCTCCTACGGCGGCACTGTACGGGACGGCGGCGACCTTGCCGCCTGGCAGGCGCTGCGCATCGGTAACGGCATCGCGGAAAGCGGTCTGGACTACCAGCTCGGCGATGCCTTCCCGCATGACGTGTTGCTCGACGAGACCGGTGGCGTCGGCTTCAAGAAGGGCTGCTATATCGGCCAGGAAGTGGTCTCGCGCATGCAGCACCGCGGCACCGCGCGACGCCGCGTGCTGATCGCTTCCGCCGGCGGCGCCCTGCCCGCTTCGGGCACCGAGCTTACCGTTGCCGGCCGGCCGGTCGGGGCGCTGGGATCGGTCAGCGGCAAGATCGCTCTGGCGATTGCCCGCATCGATCGCGTCAAGGCGGCCGTCGATGCCGGCGAAGCGATCATGGCGGGCGACGTCGCCGTGACGCTTGTCATCCCCTCTTGGGCGAAGTTCAGTTTCCCGCAGGACGCGGTCAGCGCGGAGGAGGCCTGATGGCCGCCGACCGCGTCGGCGCGCCGCCGCGCGCCTGGCAGCGCATGCTGTCGGGCCGGCGGCTCGACCTGCTCGATCCTTCGCCGCTCGATATCGAGATTGCCGACATTGCCCACGGACTGGCCCGCGTCGCCCGCTGGAACGGCCAGACCAGCGGCGATCACGCGTTTTCCGTCGCCCAGCATTCGCTGCTGGTCGAGGCGCTCTATGGCGAGCTCGTGCCCGCCGCATCGGCCGAAGCGCGGCTTGCGGCGCTGCTGCACGACGCGCCGGAATATGTCATCGGCGACATGATCTCGCCGTTCAAATCGGTGATGGGCGGCTCCTACAAGGACTGCGAGCAGCGTTTGCAGCACGCCATCCATCTGCGCTTCTCGCTACCGGCCGAGCTCGACGCGAGCCTGCGCAAGGACATCAAGCGCGCCGACCAGATCGCCGCCTATTACGAAGCGACGCTGCTGGCCGGCTTCTCGACGGCGGAGGCGACGGAGTTCTTCGGCCGGCCGCGCGGCTTTTCCGCCGACCGCTTCGATTTCACGCCGCGTTCGGTGACCTGGGCGCAAGCGGCGTTCCTGAAGCGGTTCAAGGCGTTGGAGACGTCACGGCAGCGTCTTGCGCTTCCGGTGCAATCGGCTGATTGAAAGAACGCTAAATTAACCTGCGACCACGACAGTACCGTGTTCAGTAACGGTCCGCAGGCGCGCCCATGCCCGTCGCTCATATGAAGGCTGCTTCGACCGCCAGGAGGCGGAGAGCGGCCAGCGTTGCCCCGGCGCGACGGATGGCGGATGAATTGCGCGCCCAAAACGAGCGCTTCTCCGCCGCTGTCGAGAACATGTCGCACGGACTGTGCATGTTCGACGCTGATGAGCGGATGATCATCTGCAACCGCAATTATCTCGATATCTTCCACCTCGATGCCAAGCTGATCAGGCCGGGGATCGCGTTCTTCGACATCCTGCAGCACAGCGTCGACATCGGTGTCGCCTCGCAGAGCGCCGAGGAGCTCTACGCCATCCGCAAGCCCTATATCGACGGCGCGAAAGCTTCGACTTACGAAGAAACGCTGTCGGACGGACGCATCATCGTCATCTCGCACCGGCCGCTGGCCTCCGGCGGCTGGGTTTCGATCTATGAGGACGAGACCGCGCAGCGGCGCGCCGAGGCGGAGCTGAAGGAGCAGCACCGGCTTTTCGACGCGGCTTTGGCCAACATGTCGCAAGGCCTGTTGATGTACAGCGCGGACGGCCGCCTGATCGTGCGCAACCAGCGCTTTCTCGATCTGTGCAAGGCAGAAGCGTCCGATTTCGCGCTGGGCATGACACATCGCCAGATGCTGGAAAAGCTTGTGCGGCGCGGCATTTTCGTGGCCATCGACATCGATGCCGAGGTGGCAAAGACCAGGACGATGCTGGAGGCCGGCCAATCCCGTTCGAGCTATCGCGAACTGGTCGATGGCCGCACATTGTTCGTTTCGCGCCAGCCGCTTAACGGCGGCGGCTGGGTGGCGACCTTCGAGGACGTCACCGAGCGCCGGCGCACCGAAGCGCGCATGACGCATCTTGCGCATCATGACACGCTGACCAATCTGCCCAATCGCTCGATGTTCCGCGACCGGCTCGACCAAGCCCTGGGTGAGACCAAGGTCGCGCCGATGGCGATCTTCTCGGTCGATCTCGACCGCTTCAAAGCCGTCAACGACACTTTCGGGCATCCTGCCGGAGACTGGCTGCTGAAATGCGTGGCCGAGCGGCTGCAGCGCTGCCTGCGCGGCGAAAAGGACGTGGTGGCGCGTTTCGGCGGCGACGAGTTCGCCATGGTCCAGTTCGATATCAAAAACATGGACGATGCCGAAAAGCTGGCCAAACGCGTGATCGAAGTCGTCGGCAAACCCTATCGCGACAAGGGTCGCGAGATGCATGTGGGCGTCAGCCTCGGCATCGCGCTCTATCCCAGCGACGGGGCGGATGCCGACACACTGCTGACCAACGCCGACCTCGCGCTCTACCGGGGCAAGAGCGAGGGCCGCAACGTCTACCGCTTCTTCGAGCCTGACATGGACGCGACGGTGCGCGAACGCCGCGCGCTCGAAACCGACCTCGAGGCCGCCTTGTCGCGGCGCGAGTTCGAACTCGATTTCCAACCGATCCTCGGCATCGCGTCGGACGGCATCGTCGGCGCCGAGGCTCTGATGCGCTGGCGCTCGCCCTCACGCGGCCTGGTGCCGCCGCAGGATTTCATCGCCGCGGCTGAAGAGACGGGGCTGATCGTGCAGCTCGGCGACTGGGCCTTGCGCAAGGCCTGCAGCGCGGCCGCGCGCTGGCCCCAGGATGTCCGCATCGCCGTCAATGTCTCGCCGGCGCAGGTCAAGAGCGGCGGTTTTGCCCGCAGCGTGGTCTCAGCACTTGCCCATTCCGGCCTGGCGGCCGGCCGGCTGGAGCTGGAAATCACCGAAACGGTGATGATGGATGAGAGCGACACGGTGCTGAAGACGCTCAGCCAGTTGCGCGCGCTCGGCGTGCGCATCGCGCTGGACGATTTCGGCATCGGCTATTCCTCGCTCGGCTATCTGCGGCGCTTTCCGGTCGACAAGATCAAGATCGACCGCTCCTTCATCCACGATCTCGACACGCGCGATACGGCCGCGATCGTGCGCACGGTGATCGGGCTCGGCGCCGAGCTCGGCATCACCGTCACCGCAGAAGGCGTGGAGACCGAAGCGCAGCTCGATATGCTGCGCAAGGCGGGCTGCGGCGAAGCGCAAGGCTATCTCGTCGGCGAACCGGCGGGGGCGGCCGAGATCAACCGCCTCTTCACCGAGACGGCGACGCTTCGCCAATCAGGGTGAGCACGGCCTTCAGGCGCTGGCCCGCCGGAACATGCCCGGCGTCATCCCGTGCACCGAACGGAAAATGCGACACAGATGGCTCTGGTCGGAGAAGCCGGCTCCAAAGGCGGCGTCCGCGAGATTCGCGCCTTGCTGGATCAAGAGGCTGGCGCGACGCTGCCTGCGATCGCGGATGAAAGCGGCGGGCGTCAGGCCGAGCACCTTCTTGAAGTCCCGGATGACCTGGAAGCGCGTCACGCCGGCGGCCTCGGCAAGCAGCCGCAGGTCGAGATCAAGGCCCAAATTGTCCTCGATGACCTGTTCGTAGATCGAGAGCCTGCCCTGCGCACCGAAGCTTTCGATCGCCTCGCGCCGCCGGCCACCCCAATCGCCGTGCCGTAGGATGAGCTTGCGCAAGGCAATCAGCATCGACGTTTCAGCGCTTGTCGCATCGCCGGATGCCGAGCCATGGTGTGCTGCGGCGACCGCCTGGACGAGATCGGCATCGTCGACGATCGCGCGAGAAAACAGCGGAGCGCGGTCCTGCCCGAGTTCTTCCGCGATTGAACCCATAAGGGCTGCCGAAGGATAGAAGGTGCTGTAGGCCCAGCCTTGGTCGGCGCCGGCCTCGCCGTCATGCCACACTTCCGGATTGACCAGCAGAACCTTGCCCGACGGCGCGACGACGCTTTCGTTGGCGATGCGCACCCGTTCGCAGCCTTGCGTGATCAGCGCGACGACATAGGTCGGATGCGTGTGCAGCTCGTAGCGATGCCGCGTGAAGCGCGCCTTGAGCATGCCAAGATCGCGAAAGCGCGGGTGGCGCCAGAACTGCGTCGTCTCCTGCGGTTTTTGAATTCCCGACACGGTCAATCCTGTTCAAGACGCTGCCGGCGCAAGTCCCTAGATGCTGGCTTCGACCGGCCAATTTACGCCGGCCAGAGAGGAGTTCGCAATGCTGCACAACGACCCCGTCACCGTGCTTGCGCCGCAAGTGATAGAATGGCGGCATCATATCCACGCCAATCCCGAGCTCGGTTTCGCCGAACACGAGACCGCGCGCTTCGTTGCCGAAAAGCTCAGCGCTTTCGGGCTCGATGAAGTCCATGAAGGCATTGGCGGCACAGGCGTGGTTGGTGTGCTCAAGGGCCGGCCGGGCGCGCGCGCCATCGGGCTCAGGGCCGAACTCGACGCGCTGCCTGTCCTGGAGAAGACGGGACTGCCCTACGCGTCGAAAAAGGACGGCGTGATGCATGCCTGCGGCCATGACGGCCACACCGCGATGCTGCTCGGCGCCGCCAAGCTGCTCGCAGACGCCAGAGCCTTCGACGGCACCGTCTACTTCATCTTCCAGCCGGCCGAGGAAAATGAGGGCGGCAGCTTGCGCATGATCGAGGACGGGCTCTTCGGGCGCTTCCCGGTGGATGCCGTCTATGCCGTCCACAATTGGCCGGGACTTCCGCTCGGCACGATCGCGGCCCGCGCCGGCGCGATGATGGCGGCCGTCGACAATTTCGAACTCAGTTTTGAGGGAACCGGCGCGCATGCCGCCATGCCGCAGCTTGGCGACGATCCTATCCTTGCGGCCGGCGCCTTCGTCCAGGCCGTGCAGCGCATCGTCAGCCGCTCGGTCGATCCGCAGTCGGCCCTGGTCGTCTCGATCACGCAGATCCATGGCGGCAATGTCGGCAACATCGTGCCGGGCAAGGTCTGGCTGCAGGGAACCTGCCGCTTCTTCGAGCCGGCTTTCTCGGACCATTGCGAAAAGCTGATCGGCGACATCGCGACCGGCATCGCCTCGGCGCACAGCCTGACCTGCAAGCTCGCCTACAAGAAAGGCTACCCGCCGCTTGTCAACACATCGGCCGCGACAGATCAGGCCGCGCAGGCCGCTATCGCCGTCGTCGGTCACGAGCAGGTCGAGACAGCTTTCAACCCGAGCCTCGGCTGCGAGGATTTTGCCTATATGGTTCGTGAAGCGAGCGGCTGTTATGCTTGGGTCGGCGCCGGCGCCGTCGGGCCAGGTGAAGGCCTGCATGGCGATCGTTATGTCTTCAACGACCTCATCGTCCCGACCGTGCTCCGCTATTTCGTCACGCTCGTCGAGCAGATTCCGGCTGCCAAGGCCCCAGCCTGAGTATCAACGCAGCGTCTCGATGTATTTTTCGTGGAAGCTGACATAGCCGGGCTCGACCACTTTGAGGTGCCGCTCGATCAGCTGGTGGAAAGCCGGCAATCGGTGGAACGGCACGCCGGGATAGGCATGATGCTCGGCGTGATAGGGCATGTTCCAGGCAAGCTTGCGCACGAACCAGTTGGTCAGCGTCGTCCTGGTGTTTTCCAGCATGTTGGCGACGAAGGGGCAGCGGCCATGCTCGGCGAGCAGATAGAGCCTGAGAAATGGCTGGCCGAGCAGCGCCGGAACGATCCAGACATAGAGCAGCACGCTGGCCTTGAACCAGACGGCAAGCGCCAGCACCACCAGATAGAAGGCGATCATCGCCCGCGCCTCGGCCTTCACCTTGGGCAGCCCCTTGGGCGGCACATAGCTGTCGCGGCAGCCGCCCGTCGCATTGGTGAAAAGCGTCATGAAATGACCCCGCCAGACCGGCAGGCCCGAGACGTGGACGATGTATTGCCGCATCGTCTCCGGCTTCGGGAAGGCGAGCTCCGGATCGTTTTCGGGATCCTGGGTGAAGCGGTGGTGGGCGAAGTGGAAGTAGCGGAACCAGTCGGCGGGCAGCGCGATGGCCAGGCTGCAGAGCCGCGCCACGGCATCGTTGAGCCATTGGGTTTCGAAGGCCGTCCTGTGCACAGTCTCATGCAGCAATGTGAACAGGAAGACGATCAGGATGCCTTGCGGCAGCATCAGCACCGGCCAATACGGCACCTTGGCCGCGATCAGCCAGCCTAGAACAACGATCGCGCCGAAATGCAGGCCGAACTGGACAAGGCCCGGCCCATTTGACTTGCCGGTCAGCCGGCTGCGCTGCTCATTGCTCAGCGAAGCGATGATTTGACGGTGGTCGACGGTGCCGTGGTGATCGATCGTGCTCATCAGCAAGCTGTACTCAAAAAGAAACCTTTCGAAAAACGATGATTTCTGCAAAATAGATAAGCTGAACTTATCTAAATGATGACCATGGTCGCCCTTCCCTCCTTACGCGGACTTCAGGCCTTCGAGGCCGCCGCACGCACCGGTAGCTTCGCCGCCGCTGCCGACGAATTGTCGGTTTCGGCGGCGGCGGTGAGCCAGCTGATCCGTACCGTCGAGGAACAGCTCGGTCGAAAACTGTTTCACCGCGTCAACCGGCGCGTCGTGCTGACTGAAGCCGGCGTCGAGATGCTGCCGCGGCTCACCATGGCCTTCCAGGAAATCGGCAGCGTCGCGCGCGATGTCGGCGGCGATGCCTTCCGGCCAAGGCTGGTCATCTCGGTGCCGCCGTCGATGGCGATGGGCTGGCTTTCGGAGCGTCTCGCCGGCTTTGTCCGAACTCATGGCGCCGCCGACATTTCGCTCAGAGGCGACGACGACCCGGTGCCGTTCGACCGCGAGCTGATCGACATCCGCCTCTCCTACGGGCCGCACTACCGCGAGCACCCGACGGAGGAGATCGTCAGGGACACCGTCTATCCGGTCTGCGCACCGGGGTTTGCCGACAAGATCAAACCGGGAAGTGAACCGCTTGCCGGCATGCCGCTGATCCACACCGACTGGGGACCGACCGGCGCATCCTTTCCGTCCTGGGGCAACTGGTTCGAGGCGGCAGGCATCGAGCCCGCCCGATCCGCGCAGCGCGGCCTGTCGGCCAACTCGTCGCGGGCAGCACTCGACCTTGCCATTTCGGGGCTGGGCGTGGCGCTGGCGCAAGGCGTCTATTGCGCGAAGGCAGTGGAGGACGGCAAGCTAGTCCGACCTGTCACCCGAGCGTTGGAGCTGCGCCAGCCCTATTGCCTGACGATCCCCGAACGCAGCGCACGGCGTGATGTCGTGGCCGCATTCCGGGAATGGCTGATCGGGGAATGCCTGCGCGCGGTCAGGTCCCCGGCGCTAGCCCGGTAGCAAGCCGCCTAGAGATGCCCGGCCAAGGCCGCCACCATGTCCTTGTTGGTCGCTACCGGGATGATCTCGAATTCGACCAGGTCGTTCCACTCGATGGCCCAGCGCTGCAGGATCGTGACATCGTCGGTCTCGACCAGCAGGAAGCAGCGGCTCATGTCGCCGGCGATCCAGCTGTGATGGACGACAAGCTCGTCGGGCTTCAGTCGGCCCTTGTCGTTGAAGCGGCGATAGATCTCCTTACGATCGCAGCCACGATAATCCTCGATGACGAAAAACTGCATTCTCGCTCCCTCAACTCAGGCGATTACTTCTCTGGCCGCTACTTGTCCGGCCGTTCCAGGCGTTCCAGGAACCATTGCGTCAGCCGCACCCACAGCTCGTCCTTCTCGCCGGAATCCTCCCAGCCATGGTCGAGATTGGGGTTGTCGTTGACCTCGATGACGAAGACGCCGTCCTTGGTCTCCTTGAGATCGACGCCGTAGAGGCCGTCGCCGATGCACTTGGCCGCTTTGACCGCGGTCTCGACGACATGCGGCGGTGTCTGCTTCAGCGTGAAGGTCTTGATGCCGCCCTGGTCCGGCTTGCCGTTGGCCTTGTGGTTGACGATCTGCCAGTGCTTTTTCGCCATCAGATAATGCACGGCAAACAGTGGCTGGCCGCCGAGCACGCCGACGCGCCAGTCATATTCGGTCGGGATGAATTTCTGCGCGATCAACAGGTCGGAATCGTCCAGCCACTCGGTTGCGAGCGTGGTGAGTTCCGCCATGTTCTCGCATTTCTTGACGCCGCGCGAGAAGGAGGAGTCGGGGATCTTCAGCACCAGCGGGAAGCCCAGCGTCTGCGCCGCCAGCTCGAAATCCGAGGTGCCGGCGATCATCACAGTCGGCGGCACCGGCACCTTGTTGTAGGTCATCAGCTCGTTGAGATAGACCTTGTTGGTGCAGCGGATCATCGACAGCGGGTCGTCGATCACCGGCATGCCTTCCTGCTGGGCGCGGCGCGCGAAACGGTAGGTGTGGTTGGAGATCGATGTCGTCTCGCGGATGAACAGCGCGTCGTAATTGGCGAGCTTGGCCAGATCCTTCCTGGTGATCGGCTCGACTTCGACGCCCATCTTTTCGGCGATCCTCGCCCAATAGCGCAGCGAGGAGATTTCGGACGGCGGCAATTCCTCATGCGGGTCGACCAGCGTAGCGAACGTATAGCGCGCCGGCGTGCGGCCCTTGGTGTCGCGCCACTCTCGATTGGTATAGTTTTCAAGGCATTGCACGAAGAAAGCTTCCTCCTCGTCGCTCATGCGGGCGAGCGGCAGGAAGCCGATCTTGCGGATCGAGGCCCATTCGGCGCTGTCCTTGATGTGGACCTCGAGCGCCGGTGCGCGGAACCAGTCGAACAGCAGCTTGGCGAAGCGGTCCCAGACTTTCGATGGGCCAATGCCGAAGAAGATCGCAACCTTGCCCGGAAAGACGCCGCCAAGATCCTTGCGGCATTTGTTCAAGGCGAGTTCCAGTTCCGGCAGCGCGTGCTCGTAGAGCTTGCGTTCGGAAAGGTCGATCATCGTCTCGACCGTCGGGATCACCCTGTGGCCGCGCGATCCGGCGAGCAGCGAGGCGTAGTAACCGCGGCTCTGGTAGCCGTAATTGTTCGACAGATTGATCACCTTCGGCCGCTGGCCGCGAAACAGCGCGGGATGGGCGAGGTAGTCACGGTTGGTGATGATCTTGTGGGGCGTGGCCACCTGATCAAGATCGTTCTGCCTGCCTGTTAAGATAACCCAGGTCATTGTTTCAGCGTTTTCCCAGAGTGATGGCCGCCCGCAACCCGTCGCGGCCGAACTGCGCCATGTTCATGAAGATGTCGTAAGGCACTGGAATATTGGCGGCGTCGAGAATGGTTTCCTGCTTTTCGTCCTCGACCCAGGGGTCGTGGATCAGGATATGGTCGCCGTCATCGCCGATGGCCAGCACCCAATGCGGCACCTTCTTGCCGAACATCAGGAAGCCGCTGACCAGCACCACCACCAGCTTGCCCTGAGCCAGGGCGGCGCGGATGTCGTCGATGCCGAACGGACGGTAATTGACCGGAATGCCGTAGAGTTCCGCGCGGCGGCGGAAATCGACCTGGGCGAGTTCCATGACGCGGCGCTTGTCCTGGCTGCGCACCGACTGCAGGAAGAGCGCGCCGAAGAAGGAAACGAAGATCTCCGCCGCCAAACCGCTTTCGTAGCCGGAGACCGCCAGGCCGAAAGGCTCGCAACCGCCCGGACCCGACATCATGAAGACGGTGGTTGCCTCGCGCCACAGACGGATTTCCATCACCGGATCGGGCACGAAGCCGCGGTCGAAATTGGCCATCGCCATCATCAGGCAGCACGGGCCGCAGGTGAATTCGCAGGTCTGCTGGTAGAACGGCACCTTGGTGGCGATAGGGGTGTCGCCACGCAGCGTCTTTTCGTAGCGCAGCGCGGTGGCGCCATCCTCGTAATAGTCGGGCTCGCGGCCCAATTTGCGATAGCCGGCCTGCTCGTAGATGCGGATGGCGCGGTCATTATCCTCGCGCACTTCGAGGCGCAGCAGCAGGCGGTCGTGTTCGAAGGCCGCATCCTCCGCCGCATCCAGGAGCTGACGACCGATGCCGAGCCGGCCGAAGAACGGGCTGACCGCGATGGAATAGAGGCGCGCCACGCCGCTGCCTTTGCGAAACAGCACCACCGCATAGCCGGCGACGCGCCCCTCGTTTTCGGCCACCAGCATCTTGGCCGTCTCGCGCTCGATCAACTGACGGAAGGAGCGGCGCGACAAGCGATCGCTCGAGAACACTGCCTTTTCAATGGCGGCGAGGTCATCGACGTCTGAAGCGCGGGCCGTGCGGATCTCGACAGGCATAAGGGCTTGGGAGAACCTCGATTGGGTTTGTGGAAAACGGCCCCGGCAAAAAAACGGACACCGACCGAAATACCGGTACCCATCAAGCGCTATCGCTCCTTGATTAGGGCCGAATTGTGACAGTTTCCGCATCGGCAAGGAAGGGCCGAATCTTTGAACAGCATCCCTTGTTTTGAAAGACCACCGGCGGCCTGAAGCGCGTCGCGTAGAACCTGTCAACGCGATGCGCTTCAGGTCCTTGCCTGATGCATGGCGTCGTCGCAAAACCGCGGCCACTTTTGCGCGCCATGCATTAAAAAGCCAGCCGGTTCAGCTTGAAATGCCGGCCAGAAGCTGACCGTAGGCGCTCTTGGCGACCGCCGACAGCCGCTCTGGCGGCAGCGAGCCGACGACGGCGCAGCCATAGCCCTTGTCGAGCCAATAGACGGCCTCGGGTCCATCGGCCTCGGCTGTGTAAGTGCCCTTGGTCGTCGCCGACGATTCGGCGGTGACGAAGAGCGAGATGCGCTCGCCCCTGGCGTCTTCATAAAGCAGCATGGCGGCCTTGCCCTGGCCCGCCGGCAGCAGCCGGCCGCCGACCAGTTCGAAGCCTTCGGCGGCGAGGTCCGGCGCCACCAGCTTCAGACCGATGCGGTTGGAGAGCCATGTCTGCAAATGGTCCTTGTCACTCGCCGGCACTTCGACGGCGTGACGCTTTTCAGCGGCGTAGATGACATGAGCGGCGATCGCCTGCTCGGCGAGTTGCTCGTCGCTGTCGCCTGTCTTGCCGATGCCATCGATGCCGGCGACATAGCCGCCGAGCCCACCGACCGCGAGCACCACGGCAGCCGCGGCCGAAAGCCACCAGCGCGAGCGCCAGGCCGGCGTTTTCGCTGGCCCTTCGCCGAAGACCGCCTGACGCAGCCTCGCCGGCACCGGCTCGTCCATCACGCCGGCAAAGGCCGAGCGCAGTGCCGCGCGGTCGGCAACATAGCGCGTGGCCTTCGCCTTCATCTCGGGATTGGCTTCAAGCCATGCGTCATAGGCCATGCGCTCCTCGCCCGGCAGTTCGCCATCGAGGGCCATGTGGATATCGCGTTCGGAGAAATCGCGGCGGGTCATTTCTCGACCACCCTTATCGAGCGACGGCGCGCCGTATCGTCGAGCAGCCCACGCAATTCCTCGCGGCCGCGCGCGATGCGCGACATCAGCGTGCCGGCCGGCACGCCGAGGATGTTGGCGGCTTCGGCATAGGAAAAGCCTTCAATGGCGACCATGACCAGTGCGGCGCGGCGATCGGGGCTGATCGCCTGCAAGGCATCCATGATCTCGCGCGAGGCAATGGTTTCGACCTGATCGGCGGGCGCGGCCTGGGCTTCGCCGGCCTCGAGAGGCAGGATCGCCGTCTCGCCGCGCCGGTTGACCTTGCGCATCTGGTCGATGAACAAGTGATGCATGATCGTAAACAGCCACCTCCGGGGGCTTTCTCCAGTCTGCCAATTGTCGAGCCGCACAAGCGCCCGCTCCAGGCAGTCCTGGACCAGATCGTCGGCGGAATCGCGGTCGCGCAGCAGCGAGCGCGCATAGCGCCGCAACCGCGGTATCTCGCTCAGGATCGCTGCCTTCTTGTCGTCCATGACCACTTGTTTTCGAGGTCGCTTTCGTCCCGATAGAACGCGCGTTGTCGGCGCGGCGCAAGCAGTCAGCGCGAAACGGACCACCCGCTCCGGTACCCAAGCACAAGAATAACGCTGGCGGATGGCGGTTTATTCCCGGCTATCCGGTTGTTTCCTGCTGGTTTTCGACCTTTTCTTTGGCCGCGCGCGTCAGCAGCCGCTGATAGAACAGGCCGATGCCGATCAGCACCGCGCCGAGGCCGATGAAGGAGAGCGCGCGCAGAACGCCTTCGAGCTCGGACATGTCGAACAAGAAGACCTTCACCACGGCCACCGCAATCAGCGCGGCGGAAGCGATGCGCAGCACTTGCGATTTCAGCCAGACACCGGCGGTGAGCAGCAGAACCCCGATGACCAGCCAGAGCGCGGAATAAGTGTAGGTCTCGAGCTGGCCAAGCCCGTTCCACCAGGCGATGAACTCGCCCTTGAACACGCGGCGCACCGAGAGCGTTGCGTAGGCGAAGGCAAGCAGCGCTGCGACCAGGGCCAGCATCGCGGCGTACCATTTCGGGCGCTTGTCGCGGACATAAAGCGCCAGCGCGCCGGCGGCGATTGCCGGCAGCAGATAGGCCAGCAACAGCAGGTTGAAGACCGGGATGGCGCCGGTCGACTCATCGGTGAAGAGCGGGTTCAGCACCAGGAAATGCTGGACGGCGATCAGGCCGACCGAGATCACGCCGGCGGCCATCGAACCATAGCGCAGCACCGAGCTTGGCGAGCGCAGGTCGATGGCGACCAGTATGGCGCCGGCGCCGAGCGCGATCAGCGTGTAGATCGCCTGTTCGGCAAGGGTCACAGCGCCGGTGTCGATGACGCCGCCATGCATGGCGTGGCGCACCAGCATCGCAATGGTCAACAGTGCAAACAGCGCCGAGGCGGCCTCCATGGCGAGGCGCGGCCTGCCATTGGTGGTGCGGGCGAGCTGCCAGGCGGCAAAGCCGAAGGCGAGCGCCGGCACACCGTAACCCACGAGCAGCCAGTTGAAGACCGGCGTTCTCGACAACGCCGCGGCACCGACGATGGTCGGGTCGAAGGCGATGCGGCCGAGCACGGCGACCACGGTACCGACCGCGATCCAGCCCAATATGGGGTAAGAGCGCCAGCGCGTCGCCAGCGCAGGAACGATGGCCGCGGCGCCGAGCAGCACGGTGGTCCAGCCGGAGCCGAAGGCCATATGCAGCATCAAGAGGCCGGCAAGGCCGGCGCCGGCCAGAGCGAGGGACACGGCCGGGCCGCCGGCAAGCGGCGGGTTTTCCGTGCGCGCGATCCATTCGCCGCCCACAGCGAAGGCAAGCAGCAGGAGCAGCGCCGGCAGCGCGTAGCCAAAGTCGCGGTCGATGTCGCCGAAGGTGAACCACAGCGCCATCAGCACGACCAGCGGGACAATGACGCCCCACGCCGCCCAGCAGGCCGCGCGTATCTGGGCCGTGACGACGAAGCGCCTTGCCGACCAGATGCCGGCGGCGAGGAAGATCAGGGCGAGTACAATGCCGATGCGGAACGTCAGCGTGCCGGGCGCCGCCAAAGGCTGAGCGTCGAGCGCGACATCGAGCGCAGCGGCGCCAATCGTGGTCGGCGGGATGATGCCGAGATAGATCATCACCGTGGCCAGCCCGGCGGTGAAGACAAGTGGCATCGCGCGCGGCCGGTACAGCGCCACGCCGACCAGGGCTGCAAGCAGTATCGCGCCATGCAAGGCATCGCCGGCAGGGGCAAAGGCCGGATCGACGGACAGGCCAAGCGCGCTCAACGCTATGAAGAGGCCAGGCACGATCGAGGGCCAGTCAAAGCCGGGCTCGGCGTCATCGCGGCCGATGAGCCAGACCAAGGCGAGTATGGCGAGCGTGGCCAGGCTGATGAACAGGATGGAGGCCAGGTTCGCGCCCGGCGCATCGCTCATGTAGAGAATGGTCCAGATGCCGGTGCCGGCGAAGGCGGTGGCGACCAGCGCCCTCCAGTTGCGAATGCGCGCGACGGCCGCGGTGGCGGCGAGCACGATCGCCAGATAGACGAACAGCGCCCAGGGATTGGGGGCTTGCGAGGACACCAGCGCCGGCGTGACTATGGCGCCGACGAGGCCGATGCCGGCCAGCGCCAGGCCATGCACAAGCGAAGCGGCAATGGCCGCGACGCCGATGGCGCCGAGCAACGCGAAGGCGAGCGCCGGGCCGATGAAGCCGTAAATACCGTGCGCGGCATAGACCGTGCCGAACAGGATGAAGGCGCCGGCCCCGGTCAGGATCGCCGGGATGTAGGCGCCGGCGGCACCTTGCACCGGCACCTTGAAGCCGGTGCGGCGGATGAATTCCGCGCCGGCAACCAGCACCAGGCCGAGGATGCCGGCCACGGTGAGGCGCACACCGGGACCGAAAATGCCAGCTTCGATGGTGTAGCGAATGAGGAACAGGCCGCCCAGCGCCAGCGCGATGCCGCCGACCCAGACCGCCCAGCGGGTGCCGAGCGCGGTCTCGACATCGGTCTTGCGCGCGGCCTTTGCGGGCGCCTCGACTGGCGTGGTGGCAGGCTCTTCCGGTTTGCCCGGTTCGGCGGAACCTTCCGAGCTCCCCTCGCCTTTCGTCCAAGGTCCCGCCACAGCCTCGCCCTCGGCGGCCACCGGTTTGGCAGCGCTTTCGTCCACCGGCGGCGGGGTGGCTGCCTCCGAAGCCGGCTTGACGTGCTCGGCGGCAGTTGGCTGAGAGCCTTCAACCGTCCTGGGTAGCGCAGCTCCCGCGGCGACAAGACCTTGTAGCGTGGTGAGTTCGCGTTCGACCAGGGCAATGCGCTTCTGGAGGCGCGAAACGATAACGAATAAGGCAATGACGGCGGCGATCGCGATCAGGCTCAAAAACATGGCGGTTTCCCCTCAAAACCGGACCAGTCGTCGCCGGCAAATACGGCAATGAGACGGCTATCCAAATCAGCGCCCTGCCGGCCAGCAAGATCGAGCATGTTTCGATGCCGGTTGCCAGCAACTTGCCGGCCTTATCCAATGCCAATGCGCCGATACCGCCGCGACCAGCCGATGAAATTACCGGCCGACCGCGGTGAAATACTCATGCTATTCTCGAACGTCCGGAGAAAACGCGATGAGGACCACCGATGCCGCAGCGAAGTGCCGGCCTGCTGATCTACCGGCACACCGCCGGTGTCTTCGAATTCCTGCTGGTCCATCCCGGCGGGCCTTTCTGGGCGCGCAAGGACGAAGGCGCATGGTCGATCCCGAAGGGGCTTATCGAAGACGGAGAGGATGAGCTCGACGCTGCCCGGCGCGAGGCGCAAGAAGAGCTCGGCGTCAGCATCGACGGCGATTTCCAACCTGTCGGCAGTTACAAGCAGCCGGGCGGCAAGATCGTGATTGCCTTCAGCGTCGAGGCAGATGTCGACGCCAGTGCCATCAAAAGCAATTTTTTCACCATGGAATGGCCGCCGAAATCGGGGACCATGAAGGAATTCCCCGAAGTGGACAGAGCCGGCTGGTTTACGGTACCCGAGGCCGGACTCAAGATCCTCAAAGGCCAGCTTGCAATTCTCGATGATTTCCTGGAACAGCGGCGGGGAACCGATTGAGGGCTGGAAGAAAATCTACCGCGCCAGATTGCCGGCCGGGAAGATCGAGCAGGTCTCGGTGCCGAAAGCGAGCAGCTTGCCGTTGAGATCCCTCAGCGTCGCTTCCGAAACGGCGAGCGTGCGGCCCTTGTGGATGACCTTGCCCTCGCAGATGACCTCGCCGGTCTTCGGCGTGATCGGCCGCGTCAGGTTCACCTTGAACTCGGCCGTCGTATAGGCCTCGCCCTTGGCGAGCAGGGTCTGCGCAGCGCAGGCAAGGGACGAATCGAGCAGCGTCGCCGCCCAGCCGCCATGCACCGTGCCCAGGGGATTGAGATGGCGCTCGCTCGGCATGCCGCGAAACACCGCGCGGCCTTCCGAGACTTCGGTGAGGGTGAAGTTCAGCTGGAACGAGATCGGCGGCACCGGGTATTTGCCGCCAATGATCCGCTGCAGTAGCTCCAGCCCCGAGTATTTTTCGATATCCGCATGCGGAATGGTGCCGACGCCGAGCGGCGAGACCCGGCCGGGATAGATTTCCATGTCGTTCACCGGGCGATCTCTCCGTTGCTTTGCGCGGCAAGCACACCTGCCGCGGCATGATGGCGGCGCAGCGCGCCAAGGAAGCCGGCACGGGCATCGGGCGGTTCGAGACCGCGCGGCTCATAGACGTGGCGCGTGAAGAAGAAGCCGGTCAGCCGAAAAGCGTCTTCCAGTGCCGGCGCATCGGCGCGCAGGCCGGCGCCGCGCTGCAGGAAGGCTGGCAGCGCCAGCATCTTGTCACGCCAGGGCTCGCCTGCCCCGCGCGAGACGGCGCGCCCGGATTTCGGCGAGACATAGGCGAGGTCCTGCCGCGTGCCCGTTGCCGCGCATTCGCTGAGGTCGAGGCCGAAGCCGAGTTCGTCGAGAATGAGCAGCTCGAAGCGCGCCACCAGTTCGCCGGCGGCGTCGGCATCGTCGAGATGCGAAATCATCACGGCCAGCGCCTCGTAGAGCCCGCCATGGGCGTCGCGCTCAGGCAGGAGCCTCAGATGCGCGGCCATCGTCTGCAGACCGTAGACGGCGACGGCGCTGTCCATCAGGCGGGCGGCGTTCATCTCGATCGCCTCGGCCTGGAACGTGCCGAGATGCTCGTCGAGGCGAGCCCGCCACAACAGGTCGACGCGGTTGCCCGGCTGCAGCACCGGCTGCTGCTTGCGCGACCGGCCGCCGCGCACAAGGCCGAGATGGCGACCATGGGCACGCGTCATCACCTCGAGGATGGCGCTGGTTTCGCCATGCTTGCGGGTGCCAAGAATGATTCCCTCGTCGCGCCATTCCATGGCCGGGAGCTTTTCACCGGTTGCGTGGCGAAATCAAGAGAAGGTCATTGTACGCATCATGTGCGTACGTTATATTCAGCATGAAGGAAGATATGCCATGCCCAAATCAGCCAGTGACAAATCCGAGCGGTTCAACATCCGCATACGGCCCGCGCAGAAAGCGATGATCGCGCGCGCAGCAGCATTGTCGCACAAGGACATGACTGATTTCATCCTCGATAAGGTGCTGCCCGAGGCAGAAGCCGTGATCAAGGCTGTCGAAAAGACAGAGGTCTCTGAGCACGATTTCAAGCGTATCCTTGATTTGCTTGAGCATCCGCCTAAACCGAACGCGAAGCTGCGAGCTGCCATTGCAGCACTTCCCGACACCGTATGACGCCGCCAGGCTGGCACGAGGAGCCGATTTCAAAATCGCATGATCGTGCGTCCTTCGACTGCGGCGACGAGCAGATGAACGATTTTCTGCGGCGCTTCGCCAGACAGAGCCATGAGCAAAACGCGTCGAAAACATTTTGCGCAGTCGATGCCACGACCCCTAACCGCATCCTTGGTTTCTACACGATTGCGCCGTCCGCCGTGGCGCACGAACAAGTCCCAACAAACATGACAAGAGGTCTGGCCCGGCACGAGGTCTCCGGTTTCAAGCTTGCTCGTCTTGCCACCGACCTAACCGTGGCGGGGCACGGCCTTGGTGGTCAGCTTTTGGTGTCAGCAGCCTTGCGTTGTCTCCGCGTCGCCGCTGAAGGTGGTGGCCTGTTGCTTGTCATTGATGCCAAAAGCGAGCGCGCGGCCACCTGGTATCGCGGATATGGCGCGGAGCCGCTTGCGGGAGCGCCGTTGACACTCGTCATGCCGCTGGCAACCTTTGCCGCCGATCTCAAAGCCAAGGGTTTGCTGTAACCTTCATGCAAACCTCGCATGATCGGCCAGCACCTCGTCGATCACGCGGCGCTGCCTTGCGGCCTCGGCTTGGTTCGAGTCATGTCCGGCGACGGTAATCAGCGCCTTCCACAGCGTCCAGCCGCGGCCGCGCGCCCATGTCGCGTCATCGAAGGCGATGCGCCGGCGAAAGACTTCGCGGCTGTCGTCCTCAAAGAACGTCCAGGCGATGGCGAGGTCGCAGGCAGGATCACCGACGCCGGACGTGCCGAAGTCGATGACGGCGCTCAAATCGCCGTCCACGACCAGGAGATTGCCCCAGGCGACGTCGCCATGGAACCAGACGGGCGAGCCGTGCCATGTGGCGGCAAGCGCTGCTTCCCAGACGGCCGTGGCGGCTTGCGTGTCGATCCGGCCTTCGAGCGCGGCGGTGGCTTGCCGCGTCTCGCCGTCATAGACAGTCAGGGGGCCGCCTCGGTAGAAATTGTGCTGGCCCGGACCCGGTCCACCGGTCGGATCGATCCGCCTCAGCGCAACCAGGAAATCGGCCAATGCTATTGCAAACGCGCGAAGATCCGTGATCCGCGCTGTCTTCGCCGTCTCGCCCTCGATCCAGCGATAGACGGACCAATGCCAGGGGTAGCCTTGCGCCGGCTCGCCCATCGCCAGTGGCGTCGGGATGGGCAGCGACAGAAACGGCGCCAGCCTGGGCAGCCAGCGGTGTTCCTTCTCGACCTGCAGCGAATAGGGCGCGGCGCTCGGCAAGCGCACGGTCATCCCGTCGCCGAGATGGAAGGTGCAGTTGTCCCAGCCGCCGAACGCGACCGGGCTCACCGGCAAATGTCGCCATTGCGGGAACTGCGTGTCGACCAACCGGCGCACGAGGTCCGTATCGATGGCTATTTTTGGCTCATGCATGTCGCTGCCCAGGACTTGCCGGGCAGTTTTAAGTGACATGCATCAATGAGGAAACTCCAGACCCATCTCGCGGTAGCGTTCGGGATCGTCGCCCCAGTTCTCGCGCACCTTGACGAACAGGAAGAGGTGCACCTTCTGCTCGAGGATGCCGGCGATCTCCATGCGCGCGGCCTGGCCGATGGAGCGGATCGTCTCACCCTTATGGCCAAGCACGATCTTCTTCTGGCTGTCGCGCTCGACATAGATGACCTGCTCGATGCGCACCGAGCCGTCTTTCTTCTCTTCCCATTTCTCGGTTTCGATATGCGAGGAATAGGGAAGCTCCTGATGCAGCCGCAGATAAAGCTTTTCGCGGGTGATCTCGGCCGCCAGCTGGCGCATCGGCAGGTCGGAAATCTGGTCCTCGGGATAATACCAGGGGCCGGCCGGCAATGTTTCGGCCAGATAGCCGAGCAGATCCTTACAGCCAGAACCGGTCAGCGCCGAGACCATGAAGGTGCGCTTGAACGGCACGCGCTCATTCGCGGTCGCGGACAAGGCCAGCAGCGTCTCCGGCTTGACGCGGTCGACCTTGTTGAGGACCAGCAGCATCGGCTGGCGAACATCCTTCAGCCGGTCGAGGATGGCATCGGCGTCACCGCGAATACCACGCTCGGCGTCGATCAAAAGCACCACGACATCGGCATCCTTGGCGCCGCCCCAGGCGGTCGTCACCATGGCGGTGTCGAGCCGGCGCTTCGGCTTGAAGATGCCGGGCGTGTCGACAAAGACGATCTGCGCGTTCTCGTGCGTGGCGATGCCGCGCACGATGGCGCGGGTGGTCTGCACCTTATGGGTGACGATCGACACCTTGGCGCCGACAAGCTGATTGATCAGCGTCGACTTGCCGGCATTGGGCGCGCCGATCAGCGCGACGAAGCCGGAGTGCGTTTGTGGGGTTTCGGTGGATTCGATTTCTGTCATGCCGCGTTCCATACGCCTTCGCGCAGCAAAAGGGCAGCGGCTGCCGCTTGTTCGGCTTCGCGCTTGGAGCGGCCGCTGCCGGTTGCCGGGGCAAAGTCGCCGACCTTGACGCTGACGGTGAACAGCGGATCGTGGTCCGGCCCTTCGCGGCCGTCGATCCGGTAGGCGGGAACCGCGCCGGCCGCAGCCTGATGCGCCCATTCCTGCAATTCGGTCTTGGCGTCGCGGCGCGCGGCGCCGATCGCCTGCGAGCGCGGCTGCCAGTAGCGGTGGATGAACGCCCGCGCCGCCTCCAACCCGCCGTCGAGATAGAGCACGGCAATCAGCGATTCCAGCGCGTCGGCGCGCAGATTGGTGCGCTTGCGGCCTTCGAGGTTGCGCACATCGGAACCGGCGCGGACGAGGTCCGGCAGGCCGATCTCCTGTGCGATCTCGGACAGCGCCTCGGCATTGACCAGTGCGTTGAGGCGTAGCGACAGCTCGCCCTCGGCCGCGTCTGGAAAAGCGGCAAGCAGCATGTCGGCCACGATGAGGCCGAGAACCCGGTCGCCCAGGAACTCGAAACGCTCATAGTCGACGCCGGCATGGTTCGAGCGGGCGCTGGCATGGGTCAGCGCCCGTTGCAGGCGCTGACGGTCGGCGAAGGCATGGCCGGTGCGCTCGACAAGCGCTTCGGCAAGGGCATCGGCGGTCAGACGCTTGGTGGCCGCCATGGCCTTAGTGGACGAAATTGAACAGGCGCCCGGCGCGCATCTCCGACGGCCACTTCCAGACTTCGAGCGGGCTGGCGCCGCCGGCGATCGAGAAGAAGATGACGTTGGCGCGGCCGACGAGGTTCTCGGCGGGCACGAAGCCGACGGTGAAACGGCTGTCGGAGGAATTGTCGCGGTTGTCGCCCATCATGAAATAATGGCCGGCCGGCACGGTCCACTCGCGCGTGTCGTCGCCGATCGAATTCGGCGTCAGGTCGAGCGTGTCGTAGCTGACGCCGTTGGGCAGCGTCTCGCGATAGACATCGACGGGACGGTCGACCTCCGTGACATCGGGGTTGTCGATCTGGCCGGTTTTCACGCGCGGCACGCCGACGCCGTTGATGAACAGCTGGCCGGCCTTCATCTGGATCTTGTCGCCGGGCAGGCCGACGACGCGCTTGATGTAGTCGACCGAGGGGTCCGGCGGGAACTTGAACACGACGACGTCGCCGCGCTTGGGCTCCGAGCCCCAGATACGGCCGGAAAACAGATTCGGGCCGAACGGTAGCGAGTAACGCGAATAGCCGTAGGCCCATTTGGTGACGAACAGATAGTCGCCCTCAAGCAGCGTCGGCCGCATCGAGCCGGACGGAATGGAGAAAGGCTGGAAGAGCAGCGTGCGGATAACGAGCGCGAGCAGCAGCGCCTGGATGATGACGGAGAAGGTCTCGCCAAGCCCGCCGGATTTCTTCTCTGATTTTTCAGCCACGCTCATGTCGTCCTCGATTGTGCGTTCGTTCTATAGAGTCTCGGCGCGCGCTGGGCAACGTCATGCCGTCGTGGTCAGAAGGGAATCAATGTGGCGCTTGTTCGACCGGCACTGCCTCGATGATCACAAAGGCTTGAGCAAGCGGGAAATCATCGGTGATGGTGAGGTGGATGAGCGCGCGATGGCCCTTGGGCAGGATTTTTTCCAGCCGGACCGCGGCGCCGCCGGTCAGCGCCATGGTCGGCGCGCCGCTGGCCAGGTTGATCACGCCCATGTCGCGCCAGAACACACCCTCGGCCATGCCGGTGCCCAGCGCCTTGGCGCAGGCCTCCTTGGCGGCGAAGCGCTTGGCATAGGAGGCTGCGCGGGCAGCACGATTTTCCGACTTTGCCTGCTCGACGTCGGTGTAGATGCGCTGGACAAAGCGCTCACCGTGCCGTTCCAGCGATTTTTCGATGCGTCTGATGTCGATCAAGTCGCTGCCGATGCCGATGATCATTGCGCCGGCACTTCCCGCCCGCCATGTCTGGCTTTCTCGGCCCGCTCGGCCATGCGTTTCTTGCGCCGTTCGCGAAACACCGTCATGCCCCAGCGGGTGATGCCGTAGAACACCAGCCCGAAGACCAGGCCGAGCGGCACGGCGCCGATCAGCATCGGTTCCAGCACCGGATGCCACAGTTTGGCGAAAGAGAGCTTGTGCATCATTTCGCCAAGATGCTCGGGCGGCCCGTGCTTGGGCAGGCGCTCATGCAAAATCAGCTTGCCGGTCTCCCACGACGCACCCCACAGCAGCGGGAAGGTCAGCGGATTGCCGAAGAACACCGCGCCAAGGGCAGCCGCCACCAGATTGCCGGCAATGATCCAGCAAAGCACCGCGGCAACCACGAAATGAAAGCCAAGCGGGAAGAAAGAGGCAAAGACGCCGGCCGCGACGCCGGCCGCGACGGAATGCGGCGTCGCCTTCAGCCGCAGGATGCGCTTGGAGAAATACTGTATGGAACGTGAGAACGAGCGGCGCGGCCAAAGATAAGTACGCACCCGCTCAAGGAGGCCATCAGGCTCTCGGCGTCTAAAAAGCACTCTGTTCCAGTTCCCGGTCCAACACCCGCCGGCCAGCCACCTGGGGCCTGCCATGGATCCACATCTTGCGCTTCGAGGGCGCAGAAAGGCAATAACGACTTTGATATAGCGACAGCCTGGCCGCGCTACAATGAAACGCCGCCGCGATGGTCTGCCGCAGGTGGTAACAACACCTTCATTCTGGCGAAACTGAGGAAAAGACCGGGATACCAGCTTATGACGACCATTCGACCGGCACGACCAGACGATGCCGAAGCATTGCCCGCCATCGAGCAATCGGCTGGACTTGCATTCCGCGCCATCCCCGAATTGGCCTGGCTCGCCGACGGCGACAATGCCAGTCCGGAGCAGCACCGCGCCCTGATCGCCGAAGGCGCGTGCCTTGTCGCCGTCGACGATCAGGACCGACCGGTAGGGTTCCTGAACGCCGCGATCGAAAGCGATGCGCTGCATATCTGGGAGGTCGACGTGCGCCTTGACCGGCAAGGTTCGGGCATCGGCCGCGCCCTGCTGCAACAGGCAATCGAGAACGCCAGGCAGCGCCGGCTCGCGGTGGTCACGCTGACCACGTTTCGCGACGTTGCCTGGAACGCGCCCTTTTATGAAACATGCGGATTTCGCGTCCTGGAAACCGCGGCACTCGACACGCGGCTGGCTGGGCTGCTGCGCGACGAAGCGACGCGCGGCCTGCCGGCTGACCGGCGCTGCGCCATGCGGCTCGATCTTGCCCAGAACCAGTTCGTCAGATGATGTAGCCGCCGAAAACCTCAGTGGATTGCACTTTGATCCAGCGGTTCTCGTCCAGCAACAGCAGTGCTGCAGCCTAGGCCGACATCGCGTGGACTGTGCGGACGGTCTTACGGCAGTCTGAAGCGGTCATGAGGGATTTCCGCGGTCGCCGTAATCTCGATCAGCAGGTCGGGATGATAGAGGCGAACGACTTGTACGGTGGTCGTCACCGGAAATGGCTCGGCGAAAAACCGCCTGCGAATTTCCCCCGCAGCCATGAACTGCTCTATGTCCGTGGTGTACTGGATCAAGGATATAACGTCAGCCATCGTGCCGCCAACGGATGCCAGAACCGCCTGAATATTCTCCAGCGTCTTGCGGACTTGCACCGGCATGTCGTTCTTGCCGACGATTTGCCCCTCCCTGTCTAGTGAAACCTGGCCCTTGAGATGCACGATTTGTCCCGTCCCTTGAATCTTCACCATCGAAAAAGCACCGAATGGTTGCCAGATCTCGGGGGGATTGAAGCTTGTCGCCATGTGAGCTTTCAAATTTGAGCAGACCAAGTCTACGGCCCGTATTCGCTGACTTCGACCAGATTGTCGTCGGGATCGCGGAAATAGACCGACATCATCCTGCCGCGCGCGCCTGTGCGCTCGACCGGACCGACCCCGATCGCCACGCCATTGGCGGCGAGGCTGGCCTGGATTTCAGCCAGCGGCACCGCGGCAACCAGGCAGAAATCACCGGAGCCCGGCGTCGGTGTCCGGGCCTTGGGTTCAAAGGTGCGGCCGACTTCGTGCAAATTGATCTTCTGGGATCCGAACAGCAGCGCCGTCGGCCGGTTCGGCTCATCGAGCCGCCGCATGCCAAGCACACGCCGGTAGAAGTCGCAGGTCGCTTCGACCGAGCGAACGGTCAGCACGAAATGATCGATGCCGGCGATCATGTCGTGCACCTGCGTTTCACTCACCAATTTCATGACCTTGTGCGCCAGACCTGATGGCCGAGGCGAATGTATTCAGGACGCTCACATCGCCCTCCATAAGTTTCGACCTGCCGAAAACATGCCACATAATGCGTATCGGTTCGGGGGCAAGCTCGCTGAGCGCGACCCGACTTGAGGCCGCGTCCTGCGTCACGCACCAGGCAGGCAGGATGCTCGCCCCGAAACCGGCGGCAATCAGCTCGATGATGGCGCTTGTCGACTCGACCCGGACGATCTCCTTCGGCCAAACTCCCGCCGGGCTGAAGTAGCGCTCATATTCGAAACCGTGCGCCGGGTGGTACGAGAAGGCGAGATATTTCTGTTTCGTGAAGAAATCGGCCGAAAGCGGTGCGCTAACCGGGCTGGTCACCGGCACGACGCCCACCAGCCTGTCTGCGAACAGAGGCAACGATGGCAAGTTTTCGAACTCCGGGCTCGCCGGCGACAAGAATAGATCAGCGCTTCCGGCATTGATCGCGGACTGCAAGTCGTGATTGGCCAGCCTGACGAATTCTAGCTTGAGCCCGCCATGCTCGTCGCTGAGCGCGGCGGCGACCGGCGGAAGCCAATGGACGTGGTCATAGTGGCCTACGGCTATCCGCAACACCGGCGACGTGCCGCGATGCAACTGGATGGCGTCGGCCTCCGCGGTCTTCAGCGTGTCCTCGGCGTAGAGAGCAGCCTCCAGCAATCGCTCGGCTGCTTCGGTCAGCCTGATGCCTCGGCCGACCCGGTCGAACAGGCGAATGCCCAGCCGGCGCTCCGCCTCCCGGACCTGATGGCTGGCGGCCGGCTGCGTCAAGCCCAGGGACGTAGCAGCAGCGCTGAGTTGCCCGTGTCGGCGCACTGCGATCAGCAACTGGTAATGCCTGCGGTCGAGATAGGTCATATGAGAATTTAGAATGATTTGTCGAGGAATAATCAATTGGAATTCGCGTCTCGCGGCGCGCAATTTGACTCGCGACAACGCCGCGCGCTTGAGTCCGGACTTCCAGGACGGAGTTCCGGGGCGGGCCACATCATATGATTAGAATTCATTGCGGCGGGTGCTGTCTGCATCCGCCGGGGGGTTGCCATGCCGAGCCTGGTTCACGACGCTGCCGAGAAATACGCCACGCTTTCGCTCGAGAAGGTGCGCAGTGTCGAGATGCTTCGGCTTGACCGCGTGCGCCAGCAAACAGCCGCCCACAATCTCTCGGCCGTGCTGCTCTTCGACCCTGTGAACATTCGCTATGCCACCGGCGTGCGCAACATGCAGGTCTATTCGGCGCGCAATCCGGCGCGCTACGTCTTCATTCCGGTGATCGGGCCGGTGGTGCTGTTCGAATACCGCGCCTGCGAACATCTGGCCGAGAACCGCCCGACCGTCGACGAGATCCGGCCGGCGCGGCCGATCATGCCGCTGCATTCCGGCCACAAGCATGTCGGCCATCTCAGGGAATTCGTCGCCGATATCGAGGAGTTGGTCGCCAAACATGGCGTCAACGGCCGCCGCATCGGTGTCGAAGCAACGACGACCGGAGCGATGCTGGCGCTGGCCGCGGCCGGTTTCGACATCATCGACGCCCAGATCCCCGTCGAAAAGGCACGCGGCCTCAAAGTTCCCGGCGAAGTCGACATGATCCGCGCCTCCTTGCGCCTCACCGAGGCGGCCGTGCGCGAGATGGAGGCGGCGCTGGTTCCCGGCGTCACCGAGAACGAGCTCTGGTCGGTGCTGCACCGCAAGCTGATCGCCGGCGGCGGCGACTATATCGAGACGCGGCTGCTGACCTCCGGTGCGCACACCAACCCCTGGTTCCAGGAGACCTCCGACAAGGTCATCCAGGCCGGCGATCTCGTCGCCTTCGATACGGATGCGGTCGGCTGCTACGGCTACTACAGCGATTTCTCCCGCACCTTCCTGACCGGCGATAACAGGGCCTCGGCGGCGCAGCGGACCCTTTACGGACTTGCCCAGGAGCAGATCGAGAAGAACGTCAATCTGCTGCGCCCCGGGCTAGGCTTCCGGGAGTTCGCGGAAAGCGCCTGGCTGATCCCCGGCGCCTACCAGAAGCACCGCTATCTCTCGGTGCTGCACGGCTGCGGCATGACCGGCGAATACCCGATCATCGCGCACGCCTCGGACTGGAACGATGTCGGCAATGACGACAACGAGGTGTTTGTCCCGGGCATGACCGTCTGCGTCGAGAGTTTCATTGGCCATGAGGATGGTGGCGAAGGCGTCAAGCTCGAGGAACAGGTGCTGATCACCGAGACAGGAGTCGAGAGGCTCTCGGTCTACGGCTACTGCGACCGGCTCTCGGCCTGACGAGGGCGGGCCAGAGCCCGCAGCTAAGGGAGGAGGACATCAAGATGTCGACATGCGAAGAGAGGAACTGCCAGATCGGAACGAAGGTGACGGCTTTCGCGGAAGAGATGCGCGCAGGGCGACTTGACCGCCGCGACTTCCTGGCGATCGCGAGCGCCTTCGGCCTGTCCACGGCTGCGTCATACGCGATGATAGGCCTATCGGCGCCGACCGTGGCGCACGCCGGGGAGCCGGTCAAAGGCGGCATCCTGAAGATTGCGACAGCCGTCAAGGGGATGAAGGATCCACGTACATTCGACGAGGCGGAACTGGGCAATGCCGGCAGGCAATTCCTGGAAACGCTGGTGAAGTACACGGCCGACTTCACCTTCGAGCCGATGCTGCTGGAACGATGGGAGGTCAACGCGAATGCGACAGAGTATGTGCTTCATCTGCGCAAAGGCGTGAAATGGAACAATGGTGACGATTTCAACGCCGACGACGTGACGTTCAACATCGCGCGCTGGTGCGAAAAGAGTGCCCCCGGCAATTCGATGGCCGGGCGCATGGCCGCACTGATCGACGAGAAGAGCGGCAGGCTCCGTGACGGTGTCGTCTCCAGGGTTGACGACCATACGGTCCATTTGCAGCTGACATCGTCCGACATCTCCATCATTCCGAGCCTTTCGGACTACCCTGCCCTGATCGTCCACCGCGACTACGACAAATCAGGCGGCGACCTGCTGGCGCATCCCATCGGTACCGGACCCTTTGAACTCGTTTCCTACGAGGTCGGCCAAAAGGCGGTCTTCAAACGTCGCGAGAGCGGATCGTGGTGGGGAGGCGCAGCCTATCTCGATGGTGTCGAGTTCATAGACTACGGCTCGGACCCGTCAGCGCTGGTCAGTGCTTTCGAGTCGGAGGAAGTCCATACCAACTACGAGACGACGGGCGACATGGTCGCCGTGATGGATGGGCTCGGCCTGCAGAAATCCGAGATTCTGACCGCGGGCACGGTGGTCGCCCGCACCTCTGTGGTGGCGAAGCCCTATGATGACGCGCGGGTTCGCCAGGCGCTGCAACTGGCGGTCGACAATTCGGCCGTCTTGCTTCTCGGCTATGCCGGGTTGGGCTCGCCTGCCGAGAACCACCATGTCTGCCCCATCCAGCCCGATTATGCCAAACTGCCGCCGGTCGCCCGCGATCTGACGCGGGCCAAAGCGCTGATGGCGGAGGCCGGCCAGGCGGATTTCGAGCATGAGCTGATCTCGCTCGACGAGGAGTGGCACAAGAACACCGGCGACGCGATTGCCGCCCAGTTGCGGGAAGCGGGCTTCAAGGTCAAGCGCACGGTGCTGCCGGGATCGACGTTCTGGAACGACTGGACCAAATACCCCTTCTCGCTCACAGTCTGGTCGATGCGGCCGCTTGGCGTGCAGACGCTGGCCATCGCCTATCGTACGGGCGAAGCGTGGAACGAGAGTTCGTTTTCCGACAAGGAATTCGACGACATCGTCACCAACGCCTTATCGGTCGCCGATCCAGCCGCGCGACGCGATCTGATCGGCAAGGCGGAAAAGATCCTGCAGGACTCAGGCGTCATCATCCAGCCATTCTGGCGCAAGCTGTTTTGTCATTCGGCCACGACTGTGCAGGGCCGCCGGATGCATCCGACAGGCGAGACCTATTTCGACAAGGCTTGGCTTCAGGTCTGACGCCGACGGGCGCAGGGCGGTCGAGCGGAAGGCGTCTTCGGCCTGGAGCAATTCCAGGAAAAGTGTGTAGCGGTTTTCCGTCCGGAATTGCGTGAAAACAAATACTTAGAGCGGTTCGGCGATTCCCCGAACGCTCTAAGGGTCAGATGTTGCGGCTGCCCGGCTTGACGGCCGGAATGGCGGCGAGTTCCGGCGGCAGGCGGTCGGCGGGATAGGCTGGCACTTCATATTCGGCAAGCGCGATCAGCGGCACGCCGACATCGGTCTTGCCGGCCGAGCGGTCGATGATGCAGGCGGCGGCCACCACCTCGGCGCCGAGCTCGCGCAGGCAGTCGATGGTCTCGCGGATCGACAGGCCGGTGGTGACGATGTCCTCGACGATGACGACGCGCGATCCCGGCGCGATCTCGAAGCGGCGCAGCCGAAACTCGCCCCCTTCCCGCTCGACCCAGATCGCCGGCACGCCGAGATGGCGCGAGGTCTCGTAGGCCGGAATCAGGCCGCCGATCGCCGGGCCGACGACATAGTCGATCCTGCCCGGCACCGCCTTGCGGATCTTTTCAGCCAGCGCCTTGCACAGGCGCTCGGTCTTGTCGGCATGCATGAAGACGCGCGCCTTCTGCAGGAAGACCGGGCTGCGCAGGCCCGATGTCAGGATGAAATGCCCTTCGAGCACGGCACCGGCCTCGCGGAAAATGCCCAGCACTTCATCGGTGTTCATCAGGTCCCCCATTCTTGTTTGACCATGACCTTTTCCGAAAACCGGTTCCCGCTTTTCGCTCACGCGGACCTGCGGTTCGGGGCCATGGTCTGGCCATTGTTTTAACCGTTCACGCGCCGCGCATCGCTGACGCTCGAATTGTCCTTCAGCTGCGACAGCAGCCGGTTGAGATGCTTCAGGTCCCACACTTCCAGGTCGATCAGCATCTCGGTGAAATCGGGCGCGGTGCGCACCATCGACAGCATGTGGATGTTGGCATCGTTGGAAGCGATGACCTGGGCGATGTCGGCCAATGAACCCGGCGCATTGATGGCGGTGACCGAAATGCGTGCCGGAAAACGCTCCTTGGTCTGCTCGTCGATATCCCAGCGCACGTCGATCCAGCGCTCCGGCTGGTCGTCGAAGGCCTGCAGCGCCGGCGACTGGATGGGGTAGATGGTGATGCCGGTACCCGGCTGGACAATGCCGACGATGCGGTCGCCGGGTACCGCCCCTTCCGGCGCGAAGCGCACCGGCAGGTCGCCGCGCACGCCGCGGATCGGCACGGCGCCATCGCGCGGCTGGTCCTTGTCCTTGCGCGCGGCCCGGGTGCCAGGCATCTGGAACAGCATGCCGGCGGCGTTGCGGATCTTCGACCAGCCCTCCTCGCGCTGCTTGGGGGCGCTGACGGTGACGCGCTCGTCCTTGTAGTCGGGGAAGACCGCCTTCATGACGTCGGTCGAAGCGAGTTCGCCGCGCCCGACCGAGGCCAGCACATCCTCGATGTCCTTGCGCGCCAGCCGGTGCAGAACCGGCTTCAGGCTCTCCTTGGTGAAGGTCTTGCCGGCACGCTCGAAGGCGCGCTCCAGAATGCGGGCGCCGAGGCCCGAATATTGCTTGCGGATGGCGTTCTTGGTGGCGCGGCGGATGGCGGCGCGCGCCTTGCCGGTGACGACCACCGATTCCCAGGCGGCGGGCGGCACCTGCGCCTTGGAGCGGATGATCTCGACCTCGTCGCCATTCTTCAATTCGGTCATCAGCGGCATAATGCGGCCGTTGACCTTGGCGCCGACGCAGGTGTCGCCGACATCGGTGTGGACGGCATAGGCGAAGTCGATCGGGGTGGCGCCGCGCGGCAGCGCGATCAGCATGCCCTTGGGCGTGAAGCAGAACACCTGGTCCTGGAACAGCTCCAGCTTGGTGTTTTCGAGGAAGTCCTCGGGATTGTCGCCCTCGGCCAGCTGCTCGATGGTGCGCCGCAGCCAGGCATAGGCGTTGGTTTCCTTGGAGATCGAATGCGCGGCGCCGTTCGTCTTGCCGCCGGTGTCCTTGTAGATCGAATGCGCGGCGACGCCGTATTCGGCGATCTTGTTCATCTCCTTGGTGCGGATCTGCAGTTCCACGCGCTGGCGCGACGGACCGACGATGGTGGTGTGGATGGAACGGTAGTCGTTCTGCTTCGGCGTCGAGATGTAGTCCTTGAAGCGGCCGGGCACCATCGACCATGCGGTGTGGATGGCGCCCAGCGCGCGGTAACAGTCCTCGACGGTGTCGACGACGACGCGGAAGCCGAAAATGTCGGAGAGCTGCTCGAAGGAGAGCGCCTTGGCCTCCATCTTGCGGAACACCGACCATGGCTTCTTCTGCCGGCTCTTCACGCTTGCCCTGATGGCGTGTTTCTCAAACAGGCCCGAAAGCGCCGTCTCGATCTCCTGGAGCACGCCCTTGTTGCGCTCGAATATCTCGGCAAGCCTGGCGGTGACGGCACGGTAGGCTTCCGGGTTGATGTAGCGGAAGGCGATCTCCTCCAGCTCTTCGCGCATGCCTTGCATGCCCATGCGCCCGGCCAAGGGCGCATAGATATCCATCGTCTCCTCGGCGATGCGCAGGCGCTTGTGTTCCGGCATATGGTCGAGGGTACGCATGTTGTGCAGGCGGTCGGCGAGCTTGACCAGAAGCACGCGCACATCCTCGGAGATCGCCAGCAGCAGCTTGCGCAGGTTTTCCGCCTGCTCGGCCTTCTTGGAGACGAGGTCGAGCTTCTTCAGCTTGGTCAGGCCTTCGACCAGCTTGCCCATTTCGGGGCCGAACAATTCGTCGATCTCGGCCCTGGTCGCGGTCGTGTCCTCGATCGTGTCATGCAGCAAGGCGACGGCGATGGTCGCCTCATCCATGTGCATCTCGGTGAGGATGGCGGCGACCTCAAGCGGATGCGAGAAAAAGGGATCGCCGGACGCGCGCTTCTGATGGCCATGCTTCTGCATGGCGTAGACGTAGGCCTTGTTGAGCAGCGCCTCGTTGACGTCAGGCTTGTAGCGCTGCACGCGCTCGACAAGCTCATACTGACGCATCATGGGCGGGATCTCGCGGTGCTGAAATGATTGATGCGCCGCACAGCCATGCGACGCATCCCATAGATAGCCACGAAACTTACCAGACGGAAGTGCCGGATGCTTGATCCAGGCACGTTCCGGGAAACTTAGTAGTCGTCGCTCTTTTCCGGCGGCACCAGACCTTCGATGCCGGCGAGGAGGTCTTCCTCGGTCATCCGGTCGAAGGTGATGTTCTCCTCGGCGTCGTCGGTATCGGCGGCAGCGGCAGGCACGCCGGTCTGATCGGCAATCGCCTCGCCCTCGGCTTCCGGCTCGTCGACCTCGACATGCTTCTGCAGCGAGTGGATCAGGTCTTCCTTGAGGTCGTCAGGCGACAGCGTCTCGTCGGCGATCTCGCGCAGCGCAATGACCGGGTTCTTGTCATTGTCGCGCGGGACGGTGATCTGGGCGCCTTGGCTGATCTGGCGGGCGCGGTGGCCGGCGAGCAGCACGAGCTCGAAACGGTTATCGACCTTGTCGATGCAATCTTCAACGGTTACGCGGGCCATGGACTGCCCCTTTCATGCGATGGATTTGATGGAAAGCTGGCGCGCTCCATAACGCGGACGCCAGCGAAATACAAGCTTTATGGCAGCTGCCCTCGCCAGGCGAAGCTTGCCAGGCTCAATATCGCGCGCCGCGCCATGACCTCGTTCACATAGTGGCGATCACAATTGCTTGCAATTGGTGACCGCGCCCTTGGATATCCATGAATCTCGCGTTATTTCGGATAGGACGGTACCAAGGCTCATTTGTCGGACCTATTCGTCAAACGCTTTTAGACGACAGACATTTTCGAAAAGGGACATTTTTGCATGTTCGATCCCCGTGAAAAGATCGCTCTTTTCATCGACGGCGCCAATCTTTACGCCACCTCGCGCGCGCTGGGCTTCGACATCGATTACCGCAAGCTTTTGTCGAGTTTCCAGAAGCGCGGCTATCTTCTGCGCGCCTATTACTACACCGCGCTGGTCGAGGATCAGGAATATTCCTCGATCCGGCCGCTGATCGACTGGCTGGACTATAACGGCTTCAAGGTGGTGACCAAGCCCGCCAAGGAGTTCACCGACTCGACCGGCCGTCGCAAGATCAAGGGCAATATGGACATCGAACTCACCGTCGATGCGCTGGAGCTTGCCGACGTCGTCGACCATTATGTGATCTTCTCGGGCGACGGCGACTTCCGCACCCTGGTCGAAGCGCTGCAGCGGCGCGGCCGCAAGGTGTCGATCATCTCGACGATGGCCTCGCAGCCGCCGATGATTTCGGACGATCTGCGCCGCCAGGCCGACCACTTCATCGACCTTATGACGCTGAAGAGCGAAGTCGGCCGCGATCCGTCGGAACGGCCGGTGCGCCGGCCGGAGCCAGCCGAGGTCGACGAGGACGATTATTGAGAAGCGGCGGCCTTGACCGCCGCGCCCTCCCCTGAACCCAGCCGCGACTGCCCGCTTTGTCCGCGGCTGCATGATTTCATCGCTGGCTGGCGCGAGCGCGAGCCAAGCTGGTTCAACGCGCCGGTGCCGAGCTTCTTGCCGCCGGAGGGCGAAGCGTCGGTGCGGTTGCTGATCGTCGGCCTGGCGCCAGGACTGCGCGGCGCCAACCGCACCGGGCGCCCGTTCACCGGCGACTATGCCGGCGACCTGCTCTACGGCACGATGATCGCGCATGGTTTTGCGCGCGGCGAATTCAGGGCAAGGCCGGATGACGGGCTTGAGCTTGTCGGCACGGCGATCACCAACGCGGTGCGCTGCGTGCCGCCGGAAAACAAGCCGGTCGGTGCCGAAATCACCACATGCCGGACATTCCTGAAACCGACCATCGCGCGCTTTCCCAATTTGCGCGCCATTCTCACACTTGGCTCGATCGCGCATCAGTCGACGGTGCGGGCGCTGGGCGAGCGCGTCGCCGCCATTCCGTTCAAGCATGGTGGCCGGCAGCAGGCCGGCGGCATCGCGCTGTTTTCCAGCTATCACTGCTCGCGCTACAACACCAACACGGGCGTGCTGACGGAAGCGATGTTCGTCAGCGTCTTCAAAGACATCGCCGCGTTCCTGCAAGACTGATACCGGCGTCTGGCCGGTCTCATATGGGCAGCAGCGCGTCGGGCTTCACATCGGCGATCGACGCGTAGGTGTGGGTCTCGCGCACACCCGGAAGCGGCAGGATCACGCGCTTGAGAAAATCCTGATAGGCGGCCATTTCCGAAATGCGCGCCTTGACCAGATAGTCGAAGCCGCCGACGACCATATGGCATTCCAGCACTTCCGGCGCTTTGGCCACCGCGTCCGCAAAGCGGTCGAAAACATGCGGGGCCGTCTGATCGAGCCTGACCTCGATGAAGACCAGCGTGCCCCTGCCGATCTTTCGCGGGTCGAGCACGGCCCTGACCGCGGTGATGAACCCTTCCCGAAACAGGCGCTTCACCCGCTGGCTGGTTCCGGTCGGCGAGAGCCCGACACGAGTGGCGAGATCGAGCGTGGTGCGGCGCCCGTCCTCCTGCAGCAACCGGAGAAGGCTGCGGTCGATTGTGTCGAGATTGCCTGCTTCAGGATTCACGCTTGGATTGCTTCTTTTCGGTGAATTTCACTTACATGACCGCAAAACAACGTATTTCATCGCCCAGTTTTCAACAATAGCCTGCGTTCGCATAGCGATCGCATGGCGGGCAGAACGAGCGTGGCGGAAGACCAAAACACAAAGGCGGCGATTGTCGCAGGGCTGGCGATGGTCGGCATCTATGCCGTGCAGTTTGTCGCCGCCCGCTTCAGCCTCAGAGCGCATCTTACGGCGAGCGACCTTGCGGTCTTGCGTTTTGGTGGCGCCGGCGTGGCGTTGTTGCCCTTCGTCTGGCGAAGCGGCCTGGCTGTCATGAAGACCTTGCGTTGGCAGCAAGCCCTGGCGCTGGCGGCATTGGCCGGGTTGCCCTATCCGATCATCATCAATTGGGGGCTGACTTATGCGCCGGCTGCCCATGGCGCGGCGCTGTGTCCGGCTTCGATCGTTTTCTTCTCGTTCCTGCTGGCGCAGGTCACCGCCGTCGACAAGCCCACTCGACAACGTGGCATCGGCGTTGCCGCCGTCGTTGCCGGGCTGGTGCTGTTCATTTCGCCTGCCCAGGCCAGAGGCGACATGAAGGATGTCTTGTTCGGCGATCTTCTGTTCGTCGGGTCGGGCGCGATGTTTGCTTCCTATGCGGCGCTGGTGCGGCGATGGCGCGTGGCGCCGGTTGCGGCGACATCCGCGGTCGTGCTGCTGTCTTGCCTGCCGCTGCCGCTTTTATATCTCTTTGCGCCCAGCGGCCTTCATGCCGTGCCTGCCGCCGAGGTCGTCAGCCAGATCGTCATCCAAGGCTTCCTGGCCGGTGCGGCCGCCATGCTCCTTTACACCTACATTGTGCGGCAACTCGGTTCGCAGACGGCATCCTTGTTCATGCCTTGCGTGCCGATCGTCACTGTCGTGATCGGCATGAGCGTGCTTGGCGAAATGCCGACGGTCGCCCAGTTCGCCGCCATCATGATCATGGCGGCGGGGATGGCCCTGTCGGCGCTGGCCAGGCCGGCGTCGCAGGCCGCCTGACGACGCGATCATGCACAGCCGGCAAACGAAATCGGCGCGCCGGTTCAGGGAGATGGCGGCGTTTGTGGAGAGGTTGATTCAGGCGCCTTAAACAATTCCGCCAACCTCTCGCGGCCGCCTTTCAGCACATTAAGGTCGACATCGCCGGCGATGCCGTCGACGCGGCCCATATTGTGATACTGCCAATAGATCCAGTCGTTCTCGCTGGGCTTCCTTGCCAGCGACCGCAGCCAGCGCTGGCGCGCGATGATGGTGCTGGAATAGGCGTCGGCCGCCTCGTCGGTCAGATAGAAGATCGCCTGCTTGCCGAAGGCCGTCTCGACGGGCCCAAGGAAAGCGGCAAGCTCGGTGTTCAATTGCTCGGGCGACGGGCGCTGCGGGCAATTGCCGCCGAATTCGATGTCGACCACCGGCGGCAAAAGCGGCTCACCGCGCGGCACCACCGCGATGAAATTCCTGGCCTGGTCGGCGCCCGGCCGGCAGAAGGTGAAGAAATGATAGGCCCCTACCGCCAGGCCCGCGGCGCGCGCCTCGCGCAGATTGGTCGCGAACCGGCTGTCGACATGGGTGCCGCCTTCGGTCGCCTTGATGATGGCGAAGGCAACGTCGTCGGCCGCGACGCGCCGCCAGTCGATCACGCCCTGATGATGCGAGACATCGATGCCCCGGATCGGAAACTCGTCGCGGTCAGGCGAAAAGCCGCGGAACCAGACGAAGGCGCCCGCGGCGACGGCGCAGGCGACAACAACTGTGGCAAGGCCCCACAAAACAATGCGGTTGCCCAAAACCTTCCCCCGTCGAACGCAGTGTTCGCGCCGAAGCTGGGAATGACCGGTGGCTTTTTTCAGGCGGCTGGTCGCCTGGCGCCTAGCCGCGCTCCTTGAGCAGGCGGCCCTTCTCGCGCGACCAGTCGCGCTGCTTCTCGGTCTCGCGCTTGTCGTGCAACTTCTTGCCGCGGCCGACGGCGAGCAGCAGCTTGGCGCGGCCCTGATCGTTGAAATAGATTTTCAGCGGCACCAGCGTCATGCCTTCGCGCTCGATGCTCTGTGAGAGCTTCGCCATTTCGCGCTTGTTGAGCAAGAGCTTGCGGCGCCGACGCGGCTCATGGTTGAAGCGGTTGGCCTGCAGATATTCCGGCAGATAGGAATTGATCAGCCAGATCTCGCCGCCCTCGACCGAAGCGTAGCTGTCCTGGATATTGGCCTGGCCCTGGCGCAGCGATTTGACCTCGGTGCCGGTCAGCACCAGGCCGGCCTCGATCGTGTCGAGCACCTCATAGGAAAACCGCGCCTTGCGGTTCTCCGCAACGGTTTTGTTGTTGGGATCGGCTTTTCTGACTTGATTCATGATGTGGAGAGGTGGCGCCTCATCCCTAGTTTATCAAGCCGGCGTGCTTCAACGCCGCATCGATCTTCTCGGCGGTCGAGGCCTCGACCGTGACCAGCGGCGAGCGCAGCACGTTCTCGATCTTGCCGAGCTTCGACAGCGCGTATTTGGCTCCGGAGACGCCAGGCTCGATGAAGATCGCCTTGTGCAGCGGCAACAGACGATCCTGCAACTCAAGCGCCTTGGCGCTGTCGCCAGAGAGCGTGGCCTCCTGGAATTCGGCGCAGAGCCGCGGCGCGACGTTCGACGTCACCGAGATGGCGCCAACGCCGCCATGGGCGTTGAAGCCGAGCGCGGAGGCATCCTCGCCGGAGAGCTGGATGAAATCCTTGCCGCAGGTCATGCGCTGTTCCGACACGCGTTCGACCTTGCCGGTCGCGTCCTTGACGCCGGCGATGTTCTTGAAGTCGTGGCGCAGCCTGCCCATCGTCTCGGGCGTCATGTCGATCACCGAGCGCGGCGGGATGTTGTAGATGATGATCGGCAGCTTCGTTGCCCGGGCAACGGCGGCGAAATGCTCGTAAAGGCCGCGCTGGGTCGGCTTGTTGTAATAGGGCGTGACGACGAGCGCGGCATCCGCGCCGGCCTGCTCGGCATACTTCACCAGCCCGACCGCTTCCTCGGTGTTGTTGGAGCCCGCTCCGGCAACGACCGGCACCCTGCCCTTGGCCACCTCGATGGTGACCTTCACGACATGACGGTGCTCTTCATGCGAGAGCGTCGGCGATTCACCGGTGGTGCCGACCGGGACGAGGCCCGTGGTGCCCTCCGCGAGCTGCCACTCGACGAATAAGCGAAAGGCTTTCTCGTCGAAGCGCCCGCTCTTTTCGAACGGTGTCACGAGCGCGGTCAGCGAGCCTCTCAGCATATCGTCCAAACTCCTTGGAATTCCGTTGGTTGATGTATGTCGGGTTATTTGCGCGCCTTCTAACCGAAAGCGAAGCCGCGCACCATAGTCTCGACATGGTTCAGCGGCAAGGATCGCTTTAGAGCCAGCGGGTGCAATTCGAACGGCCTCGATAACCTTTTGTTTACGAGCCCTTCACCACCTAAGTTTAGAGTCTGTTTAGGCTTTCAGGCCCTTACCCGCTGACGATGTGCTAGGATCGGACAATGCCGACGAGGCGGCCTCATCTGCTCGCGCTTTTGGGCGCGATCGTCGCGCTGACGCCAACGATGGCGATCGGCGGCAGCGTTGATGTGCGTGTGACGAGTTCTATTCCCTCGCCCGATACGCCGCAGGCGCCTGGGCAGGCGCAGCCGGTTCCGTCCCCCGACATCGCGCAGCTGAAGAGCGGACTCGACGCGCTTGCCGCCAACAACATCGTGGGCGCGCGCAATGCGCGCGACACGCTGCCCGCCACCTCGCTCGACCGACACATTTTGGCCTGGGCGGTCGCACTCTACGGCGGCGACCAGGTGCCGAGCGGCGAGATCGCCGACGCGGCCAAGATGCTGCCGGGGTGGCCGGGCACCATTGCCTTGCGCAAGAACAGCGAGCGCGCGCTCTATCGCGAGAACCCGCCGCCGCAAATGGTGGTGCAGGCCTTTGGCCGCAGCCAGCCGCTGACACCGGAAGGCGTGATCATCCTTGCCCGCTCGCAAGTGGCGCTCGGCAATATAGCGGCGGCGCGCGCGCTGCTGGTGCCATTCTGGCGCACCGAGAAGCTCGAGGCCAAGGACGAGACGACCATCATCAAGGAGTTCGGCGCGCTGATCCCGGCCGCCGACCACCGCTACCGCATGGAGCGGATGTTTTATGCCGACCGGCCGTCCTCAGCATTGCGCGTCGCAGGCCTTGCCGGTGCGCAACCGCTGGCGGACGCCTGGGCCGCGGCCGAGAAGGGCGACAAGAACGCGGCCAAGCTGTTGAAGGCGGTGCCGGCGGTGCAACGCTCGGCCGGTTATGCCTTCGCCGAGGCGGAATATCTGCGCAAGCAGGAGAAATTCGCCGAGGCGGCCGCCATCGCCATGAAGGCGCCGACCGATGGCGCTTCGCTCGTCGATCCCGATGCCTGGTGGGTCGAGCGCCGCGTGCTGTCGCGCGAGCTGGTCGACCGGGGCGACATGAAGACCGCCTACAAAATCGTCTCCATGCATGCGGCCGAAAGTCCGGTCAACGCCGCCGAGGCCGAATTTCATGCCGGCTGGTATGCGCTGCGCGGTCTCAACGACCCGGCGACCGCCGCCAGGCATTTTGCCCGCATCACCGAGCTCGCCCAGGGACCGGTGTCGCTGTCGCGCGCCTATTACTGGCTCGGCCGCGCGGCTGAAGTCGGCGGTCCGGGCAACGCCAAGGACTATTTCACACGGGCGGCCGCCTACGGCACGACCTTCTACGGCCAGCTCGCCGGCGAGCGCGTCGGGTTGCCTACCCTCAACATCGTCTATCCCAAGCCCAGCGCCGCCGATCGCCAGAGTTTTGACGGCCGCGAGGCGGTGAGCGCGATCAAGCGGCTGCAGGAAGCGGGCTATGACCGCTATGCCGAGACGCTCTATCGCGATCTCGCCGGACAGCTGACCAGCCCGGGCGAATTGGCGCTGCTCGCGGTGCTGGCGGAAAAGCAGGACAATCACTTCATGGCGCTGAAGGTCGGCAAGATCGCCGCCCAGCGCGGCATCGACGTCGGCGCGCTGTCGCATCCACTCGGCGTGATTCCCGATTCGGCCAACATTTCCGGTTCCGGCAAGGCGCTGGCCTATGCCATTGCGCGCCAGGAAAGCGAGTTCAATGTCGGCGCGATTTCCAGCGCCGGGGCGCGCGGCCTGCTGCAATTGATGCCTGGCACCGCCAAGCAATTGGCCAAGAAGGCCGGCATGGCCTTCTCGCAGGCGCGGCTGACGACTGATGCCGGCTACAATGCGACGCTGGGCTCGGCCTTCCTCGGCGAACAGCTCGACCGCTTCGGCGGCTCCTATGTGCTGACCTTCGCCGGCTACAATGCCGGACCCAACCGCGCCACGCAGTGGGTAGCGAAATATGGCGATCCGCGCGGCAAGGACATCGACGCCGTCGTCGACTGGATCGAACGGATCCCCTACACGGAAACAAGAAGCTACGTGCAGCGCGTGATGGAGAATTACGAGGTCTACAAGATGCGTATTTCAGGGAAATACGACATCGTGGGCGATCTGGTGAACGGCCGAAGCTGAGCGCTCCCCATTTGACGATTTCCTCCCTCGCCTGTAGCTGTCGGTCCTCTGCGAGGAGCGGCAGCATGACGGGCGAAGGGTTCTCTGATTTCTTCTACACCGCGCCCGATGGTCTGAAGCTCCATGCCAGGCTCTATGGCGAGCAGAATGGCAGGCCCGTCGTCTGCCTGCCCGGCCTCACCCGCAACGCCCGCGACTTTCACGAGCTGGCGCTTTACCTGTCGACGAAAGCGAAAACACCGCGCAAGGTCGTCGCCTTCGATTATCGCGGACGCGGCCAGTCCGATTACGACCTTGATATCAGCCATTACAATATCGGTGTCGAAGCCGGCGACGTGCTTGCCGGGCTGGCGGCACTTGGCATCGAGGCCGCCGCTTTCATCGGCACGTCGCGCGGCGGGCTGATCATCCATGTGCTCGGCGCGCTGAAGCCGGCCGCGCTGAAAGCCATCGTGCTCAACGACATCGGCCCGGTGATCGAGACACAAGGCTTCGCCAATATCCGCGCCTATCTCGACCGCGCGCCGAAGCCGAAAACCTTCGCCGAGGCGGTGGATGCCCAGCGGCGAACCCATGGCGCGGATTTTCCGGCGCTGGGCGAGACCGATTGGGCGCGCATGGTCGGCGCGATCTGCCGCGACATTGGTACCGGATGGGTGCCGGATTTCGATCCGGCGCTGGTCGATACGCTGGCCGGCATCGATTTCTCAAAACCGCTGCCGGATCTGTGGCCGCAGTTCGAGGCTTTAGCCGCCGTGCCGCTGCTTGCCATCCGCGGCGCCAACTCGAAACTGTTTTCCGCGGCAACGCTTCAGGAGATGCAGATGAGGCATCCCGCCATGGAAACGATCATTGTCGAAGGCCAGGGCCATGCGCCCTTCCTGGAGACCGGCGATCTGCCGCAAAGGATCGCGGCTTTCCTCGATCGGACGGAGAGAGAAGTCTAACAAAAGTAAAGCCCGAGACTAGATAAGCCCCGAGCCCATCATGGCAATATAAATCCGCCTCCGTCGGCGAGGCGCCCTCGCCCGGTCTATTCGCGCTTCGAGCGCTTACGGGGCGCTTTCGCAGGCTCCGATCCACTCTTCTTTTTCGAATCCGGGGCCGGCGACAGCGTGGTCAGAGGCGACGCAAATGCCGAATGCTCGGCGCCATGCGAAGACGGTTCGCTACGCGGCTTCTCGAGAACGACGACGCAGCCGTCGAGATCATTGGTGGCGAGATGCGCGTAACGCATGGTCATCGACAGCGTCTGGTGGCCGAGCCACATCTGCACGCGGCGGATGTCGATGCCGCCCTGAACGAGGCGCGAGGCGCAAGTGTGGCGCAGGATGTGCGGAACCACCTGTTCGTCGGCGCCGAGGCCGACTTCGGCCTTCGCCTCGTTCCAGATCGTGCGGAACTGCGCCTGGGTGAGTTTGGTGAACGGGCCTTTTGGCCGGCGTCCTTCGGTGTTTGGCGGCAGCTTGATGACTTCCTTGACGCGTTCGGTCATCGGAATGGTGCGGCTGCGGCCGGATTTGGTGATCCAGAAGGAGACGCGATGCTCCTGAATGTCGTTCCAGATCAGGCCGAGCGCCTCGCCGAGGCGGCAGCCGCTGTCGACCAGGAAAACGGACAGCCTATAAGCGTCCTCGCTGCGGCTCCTGATGGCGGCGAACAACCTTGCCTCTTCGTCCCTTTCGAGGAAACGAATCCGTCCCGCCCGCTCCTTCTGGCGGCGGAACTCGGGCAGGCTGTGGATATCTCCCATCTTGTGAGCCTTGCGCAGCAATTTACTAAGGGCAGCCATCTTGCGGTTGATGGTTGCGTTGCTGTTGCCGCGTTGGCGCAATGTACCGATAAGAGTGTCGAGGGTATTCTGGTCGAAGGTGCTGAAACGCTCTCCCAGAAGGAGCTCGTCTATTTCACCGATGAAAGAGCTGACATTGTATTTATGCCGCCCGTCATCCCAGAGTATGTCTCGATAAGCTGCGAAAAGCTCCCCGATCCGATACGACCTTACTTCTCTGATCTTGTTAAACGTGTAGTTGAACTTCGAATTCTGAGAAGAAAAGAACGCAAATTGACCGGAGGCCTCGGCCTCTTGAACCGCTTCGTTCGACATTTTTAGCCACACCCCCTGTGGTTTTGGCATCAGCCCTAACCCTTTGGAGATGTCCTTTCAAGAGTTTTGATCACGCAGTCGTGATTCCGTCCGCCTAAAGCGAACCCCACGAACCGTCCTACGGGACCTCAGCTTACCGTTTTACCCCCATCCTTTCGTTTGCGTTGACCAATCGCGAAAACAAAAACGGCCCGAGCGCGTTGACGCCCGGGCCGGATTTCAACTGTATCGAACCAGCCCTTAGAAGTCGCGCTGGAAGCGGAGCATACCGCCGACGTTGTTCTTCTTGGTGGCGCCGGCCCACACGTTGCCGTGGTCGATGGAGCCCTGGCCGACACGCTGCCAGTCAACTTCAGCCGTAACCGTCAAGCCAGGAACAAGGGTGTAAGCGACGTTTGCCGCGACACCGATGTCCTTCCATTTGTCATACGAAGCCTGGAGGTTGAACGAGGTCTTCTCGTTGAACTTGTAGGTGCCACCGCCCCACAGAGCCCAGCTGCCGCCCCACGGCTTGTAGAAGCCGCGACCGCCTGCCGGGTCATCGTAGGAGTTATCCTCGAGGTGGTTGGTCGAGCCGTAGCCGACCATGGCGAACAGCGACAGCGCTTCGTTGACGGTCACGTCCAAGCGGACCTTGCCGGAAACCGACTCGTAGTTGCTGTCATAAGCAACGACGCCGGTGATGGCGCCCCAGCCCTGCGTCCACTTCACGCCGCCGACGACATGCGGAACATAGCTGTCGATCGTGCCAACGCCGTAGGCGTAGGGAGTGCCGCCGCCCGAACCTTCTTCCAAGGAGACCACGGCCGAGAAGCCGTTGCCGGCGTCGAAGTAGTACTGGACGACGTTGGTGTCGAAACCGCCGTAAGGAATCAGCGTATCCTGGATGACGTTGCCGGCGTAGCCGATGAACGTATCGAAGGCCGATTCGTCTTTACCGACGCGGAGGCCACCGAGCTGGATCCAGGCGAAGTTCAGCGAGACGGAGCTGGCGGTGTCATTCTCGTCTACATCGGCCTGATGGTTCTGGAAGTTGAAGCGCGTCTCAGTGTAGGTCTTCAACGTGCCGAGCTCGGTTTCCTGTCCGGTCCACGTCTTCAGCGAGAAACGAGCATGCTTGTAGAAAGTGCCCTGATTCTTGTCGGTCTTGACGTCGTTGGTGCGAGCGCCATCGAACGAGCCGATGTCGCCGACGCCGATGTCATAGCGCAGGTAGCCGCCGATGCGCAGGCAGGTCTCGGTGCCCGGGATGTAGAAGTAGCCGGCGCCGTAGACGTCGCAGATCTTGACGTATTCGGCCGGTTCCGGCTCGGCGACGGTCACCGCGTCGGCGGCGCGAGCACCGGAAACTGCGACGAGGGCCGCAGCTGAGCCGAGAAGAAGGCTCTTGATGTTCATTTTCTGACCTCCAGTCAAAAGTTAAAAAACGGGTCTGGGTATTTTTTGCTGAAGGACAGCGTTCCCTGCCCCATCCCCACTACCGAAAAAGATGCGCACCGCGCCGCTCCTTCGAAGCTGACATTACCCATGAGGCGGCGGCGTTCAACCACGATCGTATCGGCGCGAGCCCCATCCAGACGCTATCCCCGAGCGTTGTTGCACAAATGACACGATTTGGCCTCACTCAGAAAGCTCTCGTTAACCATCGAGGTCGGCGTAGCCCTTGAATCCGGGCGAATCCGGCAACGACCCGAGCGAATCCGGCAATGACCTGACCGAATTGGGGCACCAGGGCCGAGTCGCTGCCCAGGCAATTGCCGTAAAATCGCCTTGTGAAGCAGCCGCGCAGCGTAAGCCCGCCGATTTTTCGGCGAATATGGTGCCGGCTTGTTGATTGTGCCGGCGCTTTTCTTTATCCAGCGGCGCGACGGAGAGGTGGCCGAGTGGTCGAAGGCGCTCCCCTGCTAAGGGAGTAGAGGTCAAAAGCTTCTCGTGGGTTCGAATCCCATCCTCTCCGCCATCCTCCCTCGCTCATCGAGCTCCGCGTGGCAGGCCACCGAATCGCATCAATCAGGACATGTG
>Ga0209026_1000219_pt1 | contig 78822 bp, 68 predicted proteins | sample AraplaCL_Col_mCL_FD_184262 | JGI IMG/M metagenome (GOLD analysis project Ga0209026, IMG submission 184262) | Arabidopsis root microbial communities from the University of North Carolina, USA - plate scrape CL_Col_mCL (SPAdes) (version 2) | ecosystem: Host-associated > Plants > Roots >...
CTTTGGTTACGCTACCCAAACCTATTACACCAACCCGCAAAATATATTGGTGGGCAGCCATATCAACTTCACTGCGCAAATAGGAGCTAAGATAGCCACGCCGCTTGGCAAATCAACCAGGTTAGTGGGGGGCATCGATCTGTACCACTACTCAAACGCCGCATTTAAAAACCCTAACGATGGTATCAATTCGATCAATGCCTCCATAGGGATCGATCAGGATATTAACGTTAAGGCCCCGCCGACTGCTAAAAAACTGTTTACCAATTACGAAAAACACTCGTTCGAATTTGGCTTTGGCCTGGGGCGCCGGGGACTGGTGCAAACCGGTGGTGGTTTAGATCCGGTGGGCTACCCGGCTAATGTCGCTTATCAAAGAACGGCAAGCTCCGATCTGTACCAGAGCGGGTTATATGCGGGCTATAATTACCGGGTAAGTCCGGTTCTAAGTTTCCGGGCCGGTATCGATGCCGTTTACTATTATAAAACGCTCGATACCATCAGTAACATTCACCATTTTTATGCTACTTACCAGGAGCTCGGCAGCTCGTACGATCGTTTTAGGGTTGGTGCCAGCCTCGGCGCCGAACTCTGGCTGGGCAAGTTCTCGCTGCCTGTAAACTTCGGCCATTATATCCACTACCATTACTTTGTACCTACTAACGACCATACCTACGCGCCACCCGATTTTTACTGGAGCTTCGGTGCACGTTATTACCTAACGCCCTGGTTAGCCTTAGAAGCCAAACAATACCTGCACCGTACCCAGGCCGATTTTGCCAATTTTGGACTCGTATTTAAGGTACGCAAGAGCAAGGTGGAGAATTGATGGAAGATGGATGAGGTAAGATGGAAGATGTAAGTTTCTGGTATTAGAAGCGTCATTGCGAGGCACGAAGCAATCCCCGACTTACAGAGCGGCTATGCAAGTCAGGCTTTCAGCTTTACGCTTCCGGCTTCCAGCTCCAAAAGGGCGTTACCTGCGGCCCGGGCTGTACGCTCATACTGCACGGGCCTTAGCCACGGCCTGCCCCGAACCCATCCCACAGCCGGTATCCGCTCTCATCCCTAACGCAAACTCCCGTACCCCATCATCACCAGGCAAGTCATTTTGAATTTTAACTTTTGAATTTTGACTTTTTACCAGGGGGGAAATTGTAAGAATATTTTCCATGTTTTCAGTTTTGAGCTGGAAGGCGGAAGCTTGACGCAGGAAGCTTTTTTGGGAACCACCCACCACTTCCGACTCCACACTCTCGACTCCCGACTCAGGACTTTCAGACTGCCAACTCTCTCCCCATTCAATCATTCCGTCATTCAATCCTTCAATCATTAACTCCCTCCCCGGACTAACATTCACCCCCTCCAGCGCCATCTGGGTTTTAAGGTCAATCCCCTCCAGCTCAAAATCCTCCGCCGGGTAATCCATCGGCAGGTTATTCGTACCCCTGTCTACCACAGCTTTTAGCTCCACGCCGCAAGCTTCAGGCTTCAAGCTTTCACCAGCCGTATAAATACTTGCAGCATGAGGCTTGTCGCTTACAGCTGCTTCCTCTTGCGGCTTGCAGCTTGTAGCTTGCCGCTCAACCCCCGGCTTCCCAATCGAACCATAAAAATTAAGGTGCCTCGCAATCTTATCCAGCGCGCTCATCTTATTATGCAGCTTAATCCGACTTTGCTGCCCCACCCGGTAACCCTCACCATCCTGTATCTCTATTAGATCATAATAAGCAATCGCCCCTTTCTCATCCACCGTCAACTCGTTCATGCGTTTTAAGCAACCATACTCATCATAATAATTACCCATATTGCTAAAAGCGATCTTCGAAAGCTCCCGCAGGATCATATCATGCGTGATCTCCAGCCGCTGACTACGCCGGTTCATCGTCTCCTTTAAATATTGCTGAATTTTGGGCACATGCAGCAAAGCCCCCTTCCGGCTCGTGTTTTCGCTGTAGCCGCTGTTTACGGCAGCTTTAAAAGCATTAAAATGGCTTAGGTACTCATCGCAAAAGCGCTGCTGCTGATGTGTTAATTTGCCATAATCATCGTGTGGTTCTGTTGTGTTCATTTGTTGATGTATTTAAGTTTATTTATTACTATTGTAATTTTAAATCTTAAATATACACATTTTTATCAAAATAAGCAATAGTTGTTTATTACAAATGACGTCTGGTCGCCACCATGTCATTGCGAGCGATAGCGTGGCAATCTCTGAGGACAGATCTCCGTAGGTAATCTCAAGTCGAACAATCTTCCACGCGTCATTGCGAGGAACGAAGCAATCTCCGCGCTGGCGCACGCGTGTCGCGTGTGCTAAACAGAGTGTGCCCGTCAAATAGTTATCCCAACCACTCTGTGATAATTATTTTACAGACCTGAAGCGCTAACAACTCCGTTAGCTACCAAATAATTACCTAAATTTAAGCACCAATTACCATGGCATGAAAGCAGTAACCCTTTGGTGTGTTTTAGCGATACTTACACTATGCGCAGCATTTATACCTCCATCAAAACCCGTATTCTACATCATCGGCGATTCAACCGTTCGCAACCCAAACCCGCCGCAGTGCAGCTGGGGGCAGCTTATTCATAATTATTTCGATACCACCCGCATCAGCATCTCAAACCAGGCCATGGCCGGCCGTAGTACACGGTCGTTTTTACGCGAGGGGCGCTGGCAAAGGGTAATATCGGCAATTAAACCCGGCGATTACCTGCTTATGGAGTTTGGGCATAACGAAGGCGGTAAGCCCGATACCGGTAAAACCGGCCTGCGCGCTGTACTGAAAGATATTGGCGACGACAGCGTAACCGTCAACTACCCTAATGGCCCCGAAGTAGTGCACAGCTATGGCTGGTACCTGCGTAAATTCAGTAACGAAGCCAAAGCAAAAGGGGCGACGGTGATGATCGCATCCATGGTAGCGAGCAATGTTTATAAAGAAGGTAAGATTGCACGCGCAGATAAAACTTACGGATTGTGGGCCTCGCAGATAGCGAAAGAAACGGGCGCTTATTTTATCGATGCCAATAGCATCATCGCCGATAAATTCGATAAAATGGGTCCCGAAATGGTCAAAGGGCTGTTCCCTTACGATCCGGTACATACCAATGCCGAAGGTGCGGGTATCAACGCGGGCTCTATCGTCACCGGTATTAAAAAAGATACCACCAATACATTGAACAGGTTTTTCGCAGGTAAAAAGTTCTGAGGTTTCGGCCAATAACAAAAAACCGCAAACAACATTCCAGTTTAGTTTTTGTCGCCCGTGCAGGCTCAATACTCCCCGTTAATTCGCGGTTCTTAAATACACCAGGTTTTCTAATTCGTTCAAAATCTGCATTTTGCCCATAAGTCGGTTCGAAATAGGGTGTAACGCAGTAGCAAAGCCTTACATTTGACACATGAATTTTAGCTTACAACCTCAACTAGAGGACGAGACAATTATCCTTTACCCATTGTTAAGACAGGATTTTGATGATCTGTATAAGGCTGCCTCAGATCCAGATATTTGGGCACAGCACCCTAATAAGGATCGCTGGAAAGAAAATGTATTTCGTAATTTCTTCGATGGGGCCATACAAAGCGGCGGCGCATTCAGGATTGTTGAAAAAGCTACCGGCAAAACTATCGGAAGTACACGTTTTTATGACTATGATGCAGAGGACGATAGTATTATGATCGGTTATACCTTTTACGCGGTGGCTTATTGGGGTAAAGGTATTAATCCAGCTGTAAAAGCAATGATGCTTAAGTATATCTTTCAGTTTCTGAGCAAAGTTTACTTCCATATAGGTGCCGAAAATATCCGCTCTCAGATCGCTATCGGGCGCTTGGAAGCCGTTAAGATCAAAGAGCAGGAAGTTACCTATTTTGGCGAAACACCAAAGCTGAACAATGTATATCAGATCACCAGGGAACAATGGTCAAACAATAGCCCGCCCGCAATTAACCCCGGATAATGCAGATGTAAATTATAGCCGCTGATCAGTTAACACCACAAAAAAAGCCGCAAACAATGTTTACGGCTCAAAAACTTATAGTCTTATCTTTCCGACTTCCCGACCCCGGACTTCAGGGCGTTATAGCTTCTTGCTTCCTGCCTCTTGCTTCCCGCTTCTTCCTAATACTCCGTTTTCGTCTCCGATGTTTCCCAAAGCTTAAAGGCGCCCTGTGCCTCATCGCGCAGCAATTGCGTATGTGGTATTTTGCGGTCCTTCATTTCGCAGGCGATCTCATCGTAAATAAACTGGTCGTTAAAGCCAATTTTGGCCGCGTCGGTTTTATCGTTGGCGTAGTATATGGTATTAATACGTGCCCAGTAAATGGCGCTCAGGCACATGGGGCAGGGTTCGCAGCTGGTGTAAATCACGCAGCCCTCCAGGTTAAAGGTTTCCAGCTCCTGGCAGGCTATACGTATCGCCGATACCTCGGCATGGGCGGTAGGGTCGTTGGTGGGCACAACGCGGTTGCCGCTGCGGGCAATGATCATGCCGTCCTTCACAATAACAGCACCAAAGGGGCCGCCTTGTCCTTGCTTCACATTATATTCAGATAGCTCAATTGCTATCCGCATAAACTTCTCGTGGTTTTCCATAATTATCACCTAAAAATGCAGATGTTCCCAAAAATATAAAAATAAAATGCTTTAATATCAAAAAAGCCGCAAACAATGTTCACGGCTCAATATAGCTTTAGGCTTTTAGCTTTACGCTTTCAGCTTCTTCATAATTATTTTTTGTCTTTTGCGTAAGCCTCGTTTAAGCGTTTAACCACATCGGCGGTAACGTCTAAGCTTGGGTCGCCATACAAAACGGTAGGGTTGGCTTTGCTAAAGGTTAATACCAGTTTGTAGCCTTTTTCCTTCGCGTAAGCTTTGGTAAAGTCGGATATTTTATCATACAGTTTGCTGTTTTCGCCGGCCTGGTCGTTTTGTAATTGCGCGCTTGCGTTTTCTTTATAAGCTTGCAGCTCGTCGTTTTTGCGTTTCAAACGTTGTTCAATAGGCGCACGTTGCTCGGCGCTCATACTGTTCATGCCTTTTTGGTATTCCAAAACTTCACGCTGAAAAGCTTCGCCTTTGCTTTGCAGGTCAGCCTGTGCGGCTTTGCCTTTTTCTTGCAGGCGGCTGCTCATATCTTTAAAGTACTCGTACTTGTTCAGCAGGGTATCAGAGTTTACATATACGATCTCGGCTTTCTCCGGAGTGGCCGCTGCGGGAGCGCTTGCTTTTGAGTCGGTTTTTGATTGGTTACATGCTGCAACTGAAGCTGCAAGTGCCACTGCGACAGTTATTTTTGAGAAAATAGAAACTGATTTGTTCATCGTTAAAACTTAAAAAATTTTGACAAAGATAAAGTTTCGCGCCAAGTATCCTAATGTTTTGTAAAAGGTGTTAACAACAGGTCAGTTTTTATCCACAATGACCATAATCCCGGTCTTATTTTGTAAATTTGAAGGTTGTTGAATTTAATATAATTATGAGCGAAGAAATCGAAGATAATAACGAAGAACAAGTAAATAAGAACGAGGAACAAGAAGATAAATCCAATTATTCCGCAGATAATATACAGGTTTTAGAAGGCCTGGAAGCGGTGCGCAAGCGCCCGTCGATGTACATCGGCGATACCGGCTCAAAAGGTTTGCACCACCTGGTTTATGAGGTTGTAGATAACTCGATAGATGAGGCCTTAGCGGGCCATTGCGATACCATCAATGTCATCATCCACAAAGGCAATTCAATCACCGTTATCGATAACGGCCGTGGTATCCCGACAGGTATCAACACCAAAGAGCAAAAATCGGCACTCGAAATTGTAATGACCGTGCTGCACGCCGGTGGTAAATTCGATAAAGATACTTACAAAGTATCCGGCGGTTTACATGGTGTGGGTGTAAGTTGCGTTAACGCGCTATCCACCCACATGAAAACCCTGGTTTACCGCGAAGGCAAGATCTTTACCCAAGAGTACGAAAAGGGCAAGCCTTTGTTTGATGTGAAAGAAATTGGCGTGTCAGACCATACTGGTACCACCCAAACCTTTCAGCCCGATCCGGAGATTTTCCAGCTCACCACCGAGTATAAATACGAAACACTGGCCGGTCGCTTGCGCGAACTGGCTTACCTGAATAAAGGCATCAAGCTAACATTGGCCGACGAGCGTATCCCTAACGAAGACGGCAGCTTCCCAACCGAAGTGTTTTACTCCGAAGGTGGCCTGCGCGAATTTGTGACCTACCTCGATGGTACCCGTACCGCGATCATCCCCGAGCCAATTTACCTGGATGGTATTAAAAACGGCATCCCGGTTGAGCTGGCTTTCCAATACAATGATACTTACAGCGAAAACGTACACAGCTACGTAAACAACATCAACACCATCGAAGGTGGTACCCACGTATCGGGTTTCCGCCGCGGTTTAACCCGTACGCTAAAGGCTTACGCCGATAAAGAAGGTTTGCTGAAAAATAACAAGGTCGAAATTACAGGTGATGACTTCCGCGAAGGCCTGACCGCTATCATCTCGGTAAAAGTACAGGAGCCGCAGTTTGAAGGACAAACCAAAAGCAAGTTGGGTAACAACGAAGTAATGGGTGCTGTTGATATGGCAGTTGGCGAGATCCTGGGTAACTTTTTAGAAGAAAACCCGCGCGAAGCCAAGCTCATTGTTGGTAAAGTGATCATTGCTGCCCAGGCACGTGCCGCGGCCCGCAAAGCCCGCGAAATGGTGCAGCGTAAAAACGTGATGGGCGGCTCGGGCCTACCCGGCAAGCTGGCCGATTGCGCCAATAGCGATCCAGCCGTTTGCGAGCTGTACCTCGTCGAAGGTGACTCGGCCGGTGGTACCGCCAAGCAAGGCCGTAACCGCGATTACCAGGCTATTTTACCCCTCCGTGGTAAGATCCTGAACGTGGAGAAAGCCATGGAGCACAAGATCTACGAGAACGAAGAGATCAAGAACATGTTTACCGCCCTTGGCGTAAGCATCGGCACGGCCGATGATGCCAAGGCCCTTAATCTTGATAAACTACGCTACCACAAGATCATCATCATGACGGATGCCGACGTCGACGGTTCGCACATCACCACGCTGATCTTAACCTTCTTCTTCCGTTACATGAAAGAGCTGGTTGAAAGCGGTTACGTATACATCGCCGCCCCGCCGTTATACCTGGTTAAAAAAGGCAAGGAGCAGGAATATTGCTGGACAGAAGATCAACGCGACCTGGCCGTACAGCGCCTCAAAGGTGCCGGTAAAGAAGATAGCGTACACATCCAGCGTTACAAAGGTTTGGGTGAGATGAACGACCACCAGTTATGGGACACTACCATGAACCCCGAAACCCGTACCCTGCGCAAAGTAACCATCGAAAACGCTGTAGAGTGCGATCACACCTTCAGCATGCTGATGGGTGACGAGGTTGCCCCACGCCGTGATTTTATTGAGAAAAACGCCCGCTACGCCCGTATCGACGTATAAGGTTTAGAATTTTATATTTGAAAAAGCCCTGTTCTGATGAAGAACGGGGCTTTTTTTATTTAAACCCCTGACACCGCGTTAGGGATAGCAGCGGATACCGGCCCGTGAATAAGGCCTGTAGGCGTATGAGCGGATAGCCCGGCCGCAGGCAACGCCCTTATTGAGTTGTCGGTTATATGTTGTCGGTTATCAGTTAATCTCCCAAACTTTCGAACATCCGCCAATCCCACATCTTCCATCGTACCTCATCCGTCTTCCATAACCACAACGCGATCTCGCCATCAAAAAATTTATTCAAAAATTATATATATAATTTTCTTATGCATATAAGATAAATTTATACCTTTGTTTATCATGAGTACAAATTCAATGTTAAAAGGCACTATTCAAACCATCATCCTTAAATTATTGGAGGATAATAAGCAGATGTATGGTTACGAGATCACCCAAAAGGTAAAAGAGATAACCGCCGGCGAGATCAAACTTACCGAAGGTGCGCTATACCCGGCCCTGCATAAACTGGAAGCCGATGGCCTGCTCGAAACCAGCACCGAAATTGTTGACAACCGGGTACGCAAATATTACCGCTTAACCGAGCAGGGTGGCCATGAAGTTATCAGCAAGGTAAACGAGGCCGAAGCTTTTATTGAGCAGTTGCAGGCATTGTTAAATCTTAAACCTGCTATCTGATGGAACTGAACGAACAACAACTAACCGACCTGCAACAGGAACTCAACTACGCAGTAAAATATAAAGAAACGTATGATGAGCTCTATGATCATATCCTGACAGAGATCGGCACCTATCCAGAGCAACCTTTTTATGCCACAACCGCCGCCAAACAAATTATTGATAACGAGTTTGGAGGCTACGAAGCATTAAAGCAAATGGAAAAAGACCGGGTAAAGCTGGTAACTGCCGTTATGCGAAAAAAGCATTTGCAGCACATGTTGCGGTTTTTTAACTTTCCGGTAGCGGCATCTACGCTGATAATAACCATTGCCGCTTATTTTGCTGCACAAAACCCGGTAGGACGTAATTATTTAATTCAAATTACAACCGGATGTGCAGTGGTTCCCATGCTGTTTTTACTTTATAAAAAGTTGAGTGCCAAATACAAACAGTGGAAATGGAATGTGTATAAAAAGCAATCTATAAAAGATAATTATATTTTTATTGCGGCTCTGTTATCAAACAGCACTTTCAATCTGCTTATTATTGAAAACCGTAAACTACTTATAAACGGTGGCATTGCTATGCTGGTGTTCGCAATTTATATGGTATATGTATTGTCGTTTTTCAAACTTTACCGCGACGAATTTAAAATGCAGCTAACCTGATGAAACTGACGTTTGAGCAGATCACTCATATCAAAGCCTTTATTTCCAAACGCGGCTTTGTTTATTACGATTTGCAATTGGAAATTATCGATCATGTAGCCACCAAGGTAGAAGAATTAATGACCGCTGATCCGGCTTTAAGTCTCGACGACGCCATACAGATAACGCATGGCGAATTTGGCATAATGGGTTTCAGTGTTTTTGAAGATGCGATGCGTAACTCTTTGCAAAGGCGTTACTGGAAACTGTTTCGTACTACGTTTTTTTCTTACTTCAAACCTGTTTACTTACCGCTCGAAGCAGCATCGGTTTATTTGATGTACCTGCTTTCAAAAAGTATCAATTCGCCCGATATAGCTGTGGATATTACCTGGATAGCGGCTTTTTTGCTTTTGCTAATATATGTGCTGATGAACTACCGCGATTTAAAGAAATATAAACGGATGCTTACCATGCAAATGGGTGGTATAGTAATTATTGTACTTAACCTGCCTATACAATTGTTTACATATTTACCAAACTTTGCGCATTATATTCCGGGTGTAGCACCCCTATCTATTATAATGGGTGTATTTTTTGTATTTGTAGTGATTACATTTTTTGCCCTGCAACAGATCAAAAAAATAGCCCTCGATAATTGTAAAAAACTGGAAGCGCAATATTCAACCACATTAAGGGTTCAATATTAAGCTTTACTATACCCATAATTAATGCAGCCATGCCCACTGTCCAAAGCTGCTCCGGATAATGTTAAATCTCGCTACGGTTGCTACTTAAGCAGTCAGTTTTAAATTACAACCAGCTAAAAGCAGTACGTATTTTTGACGCCGATTATTGTAGATTTGGCTAACAAATCCGGCCAATGAGCGTACCTGTCGAACAAACACCCTTTACTGTTTATCCCATCAGCGAAAAGGCGGTAACCATTGAGTTTGGTAACAGCATTAGCCAGCACCTGCTTTACACCATAACTGCGTTTGCTGAGTTGCTTCAGCAAGATCCCTTTCCGGGGATGACGGGTATGGTACCTGCTTATAGTACCCTAACCGTCTACTTCGATCCGCTGATTGTGGCTAAAGCCGATGTGCCCGGAAATTCGGCATTGGAAAAGGTAACCGCTTACGTTGATCAGCTAAAGCAACATCCGATCAAAACAACTATCCGCGAAAGCGATCTCATCACCATACCGGTTTGCTATGGCGAAGATTTTGGGCCCGACCTGGAAGAGGTAGCCCGAATAAACGACCTCACAACCGGCGAAGTGATCCGGCTGCATGGCTCGGTTACGTACCTTGTTCATATGATTGGTTTTATGCCCGGCTTTGCCTATTTAGGTGGCATGCCGCAAGCTATAATGGCTCCGCGAAAGGCCCAGCCGCGCGCAAATGTACCTGCCGGTGCCGTGGGTATCGCGGGTTTGCAAACAGGTATTTACCCCTTGCAATCACCGGGTGGCTGGCAGATCATCGGGCAAACGCCATTGAAAATGTTCGATACAAACAGGGTTCAGCCATCGCTGTTAAAGGCAGGCGACAGGGTGAAATTTGAACCGATCAATTTATCCGGATTTAAACAAATCGCCAGGGCAAAATGAAGATAAGGATAACCAAACCCGGTTTACTCAGTACCGTGCAGGATATGGGCCGATACGGCTACCTGCACATGGCAGTGCCGGTTTCGGGTGCGATGGATACCGTTTCGGCACAAATTGCCAATAGTTGTATTGGTAACGATGCCAACGACGCGGTAATTGAATTTACCTACGGTGATGCCGAATTTGAAACGGAAACCGGCGTTTTAATAGCCTTATCGGGATACGGGGCAATGCTAAGTGTTAGCGCCCACCCTGTGCCTGTAAACAAACCTGTTTTCTTACCTCCCGGGGTGCGGGTAACTCTCAGCACCGGTAACCGGGGCTGCCGTTCGTATTTAGCTGTCGCAGGCGGTTGGGATGTGCCCGAAGTTTTAGGTAGTCGCAGTACTTTTCTATCAGCTGGTTTTGGCGGTTTCGAGGGGCGGAAATTAGCCAAAAATGATGTATTAAGCAGCAAAGAACCGCTCTCCGCTACAGCGCAAAAAATACTGGAAGAGCTGAAAGGTATGGATATTAATAGCCCTAAATGGAGTATCCCGCAAAGGGGTTTGCCGGAGGTTAAAACCATACGCGTTATCCCCGCAAGGGAGTTCACCTGGTTCAATGGCTTATCGATAACCAATTTTTTAACCGAGCCTTATACGCTTAGTCTCAAAAGCAGCCGCATGGGCTATCATTTAAACGGGCCGGCCATGCAAAGGTTAAACCAGCAGGAACTGTTATCAACGGCGGTAACACCGGGCACCATACAGGTTACGGGCGATGGCTCGCTGATCTTACTCATGGCCGATTGCCAGGTTACCGGCGGCTACCCGCGCCTGGCTCAGGTTGCCTTGGCCGATATGCCTTTATGCGGCCAGCTTAAACCTGGCGATACCGTTTATTTTAAAGAGATTAGCTGGAAAGAGGCCGAAATGCTGTATATTGAACAGGAAAAGGACATGGAAAAACTGGCCGCGGGTATTGGGCATAAGTATGCGTTTTAAATAAGACTATGGCTTTTATAGATATCAATTGCGATATGGGCGAGGCATTTGGTAACTACCCGATGCCGAATGACATCATTCTGCTCGATTATATTTCGTCGGCGAGTATTGCCTGCGGTTACCATGCCGGCGATCCGCAGGTAATGCAGGATACCGTTAACGCCGCAATAAAAAAAGGCGTTTCGATAGGTGCGCACCCGGGCTTGCCCGATCTCCAGGGCTTTGGCCGAAGGGAAATGAAGATATCGGCAAACGAAGCCTACCAAATAACCTTATATCAAATTGGCGCTTTGTATGCCTTCGTAAAAGCGGCGCATGGTAAATTGAACCACGTTAAGGCGCATGGGGCTCTCTACAACATGGCTGCTAAAGATCCTGCCCTGGCCCGGGCGATAGTAAGCGCCGTATACGATTTTGACCCTTCGCTTATTTTATTCGCCTTGGCGGGAAGTGAGATGCTGAGCGCTGCAAGCAATATCGGATTGAAAATAGCATCGGAAGTGTTTGCCGACCGGACCTACCAGGACGATGGCTCGCTGACACCGCGTACGCAAAGCAATGCCATGATAACTGGTGACAAACAATCGCTCGACCAGGTACTGCTCATGGTGAAAAACAAACAGGTAGTATCGGTCAATAAAAAAGTGATACCGCTGCAGGCAGATACTTTGTGCATCCACGGCGATGGCGCGCATGCTGTTGATTTTGCAAAAACCATCCACCAAACCATGCTGGCAGAGGGCATTACAATTAAAGCGTCGGCTCACTAATGAAGAAAAAACTAAACTGGAGCATATTGCTGGGCGCAGCATTTTTAATGGCATCATCAGCTATAGGGCCCGGCTTTTTAACGCAAACGGCTGTTTTTACCCAGCAGCTGGGAGCAAGCTTCGCCTTTGTTATTCTGCTTTCTGTAGTGCTTGATGCTATTGCCCAGTTAAATGTATGGCGCATTATTGCCGTAGCCGATAAACCTGCGCAGGATATTGCCAACAAGCTGCTGCCCGGTTTGGGGTACTTTATTTCGTTCCTGGTGTTTTTGGGTGGCATGGCTTTTAACATCGGCAATATTGCGGGTGCCGGACTGGGCCTCAACGTATTATTTGGCATAAGCGTGTGGCAGGGCGCTATCATAAGCGCTATTTTAGCTATCGGCATTTTTATTTACAAAGAAGCCGGTAAGGCGATGGATACCTTTGCCAAAACCATGGGCATGTTAAAAATCTTGCTGGCCCTGTACATCGCCTGGATCAGCAAACCGCCATTAGCCGAAGCGGCCCTGCGGGCAGTTAACCCGACCCAATTTAGCTTTACGGCCGTACTAACTATTGTTGGCGGTACCGTTGGCGGCTATATTATGTTTGCCGGTGCGCACCGCCTGTTGGATGCCGGCCAAACCGGGAAGGAAAACCTGCCGGCGATTAACAAAGGGGCCTTAAGTGCCATCGGTTTGGCTTCGCTGATGCGTTTGTTGTTGTTTATCGCGGCCCTGGGCGTGGTAAGCGCCGGCAACAAGCTCGACCCTGCCAACCCGGCCGCGTCCGTATTCAAGTTAGCAAGTGGCACGGCGGGCTATAAGTTATTTGGTGTGGTGATGTTTTCGGCTGGCATCTCGTCGGTTGTGGGGTCGGCATATACCTCGGTGTCGTTTATTAAGAGCTTTCACCCGCTTATCCTTAAATTTAACCGGCAGGTTATCATTGGTTTCATCAGCGTTTCGTGCATTATTTTTTTGATCGTAGGCAAACCTGTAAAAACATTGCTTACCGTTGGTGCCATAAACGGTTTTATTTTGCCGCTATCACTTGGCGTAATGCTCATCGCGGCATACCGCTCAAAAATTGTAGCCGATTATAAACAACCGCTTTGGCTGACCATATTGGGCGTTATTGTAGTTGCCGCCATGACCTGGATGAGCGGCGGAGCCATTTTACAAATGTTGAGCGGGAAATAGCTAAGTATTCAAAGTCAGTAATCCCTTACCATAATCAATCACCGCTGCATATTTCACCAAAATATCGCCACCCAAAACGCCTAAAACTAAGGGTTTGCCTAACTGGCTGTAAGCGTGGTTAATGGTGGAGAGATCCAAAACAGCTACTTCAAATTCCGGAACGCGTAAGGCACCCACATAAAAATCGTTCAGCGTTAACTTAAACGATGCCATCGTACTGGTACCCAGCCCGGTCGACAGTTTATCAGTTTCCATAAAAATGGCCGCCGCGTTGGTTTCCAATAATATGCTTTTATCAAAGGCGGTTTTTGATGCGCCCGTATCCAGTACCACCAAAAAAGGCTTGCCAAAAACAACAACTTCCACCAATGGGTGGAAGCCGTCGTCTTCTAAGTCAATAATTTGTAATGGGATGTGTATGTCCATAAGCCCCCTCTAATCTCCCCCGGTAGGGGAGACTTTGATCTTCTGATTTTTTAAAGCCTTCCCTACCGGGGAGGGTTGGGAGGGGCTGTTATATGAAATTACTGTCCTTCAACACCTGGTTCATGTTCCTAACCGCGTCGGCGCTCTTGTTAAACTCGGCTTGCTCAGCATCGCTCAATTTAAAGCTCACGATCTTTTCCCAGCCCGATTTACCTAATACCACCGGTACCACCAGCGAAATATCTTTCTGGCTGTATTCGCCGTCCAGAGCCACACCGCACGAGATGAGTTTTTTCTCATCGCGCACAATGGCTTCAACCATAGCTGCTGTACCCGCGCCTGGCGCGTACCACGCCGAAGTGCCGATCAGTTTGGTTAAGGTCGCACCGCCAACCATCGTAGCGGCAACAATTTTATCCTGTTGCTCCTGGCTCAATAACTGCGTAACCGGGATGCTGTTCCATGTCGCGTGTTTGATCAACGGGATCATCGTCGTATCGCCGTGGCCGCCTATAACAACCGCGTTCAGATCAGCAGGCGAGCAGCCCAGTTCCTGGCTCAGGTAATATTTAAAACGTGCCGAATCCAGCGCGCCCCCCATACCAATGATCTTGTTTTTAGCCAGACCAGAGGTTTTAAAGGTCAGGTAGTTCATCGTATCCATCGGGTTCGAAACCACGATGATGATCGTATTTGGCGAGTATTTAACAATATTTTCAGTCACACTTTTCACAATACCGGCATTGGTGCCAATCAGTTCTTCGCGCGTCATACCCGGTTTACGCGGCAATCCCGATGTGATGATCACCACTTCGCTATCCGCTGTAGCGGCATAATCGTTGGTCACGCCGGTAACTTTGGTATCAAAGCCCAGGTAAGCGGCAGTTTGCATCATATCAATGGCCTTACCTTCGGCAAACCCTTCGCGTATGTCCAATAAAATTAATTCTTCGGCTAATTCTCTGCGGGCGATGTTATCGGCACAGGTTGCACCAACAGCACCGGCACCAATTACTGTTATTTTCATGTGTGTTTATAATTTAGATGGTTATGGATTTATTGCTCTAAGGTAATAAAAGCCCCTTTTAAAAAAAATGATTTGCATTAAGTTATTGTATGTATTTAGTTACTCAAACTACAGCATAAAGCTTTTGTGTGTTTATTTTATCAGGGCGTTGCCTTTGGCCCGGGCTATCCGTTACAAGTCCTCACTCGCTGATAGAAGCTCGCTCCGGGCTTTTCACTACTATCCCTAACGCAGAAGATAACAATTAAAACTTAGTTATAAAATCCTTATCTTGCAGTAAAATTCGGGCATGATGCAATCGTCCAAAAACAACCCTCAAAAACAAATAATTTCTTTGTCAGAAGAAGACCGTCTGCGCCAGGACATTTTTCGGCCGGATATGGAAAAGTTTCGACTTTTTACACAAATGCTTCGGACAAATAAGCTATATAACCGGGCTAAAATTACTCATAAATAGATTTTGCTATGGATATGCTCGACGACGAATTGCTACGCTTTTGGCAAGGTCTCAATCAATCCAACGTCAGGTATATTATGGTGGGTGGTTTTGCTACCCGCTTTCATGGTTTTAACCGGGCTACCGAAGATTTGGATATTTGGCTTGACGATACGCAGCAAAATCGAAAAAATTTAAGAGAAGTTCTCAATAATTTAGGTTACGGCGATATTCCAATGTTAGAAACCATGCAATTTGTTCCGGGCTGGACAAATTTTAATATCGGGCAGATGATAGAGCTCGACATTTTAACCAGCATGAAAGGCTTGGAAGACACCACATTCGACGAGTGCCTTCAACAAGCATCCATCGCCGAACTCGACGGTATCAGTATTCCTTTTTTACATATCAATCAATTGATAATGAACAAAAGGGCAGTTAGCCGCCCTAAAGATCAAATTGATGTAATTGAATTGGAGAAGATCAAAAAAATAAGAGAAGAAAAATAAAACAACTTCTTAAAGCCCTCTCTATACCGGGGAGGGTCTGGGTGGGCTTTAAAACGGATACCCTATCGCCAAATTAAACACCAAATTCTGGCTGCGCCATCCGCCGTTGGCAAAATTGATCTGGTCGATCACCCAACGCTGGCCTTCAGGTAACCATGGTTTGCGGATAGGGAAGCCCAGATCGGTACGCAGTATTAAAACGGTGAAGTCAAATCGCAAACCAAAACCCGCGTCGGCAGCAACCTGGCTTAAAAAGTTTTTGCCAAAAGCCGCTCCGGGCAAACCATCATGCGGGCGGATGTTCCAGATATTGCCCGCGTCAACAAACAAGGCCCCGTGCACAATGCTGAACAATTTTGGCCGGTATTCCACATTAGCTTCCAGTTTAATATCACCCGACTGGTCCGGTATAAAGCCCGAACCATTGGTAATGGTCTGCGATGGAATATAAGTACCCGGCCCTATCGACCGCGCCCTGAAACCACGCAAGCTGTTGGACCCGCCTATAAAAAATTGCTGGCTATAAGGCATAATGGTGGAGTTGCCATAGGGCAGGCCTGCGCCGGCGTAAAAGCGTGCCGCCATCTGATCGTTATTGTTAATTTTATGATAGTAACGGTACTCACTTTCAAGCTTGATATACTGGTTATAAGCTGTGCCAAATATCTTTTTAACTTTTCCGGCAAGCGTATCCGCGCCGCTCACCAAACCTAAAATATTGGCCGATAAACCCAGTTTGGCATTAAAATAATGCGTATTGGGCAGGTAATCCAGTTGCGTGTTGGTATGGGTGTAACTATAAGTCGGGCCAAAGGTGAGCTGGTTATCGATCACGTGCTTGAGCGATGGATTTTGCGTATGCCTGATGCTGTCGGTATACAATTGGGTAACACTCGCCGCGTTAACATAAGTAATGCTCATAATCTCCAGGTCGTGCTGGATATAGTCGGTTTGCTTCCACTGGTAGCCAAACTGGGTGCGGAACGAGTTGAGCGAGTAAAGTTGCGTGCGGTTGGTCAGGTCGTACTCAAATTGCAGGGTGGTGTGCGGCAAAAAGTCGCTGTTGCTGTTTACACGCATCGGCGTGATAAAGCGCGGCCAGCTCAGGCTGGTTTGTATCCCGGCCTGGTAAACGTTAAAACCATTATTTTGCCCGCCATATTGCACGTCGCGGCTACCCATTAACGATACGGTCAACAGCTCGGCGCCTTTAAAAGTGTTACGGTCGCGCCAGGTAATATTGGCCTGTGTACCGGTGTAGTTGGCCGATGTGGTACGTCCAACCAGCTCAAAGCGGAGCGACTTATTACGATAGGGTGTCAGGTAATAAAAAGCATTCAGCTTCGGCGAACCCGGATCGTCCACATCCTCAAACCTGTTCTTTACAAACTTATAGGGCCCAAGGTCAAGTATCCGGCTCAACGCCTGGTTGTGGTCGGCATGGTTATACGGTTCGCCCGGATGGAACGACATCACATTCCTGAAAACGTAAGGATGGATCGTATTCCTGGGGTCAATAACAAAGTAATCATCGTATCGCGTGGCCGAGTCGAGCTTTATAGCGGTGTCACGCAGCGAATACCTCGGATAAATGTAAATATTTTTGATGGTGTAGATATCCCAGGCCTTATCGTTAGTTTCCTGTTTAATGGTCACATATTCGTTAACCATATTTTTGCCGGCGTTGGTACTGTCTATCTGCACCAGAATATCATCCGGTGCGAAGTAATAAAAGCCTTCCTCTTTCAGGCGGGCATCAATACGCAGCCGTTCGGTCTTAATAGTGGCCAGATTGTATTTATCGCCCACCTTTAACAGCGATTTTGGAGCTGTCCCCGCGACAGCGGTATCTAAACTGCCGGTATCGGTGGGGAAGTGGATGCTGTTTATTTTGTAAGCCGGCCCGGTCTGGATATTGTAAATGGCTTTGGCCCTACGGTTCTTTACCAAACTATCACCTGCTACCTGCGCCTGAAAGTAGCTTTCGTTTTGCAGCTGACTTTGCAGAATAGTAGCATTTTTATCAATATCAACCGAGCTCCATAACACAGGCGGTTCGCCCCGCTTATTGATAAAGCGCGAAATGAAATTCTTTTTGCCTTTGCTGATGTTATACAGCCATAGTTTAAAACGCAGGCCAAGGATCGACGCGTTAGGCTTAGGGCGCGTTAAGGCGGTAAGTTCCGTCGTCAGGTCCTTGCGTTCACGGCGGGTGGTATTGTTGTCCTTTTTAATTTTTACCTGCACGCCGGTATACAGCTTCTCGTTGGCAGGCAGGTATTTGGTGTTGCTGCAGGCGCTTATAAACAGAGCCAGTATAAATAGATATGGTAAACGCTTGCTCATGTTAGTTTGATGTGCTTGTTGGTGCTGGTTTTGATGTGGTTTGCTTATCCTGCAAAGCCTTGTCCTTGTCCTTATTTGCTTTATCTTCTTCTTTTTGTTTCTTCAGCATTTCTTTTTCACGTTTGGTTTTCCCGCTGAAGATCTGGCTGAAACGGTTATAATCCACCGTGAGCGAAAAGCCCACGCCGGTTTCAATAACCTGCCCCTGCACCACAATAAACTGCTCCTTGCGATAAGCGCGGATCAGGTAGCGGCCATCCTGTGTTAGCTTGTATCCAACCGAAATATCTCCCGCGATATTGGTGGCCTGCTCGCCGGCCTGCTGCCCTTCCAGGTTAAAATTATTGCCCACACTCACTGTCAACCTGTCGTTCAAAAAGCGTTTGGACAGGCCAACATTCAGATCCGTTCGGTTAGTAGCCACCCCGCTCGAGTAATCCGTGCCCGATTGCAAAGCAAAGTTCACATCAACACCCGCGATTAAATTACCGGCCAGGTTATTCAACTGATCGGATAAAAGCGAGCTCACGCTATTACGGATGGTACCGTTCAGCCCATCGCTGCCCGCCTGGCTCTGGAAAGGGTTATCGCCAATAAAGTGATTAAGCAACAACACCGCGAAAACCTGCTTGTTCATCTCGTTAGGGTCCTGCCGTATCTGGTCAAGTTTGGCATTTACCGTACTCACCACATCGCTGCTCACATTATAGGTGGTATTATCAGGCAGCACAATATCAAACGCGATGGTAGGTTGCATCAACTGGTCGGTCAGTTTCAGGTCGACATTAAACGGCAGCTTTTCTTTATACATGGTCTGCTCGGTTTCGCCCGATAGCTGGTTGCTCACCAGGTCGATAGGCGGTACTTTGGCTATGTAGATAGCCGTAACATCTAAAACTGCACTGGTCGGGTCGCCATGCCAGGTAATAGTGCTGCCTTCTTTAATCAAAAACCTGCGGTTAAAGGTAGCGTAGGATAGATCGTACGATCCCGAATTAACGGTGTAAGTTCCCGTCAGATTAGTTTTACCGCTCGGATCAATGCCGCCGTTCAGCTGCGCGTCGCCTTTCAGGTGCACAATATCGCCGTTGCGCTCATCCACCACGATAATAAACTCGGCGTTTTTATCGATGGTCAGGTTGGCCGATATATCCATCCCGCGGTAACTCGATTTGCGCAGCGAGTCCAGCTGCTGCTTCATCAGCGAGTCCAGCTTCGGCGCTTTTTTGTTCACAAATTCTACTACGCCCTTGCGGTCTTCAACGCTCGGGTCGGTTTGCGGCAGCACCACCGTTAAATGGGTTTTGTCGTTTACCTTAAGTGTGGCATCCACAATAGGCAGCCTGGTATCGCCCCGTATTTTGATCTGGCTATCCAGGTAGATCTGCCCGTAATACAATTTATTATCTGCAGGCCCGGCATTAAATACCCTGAAGTTTTTGGTAGTTACATCCAGCCCGAATTTAAAGTCACTGTAATTTTGCGTATAAACCGTCCCCGTTACCACAGCCTTATTGCCTGCCGAATCGATCAACGTAAAATTGTTGAACATGATCCCATCGCTGTTAAAGGTGATCTTCTCATTCGGTGCTTTGTAATACGAGTTGATCATGGCGATGTTAAACGCAGCGTTATTAAAGTTGATATCTCCGCGGATCACCGGCGCGCTGGCAGTGCCCGTAATTTTTAACTGCCCCGTTACCGATCCGCTCGATTGTTTCAAATTACCGAACGTAAAGCCTTCGATGCTTTTTAAATTCAGGTTAACGATGTTGAGGTTCAGGTCAAAACTATTTTTATCGGTATAATAAAAACCGTCCATGGTTACCTGGTTCCCCTTACCGGTGATGGTCATGTTGGCAGCCAGCGTGTTAGCTTGCTGGTTGTTTACTTTGAGTGCGACGTTGCCCACGGTATCGCCTTTAAAATTAAAGTTGGTGATGTTCAGGTCGCTGGTGAAAACAGCCGTTTTATCCAGATTTTTAACCGTGGCGTTGCCGTTAATAGTACCGCCAACCAACAACCCGTTTTGCTGCGCCAGTTTGGTCAGGGTTTCTATCTTAAAATTTTTAAAGTCGATGTTCAGCGGCCCGTTTGCCTGCGGCGGATTGGTATTGATGCTCAACGATTGCCCCGCGTTGCTGATGGTAAAATCCTTCGCCAAAATGCCGTCGCCGCCAAATTGCAGCGAGTTTCCGCTGCTCACCGTCCAAGGCGTATAATCTAACAACAAGCCGTTCGGCAAAAAGCTAAACTGGTAAGCATTGTTTAAAGCGGTAAACACCCCGGCTATGCGGTAACGTTCTTTTTTGTTCGCATCGCGCACCTGTAGGCTGGTGCTTAGTTTGTTGTTTTGCGCATTACCGGTAATGCTGGTGTTCAGCAAATCTATCTGCGAAGCCTTCACCTCGTCAGCGGTAACGCTGTAGTTTAAAGCACTATTATTGGTGTTGATATTAAGTTTGATATTACTGATGAGGTTAGTGCCGTAAACCACCTTCGGCATATTGCCGTTCACTACAAGTTTGCCTTGCTCGCTGTCAAAGCTACCGTTCAGGGTAACCGGGTCAAGCTGCTTCAGATCGGGTATAAATTGTTTAAACAGCGGCGTTTTTACAACCGATGCCGTAAACGTAAACTGTTCCGGACTGTATTTTACCTTCGCAGGCGTACCTATCGCGAAGTATTTATTTACCTCTGCCTGTAAAGCGGTGCCAATTTCGGTGAGTTTGTATTTACCCGCCAGGCGCGCGTTCAGTATTTGAGATTTTAATTTCAAGGTACTGCTGTCGCTGTTCGCCGTCGCGATCACATTAACGCTATCCAGTTGGATACGCTGCGTGCCGTTGATCAGCAGCAGATCGGTCGCTTCTATCGTGCCGTTCAGATAGTCCGGGTCGGCTGTCGGCAGGTGCGCAACGATCTTTCCATGTGCGCGCATGGGCGTTTTCGAGAAACCTAATTTCTGCACATCCACACTGTCCAGGTTCAGGGTCATATCCACCGAAGGGTACTTTTTACTCATATTGGCCTTGGCATCCATCGCGAAGCTGATGTTCGGATCTTTCATCCTGGCCTTGGCGGCGATGGCCCCGTGATTGGCCGTGCCGCTCATCACTAAATTCTGGTAAGTATAACCTTGTATAGTCGCTTTAACAATATTGCCGCTGAAGGCAATATTCGCCGTTTTCAGATCCGTACCTGACCCTTTTACTTTGGCGTTCATGGTCACCAAGCCTACATTTTTCTGCTGCCCGGTTAGTTTGCCCACATTCAGGTTATTGGCCTTAATATCTGCCGTATAGGTCATGCTTCTCACGCCGCCCGCCATATTTACCGAAGCGATAGCGTCCACCGCGCCATCGCTCGAGCGCAGGTTTAAATTGGTGGTAAACGCTTTCATCCCGCCTTTAAATGTTCCGCGCACATCCATCGCCTCAGGTAAATTAATATTCGATGGTATAGTTCCCACCGGTACCAGCTTCGCTATATCGGCTTTATTGGTGTTAAAATCATTGATCTTAATATCAAAATAAGCCTTGTTCATATCAGGCAGGCCTTTCACAACGCCCGATGCTTTAATATGGGTGCGACTTAACCCGGCCACCTCTAAATTGGGTATCGACAGGTTATTCAGCATCCCGATCACCCGGGCGTTCACCCTAAACACCGCGTTCGGCGATGATTTAAACGGCTCCATCGTAGCCATGGCCGGCATCAATAATAACACATCTTTTAGCCCTAAATGACTGTTCACCACATTGGCGTTAACCCGTATAGCTCCCATATTGTTGCTCAAAGCCGCCATAGACGGGTAGCTCACCTGTACCCGGTTCTGGATCACGCTCCGTGGCGTTTCCAGGTAAAGGTCGTTTAGGTACGATTGCTTTTCGCCGTACATAAAAGCGGTATGGAACTTCTTAACATTCAGCCCGCTCTTTTCATTAAAATTAAAACTGTTGATCGTACCTTTAACATCTTTCGCATCATAGGTGAAATTACCCGCATCCATATTGAGGTTATGGATATCCATGTGCATGTAATCAAGGCCTTTGCCTACCGGCTTTACTGCCTCGTTATCAAACTTCACATCGTTATGGATAAAACTTACCTTGTTGAGCGCCAGCACCCAGGGTTTACCGGTTTGCGGTGCGGCCACCATCGTATCCAGTTTACGGATAGCTTTTGCAACTACTTTTTGTACAGTTTGTGGTTTGGTTAAGGATAGGATCGTTTTGGTATCGTAAAGTTGAATGGTGTTGATCTTTACACTTTGATTTTTAAAATCAAGCTGGTTAACATCTACCAATAGCTTACCCAGGGTAACATTAGTCTTCATTTCCTTGCCCGCATAATCCACATGGATCTTCGACAGATCGATCACCCCTAACTTCAGATCAAGCGGTATTTGCTTAACGGCCGTATCCGGTTTAGTCGATTCCAAAGTACCGGACGGTGTTTGAATGATCCGCGCGTCAAAGCCCGATAAGGTGATCTTCGGTATGGTAAATTTCATTTTATCCAGATCAAAATCCTTAATCCGGGTATCAAAATGGCCGAGGATGAATTTGACATCGTTGCCGCTCTGGTCATCTTTATACAAGATATTGATCTTATCCAGCGCGATCTTATCCAGCGAAAATTTCATGGCCGATGTCGTATCCGTAGGTTGAGGCGTTTTCTGCTGATCACCTGCGAAAGCTTTGGTGATATAATCGAAGTTAAAAACCCCGGCCTTGGTGCGTTTGATATTCGAGGTAATATTCTCCAGGTCTATCTCGTTGATCTCTACCCTATGATGCAGCAATTTGAACATCGAAATATCAACTTTCAGCTTATCGCCCGCCAAAAGCGTGTCGCCTTTCTGGTCGGCAAAGTAAACGCCTTCCAATACCACCAGCTTCGGGAACTCCACACTCAGATGGTTGATCTTAACTTCGGTTTTGATTTTATTGTGCAGGAAAACAACAACTTTATTTTTAGCGTAGTTTTGCACAGCCGGAACCTGTATCAGGATAACTACAAGCAATATCAGGAAGATGACAACACCTGCTATCCACAATAAGGTTTTTAAAACGATGCGCCCGGCCTTTTCCAATTTTGATAAAGTTTTACTCTATAATTATTATTTGTTTCCAGATATATAAATGCCAGAACCGCATATTTGTTTGGGAGAAATGTGGTTTATAGTGGATTTTATAGGGTAACTAATGTTATGCACTGAAATTATTTATAATGAATTTGCTTTTTGAAAAACATGAACGACCGGTTTGGTCTTGGCGTTGCCTGCGGCCCGGGCTTATCACGAACGATATCAAACAAAAGGGCAGGCCAGGCGCGATTCCCCTCTTGAGAGGGGTGGAGGGGTGTGTCCTCGGCAACAATGCAAACCATCAGACACTAAGCCGGTTAAATTCGAAATCCGGTCAGTGCACACACATCATTATTTAAACATTAAGCCGTGTCCCGTTAGGGACTACCTGTTTGTTGTAGCAAGTCAATCCGAAGAAGCTTTTGCCCCAGCGGGGCTACCCTTACCCCGCTCCATTTCCACATTCAACACACCGATAGAGTTATCAACAACGTTTAAGCTTAAGCTGATTTTTGGTTAAGTTTGTATTCATCGTTTTTACTTGTTTTTGTTACCATGCCCGATTTTTCGCACCTGCACGTACATACCCAGTTTTCATTGCTCGATGGCGCTGCCGATATCAGCAAGCTTTATAAAAAAGCTGCCGCCGATGGCATGAAAGCGATGGCCATAACCGACCATGGCAACATGTTCGGCGTGTTTAAGTTTGTGGCCGAAGCAAGCAAGCATGGTGTAAAACCCATTGTAGGCTGTGAGTTTTACGTAGTTGACGACCGGCACAAAAAGCAATTCACCAAAGAGAAGAGAGACGTTCGCCGGCACCAGCTCTTTCTTGCTAAAAACGCCGAAGGCTATAAAAACCTCATCAAGCTATGTTCGCTGGGCTACATGGAAGGCCTGTACAGCAAATGGCCGCGGATTGATAAAGAGCTGATCCTGCAATACCACAAAGGCCTCATCGCTACCACCTGCTGTATTGGCGCGTCAGTACCGCAAACCATATTAAAAGGTACAGAAGAAGAAGCCGAAAAAGAGTTTAAATGGTGGCTTGATCTTTTTGGCGAAGATTATTACATCGAACTGCAGCGTCACGAGATTCCGGAGCAGCAGGTCATCAACGATGTTTTGGTTAAATATGCCAAAAAATACAATGTAAAAATGATCTGCTCTAACGATTCGCACTACGTGGATCAGCAAGACAGTAACGCTCACGATATTTTACTTTGCGTCAATACCGGCGATATGCAAAGTACGCCCATCGCTACCGATGAAGAAGGTGGCAAAGGCTATCGCTTCGGTTTCCCTAACGATCAGTTCTTCTTCAAAACCCAGGCCGAAATGGGTAAGCTGTTTCACGATCTGCCCGAATCGCTCGATAATACCAATGAGATCGTCGACAAGGTCGACGTGCTGAAGCTGAAGCGCGATATCATGCTGCCCAACTTCCCCATTCCGCCCGAGTTTACTATCCACACCGGCCCCGAAAGTGATGTGCTTAACCAGTGGGAATACTTAAAACATTTAACTTATACCGGCGCCAAGGAGCGCTATAAAGATATCGACCCTAAAACAGAAGAGCGTATCGAGTTCGAGTTGTTTACCATTCGTACCATGGGTTTTGCGGGTTACTTTTTAATTGTGGCCGATTTTATCAAGCACGGTCGCGATATCGGCGTGTTTATTGGTCCGGGCCGTGGTTCGGCTGCAGGTTCGGTGGTGGCCTATTGTACAGGCATCACCAATATCGACCCGATGAAGTATAACCTGCTGTTCGAAAGATTTTTGAATCCCGACCGTAAGTCGATGCCCGATATCGATACCGATTTCGACGACGAGGGCCGCCAGAAGGTGATCGACTATGTGGTTGATAAATACGGAAAGAACCAGGTAGCGCAAATTATCACCTACGGTTCCATGGCCGCCCGTACCAGTATCCAGGATGTAGGCCGGGTATTAGATATGCCTTTATCCGAGGTGAACGCGCTCAAAAAATTGGTACCCGATACATTGGGTATTACCTTACGGGACGCCATCGAGCAGGTGCCCGAATTAAAAGAAATCATCAAAGCTAACGACCTTCGCGGCGACGTTTTACGGGCCGCCGAAAAGCTCGAGGGCTCCGTTCGTAATACAGGTGTTCACGCCGCCGGTGTGATCATCGCGCCCGACGATTTGACCACCATCGTGCCTGTTGCCGTAGCTAAAGATTCCGATCTGTTGGTTACCCAGTACGATGGCCGTGTGATCGAAGATGCTGGCGTTATCAAGATGGACTTTCTGGGCCTTAAAACGCTCACCATCATCAAAGGCGCCCTGCAAATGATCAAACAGAACCACGGCGTGGAAATTGATATTGATTATATCGCGCTCGACGATCAAAAAACCTACGAACTTTACCAGCGCGGCGATACCAACGGCACCTTCCAGTTTGAAAGTGACGGGATGCAAATGTACCTGCGAGACCTCAAACCCGATAAGTTTGAAGATTTGATCGCCATGAACGCGCTTTACCGTCCAGGTCCGATCGAGTATATCCCTAACTTCATCAAACGTAAGCATGGTCTTGAGCCAATCACCTACGATCTGGACGATATGGAAGAATACCTGGGAGAAACCTATGGTATTACCGTTTACCAGGAACAGGTGATGCTTTTGTCGCAAAAGTTGGCAGGCTTCAGTAAAGGCGATGCCGACGTTTTGCGTAAGGCGATGGGTAAAAAGCAGATCGAGGTGCTCAATAAAATGGAGGCCCAGTTTATGGATGGCGCAGCAGCAAAGGGCCATGCCAAAGATAAACTCACCAAGATCTGGACGGATTGGAAAGCATTCGCGCAATACGCATTCAATAAATCGCACTCTACCTGTTATGCTTTGGTGGCTTATCAAACGGCCTACCTTAAAGCGCATTACCCGGCCGAATATATGGCCGCGGTATTGAATAATCAGAACAATATTGAGAAGATATCTTTCTTTATGGAAGAGTGCCGCCGCATGGGCACCCTGGTTTTAGGTCCGGATGTTAACGAATCATCGGTATTGTTTACCGCTACCGGCGATGGCAATATCCGTTTTGGCCTTGCCGGGATCAAAGGTGTGGGCGATAAGGCAGTAGAAAGTATTATCGAAGAACGCATAGAAAACGGCCCGTATAAATCCGTTTACGATTTCGCACAACGCTCAAACACCCGTGCCATTAACCGTAAATCGTACGAAAACCTGGTGTATAGCGGTGCGTTTGACAGCTTTAACATCAAACGCGGCCAGTTTTTTGCCAAGACAGAAAACGGGTTGTTAAGTGGGATAGAGCGTTTGATCAAATACTCAAACGATTATCAGAACACGCAAAGCACCTCGCAATCCTCGCTGTTTGGAGGTTCGGTAGCGTCATACATTCCCGAGCCGACCATGCCGGATGCCGAGGAATTCCCGCTGATCGAAAAACTGAAATACGAAAAGGAAGTGATCGGTATCTACCTCACCGGCCACCCGCTCGATAATTATAAAGTGGAACTCGATAAATTCTGTAAGCATACCGTAGCTGATCTCAAACTGATCCAACGGATGAAGAACAAGGAAGGCGGCGAAGAAACCGAAATGGCCTTTAACCAATTGCGCAAGTCATCATCCGAGTTGAGCATCGGCGGCATCATGACCAAGGTTCAGCACAAGACCACAAAAACAGGTAAGCCGTTCGGTACTTTTGTTTTGGAAGATTACCTGGATTCGTACGAGTTTGCCCTTTTCGGCGACGAATATATCAAGTTCCGTAACATCCTGATGGAAGATTGCTTTATCCATGTTAAAGGCATCATCGAAGAGAAATTCCGCCAGGCTGGTAACTGGGACATGAAGATCACAGCCATGAGCTTGCTTTCCGAGATGCGCGATAAGTTCACCAAATCGTTAACCGTGATACTCAACCTCAACGATCTGAACAGCGAAATGCTCAATAACCTGCAGGATCTGGTAACCACTAATAACGAAAAATACCCGGTAAAAAACTGTACCCTGCGCTTCAAGATCCGTGATCGTGAAGAATCCATTTTGGTAGATATGCCTTCAAAATCGTTCAAAGTAAACCCAAGCGACGATTTGATGGAAGAGATCAAAATGCTGACCAAAGAACAACCGGTGCTGGCGTAGGAGATAAGTCAAAATTAAAAAGTTAAAAGTCAAAAATAAGGTCGTACACTCGTTGCAACATTACTGCCAAACCGCGTTAGCGATAGGAGCGGATACCGGCCTTGTGGCTAAGGCCCGTGCAGTATGAGCGTATAGCGCGGGCCGCAGGCAACGCCCTAATTCTCATCTATAACCAAAATTAAAAATTAAAAAGACGTATCACTCTTTTAATCTCATTAAAAAAACTAACAGCATATTAAAAATTAAACATCCGGATTATAATAAATTTCGAAGCGTCACATCCACCAAACATTATTCACATCGCCACCAATTACTCACACCTCTTACTCTGGCCAATCAAAAAGCGCATATATTTATCACGACAAAACAATAAACAAGCTGAGCCGTCTATATAATGTCACTTTGTCATAAAGTATTTGCGGCAAGCAATTTGAATAGTATATATTTGTTCATTAAAATTTAAAACAAGGAATATCATGGCATTAGAAATAACCGATGCAAACTTTGAAGAGTTAGTATTAAAATCAGATAAACCAGTATTGATTGACTTTTGGGCTGAATGGTGTGGCCCTTGCCGCATGGTTGGCCCGGTAGTTGAAGAAATATCGAAAGATTACGCAGGCAAAGCTGTTGTAGGTAAAGTAAACGTAGATAACAATCCCGCCATATCGGTTAAATACGGTATCCGCAACATCCCTGCTTTATTATACTTTAAAAACGGCGAAATTGTCGACAAACAGATCGGCGCAGTTCCAAAATCGGTTTTGGCCGGTAAGTTAGATAAACAACTGGTATAAGCTAACCAATAGCTTATTCAACATATTAGAGCGTTCCGGATATTTCCGGAGCGCTTTTTTGTTGGAAAAGGTTTTTGATGGGTTGGGATTTGAATTGTTTGATGATCCAAAAAAGCAACGCTATGAGTATTGGTATGTTGAATACCGACTGGAAGTACATAAAGGTGTAGAGCATAACATCAGCAAAACTACCGGGCTTCAAGTGTTTGCTAAAAGACCAGTAAAGCGTTGACGCGTCTGCACCGAACTGTAATGCCTTAATCAAAATTGTAAGATAAAAAGCAACGATCAACCACGACCTTGCCCAGGATTTTAGCATTAAACCACCTATTGATAAAACTACGCCGGCTAGGTTAACAAGAGTTAACACAGCCATGGGCACTATATAGTAGTGGGCGTATCTTTCGAGGGACCAAAAAAAATCAACAACGAAACCAAGGCCCGATGATTGCGTGGGTTGATTGGTGCTGATGTAATGTTCGTTGGCTGCCTGGATGTTATACAACAAAAACCAGCCGCAAACTATCCTCACAAATAACAAATGGCGTTTAATCGTAAAAATTGACATCGGATAAAATATTAAGCTAAATATATTGTTAATTTAGCTTAGGTTCTAATAAGCTGCTAATGCCTCAACTATCCAACAACCGCGAAGTACAACAATTAGCCAATCTCGAATTATTGGCCCGCCAGGTTGTGGAGGGCTTTATTACCGGTTTGCACCAAAGCCCTTTCCACGGCTTTTCGGTCGAGTTTGCCGAGCACCGGTTATACAACAACGGCGAGTCGGTAAAAAATGTCGACTGGAAGCTGATGGCCCGTACCGAAAAAATGTTTGTCAAACAGTTTGAAGAAGAAACCAACCTGCGCAGCTACCTGCTGCTGGATACTTCGTCAAGCATGAATTATCCCGATAAGGGCATGAGCAAGCTGCAGTTTTCTGTGTATGCCATCGCGTCATTAATGTACCTGTTCAAACGGCAGCGCGATGCTTTTGGTTTGGGGTTATTTTCGGATAAAGTGGATTGGCTCAGCCGCGCACGTTCTACTTCAACGCATTTATACTACCTTTTTGCCGAGTTGGAAAAGATGTACGAGCATCCCAAAGCCAATAGCCAAACCGATATCGCCGGGGTGTTGCATCACATTGCAGAAGATATTCATCAGCGCTCCATGATCATCTTATTTAGCGATATGCTCGAAAATGGGATGGATGAAGAAAAAAGTGATGCGCTGTTTGCCGCCCTGCAACATCTTAAACATAACAAGCACGAGATCGTGATCTTTAATGTTACTGATCATAAAAAGGAATTGAAGTTTGATTTCGATAACCGCCCTTACCACTTTGTCGACCTCGAAAGCGGCGAAGAGTTACGCGTACACCCCAACGAGATCAAAGCGGGTTATCTTAACTCATTAAACACCTGGCGCAACAAACTACAGCTTAAATGCGCCCAATACCATATCGACCTCATCGACGCAAACATCCATAACGGTTTCGATCAGGTGCTTAAAGCCTACCTGGTTAAACGCAATAAAATGATGTAACAGCCCCACCCAACCCTCCCCGGTAGGGAGAGCTCAAAATCAGTGGTAGATCAAAAGTCCTTCCTCCCTACCGGGGAGGATTTAGGAGGGGCGGGTTCTTATTTATTTAAAGTTTAAACAATCAATTTGACAGGTTGGTTGTTACTAAACAAATTGTAACTGCAGATACCGCATATGAGATTATCCATCGAACGCAAATCAGTAAAAGTATACCCTGATTCAAAACGGGTTATCGCCCGTTTTTTCTACAACGGCGAAATCAGAGCCAAAGAAGTGATAGGCAAAGTAATGGGCCTTACCGAAGATGAGGTTTTTGATATCATTTCGCCCATCTTACAGGAGTATTCCAAGCGCCACCGTAATATTACCCGGCTTTTACAGCGCCATTGCTCAAAACTGAACGTGCTGTTTAAAGATTTAAACATTAACGAAGAAGAGTTGAGCACCTATCGTAAACTGCTTCTGGGTTCCTATTTTACGCACGAATATTCAATAGAGTCTGCGGCGTTTTTTAACCCCTCGATTATCGAAGACCCCGATCAGAGTGATCTGCTTGAGGGCGAAAAACGCATGATCATCAGCTTCAGGGCGGTGGGCGAGGGGCACATCTCGTCGATAGCTTTCCGCCGTGCTTTGATCGACAAAGATTATAACATCGAGGTAATAGGAGCAGGTAATTATATTGATGAGGCGGAGATCATCCGGAATGCAACTTATAACAAAAAGCTGTTTTTCGAAAAAGCGGCCATCACCCAGATCGATATCGGTACATTAAAAGAAATAGAAGGCCAGTTGGAAGAAACCTTCGAATACTCGCATTTGCGGCGTATTATTCTCGAATCCCAGAAATTGCAGATGGACGATTTGAAAAAACTGGAGTACGATAAGATGCTTTGGCTTGCCGATTCGTACTACGAGATCGTTTTTTCGTTAGATACCGATATCTCCGATAGGGTGATCTTCCCGATATCCGAGTTTGAACGTAAAGGTATCGAGGATGCCCGCTTTGTGAAGTTTGTGGATGATGATGGTACCTACGCTTATTACGCCACCTACACCGCTTACGATGGCGCCATGATTATGCCTAAGCTGCTGCACACTACCGATTTTTACGATTTCAAGGTAATGCCTTTGTACGGTGCGGGTGCGCAGAACAAAAACCTGGCGCTTTTTCCGCGGAAGATCAACGGCAAATACGTGATGATGTCGCGCATCGACGGCTGGAATAACTACATCATGTATTCGGATAAGATCAATATCTGGGAAAAACCTATCCGGCTGCAGGAACCAAAATTCCCCTGGGAGTTTGTGCAGATCGGTAATTGCGGCTCACCTATTGAAACAGAGCACGGCTGGTTAATGATCACCCATGGAGTAGGCCCTATGCGCCGCTATGTGATAGGCGTAAGCTTATTACAGTTAGACGATCCCTCAGTTATCATCGGCCGCCTGAACGAGCCTTTGCTCATCCCTAATAAAGACGAGCGCGAAGGTTATGTGCCAAACGTGGTTTACTCCTGCGGAGCTATCATTCACAACAACAAATTGATAGTACCCTACGGACTGTCCGATTATTCATCATCATTCGCCCTGGTCGATCTGAACGATCTGATCAACAGGTTGAAGAACGAGATATAGTAAAAAGAGCCTGCAGAATTTGTTTAGGGTATCATCCAAATAATTTCGCACAACGGGTTTTTTTGGCTTTTGAATTTTGACTTTTGAATTAATTAGGGGCGTTGCCTGCGGCCCGCGTGTTCCGCTCATACTACACTGGGCCTTAGTCACAAGGCCGGTATCCGCTGCACCCGCTAACGCAAATCTGGGTTAAAATAAAGGCAATACCTTTCAGCTTTCGCCTTTCCGCCTATTCAGAAAACTATCTTTTGATACAACTCCCAATAATCCCGCACCATCTTCTCTTTACTGAATTTACCTTCCGCCCATATCCGGCAATCTGCACGTTTAATATCGCCAAGATTATTTACCGCTTCCGCAGCTTCGTCAACATTGTTTACCAAAAAACCCGTTTGCCCGTCATTGATCAGTTCAGGCATCGAGCCTTTATTAAATGCGATAACCGGTGTGCCGCAAAGCATCGCTTCGGCAACACTCATCCCGAATGGCTCGTTAAAACTGATCGGGTGCAACAGCGCAAGCGCTTTACCTAAAAGCTCATTGCGCTTATCCGGGCCGGCCTCGCCGATAAACTGGATCTGCTCGTTTAAAAATGGCTCCACTTTTTCGCGGTAGTAATTGGCATCCTGTATAATGCCGGCTATCAATAGGCGTTTTTTTGTTTTAACAGCTATCTCAATGGCTTCGGCAGTACCCTTATCGGGATGGATGCGGCCAAAGTACAGCAGGTAATCCTCCGGCGTATCGTTAAACTCAAAATCCGCTACACCCAAGCCATTGTAAACGGTAGCCAGGTAATCAAGTTCCGGGCTGCGGTCGCTATTACTGATCGATACGTAATGCGAAGTATCGTTATATTTTTTATAAACCGGTACTATCCTTGGCGACGAAAACCCATGTATCGTGGTAATAATAGGCGTTTTAATTAACCGCGAGTAGGTGAGGGGCAAAAAATCGAAGTTATTATGAATAATATCAAATTCTCCAGCCCGTTCCATTAAATTACTGATATGCAGGCACTCCAGTACCTTGGCGTCCTGGCTGCGGTCTTCCTCATAACCCGCAGCGCAGATGGATTGCAATTTGCCTTTGGTTATCGAGTCGCCGGTAGCGAAGAGCGTCACATCTTCGCCCAAAGCAATCATACCCTCCGCGATGTTTGATGCAATTTGCTCCCATGGCCCGTAATGCCGGGGCGGTGTGCGCCAGGCAACAGGCGATAATACGGCTATCTTCATGTTAGCAAAGCTCTATGGTGTATCCATATTTATGGTACTCGTACTCCAGCTCAAAAGCTTTCAATACTGTTAAGTGCGAAATCAGGTAGGCCAATGTACTCTCGGCACCCTGGTTACGATTGATACCTGTAGGCAATAAACCATCGCAGCAGCCCTTGGTTTCATGGTCGTACAATGGAGCACGCAAGGTGTTCTCGCCTAAAAACCACATATAACATAAAAACATCTTCTCCACGTATTCTGGTTTGTGCCATATCTGGTAAGCCTGAAAATTCATCAGCACCATCGCCATGGTTTCAATAGCTTGCTGATCGTACAACGGTACGTCACCGCCGCGCTGATACCAACCCTCGTTCCCGATAGGGATCAGGTAGCCCTTTGAAAGCGTCGTTTTATCCAAAAACTCCATCGATTCTAGTGCGATCTCTTTAGCTCTCTCATCGCCCGTTATCTCGCACGAGTGCATCAGCGCCAAAGGTAAAATGGCATTGTCATACGTCATTTTTTCCTCGAACCAAAACCAGTCCTCGCCCCGGGTTTTCTCATAGGCATCAACTAATGGCTTGGTTAGGTCCGTCAATTCGCGTAGCATGCCTTCATCCTGCGGAAAAACTTTAAGATAAAGCGCTATACCGATGAGGGTATTAGCTATCCCACGCAAGTGGTGCAGATTTTTAAACTGTTGCGTAGCTTTATGAAATATCTCCAGTGCAAACTCCCGGTACGAGTTATTAACCGCACAATTGATCAGGTATCCTAACGACCATATCGTACGGCCGAACGAATCTTCCGATCCCACTTCATCAAGATACTGCCGGCTAAAACTTAAAAAGTTACGGAAGTTGCCATCCTCCGTTTGCATGTAATGGATATAGCTCAGGTAAATTGGCAGCAAGCCCAACGCTTCCTGGCTCTTATTCCTCTGATAAGCCATCAGCGCCATAATTAATGCGCGGGCGTTATCATCCAGGCAGTAACCCTCTTTTAAATTAGGTATACCGTATTTGGCATGTTGTACAATGCCGGTATCGTCAGTCAACCGTAACACGTGGTTAAGACTAAATTTGGGCATTATCTCCGGATCAACTATGCTGGTTTTTAATATTTTATCTCTAAAATCGTGCAGGTCGCACGCTTCTTTGGCCGCCCTGATATATTCGGCCCCGGTTTTAGGCCAGCGTAAGTGCAATCCGTATTCATACGCGTTCGCCCGCATTTCGGCGAGCATATCGTCATTACTCAATAACTCATTAACATGAGCAGCTAATTGCACCTCATTTTTAAAATCAAATAAGCGTCCACGGTTTTCGGCCAGTAACTCCGTAGCGTGCCAATACGGGGTAGATATAATAGCTGCGCCCGCGCCAACGGCGTACGAGAGTGTCCCGCTGGTTATTTGGGCCTCATTAAGATAAGGTGTTACATATATTTCAGCAGCTGTTAGGTAATCAAACAACTCTTCTTCACTTACAAATTTGTTAATGAAGGTCAGATGTTTACCAACGTTCAACTGTGCGGCGAGGCGCTTTAAACCATCGCGATACTCTTCACCGCTGTTTTTTATTACACCGGGGTGGGTATTACCCAAAACCACGTACATCACATCCGGGTGCTGTTCAACAATTTTTGGCAGGGCCCTGATCATGGTTTCCAACCCCTTGTTTCTGCTTATCAAACCAAAAGTGAATAATACTCTATGATTCTTAAAGGCAGAAAGGTTTTTGATCGGATTTGATTCCTGTGCTTCCAGATCGGGTACGCCATGCTCTATAATTTGTACCTTATCGGCAGGTATGTCGTAGATGTCGGTTAAAAAATCGAGTGCCCGCTGACTCATCACAATCACTTTTGATGATTGCTCCGCGATTTCACGGATGATGATCTTTTGCACAAAGCTAGGGTCTTTCAATACTGTGTGCAGGATGGATATCAAAGGTTTTTGCAGGCGGTTAATGAGCGGCAGGATATAGATGCCGCTTTCGCCACCAAATATGCCAAATTCATGTTCCAGGATACATACATCAACATTGCTGGTATTGATATAATTCGCAGCACGGATATAATCCTTTTGATGATCCTGGCGCACTACAAACTTTACCTCTTCGGGGTATTTATATTCGTTAATGTCTTCCGAATCGTTAAGTGCTACCACAAATCCGCTTTGTAAAGGCGATTTCCTTTCCGGATAATTCGCATTTACGGCGTTCACCAGGTTTTGGTTAAACGTGGCTATTCCGCACTCACGCGGTGGGTAGGTTGATATATAAGCAATACGCATTTTAATAATCTGTTTTAGTAAGTAAGATGTATCTTCATAACACTAAAACAGGCCTTTTTGTTTAGTAAGGGCTATTAAATGGGGCGTTTTTATGCCGTAGTAATGTATTATTTTAATTACAATACATTATATCAGGGTGTAAAAGTATTGGTTTTAAGCCGTATAGTAATTCAATGCTTCGATAATGATTTCGCAGGCATGAGTAATCTCTTGCCTGGTAATTACCAGCGGCGGCGCAATGCGCATGGAGTTGCTGCAATGTAAAAACCAGTCCACAATAACGCCATTTTCAATACAACGATCAATTACTTTTTTATTCAGATCGAAGCTTTCCAGTTCGGCGGCAAGCAATAAGCCTTTGCCGCGCACCTCGCGGATAGCCGGATGTGTAAGTAATTGCCTGAACAAAACTTCTTTTTCTGCAACCTGTTCGATCAGATTTTCGGCGAGCAAGGTTTCCAAAGCCGTTAACCCTGCGGCGCAGCAAACCGGGTGCCCGCCAAATGTAGTAATATGGCCCAGGATAGGGTTTTCGCTTAACGCGGACATGATCTGATTGGATGATACAAAGGCCCCGATAGGCATGCCACCGCCCAATGCTTTCGCCAGCAATAAAATATCGGGTACGATGCCGAAATGCTCAAAAGCGAATAGTTTCCCGGTCCGGCCAAAAGCCACCTGTATCTCATCCAATACCAACAAACTGCCGGTCTCGGTACAACGCCGGCGCAGCGCCTGCATATATTCAGCATCCGGTACGCGTACACCTGCTTCGCCCTGCAGTGTTTCAACTATCAAACAAGCGGTTTGATTAGTGATCTGTTCAAGACAGTTCTGATCGTTAAAATCGATAAACTTAACTCCCGGCAATAATGGTCGGTAGGCCTGTTTATATTCTTCGTTGCCCATCACGCTTAAAGCGCCTTGGGTGCTGCCATGGTATGAGTTTTTAAAAGCGATAATTTCGCTGCGGCCGGTATAGCGCTTGGCTAATTTTAACGCGCCTTCAACTGCCTCAGCGCCGGAGTTTACAAAATAGGTTGATTGTAATTGCGATGGTAATAACGATGCCAGCTTTTCGGCAAATTTAACCTGTGGGGCCTGCACATATTCGCCATACACCATCAGGTGCATATATTTCTCAGCCTGGTCCTTAACGGCCTGCACTATCCGTGGGTGCGAATGCCCCAGGTTGCTCACCCCGATACCCGATATCAGATCGAGATAAGGTTTGCCATTCTTATCATACAGGTAAACACCTTTCGCGCTTTCAAACTCCAGTAAAAGCGGGAACCGGGTGGTTTGGGCGTTATGATCCAAGAATAGCTGGCGTAAGTTGAGCATAGTGCAAAAATAACAAAGGCTTCCGGTTATTGCCGAAAGCCTTTGCTTTTTTAAAACAGATCGATCAATTGTTAGCTTCGTCTTTTCTGTCGCGTAGCTGTTTGATCATTTCATCGCGAAATTGCTCTTCGCTTTTGTAGATCATGTTCACTTTGTCGGGTGGCATTATCTTCAAAAACTCTGCATTGTAACGCGCTTTAATGTCAATTATCTTATACTCAATAGCAAATTTATCTTTATTGTCAGCCGATGGGTTTAAATTATTCAAACGTCTTTCGGCCTGCGCTGCAAATAACTCATCCTGATATTTGTTGTATAAGGGCCAAAATTTTTCGTTTTGAGCAGGGGTTAGGTCAAGCTGCTTGGTTATAAAAGCCGATTTAGCCATTTTAGCTCTTGCAAGCCTGTCGGCTATCTTCGCCATCCGGGGGGCTTTGACTACCTTGTCCCGGTTAGGTGCCTTTCTTTGTATCGGGCGTTCCTGCTTCATATGGCCGTCATAAAAAACGGGCTTCGCCTGGCCAACTCCGGCAACTCCCATCATTACAATCAATATCGTTAAATAGTACTTCATTAATATTCGTTATTAACCATCTTAAAAATAGTTAATTAATTTTTTATTTGCTCAGCCGCTTGTGTCTCACTGCCATCTAAATCCGAGTTGTCAATAATCGATGGTACATCAGTAGTTAATTGCAGATAAGTTTCTATTTCGTCATTTGATATTTTAGACACCGCTTTGTGTAAGTAAGAATGTTTATGAGATGTACTGGTAGTATTAAACTCGCTCATAAATAAACCGGTGCCTATTATTAACGAAAAACAAGCTGCCGATGCATACTTAAAGGCGTGTTTTGTCCAAAGCGTAACAATTATGCCACGCTCTTCCTTAACAACTTTAACGGGTTGTAAAGTAGTTTGCTGCAAAATTTTGTCTTCTAAAGCTTCAAAATAACCTGTAGGTAAAGCAAAACCTTCGGCCTCAGCATTCTGCTCAATGGTAATGCGACTTTGTATATTTTGTTCTAATTCGTTAAAGTAATCCGTCGGAACGGTAAAGCTCTGTTCATTATTTAAAAGCTCGTCAATAACAATGCGGCTCTGTATGTTTTGTTCTAACTCGTTAAAATAATCCGCCGGAACAGTAAAGCCTTTATCGTTATTTAAAACTTCGTCAATAACGATATGGCTTTGTATATTTTGCTCCAACTCGTTAAAATAATCCACCGGAACGGTAAAGCCTTTGTCGTCGCTTAAAATTTCAGCAATAACGATACGGCTTTGAATGTTTTGTTCAAGCTCGTCAAAATAATTATCAGGAACCTTAAATTGTTGATCAGGATGCGCTGCTTTAAAAGCATCCAGACGAATTTGTGCCATCACTTGCCCCTCCATCTCACTGAAATAGTTTTCCGGAACAGCAAACGGGTTAACAGGATTAACCTGTTTCAACGTTTGGTATTCGTTTATCCACTCCATATTTTCTCTTTCGTCTTTCATTATCTATCTATAGATACATTTTTTTCGCAAAGGTTTAATTGACAATTAATCTTCTGATAATAAATATGCTTCTATTTTTTTTACGGCTAAGTGGAACGATGATTTTAACGCCCCAACACTGGTACCCAACACTTCCGACATCTCCTCGTATTTCATTTCGTCGTAGTATTTCATATTAAAAACAAGCTTTTGTTTCTCCGGCAGGGTCAATAAAGCTTTTTGTAATTTCATTTGTGCCTTATCGCCGTCAAAATAACTCGAGTCGGTTAACGATTCCGATAGCTCGTGCGCCACATCATCAAACGAAACGTTGTTTTTTAGCTTTTTGCGGTTCAAAAAGGTGATGCACTCGTTGGTAGCAATGCGGTACATCCAGGTGTATAGCTGCGCGTCGCTACGGAAGCCGGGCAGGCTTTTCCATATTTTAACAAATACATCCTGCACTAAATCATCGGCATCATCATGGTTAATTACCATGCGGCGTATATGCCAGTATATTTTTTGCTGATATTTTTTCAGCAGCAGGTTAAATGCCTGGTTCCGGGTTTTCTCATCCTGGAACATCTGCAGCAATTCTGCATCTTCAACCTGGTTAGACATGTATTAGCATTAATTAGTGTTATTGATAATGGGTAAATTTAGCTATTTTAAAACACAAATATAATAATGTTGTTTTTTTGTGGGATTAAAACGAATAGGATTGCAGTTTGGTGTGTTATTGCTTTATGCTTTCGGCTTTTAGCTTCAGGCTCATGAGGGCGTTCCCCTGTGGGTCAGGCTATCCGCTTATACTGCACAGGCATTAGCCACATGGCCGGTATCCGCTGCTATCCTTAACGCAAACTTCAAAATAAAAACAGAAACTAAACAGACCTTTACAACTTAATCAACAAATAACCCAATCAACCAATAACTAACAATATGTGGTGGATCTACGCCTTACTTTCAGCTTTCTTTGCGGCCTTAACGGCGATATTTGCCAAAATGGGGATCAAAAATATGGATTCCGACCTGGCTACGGCCATCCGTACAGTCATCATCATTATACTGGCATGGTCCATCGTGTTTTTTAAAGGCTCAGTCCACACCATATCATCGTTAACCAAGCAAAACTGGACGTTCCTCGTCCTTTCCGGATTGGCTACCGGCTTGTCCTGGGTGTTTTATTTCAGGGCACTGCAACTGGGTAAGGTAGAACAGGTAGCACCAATTGATAAGTTAAGCGTAGCGCTGGCCATCGTACTGGCGGTTATATTTTTGCACGAACCGGTAACGTGGAAATCAGCCATAGGCGCCCTGCTCATTATCGGTGGCACTTTTGTGCTGATCATCAAATGAAAGAATGATTGAATGACTGAAGGATTGAATGTTAAATAGAAATATTCATTCATTCAATATTCAATCCTTCAATCATTGTCTTATCCCAGCAAATCCAGCACCTGCTGCGTAGCGTTCTGGTTATCAACCTTGGTAATTATATTCTGGATGGTGCCCAAGCTATTGATAAGGAAGGTTGTGCGGGCGGTACCCATATAAGTTTTACCATACATGCTTTTTTCAACCCAAACGCCGTACTCTTCCACTATCTTTTTGTCGTTATCGGCAATCAGAGTAAAAGGCAGGTTAAATTTCTTCTCAAATTTTTTGTGCGATTTTTCATCATCGGTGCTTACGCCGATCACTTCAAAACCCTGCCCAACCAACGATTGGTAGTTATCCCTGAAGCTGCATGCCTCTAAAGTACAACCCGGGGTATCATCTTTGGGATAAAAGTAAAGGATCACATTTTTGCCCTTAAAGCTCGACAAGGTAACATCGTTGCCATTTTGGTCTTTCGCGGTAAAGTCGGGGGCGATATCGCCTTCTTTTAATGTTGCCATGTTTTATCTGTAAAAATTAGCAGTAAATTGTGTCAGGTTATTCTTGTTATCGGCAACAGCCAGGTTAAAAATATGTTTGCCCGGTTTGATGCTTTCATCAAAGGTATAAATCAAAACTTTGGTTTTATAATCGTACTCCATCAAAACCCATTGCCCGTCGATATTGCCGCTATATGATTTTATCCCCGAAAGGTTATCACTTATCCTCACCGAGATCGTCCTCGCGCCTGCAAGGTTTGCGCCATCATGTATATTAACCGGCGCAACATGCGGCCCAACGGTATCCAGTTTAATATAAAAATCGCCAAAACTACGCGCATTGGCTTTAATATAGCCATCCACATATTCGCCGCCCTCGCAGGCCCCTGCGGTGCTTACTAATACAGCCTTGTTAACGTAATTCCCAATAGTACTATCGGGTTTTATCCACAGCTCATAGCTATCGTGAATAGGCGTAAAGCGGTTATGGATATGATACGTAGCCGAATATGCTCCCGGTCTGTGCGATAGCAGGCCGTAATCAAAATATAGGTCATCATACAGGTTTCCTTGCGGGATAACCACTTTTACCTTATCACTGGTAAACACGTTTTGCTGATCGTATTTAAATAAAGTAAATGGCGGCGCTGGTATAAATGTGCTATGTGGTATAAAGCGTACCGAAAACTTAAGCGTCGCTGTATTGCCCATCACATCTTTCACAACATACTCCACCTGGTGTATGGCCTCATCACCAAAATTGATGATCCCCCGGTTTACCGATTGCGGGTAGATGGATATTTTATTACCCGGCAAAATAAAGCTTTTCTGTATCTCGCGGCCGCTTGTTAAATAAGCCGGGAAATCGATATGCGCGTTAATGGCGTGGGTCTGATCGAAAGCGAAGCGCTCCACTGCAAAAGTATAAACTGGCTTATCGTCCACATTCAGCTGTATTGAGTAAGCGCCGTTATGGTTAGCCGAAGTACTATTTACATCATATGTAGTGATGCCGAAACCTGTTTCGCCACTTAAAGTGATCACGCCGGGATGTACCAGATGATACTTGCCATTAGCGCCAGCCACCTGGAAAAAGTCTTTCGAAGTTTTTTCACTAAAGGGCAGCCCGTTTAAATGATAAACATACATGGAGGTTAAAGTTGGCGGCACTTTATCGCGAATGGTCAACCCAAACAATTGCGGGTTAATGGTTTCCTGGGTCAAAGCGTCGCGCAACTCAAAATGCACGTGCGGCCCTGCCGATGCACCGGCGTTGCCCGACCATGCCACTACCTGCCCCTTATAAACCTGCATTTGTAATGGCGATAACTGTATATCGGCCTCCCAGGTTTGATTTTGGTATTGATAATCATGTACAATTTTAGCCAGCTCGGGTACCAGCCTTTCCAGGTGCCCATAAACAGATACAAAACCGTTAGGATGGGTAATGTACACGGCGCGGCCAAAACCGCCAAATTGGATGCGTATACGCGATACATAACCATCGTAAACAGCATGTACAGGGTACCCGGTTATCTGGTTGGTTTTAAAATCCAGTCCCGAATGGAAGTGATTTGAGCGCAGCTCGCCAAAGCAACCCGCGGTAGTTGGCGGCAGGTCCAGCGGATACCTGAAAACATCTTTCGGGTATTGGCCCGTTTGTACGATATCCTGGGCGCTGACATTAAATCCTAAACCCAATACGATGAGTAAACATCCAAAAAGTTTACGCAGCATAGTTATTTGATATAAAAGTCAAGCATTTTTTCACCTTCCAGGTAACCTTCCAAATGGTCTCCGATATTTACTTTACTCACACCCGGGGGCGTGCCGGTAAATATCAGATCGCCTTTTTTTAGTGTGATATAACCCGAAACAAAGGCGACGATCTTCTCGAACGAGAAAAGCAGGTCCCTGGTGTTGCCAACCTGACGCGGCTGTCCGTTAATATCCAGCTTAAAGTTAAGGCTGTACAGATCTGCAAATTTAGACTTCGGTACAAAATTGCTGATGGGAGCGGAGTTATCAAATGCCTTGGCCAGTTCCCATGGCAAACCTTTCTCTTTATGACGGGCCTGTATATCGCGGGCGGTAAAATCAATACCCAAACCTATTTCGTCAAAATAGCTAGAAGCAAATTTCTCGCTCACGTTTTTACCTTCCTTACTTATTTTGAGTACGATCTCGATCTCGTGGTGCACATCCTGCGAAAAATCGGGATGGTAAAACGGTTTGTTATCTTTTAAAAGCGCGGTGTCGGGTTTCATAAATATTACCGGTACAGAGGGCACCGGGTTATTCAATTCTTTGGCATGTTCGGCGTAGTTACGACCAATAGCTATTATCTTCATCGAAAATATTAAGAGAGTTTTAGAAAATCAAAGCTAAAAAAATAAAAGCCCTGCTCTTAGTTAAGAACAGGGCTTTATATAAAATGTTTATTACAATATCGAAATACGTTTAATTACCGATTCGCTGCCGGCCACCAACCGCACAAAATAAAAGCCGCTGCTCAGCTTATTATTGAGGTTGAAAGTGAATTTTTGCTCACCCGGGTCAACACGTTGCGAAAACAGGGTCATCACCTCGTTGCCTAAAATATCCATTATTTTAATGGTAACGCTGCTGTTTTTGTTAACGCTGTAACGCAGGTTGATCTGATCGGTAATAGGGTTTGGATATACCTGTACATTGCTCACTAAGCGGTCGCTTTCGGTTTTTTGAAAGGTAAGTTTGGTGCTGTAAATGGTAACATTGGGTTTTAAGGGCGGTAAGGCCACTTTAATTCCATTTTTTAGGTAGGATTTATCGTTTTTATTGGTAAAAACTTTTGCTAATCTTGTGGTGTCGGAGTTTATGGGCTTTTTTCCATCGGCATAAGCAAAATTTACGATCGCCGCTACCGCGGTTATCATAAAAAATGTAAATATGGAGTGGTAAAATTTCCTCATAATTGATTTCAACAAAAGTAGCTATAAAAGTCGTTCCAAATTATAATAGTGTGCTATTGAATTTAAATTTTAACATTATTTAACAATGGCTTGCTGATGCGAAAATTAAGCCCTTTTTTTGTATCCGATTCTGATTTAAGTATATATACGTAAAATACACATAATAGGTTAGTAAATTTAGTCATCATTCTTTTCTTTTTTTAATGTCATCAAATAATAATCATTTCACCAAACTATCGGCTGCCGGTTTTCTTATCAGTTTAGGCATTATATACGGTGACATCGGTACATCCCCACTATACGTTTTTACTGCTATTGTAGGTAAGGACGCCATCAACGCCGACCTGATCCTCGGTGGTATATCCTGTATCTTCTGGACGCTAACCCTGCAAACCACGCTTAAATACGTCGTAATTACACTTCGGGCAGATAACAAGGGTGAGGGCGGTATATTCGCTTTATTCTCATTGGTGCGCCGAAGGGCCAAATGGCTGCTGATACCTGCCATAATCGGCGGATGTGCCTTATTGGCAGATGGTATCATTACACCACCCATTACGGTGTCATCAGCTATCGAAGGTTTGGATATCCTCTATCCGCACTTGCCAACGGTATACATCGTAATAGTCATTTTAACCGGGTTATTCCTGATACAACGTTTCGGTACGGCGCTCGTGGGCAAAGGCTTCGGGCCTATTATGTTTATCTGGTTTACCATGATGGGCGTATTGGGTATGAGCTTTATTGTTCAAATGCCATCTATCTTCAAGGCGTTAAACCCTTATTATGCAATACATTTGCTGCTTAACGATCCTAACTTCTTCATCGTATTAGGTGCAGTTTTCCTGTGTACTACCGGTGCCGAAGCTTTATATTCCGACCTGGGGCATTGCGGAAAGTCAAATATCCGCGTAAGCTGGATTTACGTTAAAACCACTTTGGTATTAAATTATTTAGGCCAGGGCGTTTGGTTACTGCAAAATACGGGCAAATACCTGGTTCATCAGGAAGGTACGCATACCGTTCACATTAACCCGTTTTACCATATTATGCCGCAATGGTTTTTGATCTACGGCATCGGTATTGCCACGGTAGCGGCGGTAATTGCCAGCCAGGCTTTAATTTCGGGTTCATTTACGCTTATCGCCGAAGCTATCCGCTTAAACTTATGGCCTAAACTTAAAATTGTATACCCTACCGACGAGCGCGGCCAATTATATGTACCCAGTGTTAACTGGCTGCTATGGGCAGGTTGCTTAGGTGTTGTAGCGTTGTTTAAACACTCCGAAAATATGGAGGCCGCCTATGGCTTAAGTATCACCATTGCCATGTTGATGACCACTATTTTGGTATCCCGCTTCCTCAAGGCCAAAAACTTCCCGATGTATTTGATCTACATATTCCTGGCGGTGTACATCTCTATCGAAACCACCTTCCTGGCCAGTAATATGTTCAAGTTTTTACATGGAGGCTGGTTTACAGTAACCATAGGCATTGTGTTATTCTCGGTAATGTGGGCATGGCACACGGCGCGTAAGATCCGTAACCGCTATGTTAAGTTTATCGAAGTGAGCGATTACTTCCCGATAATTAAAGAGCTGAGCGAAGACGAAACCGTACCTAAATACGCTTCGCAACTGGTGTATTTAACCAGCGCTAATTTTGATTCGGAGATCGAATCGAAGATCATCTACTCCATCCTGCAAAAGCAGCCTAAACGCGCTGATGTTTACTGGCTGGTACACGTTAACGTAATGGATGAGCCACACTTGCGCGAGTATGATGTGAAGGTATTGATCCCCAATAAACTGATCCGTATCGATTTCCGCTTAGGCTTCCGGGTTGATCAGGGCGTAAATATCCTGTTCCGCAAAGTGGTTGAGGACCTGGTTAAAAACGGCGAAGTAGATATCACCAGCCAGTACAAATCATTAAACAAACACCGTATCGTGGGCGATTTCAGGTTCATCGTATTGGAGAAGATCCTGTCGCGTTCGCACAACCTGTCGTTTTACGAAAAGTTTATCATGAACTATTACTTCCTGCTTAAAAAGGGCAGCCTTTCCGAAGAGCGGAGTTTTGGTTTGGATCTGAGCTTTGTTACCGTGGAAAAAGTACCGCTGATGCTATCAGATCCTAATAGTGTTGAACTGCGAAGGATAAAGCACTAAATAGCCCGCTCTAAATCTCCCCCGGAAGGGGAGACTTTTGACTGTCATTTTTTTAAGCCCTCCCTGCCGGGGAGGGTTGGGTGGGGCTTCTACAACTCTTTTACAAAAGTAAAAGCCATAGTTCCATCCTGGTAAGTGGGCGTCAGCATGGTTTTTTTACCCGTTTTCCCATCGGTATGCGTGAGCGCGTTACGGATATAAGGGTAGATGAGATACGATAATTTAGTCGATAATACACCGTACCCGGCACCAGCGACAACATCGCTTAGCCAATGATCATGGTTATACAGCCTGAAAATACCTGTAGTGGTGGCAATACTATAACCCAATATCCCATACCATTTTGATTTACCAGTAAACTCCTGTGCCATAAACTCGGCTCCGGCGAATGCTGTGGAGGTATGCCCCGATGGGAATGACTGGTAGTCGGCTCCATTAGGTCTAAGCCGATGTGTAGCGTGCTTGGTTATCGTTGCGGTGATACCTAAAATACCGCCTGACAAGCCTAATAAGGCCGTCCGATCAATAAAAGTGTTTTTGCCGGATACCCCCACCAGGTTTAGGCCATAGGTTAAGATTACCGGGGCAAACTGGAAATAATTTTCGGCCTTGCTGCTAAAGCCAGGAGCAGTTTTTTGTATCTCGTTATTAGTAGAGTAATCAAGTTGGCGGATAGGGTGCACCACGAAAGATAATGCGCCGTAAGATATTAAAGCAGCAGGCACAACCAGCGATATCACCGTGCTATGTAAATGTTTAACGGTATCCGGCGCGGTAAAAAGGTCCTTTTTTACACTGTCGACAACCTGCGCATTGGCATTGAGACTTATTGCACACAATAAGGCAAAAACAATTTTTTTCAAAGGTGTTTGTATTTTATGTTAACAGAACGTTAACAATAATAAAATGTTTCGCCGTCTATTTATACTTTATTTTATAACCCAGTATAGTAACCGCGAACAAAAATGTGATGGCATTGGCCACCGCAACCGGATACTGGCTGCTTAACAGCCCATAAGTAAGCCACAACGCGGTGCCTAAAGTAAAACACGTATACATCAGCAGCGATATTCCCGAAGTATCCTTAGTGCGGATGGTTTTTACAGCCTGTGGTAAAAAAGATATGGTTGTGCCAAAAGCGGCCATGTAGCCAATAATCTGGATGTAATTCATATCGGCCAAAGATACGCTTTATCAGGCTGCCGCGGCGCTTTCCTTTGCCAGTTTACTTCTCTTTATACCGTAACTAAAGTAAATAACCAGACCAATAACCAGCCAGATGATGAACCTCAACCAGTTGGTAGTGCCTAACTCTGTCATCAGGTAAAAGCACGACATTAAGCCCAGCACCGGAATAAGCGAGAAGTTTTTGACATAGCCCACAATAGCTATGGCCAAAACCAACAGCGTGAAAACAAAATACGGTACCTTTTCCATAAACACGTGCGCGGTGCTATGGGCAGGGTCGCCATCCGAATAGTTGAAGAAGAAGTTATGGAAAAAGTCAGGAAGCTGCCATTGGGTAACAGCCACAGCCACAATGATCAAAGCGGGGATTATATACTTGCCGTTAACATAGGGCAGCGTAAATTTACCATTGCCTTTTTCGGCCCTTGGCAGGATCAAAATACCGCCGCACACCAGTACGAAGGCGAACAAAGTACCAATGCTGCACAACGCGGTAGCGATCTCCGAATCTAAGAACAAAGCGGGTATGCCCACCACCAAACCGGTGATAATGGTAGCGAACGACGGCGTATGAAATTTAGGGTGTAACCGTGAAAAACGCGGCGGCAATAAACCGTCGCGGCTCATGCTCATCCATATCCGCGGCTGGCCTATCTGGAATACCAACAGCACCGATGTAGTAGCCACAATAGCGCTCAGCGCGATGATCCCGCCAAGAAAGTTCAACCCGCGTTCGTTAAACGCGTTAGCCAGGAAATCGGCAGTGTTTAATTTAGAATAATGTACCATGCCGGTTAACACCAGGGCTATCAATACATATAAAACTGTACAGATGATCAAAGAGTAAAACATACCACGGGGCAGGTCGCGCTGCGGGTTTTTGCACTCTTCGGCGGTTGTTGATATAGCATCAAAGCCAATATAAGCGAAGAATACTGCCGATACACCTTTCATCACCCCGGCAAACTTGTTAGGCAAAAACGGCACCCAGTTAGCCGGGTTTACATAGTAAAACCCGATAGCTATTACAGCCACTACTACCAACAGTTTAAACAATACCATCAGGTTGCTTGCTTTGCGCGATTCGCTGATACCGATATAAACCAGGTAGGTAATAAACGTGGTGATAGCCAATGCAGGTATATTTAAAATGAGTGGCAACGATCCAATATGCGGCGCATTAACCCATAGCTGATGCATATCAACAAGATCGGCAGCACCTTTAATATCGTGTTTAGCTATCAGGTCAAGATATTTGGCGTTACTGCTTTTTACATCGAAAAAACTGTTGCTTAAAAAACCGGGGATGTGCAGGCCAATATTATGTAAAAAACTCGTCAGGTTACCCGACCATGAGATAGCTACCGTAATGTTACCCACCGCGTATTCCATTACCAGATCCCAGCCAATTATCCAGGCAATGATCTCACCAAAAGCAGCGTACGAGTAAGTATACGCACTGCCCGACATCGGTATCCGTGATGCAAACTCAGCATAGCAAAGTGCCGCAAAACCGCAGGCTATGGCACAAATAATAAACAGAAATATAACGCCCGGGCCGCCATCAAAGCAGGCTTGGCCCACTGTGCTAAAAATACCAGCACCTATAACTGCGGCTATACCCAGCGCGGTAAGGTCGCGTACGGTTAAAACTTTATTTAATGAAATTCCATGGCCGTCATCAAGTCCGGCTTTCGAGTCAGCAATTATTTTCTCAATCGACTTTTTACGAAAAATATTTGTTGGCATTAGTTTGATTTTAAGCTAAAACCAAACATAACTATTTTTTTGCATTGATTACTAAGCTTTACTAATTAACTTGCGCCCATGAAAACCAGTATGTATACGGTACTAAAGCAGATAAAGGCATTATTTATTCCCTACCTGCTTATCTTGTTGCCTTGCCTTATTATCAAATTACTATATAGCAAATCACAAATATACTTTACGGTAAACAGCTGGCATTTTGCGTTAGGCGATTGGTTTTTTGCCTGGTACACGCATGTTGGCGATGGCTTAACCTGTGTTGCTTTTACCTTGATACTGATATGCATTAACTACCGCTGGGCATTTTTAATGGGTACCAGCTACGCCATAACATCTATACTCTCGCAGGTGTTTAAGTTTATGTTTGATGCACCCCGGCCGGTTATCTACTTCAAAAACGAGGTTAGCCGGATGTACCTGGTTAAAGGGGTCGAAATGCTCGAAACGCATAGCTTCCCGTCCGGGCATAGTATATCAGCGTTTTCGATGGCATTAGTATTCACCTATATCACACCAAAAAAAGGTTGGGCTGTACTATTTTTGATCATGGCATTTTTAGTGGCTTATTCGCGCGTTTATCTGAGCGAACACTTTTTTGAAGATGTTACGGCCGGTTCTGCGATCGGTGTTTTTTTCACGATCTTTTGGATAAGCTGGATAGACAGCAAACCCTTTCTGCACTCACCTAAATGGGCAGAAAGGGGACTTTTTATTAAGCAAAAGGCATAGCCTCATGTAGCCAGGTTCGGCCTTCGCCTGAAAAATACAATCGCGCCGATGATGATCAATATCGCACCACCAATAATGATCACTGTTGTTACCGGGAAATGCCTGGCAACGGTAATATATTGATCGGCAGTGGTTAATTCGGGCGATACTTTGATCGACCCCAAAAAGGCTTTCATTTCGCCAATCGCCAGGTCTTTCCTAAAATCATCATACAAATACTCAAAGGTGTAACTTACATCTTTGGTGTATACCAGCGTAAAGTGACGCAATTGCGGCCCGCTGCCGGTATCTATCTGTAAAACAAAATCGCGGGCAATTAATTTACCAACCGTAGTGTCATGATCGTTGAGAATAGTACCCTGGCTTAAGCTTTGCTGTACTTTTTTAACGTACTCTTTAAATACCTTGTCGAGCCCATTCTCATTCTTCACACTTTGTTTGGTTACCGGGTTAACCGTGCGGATAACGAGCATCGAGCCATAACTCCCATTTGCTGATAAAATATCCTGTTCGCCCGCTTTACTTTTTTGATATTCCACAGGCATCGATACCGATACCAAGCTGTCGATTTTAACCGGTTTTAAATAATAATCCTTTTGTGCATTTGCCTGCGTTGCAAACAACAGTATGCCAAGATATAACAATAGCTTCTTCATAAAATTATATTTTTGTGTTTTTGCGAAACACCCATGTACTTGCTTAATTTTTGTTTTGTGAGGTTGTACATGGTTGCCTCACCGGCATAGCAGCTCCAAAAACCGAACCATTGCCGGCCAAAATTGAATTTGAGAAGGATATCAGTGCAGAATAAGCCCGGGATCGGGCCGGGTATCTTAACGGTAAACTGCGTTATATGGCCGTATAGCAGCGATAATATTGAAATAGTACGTTATTGTAAAAATATTGTGGGTTAGCCGCCAAAGCCTCCAAACATACTGACTAGTATAATGGCTAAAACAAGTACAGTTATCCCTACATACAGGTAGTCTTTCTCTCTGAAGAAACCGATAGCCGAAAAAAGTATCCGCATGATAGGTGTTGCTATCAGCAACAAAATCCCTAACTGAATAATGGCACGGCCCTTTAAAGCGATTACGCCCTCAATAATGGCCAATAGGTTACGGGTAAAAATGGGTTGAGCTTTAAAAACCGAATAATCGCTAATATCGTGCCCATGCCGGTACAGATAAATTACACCGCCGATGGCAACAACAGCCATCGATAACAACACACCCCAACGCAATAACGTGCCAATAAGCTGCTGGATATCTTTGTCTTTAAAGGCTTTAACTTCAGGCTGTTTCATATGCTGCCTGTTATGCCTTTGTAAATCATTTGTGTTGCCAGTACAGTAACTATCACAGCGAAGAAGTATCGTAGCCAGTTTGATTGCGCGTGTACCAATATTTTTGAACCTGTAAACGCGCCTAGCAGTACGCCTATAACAACCGGCATAGCCAAACCCGGTTCAATGTAGCCACGTTGCAGGTAAACAACAGCGCTTGCCGCGGCGGTAACGCCTATCATAAAATTACTGGTGGTGGTTGATACCTTAAAAGGTATGCGCATAATGCCGTCCATCGCTACTACTTTTAGTGCCCCCGAGCCAATGCCCAGTAATCCGGACATTACTCCGGCAAATATCATCATGATAAAACCACCGGCCACGTTTTGTACACCATAGTTTACTGGTCCGTCGCTCGTTGGATAGCTGCTGCTTAGTTTTAGCTTTTTTGAAAGCGGGCTTTGTTCCTTTTCAATACGTTCAGCTTTCTTGCGTAGCGACATAAGTGCCGAAAAAATAAGCACAAGGCCAAACAGGATAGCAATATATTTTACGGGTAAGTATTTGGCAATTACAGCCCCGGTAATGGCGCCGCTGGTGGTAGCTATTTCTAAAAACATGCCGAGGCGCATATTGGTAATGCCTTCTTTTACATAGGCCACTGCCGAGCCGGAGGATGTGGCAATAACCGAAACAAGAGCCGCACCTATCGCATAATGAATATCAACATGTAGTAATATCGTAAGCAGCGGGATAATGACCACGGCGCCGCCCAAACCTGTTAGCGAACCCACAAGGCCTGCAGCGTAAGCGCCAATTAAAATAATAACAGTTAACACAATAACCGACATGATCGGGGATTTGGAGTGGCTAAAGTAACAATAAAATCTTAGCGGTAAATAGCTGCGATCCTAAATAGCAAATTGTAGCAGCATTGGTACGTACTTTTTTATTGTTTGATTTGTTATATTTATGCACTCATGACCGAATATTTATGATCAAAAAACTTTGTTTTATAACCTGCCTTTCCCTGGCAGCCACCCTGGTACAGGCCCAAACCAAACTCCCATCCAATATCTTCCTGAAAAAGCTTCCCAACGGCCTGGATGTGCTTGTGGTTGAGGATAACAGTGTGCCGCTGGCTACCATCGTTATTACGTGCAAAAACGGCGCTTATACCGAGTCGCCCGAGTTTAATGGCTTGAGCCACCTGTACGAGCATATGTTTTTTAAAGCCAATAAGGACTACGCCAGCCAAACAGATTTTATGAACCGCGTTAGTGAGCTGGGTATGGATTTTAATGGTGCGACAACCGTTGAGAACGTAAGATATTATTTTACGCTACCCAAAAAGAACCTGAAACAGGGTTTGAAATTTATGAACTCGGCTATTCGTTTCCCAAGCTTTAATGCCGAGGAAATGGCCCGCGAAAACGTTGTTGTTGACGGCGAATTCCAGCAGGACGAATCAAGTCCGTTTTTTGCATTAGATAACGCGATGGATCACCACATGTGGGGCGATCTGTATAGTCGTAAAAATACTATCGGCGATCATAATGTTATTCGGTCGGCTACACCTGCTATGATGGATTCCATTAAAAACAAATACTATTATCCAAACAACTCGATGTTAACCGTTGCAGGTGATGTTGACCATGAGGACGTGTTCAGGCAGGTTGAAAATATTTACGGCAGTTGGCTGCCGTCTGCTTTCGATCCGTTTAAGAAATGGCCGGTACCCGAATTTAAGCCTTTAAAAAAGACGGATTATTTTATTGTAGAATCAAACCTGGCGCAGGTGCCCGCTATTGAAATGGAGTGGGAAGGGCCGGATACCCGAAATGATATTCCATCAACATATGCGGCCGACGTGTTCTCGTACATCCTCAATCAAAATTCATCAACGTTAAACAAGGCGTTGATGCAATCGGGCCTGGCGCTGCAGGTTAACATAGGCTACCTTACTTTAGAGCACGTTGGCCCGATCAATTTAACCGTGGTACCAAATCCCGCCAAGGTAAAGGAGTGCCTGGCCGAGGTTAAAAAACAGATCTCGCTGTTTGATAGCCCCGATTATGTGACCGATGAACAGGTTGAAACCGCGAAGCGAAAACTCGAAATACGCCAGTCGTTTGAGCAGGAAGTAACATCAGATTTTGTGGAGGTATTGTCGTTCTGGTGGGCGTCGGCATCTATCGATTACTTTACTACCTATGTCGATAACCTGAAAAAAGTAACCAAAGCCGATCTGCGGGCTTATGTTGATAGATATATCAAGAACAAACCTTATTGCGCAGGTTTACTGGTTAGCCCACAAATGAACACCGAGTTAAAGCCGCAACAGTTTTTTACCGATAAATAATCTCATATCAAAAATGAAACGAATAATACTGACTGTAACCTTATTGTTTACAGGTACCATACCACTGTTGGCGCAACAACACACTACATCGTTTGATGTGGAAGGCATTAAGGTTATTTTTAAACCGACTATAAAGGATGTAATTAGCGTGCGGATGTACTTTAGAGGCGGAGTAGCCGATTATACATCGGAGCAGGCAGGGATAGCTCAACTGGCCATTGGTGCAACTACAGAGTGTGGTACTAAAAAATACGACGCCAACCAATTTAAAGATTACGCCGATCAGTATGGCATCGAGATAGGTGGCGCTGCTGACTATGATTATGGCGATATCAACATGATCTGTGTATCGAAATATTTTAACCAGGGTTGGGATTTATTTAGCGAAGCTGTGATGAACCCTGTTTTTAACGACAACGAAGTTCAATTACTTAAAAACAAGATCATAGCCGGGATAAAACAAGAAGATACCGACCCGGATGCGCATATATCACAACTGGTTATGCAAAATGCATTTAAAGGAACCATATACGCAACAAATCCTAAAGGCACAGAGGCATCGGTAATGGCCTTGCCTACTTTGGCTATCGCGAAGTTTTATCGCGAGCTGCTTAACAAAAATCGTATGTTCATTGTGGTGGCGGGCAGGATATCAAAAGAAGACCTGATAGCTAAGATCAAAGCATCGTTTGCAGCCATCCCATCAAAACCATATCTGCCGGGCGTCAGTCAATCTCCGGTCTGGAACGATAATAAGATACTGGCCGAAAACAGGGCTCTTGCAACCAACTATGTTAGCGCGGTTATGAATGCGCCGGTTATGTCGAGCCCGGATTATATACCTTTCCACATGGGGATATCAGCTTTAAGCGGTACGCTATTTAGCGAGATACGTACCAAACGTAACCTGTCGTATTCGCCGGGTGCTTATGCGGTTAACCAGCAAATGCCTTATGCGGTAATGTATGTAACCACATCATATCCTAAAGATGCCGTCGCGGTGATGATTGATCAGCTGAACAGGATAAAAACTGTCGGCATTACCTCATCAGGGTTAAAAGAACTTAAGAGCAGTTATATTACTTCAAGCTATGTTAAGCAACAGGAATCGAACGCGATTACCAGCAACCTGGGTTTAGCCGAGATTATGGGCGACTGGAATTTATTCGAAACCGCGGCCGATAGGGTAGAAGAAGTTACCGGCGATCAGATATTAAAGGCGCTCAATAAATATATAGTAGGCGTTCGTTGGAGCTATCTGGGGGATATCAATTTAGCTAATGATGCGGCTGAAGCTTTTAAGATGCCTGTTAAATAAACTATAATTCAAGCTAAGCTAAAAAGGCCCTGATTGATCAGGGCCTTTTTTATGAATCGAAGTTTACTATTTATTGTTGTAAAACCCAGGTCGTGCCGTTGTAAATATACGTAGCGGTAACATTGGATACCGTGCCAGTATATATTGCGTAAGTTATTTTGTACGGGTTGTTTGCAACAGGGGCGGGGAATTTGGCTTGCAACATTACAATTATCGCCGCTTGCAAATCAGCGTCGCTCCAGTAAGTAGTTGCCGAAGGGCTCTGCACGTTAAAATCGCCAAATGAAATTACGTTAGCCCGGGCAGCGGCAGTACCAACAGTCGAATTGGTTAATGCTCCATAATCGGCCTTAGAAAAAGTGTAATAAATAGATGGGTCAGGAATCCAGGTGCCATTTGCTTTTACAAAAATTAACGTGGAACGAGAAGCCCATTTGGTGCCATCAAACATCATCGGAATAACATATTGAGATGTAGTGGCATAACGGTAGCTAACATATTTAACGTCTCCCACCTTGGCCGATACCGATACTGTTGGATCGGCGAGCAAGAAATCGCTGATGTAAGTTTGGATATTTGCCAGATCGGCTGAAGCAAAGGTGTTAGTTAGGCCACGGTTAACCGATGTATATTGAGCAGGCGAAACCAGATAGATCTTGGTCCAGGCTCCGTTTAAATATAGGAATGCATCAGTAGTTGTTAAACCTGTACTGTAACCGCTTTCGAAATAGCTATAAGTTAATACAGCTAATTGGTTGGTAACAGGGGTAGGGTACTTATAAGCTAAAAAAGCAAGAACCTGAGTTGCCGAAAAGTTAGTTCCAGTACCGCCTGCGTATGTATAATCAGATGCTACTAATGTATAAGCCACATGAGAGTAAACAGCATCGGGGACAAAAGCGGCGTTTGTAGGCAAAGCAAATGATACATTTGCGATAGAACCATCTGCATATTGGCCATAATTGCTGTTTAAAACCACCGGTATAGCAACATTTGCTGCCGCTATAGTTGCATACGATGTTGCCAGGTTAACAGCGATTGGAGTTGTATTAGTATTTGGTTTACCATCTTGCGGCAAAGCATCAAGCGCGGTATATGTCTTGCTTAACGGGTCGCAGGAAGCAAAAACTACCGCGATAAATGCTAACAGATATATAATTTTTTTCATGATCGTATTATTTAGAATTTAACTTTTAAAGTGGTAGTATAAGTTCTGCCTATACCATAGTACACACCAACGGTTGAAGCACTTGGCGTTGGATTTTTGACATTTGGTGAAATATCATACGCATCTGAGAAGTATTGGGTATCTAAAACATTGTTTACGTTGCCAATAAACGAAGCCTCAAAGCCATCTATCTTCAAACGGAATACAATGTTCAGATCGAGCAAGCCGTAATTTGGTAATTTATAAGGTACATAACCCGCGAAATTTACCGGTATTGGGTTAAAACTAGTAGTATAATTGCCAAAGTAGTTGTATGTACTGCCTATTTTAACTGTTGGCAAAACATTTACATCGGCACCAACTGATGCTGTAGTTTGTGCTGCGTCGCCAACTTTTGTACCTTTTATTATAATTCCGGGAACGGTTTGTGGAGTGCCTACACCTGTTACAGTTACCGGGTCGGTGTTAGTCAAATAATGCCAGTCGCCTATTGATAACATGGTGCGTAGCGTCAATCCTTTAAACGGGCGGTACCTCGAATCAAATTCAATACCTTGATGTAATTCGTTGAAACCGGTAATGTTAGCTACTGCTAATGTTCCATCAGACTGCACAACATTTTTTGGCGGTACCGAACGATCTTTATATGTTGAGCGGTATATGTTTACGTTAGCCGTGAACTGTGAACTGCGGAAACCGTAACCCAACTCGTAGCTTAACAGTTTTTCGGGAACTGCACCTGTGTTCACCGCATTAGTTCTGCCTAAAAACACAGTTGACACCAACGGTGCTCTTTGCAAATAACCAATATTTGCAAAAACGTTATTATGGCTGTCGATATTATAGTTTAAACCACCTTTTGTTTGATAGCCCCAAAAATTGACAAACTTAGTAGTGTTATTCGGATCGGTAGGTACGTAACTAAAATAATCAATACGTTGGTTGCCTGTATTGGTAGCTGCTAATGCTATAAACGCCGACAGGTCATTCTTGCTGTATTCGGACTGTAAAAATAAGCCCTCTGATGCGATATTGTATTTATAGTTTTGGTTAAACCTGTCGCCTACTTTTATATGATAACCAACGTGGTTTATATCATCAGGAAAAGAGTCTACATAATATTGGGCACCAAGCAAGTTTTGCATCTGATAATAATGCTCGGCAGTATAATAACGTAAGTCAGCTCCTGCTAAAAAATCAAAATCGCCCAGTTTTTTGTTGTATTTTGTTGTAGCACCATATTGCTGGTGGTTATTTACCACATTTTGGATGTAATATTTTGCCGAACCATCGATAGTTGATTCATTATATTGCTGTATTGCGCCAAAATCTATTGGCGAATAAGCACCAGCTACACGCGGAACATCGGACGACAGGTAGTTGTAAGGTTGTAGATATCTTGCTGCCCCAGCCCCGAAGGAAGCATAAAGTGTGCTCGAAAGGCTAGAGCTTTCATTGATTATCCAGTTATGAGTTAATGACGCCAGAGGCTTGTTATAATAGTTGATTTCGGCGCTGGTGAGCGTTCCGTTTAAGTAACCCCAATCCGGGTTAAACCGGATACCGTCCGGCGAGTTGCGGTATGATGATACGTAGGCTTCGGTATAACGTTGTCCGTGCGATTGTGCGGCACCTAATATATTAAATGCCAAGCTTTGGTGTTTGGTCAATACCTTCGATACGTTTAAAAAGTAGCTGTAGCCGGTATAGTATAAGCCAAATGCTTTACCATCGCCGCTGCGTTTTGCAAGCAGGAATGATGCAGCCCAGCCTTTGTTATTTAATCCCGTAGATAACGATATAGATGTTTTTTGATCGTTGTAACTACCAATAGATTCGATAAATGAACCGCCTGGTACAGCATCTGTACTACGTGTAGTGATACTCATAGTGCCACCTAACGACGGTACCGCTAATTTAGAGGCGCCCAAACCGCGCTGCATTTGTATTGATGATGCAACATCGTTTAAACCAGCCCAATCGCTCCAGTAAATTTTACCGGCTTCAACATCATTTGCTGGTATGCCGTTTATTAATAACGCCACGTTATTGCTTTGAAAACCACGGACGCTTATTCGCGAGTCGCCAAAACCACCACCGGTTTCGGTAGCCATAACACCAGGCGTTTCTTTTAATAATTCAGGTAGTTCTAGGCTTCCGCTTTTTTCTTCAATATACTCCGCGTTAATGGTTGATACCGCAATTGGTGTTTTACGGTCAATAGCTATATCGCTTGTTACGGTAACTTCGCTCATAGTTGATGAGTTGGATACGAGGTCAATCACTCCAAGCTCTTTTTTTCCGTTTAATGGAACCTCTTTGCTGATGTAACCGATATAGGTAATTACTAAAGTAGCGTTTGCATCGTCGAGCTTAAGTTTAAAGGTACCGTTTAACGATACTGAAGTGGCTTTAGATGTTCCTTTCGCCAAAACAGAGGCTCCAATTAACGGCTCCTTTGTTTGTGAGTCTAAAACTTTACCGGTTACGGTAATTTCGCTACCCTGTGCAAATGCCTGGCACATGGTAACTAATAAAATGAATAAGATAAGTAAATGCTTCCTCATGCTTGCTTTTTTAAGTAGTTTTCTTTTTTTAAATGATAGTTAAATAAAGTGTTAATTGCAAATATAGTAAATGGCAATATAGGCAATATTAATTTAATGTTAACAATATCCGCATCTGAAAATTAATTAGCCACAAAGCAAAAAACCCGGCTATGGGCCGGGTTTTTTGCTTTGTAATATTTTGGTTAGTTAAATGAGTAACGAACACCAAATTGTGCTTGCCAACGTGAGAACTGGCTTGTATCGTATTTAAACGAATTTACAAGCGGGATCTGGTTGGTTGCATCGGCAAACGGGAAGGTGTATTTTGCCCTGCCTGTAGTTGCATCAATGCCAGTGTAAGTTAAGATGGTAACCCCACCGTTAGATGTCGAGTTGGTTGGAATTTGAGCTACGCCCCAGTTCTTATCCAAAAAGTTACCTAAGTTAATGATGTTAAATTCAAAGCGCAATGTGTGTTTGTTTTTACCGGCCATAATGTAAAAATCCTGGCTGATGTTAAGATTATACATTTGGAAATATGGCAAAATTACACCATTTCTTTCTGCAAACTGGCCTCTGTGCGCGCTCAAGTAAGCATCCTGGCTAATAAATTTATCCAGTTGGGTCCACATCTGTGCAGCAGTACGTGGGTCGCCGGTTGCAGGTACTAAAAGGATATCGCTTGATGTTTTAGGGATATACATTAAATCGTTAGTAGCGCCGTCACCGTTAGGGTCGCCACTGGTTAAGTACGATACCGCACCGTTGTTAGCGCTCTCCATGGTCATACCAAACGAAGTTGATGTGTTTTTGAAAAACTCATGACGGTAAGCTAACGAAGCAATGATACGGCTTGGCTGAACGAACGTGCTGTTTGAAGCTACGTTAGCATTAGGATCGCCTGATACATAACGTGTGCTCCAGATGTTGCTCGCGGTCGAACCACCATCGTTCACGTCTTTCGACTGGCTGTAGGTATAAGCTATGTTAGCATAAAGACCGTTTACAAAGTTTTTCTGTAACTGTGCAGTGATAAAGTATGAGTAACCTAAGCTGCTGTTTGTCATATAGTACAAACCGGTGATGTTAGGGTTTGCTGCTGTAGACGTAGCAGATGTTGGTGTAGTGTTGCTGGCGTTGTAACGGATCTGACCTTCAACACCAGGCAGGGTTACAAAACCGTCAGACAATACTAAGTTTTCGTGGTAGATCGAGTTGATATCTTTGGTGTAAGCAGCTTCGATAGTACCGATGAAGCCGCCGGGCAATTTTTGATCGATAGCCAAATTGCTTCTCCAGATCTTAGGCAATTTCAGGTTTGGATCGGCAATATCCAACTCATATGATGTGTTGGCAGCACCCGAACCGGCAGCCGGCCTGTTAGCATCAACATTTGGGTTGAATGTTAAACGTGGGTCCTGAACACCCGTAGCTGTCCTGTTGAGTATGTACGAACCGAATAACACACCGTTGTTTGATGCCTGATTAGATATCCACACAAATGGAACAGCTCCTGCGAATAAACCAGAACCACCACGGATCTGAGTACTTTGATCACCTTTAACATCCCAGTTAAAACCTACACGCGGAGATATTACAACCCTGTTACCTGGTAGTTTTGACGGATCAACATGGATGCCTTGTTGGAAAGTTAACGGCGGAACGTTATTGTTTGCCTGTAAGGTGGTAGGGAATACGTTGTAATCAGCACGTACACCGTAAGTTAATTTCAGGTTATCAGTAGCCTGGAATTTGTCTTGAGCGTACAAGCTAAAGCTTGAGCCTGATATTTTAGCGTAAGGGAATGATCCGTCGGGCAATGCTGAATAGCGGAACGAATATCTCGCAGCCGCCTGGTTAGTTTCAAAATCAGAGAACGAGTTGAATGAATATACACCATCGTATTGGCTGGCAAAACCGTTTGTATAGCTTTGTATCTGGTCGTTAGTGCCGATGGTGATCTCGTGTTTACCTGAGTAAATCGTGAAATCATCAGAGAACTGCCAGATGTTCGAGCTTAGCAAGTTACCTACAGTAAACTGCTCCATACCAAACGAAGTTGCAGTAGCTGTAGCGGCTACATAACCAGGTTGGCCTAAACCGGCAGTACCGTTACCTATATCAACCATTGGCAAAGCGCTGCTTAACGACGAACGGAAATCGCGTAAAGCCGAATAACCAACAGTTAATTTATTTGATATAGTATTGCTGATACGGCTATCTAACTCCAAAATACCAATGTTAAAGTTATTGTTGATGCGGTAACCGTTACCATAGAAAGGCAAGCCGGTCGATCCTGCAACACGCGAAGGGTAAAGCGATGTGGATGAGCTGGTTGGTTGATCTTTAAACGACTTTAAGTAGAAGTACTTAGCGCTTAAAGTGTTGTTTTTGTTGATGTTCCAATCCAATTTAGCAGTTAACTTATCGCTCGAAGTTTGATAGTTGAAGTTTTGGTATGGTCCCGGATCGTAGTTGTAGGTTGATTTTAAGTAAGTTGCCAAAGCGTCAAGATCCGAAGCTTTAACTTGCGATACGTTTGCACCCGCGCCGCCACTGCCGGTAGCAATAAAGGTGTTGGCTGGTTGGCTGATACGCTCTTGCTCACCTGATACGAACAAGAATAATTTATTAGGTACGATAGCACCACCCACCGAAGCACCAACTGTGTGGTAGGTAAACGGTACTACAGTAACACCGTTAGGGCCTGCCTGGTAACCAGTAAGGCTAACGCTGCGCAGATAATCGTAAATGGTAGCTTTTAATTGGTTGGTACCCGATTTTACTACGGTGTTAACACCGGCGCCGGTAAAGTTACCCTGGCGAACGTCGAAAGGGGCAATATCAACCTGGATCTGGTCGATCGCATCTAACGAGATCGGCTGCGAGGCGGTTTGGCCACCTAAAGTAGTTGATAAGCCGAACGAGTTGTTGAACAAAGCACCGTCGACAGTAATGTTGTTGTACAAACCGCTGCGGCCACCAAAGTTTAAGCCGTTTGCAGACGGAGTAAGTTTAGTGTAATCAGCAAGCGAACGGTTAAGGGTAGGTAAAGCCTCAATTTGGGCACGGGTAACTGTTTCGCGTGCACCGGTACGCGACGAGTTGATAACCTTGCCGCCTGTGCCCGCAACTGTAACTTCTTTTAACGAAGTTGAGTTATCTTCCAGTTTGCTGTTCATAGCTAAATCCTGGCCGATTGAAAGGGTAATATTGTCTTGTACATAGTCTTTAAAACCTATAAACGAGATTTTAAAAGTGTACGGGCCACCAACACGTAAGTTGGCTAAGTTGAAACGTCCGTCGGCGCGGGTTGCTGCCGAATAAACGGTACCTGTTGGAAGGTGGGTGACGATAATCGTTGCCCCTGGCAACGTGGCACCCTTGCTATCGGTAACAACACCGTGGATAGATGCTGTTGTAACACCCTGGGCAAATAGATTGCTCGTGGATGCTGCGCCGATAATGAAAAGACATAAAAGTAAAAACTTTCTCATACCTGCTTGTTTTGATTTAAATTAATGAAGTCATTTTGTCTACAAAGATAACTATCAGTAATACAGCTATTGTTAAGTTAATGTTAACAATTTAAGGTTTTTTATCAACATTATTTGCAATAATTAACACGTCTATTTTAAGTTTTCACAAAAAAATAAGGTAGCTGCAATGATTATTGTAAAGTGAACAATTAATATTTTATAGTTTACTTGCCAAAAACCAGGGTATAGCCCAGGCCGCGTAAGATGATATGGTCATCCTAATTTCAATTCAGCTACACACTTGGTTTTAATATAATGATGTGTATTTATGATATGCATGTTTTTATTTAGCTTTGGCGATAAATCGGAAAAGATATAAGAATATGAACTATGATCTAATTGTTATAGGCAGCGGTCCCGGCGGATATGTTGCTGCAATACGCGCATCGCAACTGGGCTTAAAAACTGCCATCGTTGAAAAAGAATCATTAGGCGGTATCTGTCTAAACTGGGGTTGTATACCAACCAAAGCATTGTTAAAAAGTGCACAGGTATTTGAATATGTTAACCACGCTGCCGATTATGGTATTAAAGTTGGCGGTGGTGAAGTTGATTTTGAATCGGTTATCAAAAGAAGCCGCGGCGTTGCCGACGGCATGAGCAAAGGTGTTCAGTTTTTGATGAAGAAGAACAAGATAGACGTGTTGATGGGATTTGGCAAATTAAAAGGTAAAGGTTCCGTTGAGGTTAAAGGATCAGACGGGGTACCAAAAGAGTTTACCGCTAAGCACATTATATTAGCTACCGGCGGCCGCTCGCGCGAGTTGCCTAATTTAAAGCAGGATAATAAAAAGGTTATTGGCTATCGCCAGGCTATGGTATTGCCAAAAGCACCGGCATCAATGGTGGTTGTAGGCTCGGGAGCTATTGGTATTGAGTTTGCTTATTTCTACAACTCAATCGGCACTAATGTTACCGTGGTTGAGTTTTTAGATAACATTGTACCATTAGAAGATGAGGACGTATCAAAACAATTGGCACGTACCCTGAAAAAGCAAGGTATCAATATCATGACCAGCTCAACTGTTGAATCGGTTGATACATCAGGCGATGGTTGTAAAGTGAACGTAAAAACCGCTACCGGCGATATCCAGTTAGAGTGCGACGTTGTTTTATCGGCTGTTGGTATCTCAACTAACCTTGAAGGTATCGGTTTGGAAGAAGCCGGTGTTAAAACCGATAAAGGCAAAGTTTTGGTGGACGATTTCTACAAAACAAACGTTGAAGGCGTTTACGCGATCGGCGATATTGTTAAGGGCCAGGCCCTTGCTCACGTAGCATCTGCCGAAGGTATTATCTGCGTTGAAAAGATAGCAGGTCATAATCCGGAGCCGTTAAACTATAATAATATACCGGGTTGTACTTATTGCTCACCCGAAATTGCTTCGGTAGGGTATACCGAAAAGGCCGCACGCGAAGCCGGTTACGAACTTAAAATTGGTAAGTTCCCGTTCTCTGCATCGGGCAAAGCAAGTGCCGCAGGTGCTAAAGATGGCTTTGTTAAAGTGATATTCGACGCCAAATACGGCGAGTTTTTAGGCGCGCACATGATAGGTATGAACGTTACCGAAATGATTGCCGAAGTTGTTACCGCACGTAAACTGGAAGCAACCGGGCACGAGATCATCAAATCGGTACACCCGCACCCAACCATGAGCGAAGCCCTAATGGAGGCCGCTGCTGATGCTTACGGAGAGTGCATTCACTTGTAAGATAAGTCAAAATTCAAAAATAAAAATTCAAAAAGGGTTGGTTCATAAATTGAGTCGACCCTTTTTAGTTTAGATAGAACGTTGTCTCTACAAATGCATGGTTGTTTTTGACTTTTGAATTTTTACTTTTGACTTCAACTATGAAACTCTACACGATCAACACCGGCTTTTTTAAACTTGATGGTGGCGCTATGTTTGGTGTTGTACCTAAAACGCTATGGAACAAAACCAACCCTGCCGACGAAAATAACCTGTGTACCTGGGCTATGCGCTGCCTGCTGGTTGAGGACGAAGGCCGGTTGATATTGATAGATAATGGCATCGGCAATAAGCAAGACGCTAAGTTTATGGGGCATTATTACCTTCACGGCGATGATACGCTCGATAAGTCACTGGCTAAACATGGCTTCCATCGTGATGATATTACCGATATGTTTTTGACGCACCTGCATTTTGATCATTGCGGAGGTTCTATTATCCGCGAAGGCGAAAAACTGGTGCCGGCTTTTAAAAACGCTACTTATTGGAGTAACGAGAAACATTGGCAATGGGCAGTTTATCCTAACGATCGCGAAAAGGCGTCCTTTTTAAAGGAAAACATCCTGCCGATCCAGGAGAGCGGGCAGCTCAAATTTGTGGAAAGCGACGATGGCGTGCAGTTTAGCAAAAACATGCGCGTTAGGTTTGCCTATGGCCATACCGATGCGATGATGCTTCCGCAGATCTATTACAAAGATAAAACCGTGGTTTACATGGCCGATCTGTTGCCTTCAACAGGGCATATCCCATTGCCCTATGTAATGGCATACGATATGTTCCCCCTTAAAACCCTTACCGAGAAGAAAGCCTTTTTAACCGAAGCTACCGAAAAAGAGTACATCCTTTTCCTGGAGCACGATCCTCTTAACGAGTGTTGTACTTTACAACAAACCGAAAAAGGCATCCGCCTGAAAGATACCTTCAGTTTAGACGAGATCTGATCAAACGTTTTTAGGATAGTCGTAATATTCGATGGTACCAATGTTGCTGCTGATCATTTGCCACGAGTCGGCATCAAAATCGATAACTACCGCAGCACAGGTGGGCATATCATGCATCTTACCTGTAAGATAATAGGCCAGTTCGCTCATACCCGGGTTATGTCCAAACATCGCTATAAAATCGTATTCCTCGGGCAAATTGTTGACTGCCGAAAGCAGGGTAATATAGTTAGCCTCGTAAATGGCCATATTATAAACTGGTTCGGCTATTTTAAACGTAGCGGCAAAGATATTTGCTGTAGCCTTAGCTCTTTCGGCCGGGCTGCTTACAATATATTGGGGTACAATATCTTTATTAAGCAGGCGCATGGCCATTTCGGGGGCGGTTTCTTCGCCACGGGTATTCAGCGGGCGCTCAAAATCGGTCAAATCAGGGATATCCCAGCCAGATTTGGCATGGCGCACCAGCATAAGTTTCTTCATATACAGACTAACAGCAGGTAAAACTAAAAAGTTTTATCAGAAAAGAAAACCCAATCCAACAGAAAATACCCTGTTTCGGATAACTGATACATTATCTGTAGGGTCATCGGTAGCTAAATTGTTAATACCTAACTCATAGTTGGTGTTAAACGTCAAATGATTGTTTAACTCAAGACCCCCGGTAAAATTAATACCGCCTTCCAACCTTTTATAATCCTGTGAGTTGCCAAAACCTAAATTCTGCCCACTGGCATTGTTGGTGTTTTCAAATTGTACGTTTCCGCTCAGGCCAACCGAAAGGTAAGGCCCGGCACCTACATACAATTTACCGGTACCTCTCAAATCAAATTTATAAAGCAGGTTTAGTGGTATATCAAGGTAAGTAAGCTTATAGGTTGCTGTCTGAGCGTTTTCATAAGTAATAACGCCCTTGCCTATAACGCCCAGGCCCGACTGCAGGTAAAAGCTGTTTTTTAAGGGCTTTTCAACTATAACCGATAGATTATAAGTGGTTACCGAGTTAGTAGATATCACATCGGGGATGTCGATACTTTGTGTGGCAAAACTTAAGCCGGTCCTCACGCCGAATTGCAAATTCTGGGCACTGGCCGCACTGCACACACACACAAATAGTATCAGCAAAAAAACTAATTTCTTCATTCAATACGTCTAACTAATCAGAATGCGATTTTACACATTATTTGCAAACCTAACAACAACATCTTCAGGTATATTGTGCATACACTTAAAATGGCCAAGCGGGCATTGCTCTAATCCGAATTTTGAACAAGGCCTGCAAGGCAATTCAACATCAACAACCAATGCGTTTTTTACCTGGTAAGGCTGCACACCTAACAACTCCGGCACGGTACCGCCCCAAATAGACGCTATGGGTACATTAAACGCTTCGGCAATATGTGTAAGCCCGGTATCAAAACCAATCACATTCTTAGCTTTTGATACCACAAATACCGATTCATCTAACGTAGTACTGCCGCAGGTATTGTAAACTTTTTTACCTGTTGCGTTAACTATCTCATCGCCATTGGCTTTAACATCGTTACCGCCTAATAGAACAACCGGACCTTCAATTTGATTGCATATGCTGATTATTTTTTCGTTCGGCATCCGTTTGGTAAAGTGGGTTGCCCCGATAACGAAAGCTGTATACCCGTTTTGGTGCGATGCGGGCAGTAATTTCGACAACTGATGATCGGCTTTGACGAAGTAATCTATCGGTTTTTCATCATTTTTAACACCTAAAAAAGCAACTGTTTCCATATAGCGCTCAACCAAATGGGTAGGCGCAACCAGGTTTTTCAAATGAAATTTTAACGACAGCCATTTTTTGATGGTTTGCTTTTGATAGGTCGACGCATGTATCCCCGTGCGTATTTTGATGATCGTTGTACGGAGGTTATTATGCAGATCGATAATATGATCAAATTTCTCCGCCCTGATTTCCGCTATCATCTCACTCAAAGTAGGTTTCAACAGCATCACCTTATTCACGTACGGGTTATTATCGTAAATGTATTTAAAGGCTGGCTTGGTTAAAAAGTACACTTCGGCGCCAGGCAATTGCTGTTTTAAACAGCGTACAACCGGCGTAGTGTAAATAATATCACCCATCGAGCTAAAGCGGATCACCAGTATTTTGAGGCCTTTTTCCAAGTCGTTATTTTATATATTGCTTTTCCTTGCGGCGAAAATGGTTTTAATCTCATCCAGCGAGCGTGCGTTCAAACATTTCTCCGCAGTCAACCCGCCTTTACGGGCTACTAACGTGCCGTAGTGCATATCGTGATAGCCCTCATTACGGTGCGCATCCGGGTTAATAGATAGCACAACGCCTTTATCCAAGGCGTACCGGTGCCAGCGCCAATCCAGGTCGAGCCTCAGCGGGTTAGCATTGATCTCAATAACCACACCATTGTCCGCACAGGCATCAATCACTTTTTTGTAGTCGATATCGTACCCCTTGCGGCTCAGTAAAAGCCTGCCCGTTGGGTGACCTAAGATGGTGGTATAAGGGTTCTCAATAGCTTTGATCAATCGCTCCGTAGCTTTTTCTTCAATCATTTTCAGGTTGCTGTGTACCGATGCCACGATAAAGTCGAACCGTTTCAATATCTCATCCGGATAATCCAGCGAGCCATCGTTCAATATATCCGACTCGATACCTTTAAAAATATGGAAGCCGGTTATCTTTTTATTCAGATGATCTATCTCTTCATGCTGTTGCAGCACCCGCTCAATACTTAAACCGTTGGCATAAAAAGCGCTCTTGCTGTGATCGCAGATGCCCAGGTATTCCAGTTTTAGTTCATCGCGCAGGTACAGGGCAATATTCTCCAAAGCAACAATACCGTCGCTCCAGCTACTGTGGTTGTGCAGCGTACCTTTCAGGTCGGTGTATGCTATCAGTTTGGGCAGTTGTTTATCGGCGGCTTTCTCAATAAAGCTGGCGCCTTCACGCAGCTCCGGCTCCATATATTGTAAACCGGACTTGTCGTATATCTCTTGTTCGCTTTGCGCGATAAAACCTGTATCACTGATCCTGCTTAAAATTGCCTCCACATGCTCCTCGTCACCGGTATATTTAAATACTTCGGTATAGAAACTGGTTTCGGAAACCAGGTTGATCTTAACCGCAATTCCGTTCTCCGTTTTACCGCTAATACTGTGTTCATCAAAGCTGATGTCTGTCAACAACACGGCGGTTTGTATTTCGTTGATTACGCCTGCCGGTTTGCCTGTGCCGATCACAAAACAAAGCTCGTTGATGATCTCACACCTTCTTCTAAATTCGCCGCAGATCTCGATCCGGCTTTCGCCGATAAGTCCGGTCAACTTCTTTAACAGTTCGTTGGCAGATGCCTCAACCTGTGCATATAAAAACTTACCTGTATTGGCCATCCTGAACTCGATCACCTTGCGGATCTCATCCTGCGTTTTTAAGCCGAAGCCCTTGGCCTCAACCAAACGGTTCTCATTACAGGCATAATAAAGCTCGCCGGTATTTTCGATGCCCAGTTCATGCCAAATGATCGCTATCTTTTTGGGGCCGATGCCTTTAATGCTCAGCATTTCAACAATCCCCGGCGGGGTAGCATCCAGCAGTTCCTGCAATTCAGCCATGCTGCCGGTGGTTAACAACTCAACCAGTTTGCCGGCAATGCTTTTGCCGATGCCATCAACCTTTTCCAGTTCGTCGTAAGGCTTATCCGCAATCTTAAAAGGCAGCTTATCCACCTTAAAAGCGGCGTTGGCTATCGATTTGATCTTGAAAGGGTTTACCTCGTGCAGTTCCATTAACTGAGATAGCAGACGCAGGGTACGGGCGATTGTTTTATTTTCCATGCAAATTACAAGTGGATAAAAATACGAATTCGGATTTCGGATTTCGAATTTTTGATTTCGGATTTACGCGATTTAAAATTTCGGATGTTCGATTTCGGATTTTTTACAATTTGTCATTGCTGTAAAGGTCAGATAATTCTGTTACCGAATTATCTGACCTTTACAATTGCGAGGTACAGAGCCTTTATAACCAATGACCTAATGAACAAGTGAACCAATAAACTGAGACAGGGGGGATATTGTAAGAAATTTTCCAATGTTTTTTATTTCATTTCGCCTTGCGCGAAGGATTCAATATACTAAAAATCATTAATTTAAACAAGCGTAAAATGCAAAAGCCATTCGAAAACGAATGGCTTTTGCATTTTACGCTTGACTCTCCTGACTCTTGCTTCTAATTTATCGACACATCAAACGGCATCCTGGCCAAAATCCCGGTCATCTTAGTAGCCGCTTTTACCTGCTCGTAGTATTTGTAATTATCGCCCAATTCAGCTTTGGCAAAATGGGTGCGCATTTCTACGCTCATGTTGCGGGTGATATTTTTAAACGAGCTTTCCTGCTCGGGGTAGGTTACAATATTGTAATCTTTAATTTTTGCTTTGGCTGCTGCCGATTTAACGGCGTCGTTAATAGTACCTAATTTATCAACCAGGCCAACTTTGATAGCTTGCTCGCCTGTCCACACGCGGCCCTGGCCAATGCTGTTAATATACGCCTGGCTTTTACCCCGGCCCGCAGCTACGGCTTTGGTAAACTCATCGTACCCGCGGTTGATCATGTTTTGTAGTATCGCCCTTTCTTCCGGTGTCAATGGCCGCGATACATCACCTAAGTCGGCATATTTGCCCGTTTTTACCCCGTCAAAGGTCAGGCCCAGCTTATCATTAAAGAACTTTTGGAAGTTGGGTACAACGGCAAAAATCCCTATCGAACCGGTAATGGTATTAGGTTCGGCGTAGATCGAGTCGGCAGCGCAGCTGATGTAATAGCCACCTGAAGCGGCATAATCGCCCATCGAAACAATAATGGGTTTCACTTTTTTGGTCAGCATCACCTCGCGCCATATCACATCCGACGCCAGCGAACTGCCACCGGGCGAGTTAACCCGTAATACCACCGCTTTTACCTTATCGTCAAGGCGCACCTGGCGCAGGGTCTTCGATAGTTTTTCCGATCCGATGGTGTTATCGTCGCCATCGCCACCCATAATCTCGCCCGAAGCGTATACAATAGCTACACGGCTGTTGGCGCCGGTGGTATCCTTATCATCGCTGATTGCTTTGGTGTAATCGGCGATCTCAACAGATTTGATATTGCTCTTTTTGCTTATCCCGGTACGGGTCTTCAACTCGTCGAGTATTTCGTCTTTATATTTCAAACCGTCGATCAGACGGTATTTAACCGCGTCTTCAGGATTGCGCACCAGCATATTGTTGGCAATATTGAATAACGAGTCTTTGTTGATCTTGCGGTTAACGCTAATTCCGCTTAAAAAATGATCGTACATCGAACCCAGGTATGATGTTACCTGCATGCGGTTAGCATCACTCATTTTAGTTAAAAAGTAAGGCTCTACAGCGCTTTTGTACGTACCCACTTTAATTACCTGCGCCTCAATGCCCAGTTTATCCATGGCGCCTTTGTAAAACATAATTTTCGAGCTAAAGCCATGAAACTCAAATATGCCCTTAGGGTTGATATAAATTTTATCAGCTACCGATGCCAGGTAGTAAAACGATTGGGTATATATTTCGCCGTAGGCTATAATAAACTTGCCCGATTTTTTAAAATCTATCAGCGCGTTGCGGATCTCTTCGGTAGTGGCCTGGCCGGTAAGCATATAGCTCTCATCCAAATAGATGCCTTTAATGTGGTCGTCGGTTTTAGCTTTTTTAATATTAGCCAGTATGTCATTAAGCCCAATGGATTTATGTTCGTCGAATCCTAAAAAACCCAAAGCCGCTAATGGGTTATTGGGCGTACGCTCTTTTATTTCGCCGGTCAAGGCAATGCGCATTATTGAGTTGGATGCTACATCAACAGTTTTATCGCCGCTTAGGCCTACGGCAATGCCAATAACAATAACGAAAAGGAGAATAGTAAGAATGACGATGCCGACAATGGTGGCAAAAACAAATTTGAAGAATTGTTTCATTTAATATTTAAAAACTTTAACTATGCAAAACTACTAAAAGCATATCGATAACCTTAAGAGATACGCACATAATATTTGTTACAACAATGAATGATGTTTTTTTACTATTAGGCAGTAACCTCGGCGACAGGCAATTGTTTTTACAACAAGCTGATGAAGCGATAAGCAGGGAGGTAGGCAACATCATCAAACGATCCTCGGTTTATCAAACACAATCATGGGGTAAAACCGATGAGCCCGATTACCTTAACCAGGTATTGCTTGTTAAAACAGATCTGTCTCCTGGGGATGTTTTGCAACGAATACTGGCTATTGAGCAAACGATGGGCCGCCGCCGTGCCGAAAAGTGGGGCTCACGTACTATCGATATCGATATTTTATTTTACGATGACGAGGTGATAAACGAACCCGATCTGGTGATCCCGCACCCACATTTGCACGAGCGTAAATTTGTATTAGAGCCTCTGGCCGAGATCGCCCCCGAATATATTCACCCGGTATTAAACAAAAGTATTTTACAATTAAATAACTTTGCAGATACTTTGATTGTTAAAAAATTGTAGTTTTACGTGTTTAATAAACAGTTATGTCCGAATTGGAACTATCAGATCAGTACTTCGACCTCTCTTTTTTGCTCGAGATAGCTGACGGCAGCAACGAATTTATCGTCGAATCGATAGATATGTTTTTGGTGCAAACGCCCGAATTGATGTGGGCCATTTATAATGCTATGCGCGCAGGGGATAGGGTTGCACTTGGCCAATCGGCTCACAAATTAAAGCCTAACCTTGGTTTTTTTGGGATGTTGATTGCCCAGGCTATGATGCAGGAAATCGAGGCCATGGCCAAAAATGGCGATGACATGACCAGCATCGAAGCTAAATTCAATACAGTAAAAGGCATTGTGGCGCCCAGCCTCGAAAAGTTAAAGCTAATTAAAGAAGCAAAAGCTGCCGAACTTTAAGCTTGTACCAACTTAAAAGTATAGCTTTCCATGATCAGGTTAGCCAACAAATTTTTGCAGGCCTGCTCTACTTTTGCATGAGCGGCTTCTTCGCTTGCAGCTTCTATTTCCAGCGAAATATGTTTACCGATACGTACGTTCTGAATTTCGGAAAGGCCTAAATTTTTCATACTCCCGGTAACGGCTTTCCCTTGCGGGTCAAGTATTTCTTTTTTGGGCATTACATCAATTTCTGCTTGGAACTTTATCATTTGGCGATTCTGAATTGGATTACGGATAGGGTGATATACATAAATAAGATAACCGGAACGGCCACGAATTTAAAAATTACGATGGATATGGCCGATACTGTGAGCAATAAATAACGGTAAATATTATTATGCAGGTCGGTGTTTTTAAACTTGAGCGACATTAACGGTATTTCGGCAACCAGCAGCGAACACATAATTAAAACAAAACAGGATAAACCGTATGGATTTAATATATAAGTCGAAAAAGCGGTATGCTGTTGCAAGATCAATGGTAACGATGCGATAAGGATAGCGTTTGCCGGTGTGGGCAGACCTATAAATATCTCGGCCTGGCGTTCGTCGATGTTAAACTTGGCTAACCTTAATGCCGAGAATACCGGGATGAGGAAAGCGATAAAGTTTAAATAAACGCTCACATGCTCTATTTGCGGGGCTTGTAGAAATAGTTCATAGATGATAACCGATGGCAAAACGCCAAAACTAACCATATCGGCCAGCGAATCAAGGTCTTTACCGATGCCCGAAAATGATTGTAGCATGCGCGAAGCAAAGCCATCAAAAAAATCAAAAACCGCGGCTAAAAACAGGGCGTAGGCAGCATACAGCAAGTTTCCCTGGAAGGCGAAAACTATGCCCAAACACCCGCTGAATAGATTTGCACAGGTAATTGCATTGGGGACATGTTTTGTTACGCGTTGCCTCATTTCACTGCAAATATAAGGAAGCTTCTCGGAGTATGAAACGAAAATATTACAGTAACAGGTACATCGTGTTACTGTAATATCTTCGCTTTGTAAATTTTTTTTACGAATTCATGGAGATCAGGAACTCCTCGTTGGTTTTGGTACCACGCATTTGCGCCTGTAAAAATTCCATCGATTCCTGCGAGTTCATATCGGCAAGGTGGTTACGTAGTATCCAGATGCGTTGCAGGGTCTCACGGTCAAGCAACAGATCGTCGCGGCGAGTGCTCGAAGCAGTAAGATCGATAGCCGGGAAGATACGCTTGTTAGATAGTTTACGATCTAACTGTAACTCCATGTTACCGGTACCTTTAAACTCTTCAAAAATAACCTCATCCATTTTCGATCCGGTTTCGGTTAACGCTGTAGCGATGATAGTTAACGAACCGCCATCTTCAATTTTACGGGCCGCTCCAAAAAAGCGTTTTGGTTTGTGCAACGCGTTGGCATCAACACCACCCGATAATATTTTACCCGATGCCGGGGCAACAGTATTGTAGGCACGTGCTAAACGGGTTATCGAGTCGAGCAATATAACCACATCGTGGCCGCACTCAACCATACGTTTGGCTTTCTCCAAAACAATGTTGGCAATTTTTACGTGGCGCTCGGCAGGCTCATCAAATGTTGATGATACTACTTCGGCGCGTACGCTGCGGGCCATATCGGTTACCTCTTCAGGGCGCTCGTCAATCAGTAAGATGATCAGGTAAACCTCTGGGTGGTTACGGGCTATGGCGTTGGCTACATCCTTTAACAACATGGTTTTACCGGTTTTGGGCTGCGCCACAATTAAACCACGCTGACCCTTACCGATAGGGGCAAACAGGTCGATGATACGGGTTGAATAGTTGCCGCTATCAGTAAACAGGTTTAACCTTTCCGATGGGAAAAGCGGTGTCAAGTGGTCAAAAGGTACACGGTCGCGCACTTCGGCTGGTATACGGCCGTTAATGGCTTCAACACGTACCAACGGGAAGTATTTTTCGCCTTCTTTTGGCGGGCGTATGCTTCCGCGAACAGTATCGCCGGTTTTTAAACCAAATAATTTGATCTGCGATTGTGATACATAAATATCATCAGGCGATGTTAAATAGTTATAATCTGATGAGCGTAAAAAGCCGTAACCATCAGGCATGATCTCTAATACACCTTCGTTAACAATTACATTATCAAAATCAAGGTTTATTGCTGGTTCCTGTGTTTTTGGCTGGCCATTGGGGGCATTGTTGCGGCGCTCAAATTTTTGAGGGCGTGCTTCCGGAGCCTGAACGCGTTCTTCAGTAGGGTTACCTGCTTGTACCGGCTCTTCCGATGCTTCAATGGCAGCTTCTACTGCTGCGGGTACATTACTTTCAGCTTCTTCGGGCTGAACGTCGTCATCGCCATAGTTGTTAAACAGGTTAGTATCATCAACATGTACCTCGGTGCGTTGCTGCTCAATTTTTGATTTGAGTGTGCGCACCCTTTTGCGGGGTTTATCGGCGGCTTCTTCGGTTGCTGCTACCGGGTTATGTTCTGTATAATCGTTGGTAACGGTTTGTTGTTGTAAGCGCGCGGCTTCAATTAAGCCTTGCTGCTCGGTTATTTTGGCGATAAGATCTGGCTTTCTTAGGCTGTCGGCATCAGGTACGCCGAAACTTTTAGCTAATGAACGCAGTTCAGAAACGAGCTTATCGTTTAATTCAGTTGTGTTAGACATGTGATTGAATAATATTTCAAAAGGGATTTTTTTGAGTAGAAAACTTGCAAACCTATGCTTGTATTAAAAAATCTGCAACTATTAGTAAATGATGGAAATTTTAAAACTGATTCTTTGGTGCAAGAAATTCAGGAAAACGCTACAATTTTAAATAATAAATTTAATACTTCAAATTTTTTTGAAAATATATTACCAAACTGTGGCAATTCCTTTAAAATTCATTCTTTTGTACCACAAATAATACAAACTTCATGCCATCACGCCAACAACTTATTAGCCAGATCAAACAAAAGAAATCTTTTTTATGCGTGGGATTAGATAGTGATATCCAAAAGATACCAGCCTTCCTCCTGGAACTTGAAGATCCCATTTTTGAGTTTAACAAACGTATTATTGATGCCACCCGCGATCTTTCTGTTAGTTACAAACCCAACTCTGCCTTTTACGAGAGCAGGGGAATAAAAGGTTTGCAAAGCCTGGTAAAAACCTGGGAGTACCTACCTAAAGAATGTTTAAATATTATCGACGCCAAACGCGGCGATATCGGCAACACATCAGATATGTATGCCAAAACGTTTTTTGACGCCGAGGCCGCCGGAATGAGCTTTGATGCCATAACCGTGGCGCCGTATATGGGGCACGATAGCGTTACATCATACCTAAAATACGAAGATAAATGGCTGGTATTGCTGGCCCTAACCTCAAACTCCGGCGCTTACGATTTTCAGTTCCTGGAGACGGGGGAGGGTTATTTATACGAAGAGGTAGTAAAAAAAGCCGTTACCTGGGCCAACGATGAGCGCCTGATGTTTGTAGTTGGTGCCACTAAAGGCGTTGGCTTTTTAGATATCCGCAAACACGCGCCCGACAATTTTCTGCTGGTACCCGGAGTTGGCGCCCAAGGCGGCAGCTTATCCGAAGTATGTGAATATGGTATGAATAGGGACTGCGGATTATTGGTCAATGCTTCCCGTTCCATCATCTACGCCTCAAACGGCCCCGACTTTGCCGATGCCGCCCGCGCCGAAGCCATGAATATCCAACAACAAATGGAAGAGGAGCTGGAAAAAGCAGGGATTATTTGATGTGCAAATGAGTAGATGTGCAAATTGTTTATATTAGTTTTTTAAAAACAGACAACTCACCACCGGCAACTGACAACTCACTATGTTCAACGAAGACTTTCTGCAATATGTATGGAAATTCCGCCTGTTTGACAGGGCTGGTTTGCAAACTACCGCAGGCGAAGATGTTGAAATAGTTTCTCCCGGTTTGCAGAATATCGATTCCGGTCCCGATTTTCAGCATGCTAAAATTCGTATTGGTACTACGCTTTGGGCCGGCAATGCCGAAGTGCACTTATCTTCATCCGGATGGAAAAAGCACGGCCATACTGTAGATGATGCTTATGACAATGTGATCCTGCATATTGTTTATCACGATGATGAACCGGTTTACCGTAAAGATGGTACACCTATCCCAACTATCATTTTAAACGACCGTATCCCCGGCGAGCTGTTCCAAAAATATCATAATCTCATCAATGGCGAAAAGCAGATCATTCCCTGCGAAGCAACCATCGGTAAAATCGATAATCTGCTTGTTCGTAACTGGCTTACACGTGTTTTAATAGAGCGTTTGCAGAACCGATCGAATGATTTAGCCCGGGCACTCGTAGCCAACAAAGGTGATTGGGAAGAAACCTTTTACCAGTACCTGGCCGCCAACTTTGGTTTTAAAACTAATGCTGTACCGTTCGAGCTTTTAGCCAAATCGCTGCCGCAGATTATCTTAGCCAAACACAAAAATAATCCGCTGCAAATTGAAGCTTTGATATTTGGCCAGGCCGGCTTTTTAACTAATGATTTGACAGATGGATACCCGGTAGCATTAAGAACCGAGTATCAGTTCCTGCAAAAGAAATACGGATTAAAGCCCATCGAAACGCACTTGTGGAAGTTCTCTAAATTACGTCCGCTAAATTTCCCAATCATACGGCTGGCGCAGTTTGCGGCACTGGTTTATCAAAGTAACCACCTGTTTTCGAAGGTGCTGGATATCAAAAACTACGACGATTACGACAAGCTATTCACCGATATTAAAATAAATAGTTATTGGGACGATCACTACCAGTTTGATAAGCCATCCAAGCCAATTGCTAAAAACCTGGGCCAATCCTCAATAAATGTTTTGTTATTAAACACAATAGTGCTATATTTATTCTCTTACGGAAACCAGCATCAATTAGAGCGGTATGTTAACCGTGCATTAAAACTATTAGAATTTTTACCCGTAGAGCAAAACAGCATTATTGGTGACTTTGTTACTATGGGAGTAAAGGTTGGCACCGCGTACGAGTCGCAGGCTTTGCTGGAGCTAAAAAATTCGTATTGTAACTATAAGAAATGCCTGCAATGCGGCGTTGGTAATAAAATATTAAAATTGGCATAGTGATGTTGCAGCGTATATTAACCTTTTTCGAAAAATATTCCTTTGGTGTTTGTACCTACCTGGGCGAGCGCTTCAATATCTCTATCTCCAAAATTCGCCTGTTTTTTATCTATTCTTCTTTTTTAGCTGTGGGTTTCCCGCTCATATTTTACTTCTTCGCCGGTATCGTGTTAGATATCCGCAATTACGTTAAGCGTATCCACACCCGCGTATCCGATCTTTAATCCGATCATTTCTTATTGTAAAAAAATAGCCCTGTAAATAAGGAAGTTACGGGTAAATTTGTCTGTGCTGGCAACTATTTCGTAGTCATCGCCGTCTTTGGATGGTAAATATCCCATAGCATTCCCTGCTATTAACTAACCGTTTAATTTGCCGCTTTAGGTATTGAACTTTTAAGTCAACTTTCTGGACTTTTAGGTAAAGGCAGTGTATGCGGCGGTTTATACATTTGCGACTTTTTAATTATTAAATATCATATCACCAGTATATAGCATGCTGTATTACAAATACATACATAACCAAACCGCAAAACAATGAAAAAATTATTTACAACATTTAATTTACTTATAGTCATCTTCATATTGAGCACTTTCGCATCGTGCCGCAAATATTATTATACCTATACCACTACAACAGTTGTCTGTAACGCGCCTTTAAGTTGGGAAAAAATCAGCGCCCTGCCGGCTAATGAAAAGTTTACAGTGCTCGAAACATCGGGTAACACCGTTTATGCTGCATCGGCTTCCGGCAAGGTTTACACCAGCAGCGATATGGGCTCTACCTGGTCGGCATCTGCGGTAGTAAAACAAGGTACGGTAATTAGCGCTTTAGCCATATTCGCTAACAATATATATGTGGGTACCGAGGTAGACGGGGTTTTTGTTAGCGGCAATGGCGGTCAAAGCTGGGCAAAACAAGCCGATGTTGCCGAGGTTTCCTCATTTACTATATGGAATAATAATTTATACCTGTCTGGGACCGGACCAACTTCGCAATTCGACGGAGTAATGGTTTTAAATCAATCTGCGGGTACCTGGTCTGCATTTAACGGCAATGGTTTGCCTACTAACTACGATTATAGCGTGGCTAAAATTATTGGTGTTAACCAAAAAATGTTTTCAATACGAGGAGTAAACGGTTTTTTTTACGCGTACGATGGCAATACAACTCAATGGAACCAGAGAGATTATGTTTCACCTCACCGGATAATGACTATGCAGGATCTGGTATATGATCAAAATACTTTGCTCGCCTCTTCGGGCAGGTTGTTATTTAACAGTGCTAACGATGGTGCCACATGGGCCATTGATACGGTGGGTTTAACACCAGAGCCGGTTACTGTGGCATTTTTACCCAAAGCCCGGGTATTATATTCAATTAATGGCCTGTGCTACGTGGTAAACAATATAAGTGGCGGCGCCTGTATACAACAGCGCAACATTGCTGCACCGGTTGGAACGAGTTGGGCAGCACACAACGATGTTTTGCAATTCACAGGTCTGGCCTATTCCATGCGCGCTTTAAATAACGTGCTGTTCCTGGCTACCGACGGCGGCTTGTATTACAAAAAGGTTTAAAGGGTTTTTTTAACATGCATATCAAACGATCAGAATTTATAACTATGGCTGGAAGTGTGCTTGGCGCGATGATATTTACAAAACCGGTGGATTTATTATTTCCTAAAGTAAAAGTGAGCGAGTTTAAGGCAATTGCCTTTGATGGCCTGGCAATTTTGGATCCGCGGCCGGTTTTTAAGCTTGCGCAGGATCTGTTCCCGGAGCATGGCGCCGAATTCGTTGATCTGTGGAAAACCAAACAATTTGAGTACACCTGGCTGCATAATATTACCGGCACCTATACCGATTTTTTTACGGTTACCCGCGATGCGCTGGTATTCTCTGCAAAAGCACTTAAAATTGAGCTTGACCAGCAGAAGGAGAAACAGTTGATGCATGCATTTTTAAACTTGCGTACTTGGCCCGATGTTGCCGATGCGTTAAGAGCCTTTAAAAATGCAGGCATCCGCCTGGCTTTGCTATCTAATTTCACCGATGAGATGATGCAGAAAGCTATTCAGAACAGCGGCCTGAACGGCGTTTTTGAGTTTACCTTAAGTACCGATAAAGTAAGAAAATTCAAACCCGATCCGATAGCTTATCAAATGGCTATTGATGCCTTTAAATTAACTAAACCCGATATTTTATTTGTGCCTTTTGCCGGTTGGGATGCCGCCGGGGCAAAGCAGTTTGGCTATAAAACATTTTGGGCCAACCGCCTTGGTTTACCTGCCGAAGAATTAGGCGCGTATCCTGATGCGCAAGGGAAGGATTTGAAGGAATTGGTTACTTATTGCGAGGCGAAGTAAGTGGAGTTTACAATAACATTAAACAAACGTTGTCATCTCGAACGATAGTGAGAGATCTTCTGCTTCGTGCCTGTCTGCAGCAGAAGATTTCTCGTCGCTGCGCTCGCTCGAAATGACAATTTGTAGCTAATCCGTCAATATCGCCGCGATATCGGCAAAGCCCTTTTCGGCTGCGAGGTCGGCAGGTAGTTTGCCGCCTTCCATGCGGATATTGACCAGCGCGCCGTGCTCCAACAACATGATCAATAGTTCGAGGTTTCCATTTTGAGCAGCAGAGTGTAAAGGAGTAACACCCGATTTTTGCTTCACGTTAACCTGTGCGCCATGGTCGAGCAGCATACGCGCTATTTCGGTTTGGTTTGCAGCTACGGCCGAGTGGATAGGATAAACGCTAAAGCCATTGTCCGACGGGATATTGACATCGGCTCCTTTCAAAACAAGGTAACTGGCAATTTGCGGGTGCCCAAAATAACAAGCCAGGCCAAGGGGTGTAAAGCCATCCGGTGAGAAAGCGTTTACCATTTCGTGATGGGTATACATCAAGTGGGCAACCACATCAAACTTGCCCGATGCACAGGCTTCGAACAGGTTTATTTCGTCAATATAATTAAACAATAAGGAGATAACCGCTGGCTTTTTGTAGTAGCAGGCCAGCATTAAGGGCGAAACATTGTGGCTGGTAGTGGCTGTGGCTAAAGCCCTGTCCTGCTCCAATAACTCGCCAAGGCTTTTTAGGTCGGCCGTTTGTATGTAATGCTCCAGTTTATCTAAACTCATTTCAAATCAATAATACTAAAAATTAAAAATTCCTACAAATAAGTTGTTTTATCTATTAACTTTATATTTGCGCTTTAACGCTATTGAATTATATAATGCCGGTGAAAGGAAATCAGTTTAAATCTAATAGTTTTAAGGACGATAATAAGCCAAATACATCTTCAAAAACCGAAAAGGCCACACGGCAAAAAGTAGAAAAGCTTCCGTCTTTCGATTTAAAGGATGGCCGTTCTATTAAAGTTGCCGGGGCATTTTTCCTATTGATCTCTATTTACTTTTTGGTAGCCTTTACTTCTTACCTGC
>Ga0209026_1000222_pt1 | contig 77765 bp, 64 predicted proteins | sample AraplaCL_Col_mCL_FD_184262 | JGI IMG/M metagenome (GOLD analysis project Ga0209026, IMG submission 184262) | Arabidopsis root microbial communities from the University of North Carolina, USA - plate scrape CL_Col_mCL (SPAdes) (version 2) | ecosystem: Host-associated > Plants > Roots >...
AATTCCCTCATTGGGTTGTAATATTTGCTCAACGCCATCAATCATAAACTTTGCCCTGCCTCTTAAAATAAAAAAGAACTGGTTGGCATGCTCATGATAATGCAGCTGTTCGCTGGTATCTGGCGGCATCAGCTCTTGTTTTATTGATAGGGCAGGTGTATCCACAAAGGTCCAGCCGTAACAATCATCCCCCCAGCTATACTGGTTTAGGCAGTTTGATTTGGAAACGCCTAAGCCGGCTAATGAAGGTTGTTGATCGTTGTTGCTCATATTAATCGTTTGTATGGTTAACCTTGTGATAGATCATGACCTGGTTGCCAAATATTTTTGAGAAACCTTTAACATCATCACCTGTCCAGGCATTGTTCATTTCGCCGTAGCTGCCAAATTTGTTCGACATCAGGTCGTGATCCGATTCGATACCGATGATCTGGAACCTGTACGGGTGCAATTCAACAAATACCTTACCGCTAACGGTATGCTGGGTATCGGTTAAAAATGCTTCTATATTACGCATGATCGGGTCGTGAAACTGACCTTCGTGAAGCCAGTTACCATAGAACGTAGAAAGCTGGTCTTTCCACGATAACTGCCATTTGGTTAGCGTATGTTTTTCTAAAGTATGGTGCGCTTTAATAATGATGATAGGAGCTGCAGCTTCAAAGCCGACACGGCCCTTAATACCGATGATGGTATCACCAACGTGGATATCGCGGCCAATGCCATAAGGTTGGGCAGTTGCCTGCAAAGCTTGTATGGCCAGAGTAGGATGATCATAACGTTTGCCGTCTATAGCAACCAGTTCGCCCTTCTCGAAGATCAGTTCTAATTTTTTAGGCTCGGTTTCGGTCACTTGTGTAGGCCATGCATCTTCCGGCAGGCCAAGGTTTGATGTTAAAGTTTCTTTACCACCAACCGATGTACCCCAGATACCTTTATTAATAGAATATTTAGCTTTCTCGAAGTTCATCTCTACACCATGATCTTTCAGATATTTGATCTCTTCTTCGCGGCTTAACTTCAGATCACGGATCGGGGTCAGTATTTTAACATCCGGAACCAGGATATTAAAGATCATATCAAAACGTACCTGGTCGTTACCCGCTCCTGTACTACCATGGGCAACATACTCGGCACCAATTTCTTTGGCATAGTTTGCAATGGCTGTAGCCTGGCTAACACGTTCGGCACTTACCGATAGGGGGTAAGTGTTGTTTTTTAATACATTACCGTAGGTAAGGTAACGGATGCAGGTATTGTAAAAGTTAATAGTTTCGTCAACCACGTGGTGCGATGTTACGCCCATTTGATACGCGCGTTTTTCAACGTTATCCAATTCTTCTTTGCTAAAGCCACCGGTATTAACAATAACCGAGTGTACTTCCATATCCAGATCCTGTGTTAAATAGATACAGCAAAAAGAGGTATCTAAACCGCCGCTGTAAGCCAATACTACTTTCTTTTTCATTTTATATATTTAGTCAATGGTCATCGGTCAATAGTCAGTGTCAAAATATGTGATAGTTATTGATCAAAAGTTGACCATTCACTATTCACCACTCACTTAATGATCTTGCCCTATTTTTTTTAATGCATTTTCAATACGCTCAAGCAATGTAGCTTTATGCGTAATTTTTTTCATTTTCTCTTCGTATTCCTTTTGCTTTTCAGCCGGGTCGAACAGCATCGCAGTGCACATACAGTTCTTGCGGTTTTTGCTCATCAGTATATCGTAATTCACGCAGCTTTTGCAACCCTGCCAAAAATTCTCGTCCTGTGTCAATTCAGAGTAGGTTACAGGTTCGTATCCCAGGTCGGAGTTGATCTTCATTACGGCCAGACCGGTAGTCAAGCCAAATATTTTAGCGTTAGGATATTTGGTGCGCGATAATTCGAACACCCGCTCTTTAATCGCTTTGGCAAGGCCTACTTTTCTAAATTCAGGGTTTACGATCAAACCCGAGTTGGCTACAAAGTCGCCATGGCTCCACGTCTCGATATAACAAAAACCTGCCCAGGTGCCATCTTTGTACAAAGCGATAACGGCTTTGCCCTCCAACATCTTATCGGCAACATACTCGGGCGATCGGCGTGCTATGCCGGTACCACGTGCTTTTGCCGATTCTGCCATTTCATCACAAATCTGCTGCGCATATTCAACATGCTGACCGGTTGCAACCTGAATATCAAAATCTTGTATGGTCATTGAAGGAAAAAATATTAGCTTGATAAATTAGACAATTTTAAAAAACCTTTGTTGAGAACTAACCAGGTGAAGGATATAATGTTTCCTTTTTCAATGTGAGGGCAATTCAATTAATGAATCAAAGCCTCGTAATAAAAAGCCTTCGTCGTGATGTGGGTATCACAACTGTCGAAACAAAAGCGCAGTTAGCCACGGCAAATTTTGCGGTGGTTTGTTGCTTATATGTGCTTGGTTGTTTCATTCTATTTAAAGTGTTTGGTAGCTTTAAAAATTTGATGCAAAATACTACATAATTTTTTGATTTTACAACAATGTTTTTGTTTTATGACATCCCGGGGATCAGCTTCCTGTGTCACAAAAAAAAAGCCGCTCCGGGTGACCCGTGCGGCTTATATTCTGTTTATCTTTAAAAGATCTTATTGTTTTACCGGTGCTCCTGTTGATGGAGTTGGCGCTGGTGGGGTAGGCGTAGCCTTTTTAGGTGCCTTTTTACCCGATTTTGCGTCAGCGGCGGCAGCGCTTCCATCAAGCTGTCCGGTTGTGGTGTATAGCCAGATGTTAGCTTTATAATCGGCCAATTTTCTCTCTATACGTTGCGCTTCTTTATCCTGATCGGCAGGGTCTTTCATATAATCTTTTATCCTGCGGCCAAGTGGGTTCGATTCTTCTACAATTTTTGCATTAAACTGTCTTTGTAAAAACATATCGTCCATACTTACATCGTACAGGTTTTTATCCGGATCGGATACATCCATTGTAGCGAATACAAGACGGCATTGTTTGAATTTTAACCAGCATACAGGCTGTGTGCCTATTGTGTCACCATTAGTTAAAGTTACCCTAACCAAAGGCGCAATACCAATTATTCTGGTTTGTACCCTCGAAAGGCGTTTATCAAAGTATACGTCTTCCTTAATACGGTATCCAACTACTTTGTCGGGCGAAAAATCGTTCAGCTTTCTTTCACTGCCGATCTTGTTACCATCTTTATCCAGCTTATCAATTGTAGCCGTATCACGCATGCGGCCCATTAAATTATCATAGGTAATTGGTACGGTAAATGCGTCGCCTCCCGGATTTTCAGGTATACCACCGGTTGCATCATAAGCGTTTATTCTGCCATCTTTAATGCCCTTTAGCAAAGCCTCAATCAGGGTTGAGCCGGGAGTGTTAAATTTTTGATTCCTTGGGTCTTTTAAATCAATATCTCTCCAGTAACGGTGATAATACTTAATGTTATTTTGATTAGGATCAGGTATTGGGAACGGCCTGGCCTTAGTCATAATCTCACTTTTTAAATAACCATCATCCGAGTCTGGTACCGACACAACTTTATTCGGTGTATTTTGTGCTACAGGCGGAGGAGTTGCATCTTTCGTCGCAGTAATAGCCGTGGTATCTGGGGTTACCGTTCGGGTGACTTTTTTAGCGGCTGGTTTTTTTGCTCTGCTTTTCTTTTTGCTTTGTGCCATTATAGATAGGCTGGCAGCAAGTATTACAAACAAAACAAGTATGATTCTCTTTTTCATGTTTTTTCAGTTTCAGTTCTCTTTTTTGAATCTGTTTCTTAGTTAGCTGATGCAGTTATTTTAGATGCCTTTTTGCTCTTTTTAGGAGGTTTAATAGCTGATCTTGTTTTAACTTGCTCGGTTAGCAAATCAGGAGCAAGCATCACACATCTAAATCCGATATAGGAGTGGGCAGTACCTTGTACTTCGTAGTTACGTGTAGCAGTGTTCATATCACCCGCGTTGTCTTTCCACGAACCACCCCTTACTACTTTACGTTTCATTACATCTACATCATTATCCGGGGCATCAAATAAAAGTACCGGATTTAAATCGTCAACAAACTCGCGGGCTGATGGGCTATAGGCATCTAAAGTCCACTCGGCAACGTTACCCTGCATGTTATATATTCCAAACAGGTTAGGAGCGTATGATTTTACAGGCAATGTATATGTTGAACCATCTTTGGTATAATTACCATCGCCTTGTTTAAAGTTAGCTATCGGCAAGTTCTTTTTACTTTTTTTGTTTATATACGAAGGAACTACGTTTATTGTTGTGTATGCGGCAACATTTCCGGCTACAGTTTCTGAATTATTCTCGCCGCCCGATGCTGCATATTCCCATTGAGCTTCGGTAGGCAAGTTGAAACGCAAACCAAAGTCCTTCAAACCCTCATCCTGCGAACCTGATATGATGCCTCTCCAGTTAGAATAAGCGCGCGCCTGTTTCCAGTTTACACCTACAACAGGGTAACTTTCAAATGCTTTATTTGTAAAATAGTTATTTACGTAGATATCCGATTGAGAGTTTGGAAAATCCTCAGCCCAAACATTGCTATCCGGCATCACACTAACAGTATCGGTAACGCTTTTGCCGTCGTTTGGCCCGCCGGCTTGTACGTGCACGTAGGTAAACTTAACCTTATCCTTATTGAGTATCCTTTTCCCGCCAGATGCCAATACCAATCCGGTAAGCTTTGATTGGAGATCGGGGCTTTGCCAAAACGGAACTTTGCTCGTGATGTTTATTTTGCTCCAGTTGATGCGTTGCACTGTCGAATCTTTAACACCTTTGGTTTTCGATTTTATCTTTGTTTTATAAAAGTATTTAGGATCTTTAATAAAATCGGTAACAGCTACTGAATCGGCAACCCAATCAACAAACCTTCTGTATTGTTTGTTGCTCACCTCTGTCGCATCGATAAAGAAAGCCGTTAAGGTAACTCTTCTTTGTGCCAGTGTATCAACAGCCGAAGAATCTTTTATCGAGCTTTTCTCAAAAATCTGTCCTGCAGGAATATATACCATTCCTGGGGGGGCCGTTATCGTTTTCCCTTTAAAAGGGCGCACTTCTTTAGGCACTTCGTACATTTTGGGACTTTTACAGGCCCAAAACAATGCTGATGCAGCTATTACGGCTATTTTGGCATATTTTGCAGTCATATCGATATTCAAAATTGTTTAAGTAGTTGGTTGTTTATTTTTAAAAAGGGTTGTGTTAACTAATTTGAACTATGATTTTTAATTAATCAAAATTTATATTTTAAGGCCAGGGACACCAAGGCGTACCCTCCATTATTGGTATTCGCGTTAGGTTTGTATCCGTCGAATACTTTCGAATCGCTGGTGCCTATATTTACACCAAAGTTGTACTGAAAATTAGGATTAAGCTCCACTTTATCGTTACCCCACAGTCCGCGAAGGTCAATATTCGTACCAAAGTTTATTGGTACTACATAAAAAGTGCCTGTGCGTGTTTTTGAATATTGTGAACTTGTTTTTAAAACAATCTCACCATCGCTGGGTACAACCAAGCCATCTGTACGGTCTGTTAGTATAATACTTGAGGTTAAAGCGCCAAAACCCAATCCAAAATAAAATCGTTTTAATGCATCAGTAAAACCACTTGAAGATGAAAAATCTGATAATAAGCCTACTCCAAATTTCATATTAAAATTCCCTCCATAATAGGTGTTGGCCGATTGTAAAAACGCGTAGTGCTTTTGATTATCTATACCAACCAATTTACCAAACTGGCCTTCAATGCCCAAACTAAAAAACGGATTAACGTTATAATCTAAACTAACCAACCCCACCGGGTTAAGGGGTTCATCGCCCCAATAGGTTTGTAACTTACTGGCACCTACACCCACACCCAACCTAAATCCCTTTTTATTTATTCCATAGCTGTAGTCAATTTGACTGTAGGCCGGTAACGTGCAAAACATGCCAAATAGTAGAAGCATGACAAAAGAGAACAGGCAAGTTTGATGCTTTAAGGAACTGGTAACTGTTATTTTCATATTGTGATGGTTTTCGAAATGTAAAAATAGAAAAATTTTGATAAATACAAACTATCGAGGCTTTTGGTAACCAAAATAAAATTTTAAAACCCTTTTTGTATAAAGTATTTAATCTTAGACCCTATTATATACATTTATTGTATTTGACCTATTACGCTATTTTTGTACTATTGTTTCAAATAAACGCAAATAAATCTTTTATTCGGTTAATTATTAATTAATAATTATAATTATAAATATCGTGTAGTTTTCGCATGATATTATATCTTAAATAGATAAGATTAGTGCAAAAATGGAGGTTCTCCGGCGATTATAAAACAGTGATTTAACGGTTTTATTAGCGTGATTTAACCGTTTTATGATTAATATTGCGTTGTTGACGGCTAGGTGTTTTGAAGGAAATTTTACCTTTAACTTATTTCCATTTTGTTTAATTAATAAACACAAAAAATAGATTTTACACAAAAACTATACTAAAATTACCCAATAGTTGAAAATATTAATTGTAGAAGATGAAAAAGGTTTACGGGAAAGTATCGAAGAATACTTTTCGGGCGATGGAAATGTTTGCGAAGTAGCAGCTGACTATAATTCGGCGGTTGCAAAAGTAAGTTTATACCGTTACGATTGCGTGCTGCTTGACATTACTTTACCCGATGGAGATGGGTTTGACGTGTTAAAATATCTGAAAGAGAACAAGACTCCTGATGGCGTATTGATCATTTCGGCAAAAAACTCGCTTGATGATAAGGTAATGGGATTGGATATGGGAGCTGATGATTATCTGGTTAAACCTTTTCATTTATCCGAGTTGAAAGCCAGGGTAATGGCCATTGTAAGGCGTAAATCGTTTAGTGGGAATAACTTATTGGTATTTAACGAAATAGTTATCGATTTGCTTGCCAAAGAAGTTAAAGTTAGCAACGTGGTTCTTAAGCTTACCCGTAAGGAGTATTCGTTATTGCTGTATTTTATTGCAAATAAGGGCAAAGTGGTATCTAAAAATGCTATAGCCGAACATTTGTGGGGCGATGGCGTTGATCTTGCCGATAACTTTGATTTTATTTATTCGCACATTAAAAATCTCCGCAAAAAACTCGAAGAGATCGGTTCAAAAGATTACATCAAAGCGGCTTATGGGATGGGCTATAAATTTACCGATCAATGAAGCTGTTAGCCAGATATAACAGGGTTAACCTTATAGCCGCTGTAACTGTACTGTTTGTGACGGGTATCATCTACTATTTGGCCATTAGTTATATTTTAAACGATCAGGTTGATAAAGATATTTTGATTGAAGAGCAAGAGGTTTTTAGCTATGTAAAACAAAATAATGCGTTGCCACCTGTTGTTGAGTATAAGGATCAGCAAATTCAATTTATAAAGGCACATAGTCCAGTTAAACGGACGTTTATTAATACAGATTACTACAATGCTAAAGGCCATGAGCATGAGTCGGGACGAGGATTGATCACTTCGGTTGTAATTAACGGGCAGATCTGGCAGATAAGTATAGTAGAATCAAAAGTTGAAACGGAAGACCTTATCCAGATAATCTTCTTTATTACTATCGGTGTTATTTTGTTTTTGCTGTTTGTGTTGTTTATAGTGAACAGGTTTATTCTAAACAGGATGTGGCAGCCTTTTTATGATATATTAAATCAGCTAAGGGGGTTTACCTTAACTGATGGTAAAGATATAATGCATACAAGTTCGTCAATCGATGAATTTGTGGAACTGGATAATGCCGTTATTAATATGGCATCGCGTGTAAAAACTGATTATAAAGATCTGAAAACTTTTACCGAGAATGCATCGCACGAACTGCTTACGCCTATTGCGGTTATTAATTCAAAACTCGACTCGCTTATTCAGACGGGCGAATTTAATACAGAGCAAAGCAGGTTATTGAATGATGTTTATGATGCGGTATCCCGGCTTACACGTTTAAATCAATCATTATTACTGTTGGTTAAAATAGAAAATCATCTGGTGAAGGATGACCAGCCCGTTGAGTTGAAGCAACTGATTGAGGCTAAGATTAGTCAATTTAGAGAATTGTTTATCAATAAAGAGCTCGACTTGAAACATGATATCGTAGCCAGGGAAATCAATGTTAGCCCTTACCTGATAGATATTTTGCTTAATAACCTCATAGGTAATGCTATAAGGCATAGTGATTTTAATGGAGGAGTAAATATAATTTTAACACAGCAAGAACTGACGGTCCAAAATACGGGTGATAACCGCCCTTTGCCTAAAGGCGAAATCTTTAAGCGTTTTAACAAATCGGCAAATTCCGAGGGCAGCGGGCTTGGCCTCACCATTTCAAAACAGATCTGCGAGAGCTATAAATTTGAACTGCTGTATGACTATCACGAGCCGTACCATTGTTTTACCGTCAAGTTTTGATTTGTTCAAAATTAAAACAGATTTGGCTAATAGTTTTACAGTAATAAGTCATCAATCTCAAATAAATCATCATTTGTTAAATCCATGAAAAAGACATTTTTTATCATTTTAGGCGTTTTACTGATCAACTCGGCCTCCTTTGTTTTACATGCACAAAACTACGTACTCGACAAAAAAATAGCCTTGCCTGGTAATGGCGGTTACGATTATTTATCGATAGATAAAATAAATAATCGTCTGTACGTGTCGCACGGTACAAGCGTAAACGTTGTCGATATCGCTACCGAAAAAGTTATCGGCACAATCGACGGCATGCAGGGGGTGCACGGCATCGCCATCGTAAACAAATATAACAAAGGCTTTATCAGCGATGGTAAAGGCACTGCAACAATCGCGTTCGATCTTAAAACATTAGCTAAGCTTGCTACTATACCTTTAACAAATAAAGGTCCGGATGCTATTATCTATGATCCGTTTTCGGATAAAGTATTGGTGATTAACGGCGATAGCAATTCGGCCTCGATAGTTGATCCGAAGGAAATGAAACAGGTTGGCACAATTGATCTGGGTGGTGCTCCTGAATTTGCTGTGTCAGACGGTAAAGGCAAGGTTTATAACAACCTTGAAGATAAAAGCAGCCTTAATGTTATCGATACCAAAACAATGAAGGTAATTCATAACTATCCGCTGGCACCGGGCGAAGGTCCGACAGGATTAGAGTTAGATGATAAGAACCACCGGTTGTTCTCGGTTTGTCGTGGTAATAAAGGCATGGAAGTGGTTGATGCAGTTTCCGGTAAAGTAATTACAACTGTGCCTATCGGCGCAGGGGTTGACGCTGTGGCCTACGATGCCGAAACAAAACTTATTTTTTGCTCAAATGGCGATGGTACCACTACCATAATCAAGCAGGAGTCGGCAGATAAGTATACTGTAGTACAAATCCTCGCAACACAAAACAGGGCAAAAACTTTAGCCCTGGATACCAAAACACATAAAATTTATTTAAGTGCGCCTGAGTTTGAAAAAGGCACCCGTACAGCTGTACCCAACACATTTACTGTGTTAGTGTACAAACCACAATAACTTTTTGTTAACTTTATAAAAAAAGCACTCTATCCGGGTGCTTTTTTTATATCTTTACAATTCGCAGACTATTTTTTATAATTAAGTTTTTATTCAGAATAGCGTTAAGCCGCACCTTAATTATAAACCAATGGCATTTTTAGACCATGTACTGCAACCCCCATCTTATGGATGGAAACACGAAAACGGCGATTTAGTAAAGCCCACCCCAAAACAGATCTTCGGCGAATTTTTTTCACGGCTCAATGTGTTTAAAAATAAAAAAAACTGGCTGGCTTTTTTTAGCTGGTTAAAGGTGCTTTGCCTTGTGCCGTTTTTTCTGCTGTTTATTTTTAAATATTTTAGCTTATGGATGCTTTTGGCGGCTTTTGTATACAGCATGATTATTATGGGCTCGCACGGCACTATCTGGTATCATCGTTATTGTACGCATGGTGCTTATAAATTTAAAAATGCTTTCTGGCGGTTTTTTACCCAAAACCTGACACTAAAAATCATTCCTGAAGAAATATATGTGGTATCGCACCACGTGCACCACGCCAAGTCCGATCAGCCGGGTGATCCGTACAATGCCCAGGGCGGTTTTTTGTACTGCTTTTTGGCCGATGTGAACCATCAACCTATAGCCACCAATTTAGGCGAGGACGATTATAAGCGTATTGGTAACTTAATGAAGCATACCGGCGTTAAAGTAAATACTTACCACCAATATCAAAAATATGGTTCGGTAGCCAATCCATATTCAGCAGTTGTTTATTGGCTCATCAACTGGGGCTTGTGGTATTTGATATTTTATGCCATGGGTGGGCATGCTTTAGCTTGTACCTTATTTGGCGCCGCGGGTTTTTGGGCCGTAGGCGTACGTACTTTTAACTATGATGGGCATGGGCAGGGTGATGATAAGCGCCGCGACGGTATTGATTATAACCGCAACGATATGTCAATAAATCAATTATGGCCGGGCTTTGTGGCCGGCGAATGGCATAACAATCATCATTTATATCCCAAAAGTGCCCGCTCGGGCTTTATGCCCCATCAAATTGATTTCGCATGGTGTTATATTAAGTTTTTAAGTATGATAGGCGCGGTTAGCTTTTACCGCGATTCAAAAAAAGAGTTTCTTGAACAGTATCATAAACCATATCTCGAAACAAAAAAACATGCAGAACCGCAGAGGGCTGTTGCCGAGGCAGGCGCATAACGATAACCCTTTCGACAAACCAAGCCCTGATAATTCATTAGTTATCCCATCAACAGAGGCCTATTGTTAAACGTTTTTGTTAAAAACTGTTAAACATTGCAATTAATAGTTTTTTAAGTTTTTTTGCTGTTAACTTTGGTATAGAATAAAATTAACATAGGCTAGCAGTATGTGGTTGTTTGCTAATTCTATTCATATTCGGATACTTTATTTTTTAGCATATCTTTGCAACTAATATGAGTTCCCCTCCAATGCGGGCAAAGTTTAATGTTAATTGATTATTTAATAAAATTGTTATGTTAAGTTCGACGTTATTGTTTTTCAGTGGTCAGGATACCATTGTGATTCTGTTAGTGGCTTTGGTGTTATTCGGTGGTAAAAAGCTTCCCGAACTGGCACGTGGTTTAGGTCAGGGCATCCGCGAGTTTAAAGATGCTTCCGAAGGTGTGAAAAGAGATATTCAGGATCAGATAGATAAAGCAACAACAACTAAAAACGATCCGCCTGTGGCAGCGCCGGTGCAAAATACAAATTTGGTGCCCGATCATTCTACTCCGCTAACTAATACATTGGGCACGCCTGTTAATGATACTGCTTTAGTACCAGATCATGCTGCGCCGGATGCACATGCTTCACAAATATCTTTAGAGAAAACCGATCAAACTGCTCCAAAAGCAGATCATCCCCACGAAACACCACTGTCATAAAAAACAATATATACCAATATAAACCTCACAAATGATATTTTCTATTTCTTAAAAAGCTATGCAATACAACAGGATCAATAATATTTTGGGCTGGCTTTGCTTTGCAGTAGCAGCAACCACGTACATTTTAACTTTAGAGCCATCTGTAAGTTTTTGGGATTGCGGCGAATTTATTTCGTGCGCCTTTAAATTACAGATATCGCATCAACCAGGGTATCCATTATTTACCATGATATGTAAGGCATTTTCGCTTTTATCAATGGGTAATAATGCCAGGGTGCCTTATTTTACCAATCTGGGTACCGCAATGTCAAGCTCGGCAACGGTTATGTTCCTCTTCTGGACAATTACCGCCCTGGCTAAAAAGCTGATCGCCAAAAGCACCGAGCAACTCGATCAATCGCGTACCATATTAATTATGGGTGCCGGTTTGGTAGGCGCGTTGGCATTTGCATGGTCGGATACCTTTTGGTTCTCGGCTGTCGAAACGATCGTTTGGTCAACCTCATCCTTATGTACCGCAGTTGTTTTTTGGGGAATTTTAAAATGGGATGCTCATGCCGATGAACCAAACGCGGATCGCTGGATAGTTTTCATCGCCTACGTAATGGGTTTATCGATAGGTATCCACCTGTTAAACCTGGTAACTATACCGGCAATTGCATTGGTATACTACTTTCGCCGTTATAGAGAGATCACCCCTAACAAAACTGTTATAGCTATACTTGCCGGCGTGCTGGTTTTATTGGTGGTTATGTTCGGCGTTATACAATATACTGTAAAATTCGCAGGTTATTTCGATTTGCTTTTTGTTAACTCGTTTGGTTTAGGTTTTGGCAGCGGAGCGCTGTTTGCCATTGTAGTATTAGTGGCAATTATAGCCTTCGGCATTGTTTACAGTACCCGAAAAAACAAGCCTACCATGAACCTGGTGTTTTTATGCCTGGGCTTTATTTACTTTGGATACAGCTCTTTCGCGATGATCCCGATCAGGGCAAAGGCCGATCCTAACTTAAATAATACCGACCCAAATAATGCCATTACCATGCAGGGATACCTGAGTCGTGACCAATACGGTGAAAGGCCGTTGGTTTATGGGCAGTATTTCGACTCTAAACCGGTCGATCAAACAGAAGGCGGCACTATCTACCGTAAGGGCAAAACCAAATATGAGTTTGCCGGTAAAAAAACGAATTATATATACGATAGAAATACACTGCTGCCACGCATGTACGATACTGAGGGCGACCACCCGCAGTTTTACAAAGAGTGGATGCAGATTGGCGAGGGGCAAAGCCCAAGCTTTGCCGAAAATTTAGGCTTTATGTTTAGCTGGCAGATCAAACAAATGTACATCAGGTACTTTTTGTGGAACTTTGTTGGCCGCTATAACGACCTGGATGGTCAGGCTAACCAGAGTAAGATTGATGGCCAGGTAACTTCGGGTATTTTTGATAACAGTAGCAATGTACCGCAAAACGTATTGCACGGTAATACTTATACACCTTTATTCTATCTGCCTTTAATATTGGGTTTGTTGGGTATGATATACCATTTCAGCCGCAACCGTAGGTATGCTTTGGTTGTCGCCTTGCTATTCTTCTTTACAGGCCTGGCAATTATTTTATATGTAAACCAACCGCCTGAGCAACCCCGCGAACGTGATTATTCGTACGTGAGTTCGTTCTATGCTTTTGCTATATGGATAGGGTTAGGTGTTATAGCGATAGCCGAGGGTCTACGTAAAAAACTGGAGGGCAAAATTGCCGCTTTTGTAGCAACTGGCCTGTGCTTTTTAGCAGTACCGGTGGTAATGGCTAAACAAGAGTGGAAAAGCCACGACCGTTCGACTAAATACACGCCACACGATATGGCCTGGAACTATCTTAATTCCTGTGCGCCAAATGCCATTCTGTTTACTTATGGCGATAACGATACCTACTCATTGTGGTACGATCAGGAAGTAGAAGGTGTACGTCCCGATGTACGTATTGTTAACTTGAGCTTATTGGGTACAGATTGGTACATCCGCGGTATGAAGCATAAAATGAACAATTCTGACCCGCTGCCTATCAGTATGCCTGATGAAAAGTTTCAGTTAGGTGTTCGCGATGTGATCTATTTTAACGACGAAAAGATACCGGCCCCGGTTGAGTTGAAGGATGTATTCGATTTTATCACTTCTGATGATCCGCGAACCAAACTGCAGTTACAAGGCGGGGATAGTACCAACTATTTACCAACCAAAAACTTCAAACTAACTATTAATCCCGGGGATGTAGTTAACAGTGGTACCATCCCGGCATCACAACGTGATAAAATTGCACCAACTATGGAGTGGAAATATACATCCAACTACGTAACCAAGGATCAATTGGCTATGCTGGATATATTGGCACATAATAACTGGAAAAGACCGGTTTACTTTGCAGTTACCGTTGGTAATGATAATATGATAGGCTTACAGCAATATCTGTATAAAGAAGGTTTTGCTTACCGTTTGCAGCCATATAAACCTGATACCGCGCTTAGGGGCAACGATCAGTTAGAGAAGACCAATACCTTGGTAATGTACAATAATATGATGGAGAAATATAAATGGGGTAACATGAAGAATGCCAGATATCTGGATCATGAATCATCAACCATGTTCTATCCGTTAATATTGTCGTCATTCTCTAACCTGGCACAAAACCTTATCCAGGAAGGTCATCCTGATCTGGCACTTAAAGCTTTACACAGGTATCTGGAAGTTATGCCCGATATTTATCCGGATATAGAGGCGGCGATACGCAAAAACTTTATCGCGCAAACTTTCTATCAATTAAACGAGCCTAAACCGGCCAACGATATCATGAAGAGCATCGATGGATATCTGAAAGATCAGCTGGATTACAACTATAATGTATTGCAAAAAAGCCCTGAGAGTGTTGATATTCGTACACTACAATATGGCATCTCGGTGCTTAACGATATGGCAACCATAACTAAGCGGTACCAGCAAACAGCGCTGGCTAACGAGTTTGCAAATCAGGTAAAAGACTATAGCGGGAAATTCTCCGGTTTGTTAGGGCAAAGGCGATAGTTGATAAAATAACATATACAAAACCAGGTGTAAAAAGCCTGGTTTTTTTGTTAAATGTAATGGCTCAATATAACGAAAAACCGTCTGATGTAATTATTTATTGTAATTTTACGCCATAGCAATATAAAACATTTAAACCTGTTATATCGTTATTACATTGTACTAATGCCCGTTTATGAAATATATTTACCCGCATAAGAAAGTTCTTTTTATATTTTTGATCGTTTTAGTTTCCTCGGTATCAGCATTTGGGCAACTACAATATCAGCCTTATAGCTACCAGTTTTACCAAAAGCTAAATACCGATGTTTACAATCCATCAACACGGTTACACACTGCATTAAAACCATATTTTTTAGATGATAGTAGCTCATTGCGCGTACGCTATGATTCATTAATGCTCAACAATATAGATAACAGTAAAAACAGCTGGCTGCACCGCGTCTTATTCAACGGACACATAGCAGACGTAAAGCGAAAAGACTTTACTTTTTATTTTGACTACCTTACCGATATTGGCACAGGCCGCGAAATTAATGATAGCAAATCGACATACATTAATACACGTGGTTATGAGGCAGGCGGTACAATAGGTAAACGATTTTTCTTTTTTACCAGCGCGTACGAAAACCAGGGCCGGTTTGCCAACTACGAACAAGACTATATTAACACAAAAGCATTTGTACCTGGCCAGGCGCAGGACAGAACGACAATAGGACAGACTACAGTAAAAAACAGTAGCGATTGGTCATACTCTACAGTACTGCTTGGTTTTGGAGCATCAAAATCATTAGTGCTTAACATGGGGATAGATAAAGTTTTCATTGGTGATGGCTACCGGTCGGTTCTATTGTCTGATTATTCGTCGAGCTATCCTTTATTCCGTTTAACGGCCGACCTGGGTAAAAACGTAACCTATATGGCTATGTGGGCCTATTTAGATGATCAGAACGCACACAGGTTTGACGTAAATACCAGCGGCCCAAATACCCGCCGTAAATGGGCCGTGTTTCATTATATCGATTGGAACATTACCAACCGGGCTTCCTTAGGTTTTTTTAACGCATTAATCGCTGCCGAAGCTGACGACCAGGGTAACAGGCACGGGTTCGATTTTAATTATGTAAACCCCATCTTGTTTTCGAGCTCATTGGGTCCGTCTTCAACAATTACCGATCATACTTTACTTGGATTTAATGCCAAATACAAAGTGTTAAATAAAACTACAGTTTACGGGCAGATACTTTTTGATCAGGCGGATGGTGGCTCATCAACTACAAAAAGTGCTTTTCAGTTAGGTTTCCGCGGATCGGATCTGTTTAAGGTAAACACATTGAATTACATTTTTGAGTTTAATACAGCTTCCCCATATACCTATGCCAATCCAAATCCTATAGTTAACTATACTCAATTTAGCGAGCCGTTAGGGCATCCTTTCGGAGCTAATTTTAAAGAGTACCTGGGCATCTTAAATTACTCTATAGGTAAATTTGATTTACAAGGCCAGGTAAACTATGCCACGTATGGTTTAAACGCCGGTGGTATTAATTACGGTAAGGATATTACCCTGCCGGATAATGTTGCAATTGCTAATGGAAGTACCGGGCAGGGGCTGGCTACAACTTTAAAGTATGCCGAGGGCACGATAGCCTATGTGCTCAATCCTAAATATAACTTACGGCTGGAGATAGGAGCGCTGGTGCGACAAGAAAAGAACAACGTATCCGATACCAAAACGGCATTAATAACATTTGGCCTGCGCAGCAGTTTCAGAAACCTTTATCATGATTTTTAATCGCAATAATTATCAGTCGTGATCAATTGTTCAATAAAAAGCTAAATATGAAACTCATTATATCAAAAATATCTAAAACACTACTACCTGCGGTTGCTTTGGTTTTACTTGCGGCGGGCATGTTGAGGGCGCAATCCGTATATCAACCTTATTCATATCAGTTCTATCAAAAGTTTAGCCCCGAACTTTACTCAACTGCCACTGCCATACATACCACAATTAAGCCCTGGTTTGTTGATGACACTTTGCTAAAGCATAAGTATGATTCGTTGATGCAACTAAATAATGGGACTAAAGGTTTGCTGGGTAACCGTTTTTTTAACCAGCATTTAGTCGATGTACAGCGCACTGGTTATACGCTTTACGCCGATATACTTCCGGATGTGCAGGCAGGCTACGACTTGGCCAATTCAAAAAGTACATGGTTAACCACGTTAGGCTATCAGGTTGGAGGCACAATCGGATCAAGCTTCTCATTTTACGGTAGTGGCTATAATAACCGCGCGCAGCTTCCCGGCTACCTTAATAGTTACGCCAATAGTACAGGCGTAGTATCGGGCCAGACACGTGTAACAAATCGCGGTGGTAGCATTACTGACTGGTCGTACTACACGTTTTTGCTTTCGTACACGCCAGTAAAGTATGTAAACTTTACCGCAGGGCAGGATAAGAATTTTATTGGGGATGGATACCGTTCAATGCTTTTATCCGACTATGCCTCGCCGTACCCTTTTTTAAAGGCAACGATTAATGTAGGTAGCGTGAAATATATGATTTTGTATTCGCTGTTCGAAGATCCTAATGGCCCCAAGATACCAGGCGATGCGTCTAATCTTAAAAAGTGGGGCTATTTTCAATACCTTGACTGGAGCGTAAGCAATAGGGTTTCGATAGGCTTTTTTGAATCGCTGATCTCTGCCGACAGGGACAGCCTGGGCCATAAACGCGGATTTGATTTTAGCTACGCTACCCCGTTAACATTCTTGACCGCGGTTGAATCACAACATGGCTCGCCCGATAAAAACGGACTTGGATTAACCTTTAAATGGAAATTCACCGATAAGAACATTGTTTACGGGCAATTTAACCTGACCGAGTTTCAGGCAGGTGATTTCTTCTCCAGCAATGGCAGCTATCGCAACAAATATGCCTACCAGTTAGGCATCCGGGGAGCCGACGTGTTTAAGATAAAAACGTTAAATTATTTGTTCGAGTTTAATGCTGCAAAGCCTTATACCTATTCGGAGACGGTAGGATTTAGAAATTACTCACAATATGACGAGCCGTTAGCGCATCCCCTGGGCGCAAACTTTAGAGAGTGGCTGGGCATTTTGAATTACTCTATCGGCAGGTTTGATTTGCAAGGGCAGCTTAATTATGCCTATTACGGTTTGGATATTAATGGACTTAATTATGGAAAAGATATTTTTCAATCGTATACTAATCCGGCCAAGTTTACAGGTAATTACATAGGGCAGGGCCTCCGTACTGATTTTTATTATGCTGAAGGTAAGATAGCTTACTTGCTTAATCCCAAATATAACCTGCGACTGGAACTTGGCGCTTTATATCGCAATGAAAAGAATAGCGTATACAATAGCAAAACAGCATTGGTTACTTTTGGATTGCGCAGTTCGTTCCGCAATATTTATAATGACTTTTAATTAACCTAAGTTTTCGCCGTAATTTTGTATTCTTGCCGCCATATGATCAATAAGTTTACCTGTTTATTTTTATTTGCCATTTTATTCGGCACCGGTGTGTTCGCGCAAGATGAAGAACAAAAGCAAGGCAGCCTCGATATTCATTTTAATGGTTTAGGTTATATGGATAACCGCGAGTATTCGGCATTTGTGCCTCGTTCGCGCACCTATTCGGGTACACGTACCGCGCTCGATTTTGGTATTAACCTGGATAGCCTTAACCATTTTATTGTGGGGGTAAACGGGCAGCACGAGTTTGGCGCCAAACCGTTTTTTGTCAATACAGCGCCTGTCTTTTACTATCATTATCAAAGCCAAAAATGGACTTTTAATGTAGGTGAGTTCCCCCGTGAAGGGTTGCTTACGCAATACCCACGCGCCTTATTGAATGACACTTTACGATACGAACGCCCCAATGTGGAGGGCTTGCTAACATCGTTGCATACCCAATATGGGTACGAAACGCTTTGGATAGATTGGGTGAGCCGTCAAACGCTAACCGACCGTGAGCAATTCCTTTTTGGGGCCTGCGGTACTTATATTCCAAATCCAAAAGGCCCTTTTTTTTTATCGCATTATTTTTTATTGCTGCATGATGCAGGCGACGCGTCTAACGGCCCGCAAGCTGGTATTACCGATAACGGCGGTGCACAAGTTAGGGTCGGTTTAGATTTTAGCCATAAAACCGTGTTCGACTCGTTAAAATTTGACGCTGGCGGGATGTTATCGCTGGAACGTACACGCGGCATTGACGGTTTTAAAGTACCCCTTGGTTTTGTGGCCAGCGCCTACATTAGCTACCATAAATTTGCTTTGTACGATGAGTTTTATGCAGGACAAGGTAGCCACATCGACTATGGCGATTCGTTCTACGAAAAAACGATGTATAACCGCTTGGACATTATTTACTCGCCGTTTGTTTTTAAGCGCTTAAAGGGCCAGTTTATAATAAGCCTCCACCAGTCACCAGGATTCTCCGGAGATAGCCAGCAAGCCTTTAGACTGATCTATGATATTGGCCGTAAAAAGCTGGTTAAATTTAAGAGCGATAACTTGCTGTAAGCCGTTTTTTAATTCTCAGGTCATCGAGAGATTGCTTTAGCAGATTATTTACCATAATTTGTATATTGCTTTATATTTAACTGACCTATGAAATTATCTTTCTACAGCTTTTTAGCCGCAGGCATTATACTTTTATGCACCACCCATTCCGAAGCGCAACATCGGCGCAGGGGAGCGAATAGCAACGATACCATATCATCCAATTACGTTCCTTCGGATGCTTTTGCGCCGTTGTACTATACTTCAAATGGTAATGACTATCATTCAGCCGATGGTAAACCCGGGCCTAAATACTGGCAAAACCATGTTGACTATACCATCAAAGCCAATTTAGACACAGTAAAGAAAACTATCAGCGCAAGCGAAAATATTACCTATACTAATAACAGTCCGGGTACATTGCCTTTTTTGTGGCTGCAACTTGATCAGAACACCTACCGCGAAAATGCACGTTCCAATTTTCCTACCGGCGCCGCGGCAGCACAGCATACCAACGGTTACGAGTTTGAATCGGTTGAGCTGACGCAGAATGGCAAAACTGAAAAGGCGGTTTACATCGTAAACGATACCCGGATGCAGATCCGCCTGCCTCAAAGTGTGGCTGCCAATGGCGGTAAGATTAATATCATTATTAAATACCACTATGCCATCCCAGGAAACTTTGGCGGGCGCACAGACTATTGCGATACGAAAAACGGGAAGATCTATGAGATAGCCCAATGGTTCCCCAGGATGTGCGTGTACGATGATACCCGGGGCTGGGATACGCTACCGTTTTTGGGCAGCGGTGAATTTTACCTGGAGTACGGCGATATCGATTATTCGGTTACCGTGCCATGGAATATGATCGTGGCAGGCTCCGGCGAGTTGGTTAACCCTCAGGACGTATTGACCGCTAAACAAATAGCCCGGTTACAGCAGGCGCGCAGCAGTGATAAAACAGTGATGATCCGTACAATCGACGAGGTGACGCAGGCAAGCTCGCGCCCGGTTAATAAAGGTACGCTTACCTGGCATTTCAAAATGTTCAACACCCGGGATGTTGCCTTCGGAGCTTCTAAAGCATTTATATGGGATGCAGCCAGGGTTAATCTGCCGAAAGGAAAAAAATCGCTGGCCATGTCGGTTTACCCGGTAGAAAGTGCAGGTAACGATGGTTGGGGGCGTTCGACAGAATATTTGAAAGGAGCGATAGAATATTTTTCGCAAAAATGGTTTGTTTACCCTTACCCTGTAGCCATTAACGAAGCTGGTATAGCAGGGGGAATGGAATATCCCGGTATTTTGTTTGATGGGATAGACGATAAAAAAGATGTGCTGTTTTTTGTTACAGCGCACGAAATAGGGCACAACTGGTTCCCAATGATCGTAGGTTCTGATGAGCGGCGTTTTGGCTGGATGGACGAGGGATTTAATACTTTTATAGATATTTATGCATCAGATGTATTTAACAAAGGTGAATATGCACCTAAACGCGATAGCGAATACGCCCCGGGCCGTGGTAACCCGGCTGATGAGATCATACCGACCATAGTTGACCCGAAGGCGCCAATCATCATGACAGCTGCTGATGCTGTTAGCGAACGATACCGGCACCCAGTAACTTATTTTAAAACTGCCTTTGGCTTGATATTGCTGCGTGAGCAGATATTAGGTAAAGACAGGTTTGACTATGCTTTTAAATACTATATTAACAACTGGGCGTATAAACACCCCACGCCCGATGACTTTTTCCGTTCGATAGAGAACGGGGCAGGCGAGGATCTATCATGGTTTTGGAAAGGCTGGTTTTATAACAACTGGAAACTTGATCTGGCTGTTATTGATGCCAGATATGTAGAGGCTAAAGATGTTAAAAAGGGACTGCACATTATCGTGGCCAATAAGGAACAAATGGCTATGCCTTTTACAGTTGAGGTGAAATATAAAGACGGCACCAAACAACGTATGCAAGTGCCTGTTGAAACCTGGCTGCAAAACAAAGCTACGGCCTTAACTTTCCCATCGACACAGGAAGTAAGCGATGTTTACATTGACCCTGATAATGCTTTACCGGATGTTAATAGGGCCAATAATCATTTTGTGGTGAAATAGTTTAGTGGGATTGTGCTACATCATTAATCATATTGGCTATTAGCGCAGTCCAGCCTGTTTGATGATTTGCACCCAGGCCATAGGATTCATCGCCATGAAAATATTCGTAAAAGAGTAGTAGCTCGGCGTTTTCGGGTTTTTGGTAGAACCCCTGCTGGTTACCATGCACCGGGCGCCCGCCGCCTTCGCCCGGTTCAAAAATGCTGATCAGGCGGCGGCTTAGCTCGTTAGCTACTTCCTGTAAGGTTAACTGCTTGTCGGAGCCCTTAGGGAAATTTATTTTGGTTTCTTCGCCGTAGTATAACGCGTATTTTTTTATAGCGTTAATTAGCATAAAGTTCATGGGTATCCATATAGGTCCGCGCCAGTTGGAGTTGCCGCCAAACAGGTTCGAGGTGGAGTCGCCAGGTTCATAATCAACAGAATAATCCATACCATTAATGTTAGCACTATATGGATGCTCTAAATGGAACTTGGATAAAGCCCTGATACCGCCTTTTGATAGAAATTCAGCTTCATCGGCTATCTTTTCTAATAGTTTGATCATCCGCTCATAAGGTACCAACGATAATAAGAAGTTGCCTTTATTATCCCTGCTTAATGGTAAAAACAGGTTATTTTGTTCGCGATAACGGTTAAGCCAGCCGGCACGTTTTCTAAAATCTTTTAAACGCGTGTCGTTATCATCCAAATGAAAAACAGATACCGCGAACATGGAGATCAAGCCCACTAACGAGCGTACTTTTAAGTGGTATGGTTTGCCGTCGGTCAGGCGCAAAGTGTCATAAAAAAATTGGTCGTCATCATCCCACAAACCCAGTTCGTTCAAGGCCTCGGCAATTAATACAAAGTGCTCGTAAAACTTAACGGCCATATCCTCAAAAGCTTCATCAACGAGCGAAATCTCGAGGGCGATATCCATCATATTGAGAGCAAAGGCGCCCATCCAACTGGTGCCGTCAACCTGCTCCAGTACTGCATCTTTTACCTGGCTGCTGCGGTCGAAAACACCAATGTTATCCAGACCCAAAAAGCCGCCGCTGAAGATGTTGTTTCCTTCAACGTCTTTACGGTTTGCCCACCAGGTAAAGTTTACCACAAGCTTTTGGAAAACGCGCTTTAAAAAGGTAATGTCGCCCGTGCCTTTCTTTTCTTTTTCAATCCGGTAAACCTGCAGGGCTGCCCAGGCCTGCACCGGCGGATTGACATCGCTAAAGTTCCACTCATAAGCCGGTATTTGTCCTTCGGGGTTCATATACCACTCGCGCATGATCAATATCAGTTGGTTCTTTGCAAAAACCGGGTCTATTAATGCCATAGGTACGCAATGAAAAGCCAGGTCCCACGCAGCATACCAGGGATATTCCCATTTATCAGGCATGGATATAACATCCTGATTTTTTAAGTATTTCCAGTTGCTGTTTCTGCCGTTTGGCCGGGTTTCAAAGGCTGGTGAAGCGTTTTTACCATTGTAAACCATGGGCCGGGTATCGTAGTGGTAGTATTGCTTATTCCACAATAATCCTGCAAAAGCCTGGCGCTGTATGTTAGCCAGTTCGGGCGAAATACCGGGTTGTAACAGGTTATTATAAAAATCGTCGGCTTCCTGTTTACGGGTGGCGAAAACATTTTCAAAATCCTCTGCTATAGGATTTTCTAAAGGCTCTTTGCTTAATCGTAAAAATATCTTTTTTGTTGCTTTGGCATTGATTGTCAACTGGTAAACAGGCGCGTATTTGGTTCCGGTTTGCTGCGCTTTTAGCTGGTCGATATTATCTCCATCGGTAATCGCTTCGTGGAAGGCGTCCTTTACAAAAATACTTTCGTTAGGCTGTCTGAAAACACGCTCGTTATTGGTATCGTTTTCGGTAAATAAAGCAAAATTCGGCTGTTGGTGATATAAGTAATAGTCGCCGCTATTTGGATGTGTGGCTTTAACGGAAGTGTTGTTAAGCCTGGTTATAATTGGTTTAGGCTTAATTTTGTCAAATTGCCAGTAATTGTAAAACCATAAGGTAGGTAGCACAGTAATATCGGCGGTCTCGGTACCGCGATTAATTATCTCAATGCATACCTGTATATCTTCGGCATTATTTTTTGCATAAGTTACATACACATCAAAATACCGGCCATCGTCAAATATATGTGTATCTAATATCTCGTATTCGGGCTCCAGCTTCGACCGGTTGATGTTAACACTTACCAGTTCATCATACGGAAATTCCTGTTGAGGATATTTGTACAAATACTTCATATAATAATGTGTAGGCACATTATCCAGGTAATAGTACAACTCTTTTACATCTTCGCCGTGGTTGCCCTGGCCATTTGGCAGGCCAAAAAGTCGTTCTTTTAAAATTGGGTCCCTGCCGTTCCATAGTGTCAATGCAAAACACAAGCGCTGATGATAATCGGAAATACCGGCCAGGCCGTCTTCGCCCCAGCGGTAGGCCCGGCTACGGGCTTGATCGTGTGTTAAATAGCCCCAGGCATCGCCATTGTCACTATAATCTTCGCGTACGGTTGCCCATTGTCGTTCGCTAAGGTATGGCCCCCAATGTTCCAGGGGCACTTCTTTGCCTGAGTTTTCATCTAGTCTAAATTGTTCGGGGTTAATGTCCGTTTTTGTCATAAATAATTATTCAGTATATGCGGCATCCCCGCTCTGCAGGTTGTGTTTTTGATTGGAAAAGTAAGCATTTTAATTTAGAAGGATGTACTTGTCGACTTGTTTTGATTTGAAATAAAATTCCAATTTTCGGAAAAAAATATGCTTATTAGTTATTGTGGATGGCAATAAATTATTTTTTTATAATAGATTTGCATTTAATTATTGCAGGATATTTTTTAATAATAAATTTTTATTTTCTAAATAATAAATTTTGAAAACCAGTTGTTAAATTAATTGATTGTAACTAAATTGTGACTAAATATAAAATATGGCAAATATTTACTAAAAATACGTTTGAAATTTTACAAAAATCTACTTCTTCTACTTATACTGACCAACTTTTGTACTGCCAATGCCCAAACCAATGATAGTAAGATCATAGGGAAAATAGCAGATATTCAAAACGCACCTGTAAAGGATGTTACAGTATATCTTTTGCGGTCGGCTGATTCCAGTCTGGTCAAGTTTGCCGTATGTGATAAAGACGGTAAGTTTGAGTTTGACTATCTACACACAGATACTTATTTAATTAAGGTAACCTGTATAGGTTATTTAAAAAATATCACTAAAACTTATCATTTAAAACTTTCTGCCACTCTTGATGTGGGAGTAATCCAACTAAGACAAGACAATACAAATTTAAGCCAGGTTGACATTGTTGCCGACAAACCCTTTATTGAATTAAAGCCTGGGAAAAAAATACTAAACGTTCAAAATAGTATTACATCAGCTGGCAGTAATGCGCTCGAAATTTTGAGGAGGGCGCCCGGTATTAAGGTTGATAATGATAACAACATAAGCCTAAACGGTAAAGGCAACGCATTGGTTATGATTGATGGTAAACCAACCAATATGCCAGTTGATGCTTTAGCTGATATGCTACAGGGGATGCCAAGCAGTATGATTGACCAAATAGAACTGATCGATAGCCCGGGAGCTAAATACGATGCAGCTAACGGCGGCGGTATGATTAATATCAGGCTGGTGCGGAGCGAAAAACTGGGTGTAAATGGCTCCGTAAGTGCCAATAGCGGTGTACAGCAACTGGAAAACAATCGCGGCTCAAAATACAGGGGCGGGGCAGGGATGAATTTTAACAGCCGTACCGAAAAACTGAATGTATTTGGTAATTACAACTATTCTTATACGCCTTATAACAGGGTTTTCCTTTCAGACAGGTTTTTAAATTATAAAAATACAGCTACCGAAGTTAACGCTGATTATTTTTCCGACCAGAGCAGGGCGTCGAATGTATACCGGGTTGGCGCCGATTATAATATCAGCCCGAAACATATTATCGGCTTTTTAATTAAAGGGGTTACTACCGATTTTACGCTCAAAAAAAGTACGAATACCAACATAATAGATAATGGTAAAAGTGATTCTACCGTGGTCACAAATTCTTCATTGGATAGCAAAGCGTCGCAAATAGCATTTGATCTGAACTACAAAGGCAACTTTAATAAGGCGGGCGAGTTGTCCGTCGATCTGGACTATTTTACTTATGACCGTAATCCGTTGGAAATGATCAATAGTAATTATTTTAACAGCTCTACCGGTTTGCTCTACCGTAGTTTGGCTATTCAAAATAGCTTCCCATCTGATTATAAAATATACACCTACAATATTGATTATAACCTCAACTTAACACCAACTTCAAGTTTGACGGCTGTTGCCAAAATGGATTATGTGAAAACACACAATAACCTCGATTTTGGACAGATTGTGAATCAAGTGTACCAACCTAATCCGCGGTTTACCAATCAGTTTGATTTTACCGAAACAGTTAACGCGGGCGGCATAGTATATAACAATTCATTCAGTAAGAAAATAAATCTGCAGGCTGGCCTTCGTGTTGAGCAAACAACATCTGACGGAGTGTCAATAACAAGCAAAACCGAGGTGAAAAACGATTATCTTGATTTTTTTCCGGATATCAGATTTACCGATATTGTAAATAAAGACCATGCTTTGCTTATAACCTTTGGCCGGAGTATTTATCGGCCATTCTACACTGATCTGAACCCGTTTATCGCTTACCAGGATCAGTATAGCTATTATGAAGGTAATCCGTATTTAAAGCCTGTTTATTTAAGTACTTTTCAAATACAACATACCTACAAAAGTAAACTTCAAACTACATTGCAGTTTTCGATATACAATAATTTTATACAGCCGGTTTTTTCGCAAAATGACAGCACCAAAATATTGATCAATCGTAAAGCCAATTTGGGCAATAGGTACATCTATAGCGCCAACTTTAATTGGCAGGTGGATTTTACCTCCTGGTGGAACGCTAATTTAAATTTATTTGCAGCCTACCAATGGCTTACAGCGGCCCCCGCAGAATCTTATCTGGATAAGAGCGGCGCCGATCTGAACTTAACTGTTGTACAAAATTTTGCAATAAGTAAAACAATTAAAACTGACCTTACTGGTAACTACGAAACACCAACAACATTTGGCGTTAATAAATACAATGCGGCTTACAGTTTTGATGCTAATATCGGTAAAGTTTTAAGCAAACAGGCCAGCGTATCGTTAAAAGTTACTGATATTTTTAATACCAGGCGTAACATATTTACCTCAACTTACCAAAACCTGAACCTCACAGGTAACGATAAAATTGAGTTTAGGGTAATTCTGTTAAACTTTACTTATAAGTTCGGAAAAAAAACCATCAAGGGCGAACGCGTACGCCATACCGGTGCCGAATCGGAGCAGGGCAGGGCTAATCCTATTGGCAGCGGACCGCAATAAAAAAGCACCTATGTTTCCATAAGTGCTTTCTCAAAAATGATACTTGGATATTAGCTCAATTTGGCCAAGGCCTCTTTAATTCTCTTCATGGCTTCAATCAGCTTATCTTCTGCAGCAGCATAAGATATACGGATAGATTTTGGATCGCCGAAAGAATCGCCGCCAACGGTTGCTACGTGAGCTTCTTCTAACAGGAATATGCTCAGTTCGTCAGCATCATTAATGGTTTTGCCATTATAGCTTTTACCAAAGAACGAGGTAACGTTAGGGAAGAAGTAAAACGCGCCTTCCGGTAGGTTAGTTTTCACGCCTGGTATGTCTTTCAGTAAATCATATACGATGCCACGGCGTTTGCGGAAAGCTTCGCGCATTTCGAGTACCGATTCTAAACCGCCTTCTGAAGCGGCGATACCTGCGCGCTGGGTGATAGAGCACGTGCCTGACGTGATCTGGCCTTGTAATTTATCGCAGGCTGAAGCTATTTCTTTGTTCGATGCCGAGTAACCAATTCTCCAGCCGGTCATCGCGTAAGCTTTAGAAAAGCCGTTGATGATGATCACACGGTCTTTAACCGATGGGAAAGACGCGATGGAAGTACAAGATTCAACAAAGTTGATATGCTCGTATATCTCGTCCGATAAAATATAAACATTTGGATGGCGTTCAAAAACTTTAACCAGGCCAGCCAACTCTTCTTTGCTGTAAACACTGCCCGTAGGGTTACATGGCGATGAGAACATAAATAGTTTTGTTTTTGGTGTGATAGCGGCCTCTAACTGCTCAGGGCTTATTTTAAAGTTTTGTTCAACTGTAGTATTAATGAATACACTTTTGCCTTCGGTTAATTTAACCACTTCCGAATAGGATACCCAATAAGGGGTAGGAATAATGACTTCCTCGCCAGGGTTAACCAATGATAACAATGCGTTGGCGATGGCTTGTTTTGCACCTGTTGATACAACTATCTGGCTGGCGTCGTAATCTAAGCCGTTTTCGTTCTTCAGCTTATTAGCAATAGCTTTACGCAGTTCGGGGTAACCCGCAACCGGAGTATAGTAAGTATAATTTTGGTCCATAGCCTGCTTGGCAGCAGTCTTTATGTATTCCGGGGTATGAAAGTCCGGTTCTCCAAAACTCAGGCTGATCACATCAACCCCTTTAGCTGAAAGCTCGCGGCCCAGCTTTGCCATTTTAATCGTTGCTGACTCGGACAGATTATTGATCCTATCGCTTAATGCACTCATATTGATTTTTGTTGTATTTGCGGGCAAATATAGAAAATAACTTTACTGGTAATGAGGCTTATTGCCTATTAATTTCATATAGTAAGTAGTTTTATTAATAAACGGGTAGATGTCGTAAAATTTCCACATTGTGCCGAACAAAAAACTTACAAGCTAAAATTTGCCTAAGTTTGCCCCAAATTAAATCGTTTTGCACGAACAACGCCGCATAATCCTCCTTTCGCTTGTCACAGGTTCTCTACTCATGGTGGCTAAGTTTATCGCGTATTTTATAACCGATTCGAACTTTATATTAACAGATGCCGCCGAAAGTATTGTTAACGTAGTAGCCAGTGCATTCGCTTTTTTTAGCATCTACCTGGCTGCGCAACCTAAAGATATCAATCACCCGTACGGGCATGGTAAAGTTGAGTTTTTCTCGGTTTTTGTTGAGGGCATTCTGATTATGATAGCGGGGATCGTTATCGTATTTAAATCAATACACAGCCTGTTTGATCCGCACCCTATTCATCAAATCATATTGGGGGCATCTATTATAGGGGCCACAGGTGCTGTTAACGGCCTGCTGGGCTGGTATCTCATTACTAAAGCAAAAACACTTCGCTCTATAACGCTCGATGCCGATGGAAGACATTTAATAACCGACATGGTAACCAGCGCCGGATTGGTTATCGGTTTAGCGCTCATCTATTTTACCAGGATTACCCTTCTTGATAACATCTTATCTATACTGGTCGCTTTGTACATAGTGTTTACAGGATATAAACTCACCAGGAAGTCGATAGCCGGACTAATGGATGAAGCCGACCTGAAAATGGTTGAGGATATTGTGAAAGTGTTAAGCGATCAACGCGATGAGGCCTGGATAGATATCCATAACCTACGGGCCCAGAAATACGGTAACGAATTGCATATTGATTGCCATTTAACACTACCCAATTATTTTGACCTGAACCGCGTGCACCAGGAGGTTAAAGAGGTTGACGAACTGATCAACAACGGGGTAAGTATTAAAACAGAGTTGTTTATCCATACCGACCCTTGCTTGCCAGAGTGCTGCCATTATTGTAATATGCCTAATTGCCCTATTCGTGCAGAAGCTAAAACAAAGGATATTGAGTGGACGATGGAAAATGTAACCCGAAACAAAAAACACTTTGAATAATGTACCAGTTTAACGTTAGAGTTTACGGTTTGTTGATCAATGATCGTCAGGAGATACTGATCAGCGACGAACAGGAATCCGGTATGCAGTTTTCAAAATTCCCGGGTGGGGGTTTAGAGTTTGGTGAGGGCTTATTAGAAGGCCTGCGACGTGAGTTTATGGAAGAGTGTAATATGGAAGTTGAGGTGGTTAAACATTTTTACACTACTGATTTTTTTATTAAATCCATCTTTAACGGATCGCAGCTGGTGGCTGTTTATTACTTTGTAAAGGGAGAATTACCGACAAACATGGTTTTTAAAACAAAGCCCTTTGATTTTGATGGTGAAAGCGATGTGCTGCAATCTTTCAGATGGATAAAGATTGCCGATTTAAAGAAAGAAGATCTGACATTCGCGCTGGATCAATATGTGGTTGAATTATTACTTAAGGAATATGAACTTAGTTGAACGCGATTTAAAAGTAATATGGCACCCTTATACGCAAATGCAAACCGCTATGCCGCCTATCCCGATAGTGAGGGGCGAAGGGGTTTTGCTTTTTGACGAGGCCGGTAAAAGTTATATTGATGCAGTATCATCATGGTGGGTAAACATTCACGGGCACTCACATCCGTATATTGCCGAAAAGGTGGCTGCGCAGTTAAAAGTACTGGAGCATGTGATATTCGCCGGGTTTACGCATCCCACGGCAGTGGAGCTTGCCGAAAGACTTTTGCAGATAATACCCGGCAATCAGGCTAAAGTATTTTACTCAGATAATGGTTCAACGGCGGTTGAGGTCGCCATAAAAATGTGCCTGCAATATTGGAGCAATAAGGGTAGCCGGCGCAGCAAGATGATCGCGTTTAAAAACGCGTATCATGGCGATACTTTTGGCGCGATGGCGGTGAGCGGCAGAAGTGCCTTTACAGCCCCGTTTGATAACCTGCTGTTTGATGTGGAGTTTATCGATCTGCCCAACGCGGAAAATATCGAAAGTCTCAAATCTCAAATCTCAAATCTCAAGTCAGATCTGGCCTGCTTTATTTTTGAACCTTTGATACAAGGCTCAAGTGGGATGTTGATGTACAAAGCACAGTATTTAAACGACCTGATGGCGCATTGCCGCAGTGAGCAGGTATTTACCATAGCCGATGAGGTAATGACTGGTTTCGGCCGTACCGGCGAACGTTTTGCCTGCGATCATCTGCAACATCAGCCGGATATTATGTGCTTTTCTAAAGGACTTACCGGCGGAACGATGGCTTTAGGAATAACTACCTGCACACAGCAGATCTATGATGCCTTCCTTTCGGATGATAAGCTTAAGACACTTTTCCACGGCCACTCGTTTACAGCCAACCCTATAGCATGCGCTGCAGCCTTAGCCAGCATGCATCTGTTTTTACAGCCTGAGACCATGGCAAATATTAAAAGGATAGAAGCAAGGCATCAGCAATTTGGTGAAAAGATCAAGTCCTATCAAAAGGTTAAAGAAGTGCGCCAAACGGGGACTATTATAGCCATTGAGTGGGAAACCGGGGCGGGCACATCATACTTTAGCACGCTTCGCGATAAGTTATACCAATACTTTTTAGATGCTGGCATTATATTAAGGCCATTGGGTAATGTGCTGTACATTTTACCTCCGTATTGCACAAGCAATGAGCAACTGGACTATATTTACAGCAAAATTGAAGAGGCCCTAAATACGTTTTAACCGATATGGATAATTTATTAAGAACAATAGTTGCTGATAACGATCTGCACGCCAAATGGCTCAATACGCTTTCGCTGATGGAGAACACGGGCGCACGTAAAATATCGGCAAGTGAGGATACGGTTAACGTTACCTATATTATTTTAAAACACGCTGCCGAAGAGCATCGTCACGCGTTCTATCTTAAAAAACAACTGGAGAAACTAGGCAACAGCTATTGCCCAACCTATGCCCGCCAGTATTTGCTGGCACCGGCTCATAGTAAATACTATCTCAATTATCTTGATGTGGAAGTTTGCCGTTACCTAAAAAACGAACTGCAATTAATCGGAAGCGAACTGCGTTTTGCTGCTTACTTACTAGTTACCTACGCCATCGAAGTGCGTGCCGACGAGCTTTACCCCGTTTACCAGCAAGCCCTGGATGATGCAGGCAGCAAGGTAAATGTAAAATCAATCATTCTTGAAGAGGAAGGACACCTGGAAGAAATGATCAATCAGCTTAAATCATTCGCTCCAGATTGGCAGCGTCATGCTGATAAAGCAGTCGAAATAGAAAGTCAGCTATTTAGCAATTGGATACAAGGCCTGAAAGAAGAAATTAATATCGCTGTGGCTTAATACGCCATGTACTCCGTAAAAATTTCCTGTAAAAAAGCCTTGCCATAAAGCAGGGCTTTTTGGTTTGTAGCCTTGTCTGCTTTAGCATTTTGAGTATATACCACTTGTTTACCCAGATTATCGTATGATATGGTTTGCCCGTCAAGCATAAAGCCCATGCCGTTATCCCAGTCAAAAAACGCAAATGGTTTGGTGCCGGGGTTTAACAAGTCTTTAGACCATCTGAACTGATCATAAGGTAAATTCAATTGTGCCAGTAGCGTTGCGGCAATATCGGTTTGATTGCCCAGTTTGCTTACTTTCAATCCACGGTATTTTTCTTTTATCGCATCGCCAAAAAACAGCAACGGGATGTGGTATTTTGAAGGTTGGTATGATTCGGAAGTGTTGCGTGGTAAACGATGGCCATGATCGGCAACTAAAATAAATAACGTGTTTTTATACCAGGGTTGTTTTTTAGCGTGCTCAAAATAATCGTTTAAAACAGAATCAGTGTAGTAGGCAGTGCTTCTAAACTTGTTGGAAACGTTTGCTCCGGGAAAGTGAGGCTTCGCCGGCATATCAAACGGCTCGTGATTGGTGAGTGTTTCAACCAGCGAGAAGAACGGCTGCTTTTCGGCATTCAAATAGCCAATATGGGTATCAAGTAAAGTGCCGTCGTTAACACCCCATTTCGAATCAATCTGGCTCCGGTCAAAATTGTTCATAGCTGTAATATGCTCAATTTTGTGCGTTAGCATGTACGATTTAAAGTTCATATACTCCACCTCGCCACCATAAAAATAAGATGTTGCATAACCTGTCGGTACTAATACTTCGGGCAGGGCAGGCAACTTTTCCTGTTTGGTATTATTGGTGATAATGGTGCGGATAGCCTGCGATGGGAAGCCGCTTAAAATTGCCACCATGCCTTTATCTGTACGGTCGCCGGCAGAGTAAACACTATCAAACAAAACGCCATGCTGAATAAACTTCTCAAAGTTGGGGCAAACACCTTTATCACCGCCTAGCGATTCAATCACATCGGCGGTAAAGCTCTCCAACTGAAAGATAACAATGTTTGGGCGAGTGGTGTTGAGAATATGTAGGGTCGTATCCGCCTTTTGCAAGAATAATGATCTCGACAGGCTGTCGGCTTGTTTGGCATCCATAAACAGGTATGGGTTGTGCGCGGCCCTTACATTTTCAAAAATGTTATCAAACAGGTTCCATTCGGTATTTAGAGCCGATTGATTTAAGATCTGTTTGGACGAGAAGTAAGACATGCTTTGGTTTGCCGGTGTAGTTTGCCAGCCACCTCTGATGGCAGTTAAACATACAAATAGCAAAACAAACGAATAGGCAATTTTTGACGACGTTTTAACGTAAGGTGCTCTGTATTTATAATCGATCAGCCAGTTTGAAAGCAATATGCCCGATATCAGTAAAACTACACCGATGATTATACAGGGAACGATAGGGGCCGATCCGCTCGAAGCAATCGACTCGGAAAACTGGTGGATAATACTGTCAAAAACGCGGTAGTTTACCTTGGTGCTCCATTCCTGGTAAATATTGAAATCGAGTATGGTTAAAAAGCAAACAAGCAGTAGGCAAAACCAGATGTAAATCTTGTAAATAATAGGCTTAACTTTTGCGCCGGGTATAAACCAAACAATAATGGAAACCAACAGCGGAATGGCTGCAATATATGCAGCGGTAGAAAGATCGAGCCTGATGGCATATAAAAACGATTCAATTATTTCTCCGGCACTGGCTACCTTAAGCTTGCCGCGAAAATAGATCTCGAAGGATATACGCGTTATGGCAAAAAACAGCAGCCAAAAAACAAAGAATCTTAATAAAACAAGAAGGTTCTTCAACATCGGGTGCAAAAGTAAGTATTTATGCCCGATGTTAAAGAACCTTTAACACATTGTTAACTTAATTAACTTGTGTCTTATTGCTTGCGGCCGCCCATTGCTTTAAGGTCCGACAATGATATTTTATCATAGTCAGAAGCAATTTTGAAAGTTCCGGCCGGTACTTTTTCTTCGCTTATAGATTTTAATGTAACAATTTGTGCTGCTTTCGCCCCGGCTGGTATGTACGAAAACTGCACCGGAACGCCTTTTAACGAAGCAAAAGCCTTGGTTAAAATATTACTTGGCGCGCTAAAATCGGTTGTTAACCACAAATCGTAAGAAGTACCTGATTTGGTGTCCTTCGCAATGTATTTTGTAGCGTTATAATCGCCGATCTTTTTGGTTTCTGTGGTCGATGTAAAAGTATAGCTTGGTTCCGAATCTCCGGCCTCTTCAATTTCACCCGGAGTTGCAATAGCGGCCTTTTTCATTTGCGCTACCGGTACATCAACCAATATGGCAAAAAAATCATTTTTTACCGTGCTGATCATTTTGATGGTTGCAGGGCCTGCCGAATATTGGAACGATGAAGTGTCGGGATTGAAATAACTTTTGCCTTCAATATCTTGCCCCATTGCGTTGATATTATAGGTAATTACACCTTGGGTATAGGTTTTTTGAGCTTTTGCTGCAAATACTGCCGTTGTAAGTGCAAGGCCAAGGGCCACTTTTTTAATGGTTAGCATGTTCATTGATCAGTTTTTTACTGTAAGTTTTTTATTATTTAATTGTTAGATGCGATAATGAGCGAATTGTTACGCTTTAGATTTCTAAAATCTGTTTTAGACAACCCGGCTTCGGTTTGTAGGTTGTTAATCAAGTTGTTTGAATTGTGACCGTCAACTATCAGCGTTTTAAAATTATAGTTTTGTTTTAACCAGGTCAGATTAATCTTCGGGCTGCCTGTAACGTAAATATAATCCAGATTTAGCTTTTCTGCAAGTTTTTTGTTACAGAGTGTTTTGTCAATTATAAGTATCTTTTTATTACCGAATTGTATCAGGTTTTGTTGCTTGGTTACATAATTGCAAGTTGTACGCTCGTTGAGATTGATGTTCTGCAGATCGGTTATCTTACAGCTATCCAGATAGAGTTGTATTGAATATTGATAGGTTTTATCGGTAGGTTTTAGATCGGAAACCAAAATAGCCCTTGCGCCGTCTCTTAATAAAATAGCGCTGTTTTTGCGTAAGCTAAAGAATGTGATATTGCTTGTATTCATGGAGTGGTACCGCTTTATGCTAAGGCTTATCGTGATAAGCATTAAAAACCCAAAGCCGAGTTTTAAGGCCGTTTTGTTTTTGTTAACGACAACATAAAATGCACAGATGAGTAAACCATAAAACAGAATCGATTCTACAGGGCTAAACCATAATTTATTGATGCTGCCCAAAGGGGCGTGCTCAATTGCCGATAGAGTGGTGGTCATTATAATTATCGTTTTCTCAAGCAGCCACGCCAGCGCCGACGATACCCATGGGATATGAGGTAAGGCTAGGAAGAGAATGCCACCATACATAATAATTAACGATGGTATAATAATGAACACATTGCTGGCGAGGAAGAACACCGGGAAATCGTGAAAGTAAAACGCGCTAATGGGGAACAAAATGATCTGTGCGGATATCGACACCGAGCAAACCGCCCATACTTCTTTAGCCAGTTTGGTTTTTAGATTCGCCCACCTGTAAATAATGGGTTGTAATATGATAATGCCAAATACCGCAAGGTAAGATAATTGGAAACCGGCATCTGTAATCAAAAACGGGTTATATAACAACAAAATAAAAGCCGATACTGCCAGCAAGTTTAAACGGTTAATGTGCCTGTTAAACGCGAAGCCAACTATAAACATGCTCAGCATCAATGAAGCCCGGCACACGGCCGGGGAAAAACCGGTGATCAAAGCATAGCACCATATCGCCAATATGGATAAAACCGCTTTTACAACCCTTCCATACTTTTGCGTTGGTAAAAACGCGAGTACAAAACTGATCAGCAAATAAATTAAGCCAACATGCATCCCCGAAACCGAAAGCAGGTGCATCGTTCCTGTTTTCGAATAGGCTTCCTGCACTTCTTTACGCAAATCGGCGCGATAGCCCAAAATAATGGTAGAAGCCACCGCCTGCGCATCTGTATCGCGAATATTTGCCCTGAGTTTTTCAACCAAATGCTGCCTCAGGTGTAAAGCCTTCGTCACCAAAATATTGCCCTGGTTTTGTTGTAGTATGATCACCTGGTGTGCGATCAAAAAGCTTTGCTGGTAAATGTTTTGATGTGCCAGGTAAGCCTTGTAATTAAATTCAGCCGGGTTTATCGGTGGCTCAACCGGGGTAAAGTTTGATGGGATAAGCAGTTCATCGCCATAACTAAACCTGTTTTTTGAGGCGCTGTCTACTCTTACCGAAATCATCAGGTTACCGGTTACAGATTTGATTGAGTTTTGCATCTTAACCCGCTCAACAACAGCTGTAAAGCGAACCATATTGTCGCTTTGTTTTGGCTCATTGCTAACCCGCACGATCAGGTAATCGGACTTTACCTTCGAAAAATGATCTGTAAAACTGATCTCGCGACGTGATTCAATACAGCAAACTCCGGCAACCAACAGCAACAGGTTTGCCAGTATACCGCCTGCCCATTTTACTTTATAGATATTGAGTTTGCGATAGGCAATGTTGAGCACAACAAAACCTGCCAACAATACGTAAAATACTAGATATAACCATAATATAGAACCGCCAAACGGAAACAGGATGCCCGTTGTTAAACCCGCTAAAAATGGCAGCAACAGTAGCATTAAAGGCATTTCCGCTTTGTTAAAGGCAATCATATTGAGTAGTATTTTATAATGATACTAATAAATTGATAAGCCGTACAAATTTTATCTAATTTTGCTTCGATCTTTTTTGATCTGTTGATACATGATTATACCGCTATTTAAACGTCCGTTTTTACCGCTGCTAATTGTTTTTGCTTTTATAACAGGCTGTAAACCCAAGCCCGAAATAGCCGCCAAGCTTACCGAGCATTTTCAAAATAAAACTTACGAAGACTTCGATACCGCTGCTTATCACGTTGAATTTAAAAAGCAGTTTTCCGCTTTGAAACCACAACTGCGCCACGCTGATGTACTCGAAAAATACTATACCAGTCAGAATAACGAACCGCATTTTGTAAACCAATATCTGGTTAACGGGCAGATAGCTACATTGGTTAGCTATTTAAGCCACGCCAACGAGCATGGCTTGGATACCGCTGTGTTCCATCCTGGCCAGATCGCTTTCCTGCTCGATCAGGTGCACGCCAATAAGTTTACCAATATCAGCCAGGTATACCCGGTATTTGCTAAACTCGAAATCGTAACCGCCAACGCATTTCTTAATTATTCGGGCGTGATACACTTTGGCGTGGTTAACCCTCATAATTTATACCGCAGGTACGATATGCAGCCCAAGCGCCCCGACAGCGCTTTTTATCAAACCGTATTCAACACACCGGATATGGCGGTTTTTCTGCACGATATCCAACCACAAAGCCCTGCTTACCTTGCTTTGAAAAAAGCTCTGGCAGCCATTAATACCAATGTTGTGGATAGTGATAAGATGCATCGCATGCGGATCATCAAGCTCAATATGGAGCGTCTGCGCTGGCAAAATCCCGAAAAGGAAAGCAAATATATTTTTGTAAACATACCTTCATTCAACCTCCAATGGATAGAAAACGATAAGCCTGTTTTGAGCATGAAGGTTTGTGTTGGTGAACCTAAAGGCCCAAATTACGACCAGCAACTGGCGCATTACCTGCAAACGCGTAAACTGGATGATAAGCCGTTCAATCACGAAACTACCATCTTAAGCAGCCGTATTACCACCATTCAACTTAACCCAACATGGAGCATCCCAAGCAGTATCGCGCAAAGCGAAACCTATTACAACATTCAAAAGAATCCAAGTTACCTATCGGATAACAACATTAGAGTTTATAGCACTAAAACCGATCGCGAGATCGACCCCGATACAATCAACTGGGCGCGTATTGCCCGCGATAAAATGCCCTTCCGGTTTCAGCAGGATGCCAGCGATCAAAATGCCCTGGGCAAGTTCAAGTTTATATTTGATAACGAGGCGGGTATCTATCTGCACGATACCAACAACCATGGCGGTTTTTTAAAGCCGTGGCGGGCTATTAGCCACGGCTGTGTGCGTGTGCAGGATCCTTTGATGCTGGCTGAGCAATTGATTGGCGATACCACCCGAATGGATGGCATCCGGATGGAAGTTGGCCTTGGCCCACGCGATTCCGTCAACAAAAGCAGATATGCCAAAATACAGTTGGCCCGCTCGGCTGAAGGCTTTCAGCTCAAATCAAAATTTGTAGAAGTGCCTAAAGGCGTGCAGCTATTTATTGATTATTACACCTGCTGGCCCGATGACAAAGGCGAGCTACAATTCTACTACGATGCCTACCACATGGATGATATCCTCGAGAAGGCGATGGGCAAATACCTCGCTAAGTCAACACGGTAAAACAAAATCTGGTTTTGTAAGTATTAACATAAAGCCGTAGCTTAACCTTATTAATTCAACGCCTTATGAAAAGCAGAGATTCAAGCATACTTTACCTTGCATTAGGGTTATACACCTTAATGATAAATTGGTATTATAACCATAACCTTTTATTCTTGATACTCAGCTATATCTTCTGGCCGTTGTACCTCATTTACGAGCTGCTTACCGGCGGATTGTCGCATGGTATGTGGAAGACTATACCGCTTTCGTACTTTAAGTAGGGGGGGTAATTGTAAGAAATTTTTAGCTGGCATTAACTGAATTTTAAAGAACGCTTGCATATAAATATACACAATAAATACTAAAAAATCAACCTTTCACTACTTACTATTTACCACTCTCCATCAGGCTATCTGATCCAAAACCGTGCTGATCGGCTGATCACTGTCGATCAGTATTCCTTTTACCCCGGCCGCTGTTCCGGCCTCCACATCACGCTCACGGTCGCCAATAAAATACGACTGCGCCGGGTCGATATTATACCTGGCTATTCCCTGTAAAAGCAAGCCGGGTTTGGGTTTACGGCAATCGCAGGGGCCTGTGAAATCTGGATGGTGGGGGCAATAAAAAACATCGGTTATCTCAACGCCATGTTCATGGTAAACATTGCGGATGTGCTGGTGCATTTTAGCCAGTGTTTCTTCACTATACCAGCCTTTGGCCAACCCGCCCTGGTTGGTCGCTACGATCAGCAAATAACCTTTATCCTGTAAAGTTTTTAAGGCCGCAAAATTATCCAGTACGATCAGGTCTTCCAGGCGGCAAACATAATCGCCCAACTCTTTATTCAATACACCATCGCGGTCCAAAAAAACCGCCTTATTTTTATCCGACATTAATATCTATTTATTTATTTATTTCCAGTAGTGATACCAGCAAGCTTATCAATATGCACAGCGGCGAAAAGTACCTGGTATCAGCATCGGCGAAGTTAGTACCCTTTATCCGTTTAAAAAAGCCTATGTAATTAAACTCGCCTACGGCACGTAAAAGAAAGATTGCCGCTATCACGCAAAGCCCAAAATCGTCCAGCAAGTCCGGCAACGCTATTATAATTATCCGTGCTTCCGCCAGGATAAAAACCCCCATTGCCAACAGCGCAAAGCCAACTGCAAAGCAAGCTACCGGACCAGGGTTTAATACTCTTTTATGCTGTTCATTACTCGGTACGCTTGCGCTGATTCCCCATTTGCCGCCGATTCCCCAGTAAAAATGCAATCCAGAAAGGAAAGCTAAAACTATAAAGAGTAAACAACCGATGATCGCGTTCATTTTACGGGTTTACTTTTGCGGTATCGGGCACGTTTAACCGCATGTAAAAGTTAGTATAAAAATCTTTATCGGCAGTGGTAAACTGGTAGGCTGCTGCGTAATATTTGTTCCAGCCGATATTCTTTTTCTCAAAAGCTTCCGCGTACCCCGGTTCAAGTTCTGAGCGGAGCAGCTGCTCTGAATTTTTAAACTGGATAAAGAACGAGACATTACTCTTTTCTGCTTGTAGGTTATCAAAACGACGGTATTCGTCATTATGGCTCAGCAGGTTGCCATTGGTATAGTTGCGATAGTATTCGAGTAGTCCGGTTTGCGATCCGCATAGGACGAGATAATTATCAACAATGATAAAGTAGGGCCTCCGGAAAATGCTGAAAGCATCGCCCAGTAAAAACAACGGTAGTTTATCGTAATTAAATTGGCCGGCATCCTCGGTAACCATCGTGCTGATGTTCACCATAAAAGGGCGCAACTGCAAGCCGTTCTTTAACTTAACAATAGCCAGCTTTTCCTGGTAGCGGGTAGTAATAATGGCGAACTCGTTACCCAACTGGTTCATAAACTCCTTGGTCAGGTCAACCGCAGTTTCGCGTTTAATGCGGTTAAACACAGCCTGCTTTTCAACGTTTACACCGTTTTGCACCTGCCACTGGAAAAGGTTGTTCTCAAACTTTATAGGGTCCGATACGGCAAAGTTTACGCTATAGGCGGTCGTTGCCGGAAAAATATCTTTCAACTCGTTAATGGTAGGCTGCTGATATCGGAAAAGGCTCAAATAACTATTAGCATCAACACCGCTAATGTGGCTTGTTCCATTAAACATCAGCGCATCGCTCTTATAGTTCAGGTTTAGCGAAGCCACGGCGGGCAACTGGCGAAAGGTGCGAAACAGATCGTTATTCTTGTTTTTAAACAATCCATCAAAAAGCGGCTCTAAGGCCAGATAATTTACATACAGGTTGGCTATCGAGTTGGCATCCTGCTGATCGGTCATTTGCACAAAAACATCACCGTGCTTTTGGGTGCGGTATTGCGCCGAAGCTTCAACCAGTTGTTTCGAAAAACTAGCCGAATAAATATTATCACCCTGATTAATCAAATAAAGCTTTTTGCCAATGCGATGCAAATTAACCACGAGGCCGGGCCTGGTGGCAAATGTGGTACTGATGATGTCTATATCGTCGGTTTTTAAGCGCCCAAAATGCTCAAAAGCGCCGTCTGCCAACTGGTTGCCTGAAGTGGTGATCAGGAACGCGATGCTGTCTTTTTGCGGATGAACAGATATAAAAATGCTCTGCCCTTCAAAAAATGTTTTCAGATCGGGGTTTTGTAATACCGCCGTTTTCAGGTCGGTTAACTCGTCCGACCGCTGCTTTCCTATCAGTGTGGTTAACAAGCTGTCTTTACCCAATAGTTCGTAAAAATCTTTATCGTTTTTGTATTCAAAAACCAAAGCCGCATCGGCCGGTATAGCGCTCATCACTTTGCCCGATCGCTGGCCGGGCAAGCGCACATTTTTAAAGTAGGCAACGGTTATCACCCCGGTAATGATCAGTAAAATAGCGGTGATAATAATTAGGCGCCTCATGTAGGGATGTTTTTACAAAGTTAGATTTTTAACCCAAGCCTGACACTTATTCTTTTCAACTTCTTAACTTCGCATACAAATATCACCAATGAATAAACAAATCATAGTAACTGCTTCGTTTTTTGGTTTGCTCGCGGTCATCGCCGGTGCTTTTGGTGCCCACGCTTTGCAGGCTAAGCTCGATGTTAAACAACTCGAAGTCTGGCACACCGCAGTACAATACCAGTTTTATCACGTTTTTGCCCTGCTTTTTTTATCAACTTTTACCCGTTTTAAAAATAACCTCGTAGCTACAAGCTATTACCTGTTCACTTTTGGCATCATCTTTTTTTCCGGTTCGCTTTACCTGTTGGCTTGCCGCGATCTGATAGGCTGGAGTTGGCTAACTATTATGGGTCCGATAACGCCCATAGGCGGCTTGCTATTTATTGCCGGATGGGCTACATTAGCTGTTGCCGGACTAAGGAACAAATAAATGCTTGATTTTGCCGAACCAAAAGATAGCCAACGGGAAACACTCTTTGTTGAAGTGATATTGCCTTTGGCTATCTCAAAAAACTATACCTATCGCGTCCCTTACGATCTCAACGAAGGCGTAGCCGTGGGCAAAAGGGTAGTGGTGCAATTTGGTAAAAGTAAATTGTATACAGCTATCATCGCCGGTATCGGCAACCAGGCCCCCGAAAAATATGAAGCCAAATACCTCATTGATATTTTGGATGACCGGCCCGTAGTTAACACACAGCAATTAAGCTTTTGGAAATGGCTGGCCGATTACTACCTCTGTAACGTAGGCGAAGTAATGAACGCCGCTTTGCCTGCCGCACTTAAATTAGCCAGCGAAACCAAGATCGTGCTCAACCAAGGTTTTGAATACGATAAATCCGCGCTCAACGATAAGGAATTTTTAATTATCGATGCGCTGGATATGCAACCCGAACTTACCGTTAGCGATGTAGCTAAGCTGCTTGGTCAAAAAACGGTAATGCCTATTTTAAAGTCGCTTTTCGAAAAAAACATCATCCACATCAGTGAAGAGGTAAGCGACCGTTACAAACCACGTAAGCGTACTTTCATAACTCTCAACCCGGTTTACCAAAACCCGGAGCAGATGAAGGAACTTTTCGCTATACTGGAACGCGCTCCAAAACAAGCCGATGCTTTATTGGCTTTTATCCACTTATCACGACAGCAAACGATAGTCTCCAAAACAGAGCTCACCGAAGCCAGCGGTGCCAGCGCGGCAGCCATTAAAGCTTTAATTGATAAAGATGTTTTTATTGCCGATGAGCGCACGGTTAGTCGTTTATTGGATACCGAAGATGAACTGGATGAGAACTTTACCTTAAGCGAAAAACAAACCGAGGCCCTAAGCAGTATCAAAAAGCAGTTTAACACCAAAGATGTGGTTTTGCTGCATGGGGTAACCTCATCGGGCAAAACGCAGCTTTACATCCGTTTAATTGAGCAAATGCTGGCCAATGACCGGCAGGTATTGTATCTTCTTCCGGAGATTGCCCTTACAACCCATATCGTCGAACGCCTGCGCCATTATTTTGGTAACAGCATCGGCGTTTACCATTCGCGTTTTAACGATAACGAGCGGGTAGAGGTATGGCAAAAGGTTTTAAAAGGCGAGTACCGCATCGTTTTAGGCGCACGCTCGTCAGTGTTTTTACCTTTCGAGAATCTGGGTCTGATCATAGTCGACGAAGAGCACGAAAGTTCTTACAAACAATATGATCCTGCCCCGCGCTACAACGCCCGCGATGCGTCGATCTTCCTGGGCAACCTGCATCATGCTAAAGTATTGTTGGGCTCAGCTACGCCATCTTTTGAGTCTTATTATAACGCACAGACTGATAAATATGGCCTCGTCGAGCTTCATGAGCGCTTTGGCGGTGTTGAGCTGCCAAAGATCGAAGTGGTCAGCATCATCCAGGAAACCAAGAACAAAACCATGCAATCGCACTTCAGCAGTGTGTTGATGCTGGACATCGAACAGGCCCTGGCAAAAAAAGAGCAGGTGATCCTGTTTCAAAACCGCCGTGGTTATGCTCCTGTAATAATTTGTAAAACCTGCGCTTACACGCCAAAATGTATCAATTGCGATGTAACGCTTACCTATCATAAAAGCAGCGGCAAAGTGCATTGTCATTACTGTGGCTACCGCGAGGATTCGCCAACCATTTGCCCGGCCTGTGGCTCGGCGCATTTGGAGCAGAAGGGTTTTGGTACCGAAAAAGTGGAAGACGAACTATCCATGCTGTTGCCTGATGCCCGTATCGCCCGTATGGATCTGGATACAACTCGGTCAAAAATGGCTTTCCAGAACATTCTAAATGATATCGAAGAAAAGAAGATCGACGTTTTGGTGGGAACACAGATGGTAGCCAAAGGGCTCGACTTTCCGGATATTACCGTCATCGGCATCATCAGCGCCGATAGCCTGCTTAAATATCCCGACTATCGCGCCAACGAACGTGGCTTTCAGTTACTGGCGCAAGTGAGCGGCAGGGCAGGGCGCCGTGGTAAGCAAGGCAAGGTAGTTATCCAAACATACGACCCGACGCACCGGGTGATCAAACAAGTGATCGAAAACGATTACCTCGACCTGTACAATACCGAAATGGCCGAACGCAAGGGCTTTAAATACCCACCGTTTTACCGCATCATTCAGTTAGATATCAAACACAAACAGCCTGAGATGCTTTATCAGCAGGCCGATTACCTGGCTACCGAACTGCGTAAGCATTTTGCCGACAGGGTTATTGGGCCGGAGTTTCCGCTTATTAACCGTATCCGCAACTATTATATCAAATCCATCATGTTAAAGTTCGAGAAGGATACTGTATCTATATCAAAGGTAAAAACCATTTTGCAGGATGTATTGTTGCAGTTTCAAACCACCAAATTGAGCAAAGGGTGCATTGTGCAGCCGGATGTGGACCCGTATTAACGTAATTATATTCTACAACTTGTCATCTCGAACGATAGTGAGAGATCTTCTGCTTCATGCCTGTTTGCTATAGAAAATTTCACTTCGCTTTGCTAATCGAAATGACAATTTGAGAGAATGTTTTAACACAAACCTTTTCTATCTTTACCTCCACCAACAAACCAATTTACTTTATGAAAAAGATACTTCTCTCATTAACACTTCTCACCGTCGCATTCTTCACCGCCTCGGGCCAAACCGAGTGGACTGCAGCGAAAGCCGACAAATGGTTCGCCGACCACAAATACCTCGACGGTTTAAAGCTTGTTCCGGCACCGTCAACTAATAAAATTGAATTTGCCAAACAATACAGCGCTAATAAAGCTGTGTGGGATAAGGTTTTCGCTTACTTAAAAAATACCGATCTGGATGTTTTGCCGGTTGGTAAATACGCCATTGAAGGCACAGCCGCTACTGTAGCTGTTACCGATAACCCGACGAAAGAGTACGAAAAAACAGCATGGGAGTCGCACCGCAAATTTATCGATCTGCAATATGCCATTACCGGTGCCGAAAAAATGGAAGCAGCGCCGATAACAAGCCTCCAGGTAACCGAACCATATTTAGATGCCAAAGATGTTGCACATTATCAAGGCACGGGCACACAATACGAGGCCCGTCAGGGTACTTTCTTTTTGTTTTTTCCTGCCGATGGACACCGCGTAAACATCAAGGCCGATGGGGCCGACCACGATAAAAAGATCGTGATCAAGATACCTGTTGCCCAATAAATAAGATTGTTAATAATTTAACGGGATGAGCCACAAACTCATCCTGTTTTTTGTTTTGCACATTTGCCGTTTTATGCCGCATTTTTATGCCTTTGTGATAACTTTACGGTCGAAATGGCTTATAAGTATATTGATAATTATCGCGAAAAGGGCGCACGCAAAAAGCTGGTTGAACTGTTAAAGACAAAAGGTATTGAAGACGAAAACGTACTTAACGCGATAGCCAAAGTACCCCGTCATTATTTCTTCGACGAAACCTTTTGGAACCAGGCTTATAAGGATATCGCTTTCCCGATAGGCGAGGGGCAAACCATTTCGCAACCTTACACCGTTGCTTACCAATCCGAGCTGCTGCACATCCGCAAGGGCGATAAAGTATTAGAGATCGGCACCGGCTGTGGCTATCAAACTTGTATCTTACTCGAGCTTGGCGCAAAGGTTTATACCATCGAGCGGCAGGAAAAACTTTATCAACGTACCATCAAAGTTTTACCGCACATGGGCTATAAGGCTGAGTTTTTTTGTGGCGATGGCTCCAAGGGCATGGCAGAGCAAGCGCCTTTCAATAAGATCATTGTAACCGCCGGCGCCCCCTTTGTACCCGAGGACCTGTTAAAACAACTGGCCATTGGCGGCATATTGGTTATCCCGGTAGGCGATGAGCAAAGCCAGAAAATGGTTACGGTGCTAAAGGTGGCTGAAAATGACTATGAAAAAGTTACGCTTGATACCTTTAGGTTTGTACCGTTGGTGGGCGATAAAGCATGGTAGAGAATAGAATCAAGAGTCAAGAATCAAGATGCAAGAGAAAATGCAAAGGTCTTGCCTCTTGCTTCTAACTTCTTGCTTCTACCTTTTAAGAGCCCTATCCATCTCGATTTTACTATCGCGCTCTTTCATCGTTTCGCGCTTATCGAAGGTCTTTTTACCCTGGGCAAGGCCGATCTCTAATTTGGCAAAGCCGCGTTCGTTAATGAACAACGCCAGCGGTACAATGGTAAATCCTTTCTCTTCCCCTTTGGTCTGTAGTTTTTTCAGTTCTTTTTTATTAAGCAGTAAAACCCGGTCGCGCTTTTGTTCGTGATTATAAAACGATCCGTGCGAATACTCGGCAATGTGCAGGTTGCGCACATACAGTTCGTTATTGATAAAAGTGCAAAAAGCATCGTTCAGGTTAGCTTTGCCCTCGCGAATGGATTTTATTTCGGTACCCAGCAGCTTAAGCCCGGCCACGTATTTATCCAGTATGTGGTATTCAAAGTATGCTTTTTTATTCTTGATGTAGATGTTATCCTGGGCCATAAGTTTGCAAAGATAAATCATTTCGGATGTCGAATGTTCAATGTCGGATTTATTTTGTCCGGACGATCATTCATATTCCAGTAAACAACAGTTTCGTTTCTTGATTCCTGACTCTTGCTTCTTGAATCTATTTATCAGCACCCGGCTTAACAATCAATATTGGCACATTAACCCTATGCCGAACAGCGTCAACAGTAGTACCGAAAATGATATCCTTCAGTGCCTTGTGCCCGTGCGCGCCCATCACCATAAAGTCTATCTGTTCGTCTTTCACTATCTGCGCGATAGCGTTAGCTGCTTTACCGTAACCAATTTTGGCGTTTGCTTTATACCCAAGTTGGTTTAAAGAGTCAACATATTGTTGCAGGTTTTCCTTATCGCTCTGGGTTTCGTGATCTGCGACTTCGGTGCCATGGTAGCTTGCAGCAGCCGTTTCCACAATGTGTATCAGCGTATACTGTGCTGTTTTGCCACCCTGCATTAAGCCGTGGCGTATCGAGTCGCGGTCGTTTTTCGAAAAGTCGATCGTTACACCAATGTGGGTATAAGCGGTTTCGGCCAGATCACTAATAGCCGTTGCCACGCCGTGCGGCACCTGTGCCAGTTTCCGGGCAGGGCCGTGGTGTTTAAAAAATATTGGCTTGAAAAATACATACAGCAATAGTACCGCAACGCCAATAGTAATGGGTACAACAAGAGTGTATATCCATATAGCCGTCGACGGGAATTGTGTTGTCCAATCCTGTATCTGCTCCAATACCAATTTACCGTTCAATACCACAATCAAAGCCGCGCTTGCCCATGCCGCCATCTTAACCCAGGGTTTGATGGCGAACTTGCCCATTTTTTCTTTATCCGATGTAAAGTGAATGAGCGGTATCACAGCAAAACCCAACTGTAAACTTAGCACCACCTGGCTTAAAATGATCAGGTTTCCCAGTCCGCTTTCGCCAAAGTATACAATAGTTAGCACAGCCGGTAATATAGCCAGCAGGCGCGTTAATAAGCGCCTTAACCACGGCTGTATACGCAGGTTAATGTGGCCTTCCATAATAATTTGCCCGGCGAGCGTACCAGTAATGGTCGAACTTTGTCCCGAAGCGATCAGCGCGATAGCAAAAAGCACTGGAGCCAATGAGCCAAAAATATGCTCCAGCAATTTATAAGCATCCTGTATTTCGGCCACCTGGAAATATCCGCGATGAAAAAATGCCGTTGCCGCCAGTATTAAAATAGCCGCGTTTACCAAAAAGGCCAGGTTTAAGGCAATCGAGGTATCAAATAGATTAAAGCGTATGGCCGACCGTATCCCGTCCTCAGAACGGTCAATTTTGCGTGTTTGTACCAACGACGAATGCAGGTACAAATTATGTGGCATTACCGTAGCACCAATAATACCTATGGCAATATACAGTGCGCTGCCGCTCAGGTTGCTTGGTATAAAGCCATGGGCTACTTCGGCAATATCAGGCTTCACAATAAACATCTCGATCAAAAACGATAACCCGATGATGAAGATCATCGAAATGATAAAGCCCTCCAGCTTACGCATCCCCTTATTCATCAAAAATAAAAGTAAGATGGTATCGGTGATGGTGAGTGATACACCCCAGATCAACGGTAAATGGAAAAGCAATTGTAAACCGATCGCCATGCCGATAATTTCCGCAAGGTCGCAGGCTATAATAGCGATCTGTGCGAGTATATAGAGGCACACATTTACAAAACGGGTGTAGGTGTTTTTGGATGCCTGCGCAAGGTCGAGCCCTTGTACAATGCCTAATCGTGTACTTAACGATTGCAGCAGCAGGGCTATCATGTTCGATAGCAATAGGATCCATATCAACTTATAACCAAAAGCACTGCCGCCGGCAATATCCGTTGCCCAGTTACCCGGGTCCATATAACCCACGCTCACCAGGTAAGCCGGCCCTAAAAACGCCATTACTTTGCGCCAGCCGGTTTTGTTTTCGGTGCTTACCGAGCTGTGCGAGTTTCCCAAAGACCTTTCGTTATGTTCATTCATATAGATACCAAAATGTTTTTTGCCACTTCCCTGCTAATGGTGACCGATGAATGATCTTTTAAACTTAATACAACCGATTGGTCGTAGCTGATAATATCTGTAATCACAATTTTTTTACCGATAGTTAATTGCAACTTATCCAGGTATTGTAAAAATGCCGGCGCGTGTTCCCTTACGCCCATAATAATGCCGTTGCTGTTAACGGTAAGTAGCGAAATGGGTTTTAACTCATTGCTTTTTATCCGTCCTTTATTGTCTGGTATCGGGTCGCCGTGCGGATCATATTTCGGAAAGTCTAAAAACTGGTCCAGTCTGTCAACCAACTCAATCGAAGCAATATGCTCCAGTTCTTCGGCCAGTTCATGCACTTCATCCCACTTAAACTTTAGTTTTTCTACCAAAAAAAACTCCCATAGGCGGTGCTTGCGCACAATGTTGATGGCGATGGTTTTGCCTTCTTCTGTCAAACTAACTCCCTGGTATTTAGTATAGTTGATGAGTTGTTTATCAGCCAGTTTTTTTAGCATGTCGGTAACCGAAGCTGCTTTGGTATTTAGCGCCGCCGCAATGCTGTTGGTGCTTACGCTCTCATCGTCGGTAACCGATAGGTGATAGATGGATTTAAGATAGTTTTCTTCTGTAAATGAGTTCATTTAAACAAATCTAATAATAATTTTAGACTTATCTAAATTTTTTCTTCAAAACGAATTTATTTTGCTTTTATATCATTTTTAAAAAATTTTATTTTGTTTGATTGGAAAATATATATTTGTAACCAATTATGGCAACGGATATAGATAAAATAGACCTTCAGATTTTAAAAACGCTTCAGGAAAACGGGCGTATTACCAATCTTCAACTTTCAACTGAGATAGGCCTGTCTCCAGCGCCTACTTTAGAGCGTGTGCGGAAACTGGAAAACTCTGAATATATCAAGAGTTACCATGCCCTGGTTGACGAGGAAAAACTCGGTTTGGGTATCAAAACCTTTATCCAGGTTTCGCTCGATTTTCATAAAAATAATACCATACAGGTGTTTGTTGATGAAATTAAAGCCATTAAAGAAGTTACCGAGTGTCACCACGTAACCGGCCAGTGCGACTTTTTATTGAAAGTATATGTAAAAGATATTAAAGCCTACGAGCAACTCATCATGGATAAGATCAGCAAGATCACGGTTGTAAAAACCTTCCAAACCATGATGATCATGAGCACCAGCAAAAAAGAGCCTACGGTACCGTTGGAGTATTAGTTATAAGATTCAAGAATTAAGAGCCAGGAAGCAAGAATAAAGGCTTAGAATAGAAAAGGTCATTTCTGATTGAAAGAAATGACCTTTTTATTTTACAATCAAGTAAAATTTCTTGACTCTTGGCTCTTGATTCTATTGCCCGGATATCGCGTTAATAATATCGAACTGCGTAATAATGTCTATCGCACCATTTTCATCCTCAACCAAAACGGCAGTATTGTCTTTATTAATCAACGACGATATCTTGTCGATGCTTGTATTCAAATCCACAAACGGGAATGATCCTGTCGCGATACTCTTTACCGGGCTCGATTTAAGCGATGGGTTTTCAAGCAAGGCATCCAGGATACCACTTTCGGTAATTTTACCTATTACCATACCCTTTTGCGTAACCGGTATTTGCGAAATGTTTAACGTTTTGATAGTGCCAATAGCCTCGACAATGGTTTTTTCGCAGTCGATGGTAACGATCTCCTGCTTTTCTTTCTTAGCCAATATCGTACGGGCTGTAAGTTTGTTATCAGTTAAAAAGCCGCGTTCGCGCAGCCAGTCCTCATTAAACATTTTGCCCATATAGCGCGAGCCATGATCAGGAAAGATAACTACTACCACATCGCCGGCATTAAATTTCTCCTTCATTTGCAGTAAACCTGCAATGGCCGATCCGGACGAGTTACCCACAAAAATGCCTTCCTTTAACGATATTTCCCGCGTCATCAAAGCCGCGTCTTTATCCGTCACTTTTTCAAAATGATCTATCAGATTAAAATCGACATTCTGCGGTAAAAAGTCCTCGCCTATACCTTCGGTTATATAAGGGTATATCTCGTTTTTATCAAAAATGCCGGTTTCTTTATACTTTTTAAATACCGAGCCATAGGTGTCTATTCCCAATATCTGGATCTTAGGGTTCTGCTCCTTTAAATATTTGGCTATGCCCGATATCGTACCCCCGGTACCCACACCGGCAACCAAGTGGGTTATTTTACCTTCGGTTTGTTTCCATATCTCGGGGCCTGTTTGCTCATAGTGTGCCTGCGAGTTCGATAAGTTGTCATATTGGTTAGGTTTCCACGAATTAGGTGTTTCGCGTACCAGGCGCGATGAAACCGAATAGTAGGAGCGAGGGTCTTCCGGATCAACATTGGTTGGGCAAACAATAACCTCGGCACCAAAGGCACGCAAGGCATCAACTTTTTCCTTGCTTTGTTTATCGGTAGTAGTAAAAATACATTTGTAACCTTTAATAATGGCTGCCATAGCCAGGCCCATGCCAGTATTGCCCGATGTTCCTTCGATGATGGTGCCGCCTGGTTTTAACAAACCAGATTTTTCAGCGTCGTCTATCATTTTAAGCGCCATACGGTCTTTTATCGAATTCCCCGGATTAGTAGTTTCTATTTTGGCCAAAACAGTGGCCGGTATATCTTTTACGATCTTATTGAGTTTTACCAGTGGAGTATTACCTATGGTTTCTAAAATATTGTTGTGCCACATAAGGGTTTTATTTGATTTACCTGATAGTTATAGTCGTGTTTAATTAATGCAGTAAAATTAGCTTTAACAAATGACATATTTCATCATTGTTTTGTGATTTTTGACAAACGATCGGGATAAATGTTAACCTATTGGTAGAATTACGATGTTTTTAGCACCGTATTTATAACTGCAACTCTGTTTTTAAAACCACTAAAAATTTTACCTTTGCTGTCCGTTTTAACAAATCTGATTTTTAGTTTATTACATGGTTAAATTCAACTGGTTTACATTAGATAATGGCCTGCGGGTTATTGTTCACGAAGACAAAACTACCCCTATGGCGGTGCTCAATATATTATATGATGTTGGCGCCCGCGACGAAGACCCCAATCAAACAGGTTTTGCCCATTTGTTTGAGCACCTAATGTTTGGAGGATCAGTAAATATCCCAAGTTATGATGAGCCTTTACAGCGTGTCGGCGGCGAAAACAATGCCTTTACAAGCAACGACGTAACCAACTATTATATTACCCTACCAGCCGTCAATATTGAAACCGCTTTTTGGTTAGAAAGCGACCGTATGTTGAGCCTTGCCTTTAGCGAAAAAAGCCTCGAGGTGCAGCGTAATGTAGTGATGGAAGAGTTTAAACAGCGTTATTTAAATCAGCCCTATGGCGATGTATGGTTAAACCTGCGTCCATTGGCTTATAAAACTCATCCATACCGTTGGGCAACAATAGGCAAAGAACTTTCGCATATTGAGGAAGCGCGTATTGAAGATGTAAAAGCATTCTTTAAAAAGCATTACAATCCTCAAAATGCAATTATGGTTGTAGGCGGAGATGTAGATACTGAAGACGTTAAAAAGCTGGCCGAAAAATGGTTCGGCCCAATCCCAGCCGGCAATAAGTATACACGGGATTTACCTCAGGAGCCCGAGCAGCTTGAGGCACGCCGCGAAACCGTTACCGCAAAAGTACCACTTAATAGTTTGTACATAGCATTTCACATGGCTGCGCGTATTGATGAGGAATATTACACAACCGATTTGATATCCGACTTGCTTTCGCGCGGTAACTCTTCCAGAATGTATCGCACCCTGGTAAAAGATAAGCAGCTGTTTAGCGAAGTGCATGCCTATACTACTGAAAGCATGGATGCCGGTTTATTTATTGTAGATGGTAAACCTGTTGCAGGCGTAACTATCGAAGCAGCCGAAGCAGCGATTTGGGAAGAGTTGGAAAAGCTGAAAAATGAAATGGTTGCAGTTGATGAATTGACCAAGGTTAAAAATAAAACCGAATCGACCATGATGTTCTCCGAAATGTCGTTGCTTGATAAAGCTATGAACCTGGCATTTTTTGAACTAATGGGCGATGCCGAAATGTTTAACATCGAGGTCAGTCGTTATCTGGGTATTACCCCACAGCACATACAACGCCAGGCGCAGCAATTATTTACAAAACAAAATTCATCAACGCTGATATACTTAGCCGAATAATGTTAGACAGAACTTTAACACCCGAATTTAACCCTATCGAGCATATTAAATTAATTGCTCCGGGCCATATTAAATTGGAAAACGATTGCAATTTATACTGGTTCAACTCAGGCGAGCAGGAGTTGGTGCGCATCGAATGGATATTCAGTAATCTGAGGTTCGATCCGGCAAAACCGCTATTAAACATAGCTGTAAATACCATGCTTAACGATGGTACCAACAGCTTAACAGGTGCTCAGATTGCCGACGCTATTGATTACTACGGCGCTTTTTTACAGGTCGATTACGGCTTCGATCACTCGCAGGTTACGTTATATTGTTTAAACAAGCACTTAAAGCATACGCTGCCAGTTATTAAAGATATATTAACCCAATCGATTTTCCCCGAAAAGGAACTGAATACCTTTATCCGCAATCAACAGCAAAAGCTTCAGGTTAGCTTACAGAAGAACGATTTTCTGGCCCGTCGTGCTTTTAACAAAGCATTATTTGGCGGAACCATGTATGGCATCAGCCCCGATATTGAAGATTACGCTAAAATACAGCGCGACGATTTGCTGAAACATTTTAAACTAATGTATCAGCCCAATAATTGTACGATGATCGCAGCCGGCAAGATCGATGACGATATACTAAAAGAAATTACACTACATTTTGATAAGGATTGGACAAACAACAGCATTCCCGATATTACCCAACCCGATTTTACCGAAGCCGAGCAATTGTTCAATTATATTGAAAAGCCCGATGCCTTACAGTCTGCAATACGTTTAGGTACCAAACTGATCAACCGCACCCATCCCGATTTTCCTGCGCTGCAGGTTGTTAATACAATTTTAGGAGGTTATTTCGGGTCGCGTTTAATGGCCAATATCCGCGAAGATAAAGGTTATACTTATGGGATAGGCTCCGGCATGTCATCCATGAAATACAGCGGTGCCATATTTATCGCTACCGAAGTTGGTGCCGATGTTACCCGCCAGGCCATGGCCGAAATTGAAAAGGAGATAAAAATACTGCAAACCGAGTTAGTGAGCGAAGAAGAACTTTCGCTGGTTAAAAATTACATGCTCGGCTCATTACTGGGTAGCCTCGAAAATGTTTTTTCGCACGCCGATAAATTCAAAAATGTTTATTTAAGCGGGCTCGATTTTGAGTATTACGATCGTTATACCGAAGTTATCCGCAATATCACAGCTAAAGATATACTAACCCTCGCAGATCAATACCTCAATTTCGACCAGTTTTATAGAGTTATCGTAGGCAAATATTAATTATCAGTCGTATCTGCTTTTAGGGAAGCCAGTTTCCGCTGATTGGGAAGTAATGCCTTAAATTTTTTATAACAATCATTCAGGTAAAGCGTCAAGTCAAAGTTTGGCGCTTTATATTGTTTAATAGTAGGCCGGTATATGGCTATAAATTGTTTTAGGTCTATACCCTTTAGTGGTACGTATTTACTCACGTTGGCCGGGCTAAACGTTTTATCTATTGCTTTGGTCGCTAAAGTATCATAAGCCAATTTTTCGTTTCGCTTTTCCCGGGCGCTTTCGCCGTATCCGAATTTGATAGCTATACCACCTTTTAAATTGCCTTTCTCATCACGCAGGTATCGTACTGTTTGATTATGGAAAGTGGTGTCTTTTAAATTGCCCAGCTTTGTTGATGTTGTGCCTTTAATGTCAACCTGCTTTAAATTTGTATTTACAGGTTGCAGGTAAATTTCCAGGTACCGGGCATTGGTTACCAGTACAGTGTCGGGCTTATAAGCAAATGATTCAAAAATTAAAATATCGCCGGCTTTGGCTTTTATACTGAATATACCGGCAGAGTTGCTTAAGGTATTATCTTTGGTATTGGTGTTTTGCACCTTAACATTAGGCAATACTACATGCGTGCCCAATTCAGATATTTTACCACTTACTGGTATTTGGGCATAAACACCAGAGCAGATTAAAACAGAAACGAGAAAGAGCAAAAGGGAACGCCACATGAGTATATTACATTAATAATACAAGTCTATTAATTGCAATTAATAAAACGTAAAAATGCGGCTTTGTTTTAGGTTTTTTAACAAATCAGGAATGCTATAAAACAAAAAAGAGAAAGTTATTCACTTTCTCTTTTAGTTAACTGACCTCATTATTTATCATAAAGAACAAATTGGTTAGTACCGGATAAATTAACAATTAGTACAAATATATAATCTATAGAGTTACCAGACTAATTTTTAACAATAATTTAACAGATATTTTTTCCACATATCCTACATAATTAAGCAGTTAACCATACGGCAAGATGGTTTTTATACCGTTTTAAACCTAAGTATTTAGTTTTTGTATGGTTAAGCTGTTTTAGTGGGAAATTTAATATGGCAATATTGGCTGTTCGCAATGTTGATTATTTATTAAAAATAAATAGTGTTTAAAAACACAGAACAGCTTTTAGCTAAACATTAAACAATAATTTTCATCTTTGCCCCGTAATCTAATCCATACTATGCTATTCGAACAGATCAGTGGAAATACTTTTTTTATACTTGGCCCATGTGTAATGGAAAACCAGGAACTGTTGTACCAGGTTGCGGATAAAGTGGCCTCTATTGGTCAAAAGTTCAATATACAGGTTGTTTTTAAATCATCTTTCGATAAAGCAAACCGCACCTCAATACATTCTTATCGGGGGCCGGGTATCGAAAAGGGTATGGAGATGCTGAATAATGTAAAGGAGCGTTTCGGCTTGCCGGTTACTACCGATATCCACGAACCTTACCAGGCCGCAATAGCTGCCCAGGTTGTCGACATTTTACAAATACCTGCCTTCCTTTGCCGCCAAACCGACCTTTTGGTAGCGGCTGCACAAACCGGTAAAATTGTTAATATAAAAAAAGCTCAGTTTTTATCCGGGCAGGATATGTTTTACCCGGCGCAAAAAGTATTAGAAGCAGGTAACAAGCAAATTATACTGACCGAGCGTGGCAACATGTATGGTTACAATAACCTGGCGGTCGATTTCAGGAATATATACGATATGAAGCAATTTGGCTATCCGGTATGTATGGATTGTACACACTCAGTTCAGCGCCCTGGCGGGGCCGGCGGTAAAACAGGTGGCGACCGCACCTTTGTACCCATGATGGCGCTTGCAGCGAAAGCTTTCGGTGCTTCTGGTTACTTTATGGAAACGCATCCCGATCCGGATAACGCGCTAAGCGATGGACCTAATATGGTAAAACTGCACGAGTTAGAAAACGTGATAGTTCCTTTATTAAACAGATAAGTACCCGCTGATGAAAAGTATAGCGCGAAGGGTTTTTGATATCGAAATAGAATCGCTGCAACAGGTCGCCGAACAACTTGACGACCAATTTAACAAGGTTATAACAGCCATATTGCAAGGTACGGGCAAAGTAATTGTCACCGGGATAGGTAAATCGGGTCTTATTGGCAAAAAAATAGCTGCTACTTTATCAAGTACCGGCACGGCAAGTTTTTTTATGCATCCCGGCGAGGCTTTTCATGGAGATTTGGGTATGATAAGTAAAGACGATATGGTGATCATGATATCCTATTCGGGCGAAACTGATGAAGTTTTAAAATTAATACCCTATTTTAAATGGAATAACAATTTACTAATTGCCTTAACCGGTAATCCTAATTCAACAATTGCGCTTAACAGCGATCATCACCTCAATATTGCAGTCAAATACGAAGCCTGCCCTTTAAAACTCGCACCTACATCATCCACAACAGCAGCCCTGGTTATGGGCGATGCTATAGCTGTTGCGTTAATGGAATCGAGAGATTTTAAAGAAACAGATTTTGCCCGCTTTCATCCCGGAGGTAGCCTTGGGCGTAAATTGGTGCTAAAAGTTAAAGATTTAATGCGCGCCGATAACCTGCCATTTATAAGCGCTAACGCTTCTTTTACCGAATTGGTTTTAAAGATGTCGGAAGGACGCATAGGTATGGTTATCGTTGGTAATGCCACAAAGGTTGACGGTATAGTTACTGACGGGGATTTGCGAAGGGCTCTTGTTAAAGTGGCTGATACATCAAAGTTGCATATCGATACGATGATGAATCCTGATCCGGTAATTGTTAATCAGGAAGAGTATATTAATACGGCTGATAACTTAATGCTTGAAAAAAAGATAGTTACCGTGCTAGTCGGGTCGGCGGCGAAGCGCACTGTAAACGGTGTATATCAGTTATACAATAGATAACCAAAAACATCGTTGCGTAACAAAAAAGGGATAAAAATATACAACCACGTTAAAGCCATGGATAAGAAGATATTAGAGTCATTGAATAACCTAAAAGTTTTGGTTGTAGGCGATTTGATGATAGACCATTATATGTGGGGCAAATTTGAGCGGATATCGCCCGAAGCACCGGTACCCATCATTGATATCGTAAGCGAAGAAGTTACTTTAGGCGGGGCGGGCAACGTTTTAAAAAACTTAAGTAGTTTTGGTGTTAGTGCCGATGTTGTTAGTGTTACTGGAGATGATGTTAGCGCTGATGAGCTTCTTATACTATTGAGCGACGCCCGGGTTAGCGTTAGCGGCATACATCGCGAGGCTAATAGGGTTACCAGTAAAAAATCAAGGATATTGGCGTCAAAGCATCAAATGATGCGTTTTGATCGGGAATCCAAAGAGCCGGTAAACACAGAGTCTGAAGATTTTATTATCGATTTTGTAAAATCAAATATTACAAACTATAAATTACTACTGCTTTCCGACTATTTAAAGGGCACTTTAACCAATAGGGTACTCACCGAAATTATCGCATGTGCTCGCCAAAACAACGTTATCGTTATTGTTGACCCTAAAGGAGCCAACTATTCAAGATATACTGGAGCAAATATCATCAAACCCAATAAAAAAGAAGCGGCCGTAGCTACTGGCATTGACATTACCGATAGCGAAAGTTTAAAAGCTGTTGCACAAACTTTAAAAAAACAAACGGGCGCCGATGCTGTTGTGGTGACATTATCCGAAGAAGGGATGGCTATTTATGACGATCATTTCGAAATAATCCCTACGAGGGCCAGCGAAGTGTTTGATGTTACCGGTGCCGGTGATACTGTATTGGCAAGCATAGGTATATGCGTTGCCAGCGGAATGAGTGTTAAAGATGCCTGTATTTTTGCTAACCACGCAGCTGCGATCGTTGTTAGTAAAATCGGTAGCGCTGTAACTACAGTTGATGCTGTTTTAGAGCATATTAAAAAACAATAACAGGTGGTTGTTATAATAAAGAAGAATAATTGCTGTTGTAAAATCGTCTATTTAACACATGTAAAACGATTGGTTATTACCAGAGTTGCACAAAAATGACTGAAATTTGTTACTTTCGCAGAAATATATCGTTACTTAATGTTAAACTGAACGTGGCTAAGATTAGTCTTACCAAAAGTAAATAAAATGAAATATATCTACCGTGTTTTTGTACTTGTTATCGTTTTCTTTTGTATTCAAAGCACATATAGTTTATTTGCACAAACCATTACCCCGGCAAATATTGGCGCAGTTAGAGTTGACGATTTGACCGACGCTCAATTGCTCGAACTGATCAAACAAGCGCAGGCAGCAGGGCAAACCGACGAAGAGTTGCGTAAAATGGCCATCGCTAAAGGAATGTCGGCAGATGAAGCTAATAAACTGCAAACCAGAATAACCCGGCTACGGAACAATCCTGTTAATCCAGGTACATTAAGTGAATCAAGCCCTCGTCAATTAAATTATACTCTGCCTGTGGTTGATAATATTAAGCCATCAACTCGCGATACAGGAAAATTAGAAATTTTTGGGGTAAATCTGTTTAACAACAGCAATTTAACATTCGAACCCAATCTTAAAATAGCAACGCCACAAAATTATGTCTTGGGGCCTGATGATCAAGTTATCATATCGGTATATGGTAATTCTCAGGTTGAGTGGAAACCCAACGTATCGCCGGATGGCACTATACAAATACCGGGAGTAGGACCTGTGAATGTTGGCGGTAAAACCATCGAACAAGTTCGGGGTATAATTACGTCTAAGCTAATTGCTAATCATTACGCTATAGGTCATGGTACCAATCTTGCTATAAGTTTAGGCAATATCCGCAGTATAAGTGTAACTTTAACCGGTGAGGTTGTAAAACAGGGCACTTATACAATATCATCACTCTCTAAATTATTTAATGCGTTATATGTTTCGGGCGGGCCTACAGACAATGGATCGTTAAGGCAAATAAAATTGATCCGAAATAACCAGGAAATAAAGACCATAGATTTTTACGATTTTCTTTTAACAGGAAGCCAGAAAGATAATATCCGCCTGCAGGATGGTGATGTGATTAGGGTACCGACCTACAAAGTAAGGGTCTCGATGGCAGGGCAGGTTAAACACCCAGCTATATTTGAAGTTTTGCCGGGGGAAACATTGAAAAACGTGATCGGTTTTGCCGGAGGATTTACTGATCTGGCTTATACAGCTACTATAAAAGCCATACAGGTAACCGATAAAGAATATAAGGTAACTGATATCAGCTCTGCCGATTTTTCAAATTATATTCCACTTAGAGGGGATCAATATGTTGTAGAAAAAATATTGAACCGTTTTGAAAATCGGGTAACCATAAACGGGGCCGTTTTTAGGCCCGGACAGTTTGAATTGGAAAAAAACTTAACACTGTCTCAGTTAATTGCTAAGGCCGCCGGATTGCGTGAAGATGTTTCAAATCGAGGATACATCACCCGTTTAAAGCTCGACAATACTACTGAGAGTATTCCATTCGATACCAAAGCAATAACAGGCCATACCGCCGCAGATATCGCTTTACAACGGGAAGATGTAATTACTCTCCCCTCGATCTTTGATTTGCGCGACAAATACAAGGTTACTATTAATGGCGAGGTTAGAAAAAGCGGCGAATTTGCTTATGCCGATAATATGACTGTTGAAGACCTGATCGTTCAGGCCGGTGGTTTTTCTGAAGGGGCAAGTTCAAAACGTATAGAGATCGCCAGACGCGTAAATAATAGTGATCCGAATCAAAAAAATGCCCCTGTGGCACAAGTTTTTGTTGTTGATGTGGATAGTCAATTAGGGTTTAGCACTTCATCCTTTACGTTACAACCATTTGACGAGGTTTCGGTTTTCGGGTTGCCAGGCTTCGAAAAACAAAAAACCGTAAAAATTGAGGGCGAAGTGCTGTACCCCGGCAGCTACACAATTAGCACTAAAAATGAGAAGATCTCCAGTTTGGTGAAACGCGCCGGAGGACTGACTGTTTATGCTGATATAGAAGGCGGAACGTTGAAACGTACTAATGATAATGGTGGTCTTGACATAAACAAAGGGAAGATTGATTCGGCCCGGTTAAAACAAGAACGTTTAGATAGATTGCAGCATCTCCAAAAAGCTTTTAAAGATTCGACAAACAATGTGTTGGAACAAGTCAAGAATGACAATGTAGGCATTGATTTAAAGAAAATATTAGATCAGCCGGGTTCTGATATTGATTTAATTTTAGAAGAAGGAGACGTGTTGATCATTCCTAAACAACAGCAGTTGGTTAAGGTGAATGGTGAGGTATTATTTCCGAGTTCAGTTATATATACTAACGCTAAATCATTACGGGGCTACGTTGATAACGCCGGGGGGTTCTCGCCGGATGCGCTTAGGCGAAGGGCTTACGTAGTTTATGCGAATGGAACTGTTAAAAGCACACATACCTTCTTGTTTTTCAAAAGTTATCCCAAAATTCGACCAGGTAGCCAGATTGTAGTTCCCAAAAAACCGCAAACAAGAGGCTTGTCAACTGCTGAATCTATCGGCATTTTAAGCGGTTTGGCCTCTATGGGCGCTGTTATAATAGGTATTGTTAGCTTAATAAAAAAGTGATTTAATGGAGAGTAATGCTTCACCCGAACAATCTAAAGGCAGCGACGAAATCTCGTTAAAAGATGCTATTCTCAAAGTGAGGACTCTATGGAGGTTTTTACTATCCAAGTGGCTAAATATTAGCATTGCCGGAATTATTGGTGCAGTTATAGGGCTTTCGTATTCTTCGTATGAAAAAAGCACGTATAAAGCACAGGTTAGTTTTGCTTTGGAAGATGAAAAATCGCAGGGTGGTTTAAGTGGTGCCTTGGGATTGGCCAGTCAATTTGGTATTGATCTTGGCGGTGGAGGTGGAGGAGCATTTTCTGGCGATAACCTGATTGAACTCATGAAATCGCGATCGATGATTGAGAAAGCTCTGCTCACCCCGGTTGTTATTAATAACGAAAAGATAACATTGGCCGAACAGTATATCAGGTTTAATAAACTTCGTGAGAAATGGAATAGCGATCCTGATCTTAGAAATATAAAATACCAGCCCGGGGCGGACCGGGCCTCATTCTCTTTAAAGCAGGACAGTATTTTAGGACTGTTTTATGATGATATAATTAAAAAAAACCTAGGGGTTGATAAGCCGGACAAAAAGTTAAGTATCATTAGGGTGGCTGTTAACTCCGGAAATGAATTATTTTCTAAAAATTTTGCCGAGGTTCTCGTAAATCAGGTTTCTCTTTTTTATATACAAACAAAAACAAAAAAATCAAATCAAAACGTAAACATCCTGCAACACCAAACGGATTCTGTTAGGCGGGAGTTGAACCAGGCTATTAACGGAGTTGCTTCATCTATTGATGCAACTCCAAACGCAAACCCCGGAAAGTTGTTATTACGGACGCCGTCCCAACACAGACAAGTCGACGTTCAGGCAGATCAGGCAATACTGACTGAACTCGTGAAAAATCTCGAAGTGGCGAAAGTTACCTTACGGAAAGAAACGCCGTTGATCCAAATTATCGACATGCCGATATTGCCGTTGGAAAAAGAGCATTTAGGAAAAATCAAGGGAATCGTCTTAGGCGGAGTTATTTGTATGGCGTTATGCCTGATTTGGGTGACACTAAACTTTATATATATTAAAATTGTTACCAGCGAATCATGATATAACGATCGTTGGGTTAAGATATATCGTACTCACTTAGTTGGAGAATCCGAAAAAGGAATAAATTTTTTTAATACTCGGTGTAATATTCAACGTGTTGATGAACGGTTTAAGTTAAATATATCACGTATGGATGTAAGATCGGCGATGTCAAATATAAATATTTGCTATTTTCTTCAAAAAAAATGGACGTAAAAACAGTCAACACGTGGGTATAGCTCAAGTAAAGGGGAGATTTGGTATTCAACTGACTAATTGTAATGATAGAAAATACGATTGCGTTATGTTGCCAGTTAATCGCCAGCGGTTTTTACAACTAGACTATGATAAGTTAGAAAATGGGCACGATGCAATCATTTTTGACATAAAATCGTTTCTTAATGGCGATTTGATTAATCAAGATTATAAGTTAGCCTGACTAATATGGTGAAGTTATTAGCCAATATCGTTTTCTCTGTTTTTTTGAATCTTTTTAAAAGAATAGATTGTGATTACAACGTTAGGTTGTCCCCTGGAATTTTTATCTCTCTTTTTAAATCGAAATTAAAAAGAGTACATTTAAGAAACGCCATTATTGGAAAAGGTGCAGTGTTAAGCGATGGCTGTTCTTTTTTTAATGTGCCCGAAGTTTTTGGTAAGGTTTATATAGGCAAAAACACAAGTATCAGCGGCCCATCGACAAGGATTTGCGCATTAATTAATGAAATTAAAATAGGGGCATATTGTTCAATAGCTTCAAATGTGATTATACAAGAGTATTATCATAATTATAACCGTACCAGCACATACTTTATATTATCAAACCTGTTTGGCGATAAAAACACTAATAATGATATTATATCAAAAGGCCCAATTGTTATTGAAGATGATGTATGGATCGGCTCAAATTCGGTTATCTTATCGGGAGTAACAATCGGCAGGGGTGCTGTTATAGGGGCAGGGTCCGTAGTAACTAAAGATGTTGAACGATATGGAGTTGTTGCAGGCAATCCCGCTGTGAAAATTAAAAATAGGTTTTCTAATGAATCTATCAGAGTTTTGGAAGAATCAGAATGGTGGTTATGGGACGAGGAAAAGATGCTTGCGAATCGCGATTTTTTTATGGTTGATAGATTTTAAATGTTAAACTCAAAAACATTATATTTTTATGTCGGTTCTGCCGTTTCACAAGTAGTTACACTTTTAACTACTCTTTACATAATACGTCGTTTTTCGCCGTCGGCGTTTGGTAGCTTTAGCTATTTTGTATCTGTTGGTTCGATAGTTGGATCTCTGGCGACCTTAAAGTATGAACAATCGATAGCCATATCAAAAAATGTAACAGAGGCCTACGACAAGGTGAATTTAACTTTCTTTGTCAGTTTCTTAATAAATGTTGCCGTCGTATTAACATGCTGCCCAATTTTTGTGCAATCTAATTGGCAAAATTTGTTTTGGGTTTTAATGCTGGCCAACACGGTATCATTTAATGCCTCTCTTCAGCAACTGTTACTGTATAAGGAAGCGCATATTTACAATGGTTTATTTTCGGTTATTAACTCCACACTAAATTACGTTTTATTAATAGCTGTTTTTAATAATGAGAACGGCCTGCTAACCGCAAGTGTCTTGTCGAGCTTTATAACAACAATAGTATTTATAATCATACTGGCTAGTAAGGGATTTAAATTGAAGTTGTATCCTTTATCATTCTATAAGCAGATTGGTTTATCAAATATCACCTATCCAAAATATATTTTACCCGGCACAATTTCAACGATCCTGCTAACCTATTTTCACCCCATATTATTAGGTTTTATATACAGCAAATATGAGGTCGGACTATTCTCATTTTCATTACGAATTTTGTTGCTTCCAACAATAGTGGTAGGATCTGTACTTTCCGGATTGTTTAGGGCAAGGCTATCAAAATTATATTATAACAATGATTTTGATGCGATCCAGGTGCAGGCAAATACCGTATTGAAATGGCTTATAGGTAGTTGTATTTTACTATTTCCATGCATAATAGTAGGAATATACGGCATGAAATACTTTATTAACATGAATAAATGGTTAGGTATTGAAAAAGTATCGGTTTTTTTGGTGTTGTATGCTGTTTCGCAATTCTTTTATCAACCGTTATCCAATATAGCATTAGTGTATAACAAGGGAGAACTATTGTTAAAATTAAACATAATCCAATTGTCGCTTACATTATTGGTTTACTTCGTAGTATTTATATTTCATTACTCGTTCTATTATTTCTTAAACGCCTTATCAGCGGTTCTTTTTACTTTCACCATATACGCGTGTGTGCTTTTTTTTAAAATTATAAAGGATAATGAACAATTAAACGATATAGCTGTGGAATAGAAGATTAATCAATAATTCTACTTTTTGAAGATGTAAAATATTTGTTAACCAAATCGACTAATAATGATACGTTATTGTATTAATGGCATAACACTTAAAAATATGTACTAAATTTTGCTTATATTTTAATAAAGAATGTAAAGGCGCCCATGAGACCTCTTTTTATTTGTAAAAACATTTTAGTAACACTGGCATTTATCATTGCTTTTATACTATGCTATACCTCATTTTTGAACTACTATTTTGATTATGAGGGATTTGAACTCTATGATAAGAGCACTTATTTTATAGTGTTAAGCGTGATGATCTCTTTGTTTCCGGTATGTTTTTATCGTGGCTTTAAAGCGTTGTCAAGCTTTATTTCGCTGTTTATTTATGTGCTTCTTTACGTACCTACAATATTAACTTTTGCCATGGGATCCAATCTTCCCATATTCCATATTTTAATTGTACAATTCGTTTTTATGTTATGTATGTGTATGCTGTTTTTGTCAGACATTGTCATAATTAAAAAGACATTCAGTTTTAAGAAATACAATGTTTTTAAGATTATATTTTTTCTGACAATAGCCACATCCGCATATGTTGTATTCATATATCGAAACAATCTGAGGCTTGTTGGCTTTGCAGATGTCTATATACAGAGGGCCAGTAATGAGGATTTGGGAAAGAGTGCCATTACCGGATACCTATCCGCATGGCTAACTAATTTTATGGCCCCTTCCTGCCTCGCTTACGGCGTAATTGGAAGGAAGTATCTATACTTTTTAGTAGGGGCGGTTGCATGTTTGGTTTTATATATGGCCACAGCATCTAAAGGAACGATATTGCTGCCATTTATTTATCTGGCCTTTTCTGTTTTGTTTGCCAAAAACAGGATCAATAAAATTTATACCATCTTTGTGTTGAGTCTGACGCTGTTAATGACATCCATGCTGTTTTTTACCGAACTTAATATCGTAAGCGCTGTAGTTCTTTCCCGGACAGTTGGAAATGGGGGGGTGTTAACAATGTGGTATTATAACTTTTTTTTAACTCATCCCTACACCTACTATTCTCATATTAATATAATCAATTTTTTCACCGGTATCTATCCCTACAAAGCAGGCTTAGGGCTCACTGTTGGAAACTATTTTTGGGATGACACCATGGATGCAAATGCTAATTTTTGGGCGACTGACGGTGTTGCGGCGTTTGGTTTAGCGGGAGTTATAATTATCAGCACCATATCTTGCTTAATCTTTATAATTATAAACACCATTACAAGGGGCTATAATAAGCTTTTCGTAATCTTATCATTTATACCTTTTATTGGATCGTTGTTAAATACCTCCATTTTTTCATCTTTAGTGACAGGAGGAACAATTTTTGTGATAATATTTTTCTTTTTTCAGAAGCGGGAAGAAAGCATTTTTGATATAAAAGATAATTTAAATACACCGGTCACTTATAGTGATGGACAATTATAGTTCAAAGGAAGAAATATCGTTGCTGTTATTTTATCCTTCGAGCCGTTATAAAAAACAAATACTTATAAATCTAATTACTATGGAATCTTATACATACTCCCCGATTATTATTTTCGCATATAACCGGGGGGGGTATTTAAGGCAAACTTTAGAAGCCTTGGAAAAAAACGCGGAGGCGAAACACAGCTTATTGTATATATTTTGCGATGGGTATAAGGTTGATTCTACAGACGAGGATAGGAGAAAAATTGACGAGGTCCGAGCAATAGCGAAAGAAGAGAAAGGGTTCAAAAAAGTTACCGTAATAGAAAGTGAAAAAAATAATGGGTTATCTAAAGCTATAATAAGCGGCGTAAATGCTGTTTTAGAAAAACACGAAAAAGTTATAGTATTAGAGGACGACTTGGTAACTTCGCCATATTTTTTGGACTATATGAATACAGCGCTAAACAAATATAAAAATGTTGACGAGGTGATTTCAGTAGTGGGATATAATTATCCGGTTAAATACGAAGACGATTTTCGGGAAACGTTTTTTTTAAATACTGCAGATTGCCTGGGCTGGGGTACCTGGCGGCGCGGGTGGAGCTTGTTTGAATCCGATGCTCAAAAATTGGTTGATAAAATAGAAAACTTAAACCTAACTAATGAGTTTAATTTTAACAACCAATATCAGTACATGAAACTTTTAAAAAATGTAGCCCTTGGTATTGCCAATTCCTGGGCGATAAGATGGTATGCAAGTGCTTTCATTAACAAAAAGCTAACGCTATTTCCTAAGAAATCGCTCGTCAGGCACATCGGAAATATAGGCACTAATGTGAAAGCCGACAATAGTGATATATTTGGCTGGGATATAAGTATGGACCCTGTTAGCTACTACGAAACTCAGTTTGTAGAAGATAAATCGGCCCGGTTTAAACTAGCGATGCATTTTAGAAAATATAACAGGAGACGTATTTCTATATCTACCGTTAAATATATCTATAAAAGGTTTATCTTATCGATGTTTACGTCTGCAGAATAAATTAAAATCCAAAACTTAATGATGTAAAAGCTACGTTAGTAGCTTTTAACCAATATATAACCACTTAAAATTAAAATGTATTAAAGAACGGATACTCAATGGAAATAGAAAAAATTAACCATAACGACCTCCAGTTAGCGATTATAATTTACGATAATTTTAGCAAACCAGGTATACATTTTTTTACTGATAACAATCTTTCGCAACAGTTGGCGTACATGAATCACCCTGCGGGAAGAATAATAGATCCGCACGTTCATAACCCGGTTAAAAGAGAAGTTCACTACACACAAGAAGTCCTATTTATAAAAAAAGGCAGACTTCGGGTGGATTTTTACACACAGGAGCAGGATTATATAGAATCAAGAGAGCTTAACCAGGGGGACGTAATATTGTTAATGACAGGCGGGCACGGTTTTGAAGTACTTGAAGATATTGAAATGATTGAGGTTAAACAAGGCCCATATGCGGGGGATCAGGACAAAACCCGCTTTACACCTTCAAAAAAATAGAATGAATGTACCAGTAAATGAGCCACTGTTAGATGGCAATGAAAAGAAATATCTAGTTGAATGTATTGATACGGGATGGATATCTTCAGAAGGTCCCTTTATAAAGACTTTCGAAGAAAAATTAGCTTCTTATTTTGGCAGGAAACATGCTGTTGCTGTTTCAAATGGCACAGTTGCTATCGATATTGCTATAGATGCAGTAGATATCCAGGCAGGTGATGAAGTTATTCTACCAACGTTTACAATTATTTCGTGCATATCGGGAATACTGCGTAAGGGCGCTATACCGATATTTATAGATCAAGATCCGCTTACCTGGAATATGGATGTGTCCCAAATTGAAAGCAAAATAACATCCAAAACAAAAGCTATCATGATTGTGCATATTTATGGACTTCCGGTAGATATTGACCCTATTTTGAAGATCGCAAAAAAATATAACCTTAAAGTTATTGAGGATGCTGCCGAGATGCACGGCCAGGATTATAACGGAAAGAAATGTGGCGGTTTTGGTGATATCTCAACAGTTAGCTTTTACCCCAATAAACATTTAACTACCGGTGAAGGGGGAATGATTTTTACGGATAATATTGAACTTGCGGAAAAGTGCCGTAGCTTGCGAAATCTTTGCTTTGTACCAGAACAAAGATTTTTACACTATGATTTAGGTTATAACGCCCGGATGACTAATATGCAGGCAGCGATTGGTGTGGCCCAATTGGAACGTATTAATCAATTTATAGAAAAAAAGCGATGGATAGGTAAACTGTATCAAGAGAAATTAAAAGATATTGAATTATTGCAGTTGCCAATGGAAAATACGAATTACGCCAGTAATATATATTGGGTTTTTGGCGTCGTAATAAAGGATCCTGAGTATATGGATGCTAAAGCAGCAATGTTAAAACTTGCTGAGCATGGTATTGGTACCAGGCCATTTTTTTGGGGTTTGCACGAACAGCCGGTGCTCAGTAAATATAATATCCCTCAGCAGGGCCCGTTCCCGGTAAGCGAGAACCTGTCTCGTCAGGGTTTTTATATCCCAAGTGGCCTCGCCATTACTAAAGAGCAAATTGATTATGTTGCTGAAGTAGTTAATAAAACATTTAAATAGTAATTATGTCTCATTTTAAAGAATACGCAAAATATTATAACTTATTGTACAAGGACAAAGACTATAATACCGAAGTCACCTATATAGATACGCTTATCCGCAAATATGCTCCGAACGCAAAAACGCTGCTGGATATTGGTTGCGGTACAGGAAAACATGCCAGTTTAATGGTTGACCGTGGTTATGAAACCAGTGGCGTTGACCTAAGTGACACCATGCTGGCTCAGGCCAATGATTCGTTTGGAGAGAAGGCCACATTTTGCAAAGGTGATATTCGCGACTTTAAACTGGATAAGAATTTTGATATTATCACATCTCTTTTTCACGTCGTGTCTTATCAAACAAAGAATATAGATCTCTATAATTCATTCAATTCGGTTTACAACCATTTAAATGCAGGCGGATATTTTATATTCGATTGCTGGTATGGTCCCGGTGTATTACACGACCATCCAAAGGTGAGGGTTAAACGGATGCACGATGATCAAATTGATGTTGTTAGGATAGCAGAACCGGTTTTTGATCAGAATGAATGCATTATTGATGTTAATTTTGATATTACAATAAAAGATAAAATAAATCAGAGCGTAATCAATCTTACCGAAACTCACCCCATGCGCTATTTATTTAAAAATGAGATACAGTTTTTATGTGATAAGTATAATTTAACACTCGTTGATTATTTTGGCTGGCTCTCATTTGAAAAACCTACCGAAAATGATTGGTACGCTGTTTTCATATTGAAGAAATGACTAACATAGCTGTTTTTCTAAATAATGGCCCCGAAGACGGCGGGGCCTTTCAATATAACCAAACAATTATTGATGCTTTCATCGAACTGCCCCAGGCCGAATTTAATAGAAAGATATTTTACACCAATAATTATTGGAAAGATTATTTGGTAGGATATCCTTATGATCTTATCGAATTAAAGCTAAGCCCGAGGCTAAACAAAATATTAAAATTAATCACTTATTTTAAATTACCAATTGCGATAAGGAAGGCGCTGTTATATTTATTAGCGCCAAATGTAGCAAGACATTTAAATGATGAAGAAATTGATTTATTGATTTTTCCGTCTCAAGATACAATTTCGCTATTCACAACGGTTCCTAAGGTGAGTGTTATACACGATCTGATGCACAGATATGAGTCACATTTTCCGGAAGTTTCGCAAAATGGACGAATTAAGTACAGAGATCGGTTGTTCAAAGCCTTTTGCGATGAAGCGAAAGGCATTATTGTAGATTCAAAGGTAGGAAGTATCCATGTTCAAGAATCATACCATATCAGTGGTGAAAATATTTATGAGCTTCCTTTCCTTCCACCCCCCTATATAATAGATCAAAGTCCGGTTCCTCCTGGTTTTGGAGAAAAATATCAAGATCTACCTTCAAAGTTTTTGTTTTATCCAAGTCAGTTTTGGGCTCATAAAAACCATAAAAATTTATTATTGGCAGTTCATAGTTTACTTAGCGAGGGTATTAGTATTAATCTTGTATTTGGGGGCAAATTAATTTATGGATACAAAGATGTAGCACAACTTGTCGAGAAATTAAACCTGCAAAAAAACATTACTTTTCTCGGCTATATACCCAATGAATTTCTAAAAGGAATTTACCTTAAATCGGCTGGTTTGGTTATGCCCACTTATTTCGGCCCAACCAATATTCCTCCTTTAGAAGCTATCTTCCTTGGCCGTCCGATGGCTGTGTCGGGCATCTATGGTATGCCCGATCAGTTGGGCGGAGCTGCCTTATATTTTAATCCAAATAGTGTTAACGAGATCGCCGAAAAAATGAAAATGTTGTGGATTGACGAAAATGTAGTAAACGATCTTATAGAGCAAGGCAAAGAAGTCGCAAAAAAATGGAACAAAAAGGAATTTAATAAAAGGTTTAATGACATAGTTAAAAACCTTATAGTTTTATGAAGATATCTATAATAACGGTCGTATACAATAATGAATTAACCATTAGCGATGCAATAGATTCTGTTAAAGCGCAAACTTACAGAGATATCGAGTACATAGTGATTGACGGGAAATCAACAGACAATACTTTAGATATACTTAACTCACGAAAGACAGATATCCAAACCCTCGTGTCTGAATCAGATAACGGAATTTATGATGCAATGAATAAAGGGGTTAGCATTGCAACCGGCGATGTAATTGGAATCCTTAATTCGGATGATTTTTATGCCGATGATAAGGTAATAGAAGAGGTAGCGAAGGAGTTTAGCGCCGATCCATCTTTAGAAATATTATATGGTGATTTGGTTTATGTTAACAGCGGCGATAAAAACAAAGTGGTAAGAAAGTGGAACTCGCATCCATATTACAACGACTTTTTTGAACGTGGGCATGTGCCACCACACCCTGCCCTATTTGTTCGTTCGCAGGTATATAAAAAAGCTGGGTTATTTGATACAACCTATAAATTGGCTGCTGATTACGAATTTATGTTTCGGATATTCAAAATACATAAGTTAAAATCTAAATACATAAATCGCCTTACGGTGAAAATGCGGTTGGGGGGTGCTTCTAACCAGAGCTTTAAGAATATTGTAAAGTGTAATATAGAGGTATTCAGAACATGGAAAAAACATCGCATATCTGCCCCGATAACCCTTTTCCCCGTTAGGATTTTTAGAAGACTAAGTCAATTTGTATAACGATAATTCTTTTATTTCGTAAAGTATATTGACGACTTAAACTTTCGGTAGTTACCATTAAAAGTTTACAGTTGTAAGGTTTAATTTTCGTATAATGGTTAGAACTCTATGATTTACCTGTTGATTTTCGTTTTTATTTTTGTAAGCGAAATTGTCTATTTCAAAATGGCAGACCGTTACAACATTATCGATAAACCCAATCATCGTAGTTCACATTCCGAAATTACGATTCGTGGAGGGGGGGTGATTTTTTCAATTGCTTTGTTGTTGTGGTTTTTCTTATTTGGCTTTCAGTATCCGTTTTTTGTTTGCGGGGTGGTTTTGATATCCGTAATTAGTTTTATGGATGATCTAAATGACATTTCAAAAAGGCTGCGAATGGCGATACATATTGCTTCTGTTAGCCTGCTTTTTTATCAATTGAATTTATTTGCCATGTATTGGTGGTTAATTCCTATTGCTTATGTATTAGCGATAGGCACAATTAACGCTTATAATTTTATGGATGGTATAAACGGACTTACAGGTGTATACAGTATGGTATTGGTTTGTAGTATGTTATGGATAAATAAATATCAAGTTAAGTTTGTCGACGATTCAATGTTAGTGGTTTTGATCCTAAGCCTTATAGTTTTTCTTTTTTTTAATTTCAGGAAATCAGCCGCTTGCTTTGCCGGCGATGTAGGTAGCATATCGATAGCGGTAATTGCGTGCTTTCTGTTAGCCAGGTTAATTATTCAAACCTCTCAACCGTGTTATGCTTTTATGCTTAGCGTGTATGGTATTGATGCAATTTGTACAATATTTATAAGAATGGTGCGAAAGGAAAATATATTTGAAGCTCATAGATTGCATTTGTATCAACTTTTAGTTAATCAACGTAAACAACCTCATTTAGTAGTTGCTCTTCTCTATGGTGCAATTCAAGTTGCAATAAATTTTGTTATTCAGCTTATAATAGCAGATTCCGCCTACTTTTATTTGATAGGCCTGGCTTTTACGCTTCTCATCTTATATATCGGAGTTAGATTTTATATTGAAGGGATTAATTTTTTTTCAAAAAGCCAAACCAAAAGTTAGTAACTCTGTTGTAATGTTAATGGCGCGTCAAAATATTTGATAGAAATATATTAAATATTTAGGGTATTTATTGCAAATAAATTAATTATATGCTTACTTTGTAAGATTAAACTAAACCTTGCGCTGTTTTTTGAGTTTAATAGGAATGGTTTTTAAAATTCGACTATGAAGAACATCTACAACAAAATTAACATCATACCGCGTTGGATTATATTTCTTATCGACATAACCTTTTGCTCTGTTTCTCTAATGTTCGCATACCTTTTGCGTAATAATTTTGAAGCAAATAAGCTTGATTTTACTGGAATTAAAGTAAGTTTATTATTATATCTGGGTATTAATTGCTTGGTTTTTGCCGGCGTTAAAACATATGCTGGAATAGTTAGATATTCAAATTCTCAAGATTCTTTCAGAATACTGCTTGCAATATTGTTGAGCAATATTACTGTTTTTGTACTTAGCGAAACTGTAGTCCGTCACGAAATAAAGGCAACGATCCCCGCAGTGATTTTGGTAATCTCCGGGTTAAGCAGTTTTTTGTTATTGATCACATACCGAGCCTTAGTTAAGTATTCTTTTGTTTACGTAAAAAATCTGAAGCTAAATCAACGTAGGGTAGCGATTTACGGCGCTAACGAGACTGGGGTGAACACTAAACGTACGCTAGATCATCAACTTGATCTTAATATGAACACCGTGGCTTTTTTGGAGGAAGATGAAGCTAAGTGCGGAAAGATCATAGATGATGTAAGGGTTTACAATTTAAAAACGTTAGAAAAACTTATTGTTAATGAAAAAATTAGTGATTTAATTATTGCTGACTCTTCAATTTCAGTTGCATTAAAAAACCATATAATAGACATTTGCTTAAATAACAATGTTAAAGTTTTAAATGTGCCACCAGTTGCCAATTGGATAAATGGACAAATTGATACCCGGCAAATACAAAATATAAAAATTGAGGATGTTCTTGAACGAGACCCGATTCATATAAATAATGAATTAATTGATAACCAGATAAACGGCCGAACCATTTTGGTAACAGGAGCAGCAGGCTCAATAGGATCGGAGTTGGTTAGGCAATTACTCAGATACAACCCGCATCTTATTGTTTTAAATGACACAGCAGAAACTGCGCTGCACGAATTGCTACTTGAGTTGCAGGATAATTTAAGTACTGATAACTTTACAGCCTTTATCGGCGATGTAAGGAATGAAGAGCGGATGGAGCTTTTATTTGAAACGTATAATCCGGATTATGTGTACCATGCGGCAGCATATAAACATGTACCGATGATGGAACACAATCCATCGGAAGCGGTAAATACCAATATTTTAGGAACTAAGACCGTTGCTGATCTGTCGATGCGATATGGTGTTGATAAATTTGTAATGATATCGACTGACAAAGCGGTTAACCCTACAAATGTAATGGGAGCATCCAAGCGAATTGCAGAAATGTACGTTCAGTCGCTTGTAAACGCGTATCCAAACGTTAATGGTAAACTTAGTGTTTTGCATGGTAATGATGTCGATATGACGAAAACCAAGTTTATAACTACCAGGTTTGGCAATGTATTAGGTTCCAATGGTTCAGTAATACCACGCTTTAAAGCACAGATACAAAAAGGAGGACCGGTAACGGTTACTCACCCCGAAATTACCCGCTATTTTATGACAATCCCCGAAGCTTGCCGCTTAGTTTTGGAAGCCGGATCCATGGGAAGCGGTGGCGAAATTTACTTGTTCGATATGGGTAAATCGGTTAAAATTGTTGACCTGGCAAAAAAAATGATTCGTCTATCCGGTTTTATCGTCGATCAGGATATCAAAATTAATTTTACAGGCTTACGTCCCGGCGAGAAGCTATATGAAGAGCTACTGAACGACTCTGAAAACACAATGCCTACCCATCACGAAAAGATTATGATTGCCAAAGTACGTAAGCAATCGTATGAGAAGGTAAATCAGAGTGTAAATGAGCTTTTAAGTTTGTCGCAACTATTTAAAGATGCGAAAGTTGTGAAGAAGATGAAGGAGATTGTTCCTGAATTTAAAAGTAACAATTCTATCTTTGAGGAGTACGATAAAGAAATATCTATCGCGGTCAGCATATAAAAATATTCCAGTTTTAGCTAAAAACTTACTCTCATTAGGCACAAATAGCCCATATTTGCGCCTAATTATTTATATCATCTATCAGCGATGGACCAGACTAAAATTTCGCAACAAATAAGTGATCATATTGAGGTTGCAAGGCTTCTAAGCCATAAGCAACAAATAAATGATATTGCCGCTGCAATTGAACTGGTTATTCAAACAATGAAAAGTGGCAATAAAGTTTTATTGTTTGGCAACGGTGGAAGTGCTTCGGATGCACAGCATATCGCAGCCGAATTTACCGGACGATTTGTAAAAGATCGCATTGGTTTGCCGGCTATAGCTCTAACCACAGATACGTCGGCCTTAACTTCAATCGGTAACGATTATGGTTTTGAAAGAGTGTTTGCACGCCAGGTTGAAGCTTTATCACAACCTGGCGATCTACTAATAGGTATATCAACCAGTGGTAATAGTTCGAATGTAGTTAATGGCCTTAAAGCTGGCAAATTAAAAGAATGTAAGTTGATCGGCTTCAGCGGTAATGGTGGTGGCTTAATGAAGCCATTATGCGATGTGAATATAATTATTGATAGTGCGATTACTGCTCGTATACAAGAAATGCATATACTGGTAGGCCACATGGTGTGTTCGGCCGTTGATGATTTATTTGACAAGTAATAAGTATTGCCGAAAGAAACATCAATTGCAGTCTCTCTTTGAGTACTATCAAAATAATCCTATCTTGGGGCCTGTATTGCGCGATTATTTAATTGCTTAAGATGACTTAATAAGCTCTTAATACACAACGATCGCGCTAAATACAGTTTTGTAATTGTAGAATTTTATAAACAATGAAGAAAGCATTAATATGCGGTGTTTCTGGTCAGGATGGAGCTTATTTATCAAAATTATTATTAAGCAAGGGATATAAAATTTATGGCGGTTCACGAGACGCGCAGGCTTCATCGTTTAAAAATCTGGCTCGGCTTGGCATTAAAGAAGAAATAGAGCCTGTTTCTATCAATATTTGTGATTTTAGAAGTACACTGCAAAGTATAATGCGTATACAGCCTGATGAAATTTATAATCTTGCTGGTCAAACATCAGTAGGCTTATCATTTGAGCAGCCTGTAGAAACACTGGAGAGTATTAGTGTAGGTACATTGAATTTGCTCGAAGCTATTCGTTTTTCGGCACAAAATATTAAGTTATATAACGCAGGTTCGAGCGAATGTTTTGGTGATACAGGCGATTTTCCGGCGAACGAAGAGACCGCCTTTAGGCCGAGAAGCCCCTATGCAGTAGCAAAGGCGACGGCATTTTGGGAGGTTGCAAACTATAGAGAGGCTTATAATCTTTTTGCATGTACAGGTATTTTATTTAATCATGAGTCGCCGTTAAGACCAACACGTTTTGTTACACAAAAAATTATCAGCACTGCCGTGCGAATATATAAAGGCAGCGACGAGAAATTGGTGTTAGGTAACATTGATATAGAACGTGATTGGGGATGGGCGCCTGACTATGTAGAGGCGATGTGGTTAATCATGCAGCAAGATGAGCCCGACGATTTCGTGATCTCAACCGGCGTTACAAATTCATTAAGAAAGTTTATACAAATTGTTTTCGGATATTTAGAGTTAGATGCTGATGATCACGTAATTACGAATAAAGAGTTTGTTCGTCCTACCGATTTAAAAACGGGCCGTTCCGATCCATCTAAGGCATATAAAAAATTGGGATGGAAAGCTAAATCAACAATGGAAGATGTTATTAAATACATGATAGATGCCGAATTGGAGCAATACAAGTAGCGTACGCTGTTAGGGAAAAATGCAACTGTTATAATATCGGATTTTAATTGCAGATTTTTCAGTTAATACCCGGCGGTGAGCCATGTCTGAAAATCGGTGCAAAACGCAATAGTGCTTTTTTAGGCTTTTTTTGAGGATCGTTAAATTAATAGTACCTTAGTGTACTATTATAATTTTGCTGTTGGTTTTATATGGTTAACAAATACTCAACATTTTTTAAAGCGATTAATCTTATTGTTGATTACATACTGCTTAATATATCAATGTTGACGGTGTACGTTTATTTGGACAGGCCAGCAACAATCTTTATCAACAATAAGCAATACCTACCGGTAGTTTTAGTATTTAATTTAATTTGGCTACTGTCTGCCAATATAACCGGGCTGTACGAGCATGTGCTCAATAAAGATTCTGTAAAAACTTTCAGAAGCGTTTTTCAGACTTATTTACTTTTCCTAAGTCTTATTTGTGTTACTATTTTAATTGTAATCGGTACAAAACGCTATTTTATTACGCGCTCATACCTTTTTTACTCAATTGGCCTTTTTGGTGTTTTTCTGGGCTTTTGGAAAGTGCTCTTTCTATACATCAGGAGGCGAGGCCGTGGCTTACTAAAAGATGCAAGGAATGTTATTATTGTCGGAGCTGGCCGGGCTGGGCACGAGTTACGGACATATTTTAAACATAACCCGTTTGGCGGCTATAATTTGCTCGGTTTTTTTGATGATGATCCCGAAAAGATAACAGAAAAAGCCCTTTACTTGGGCAGTACTGCATTTTGTATGGAATACGTTATTACCAACAGGGTTGATGAAATTTATTGTGCCTTGCCTTATTCGCAGCATGATATTATTGAACGTTTAATGATTGATGCTGACCGGAATTTAATCAGATTTAAAATTGTACCTGAATATCACGAATACATAAAAAAACATACTTTCTTACAAACCTTCGGTAACATACCAATTATCTCAATACGCCCCGAACCACTCGAAAACCTGTTGAACAGAGGCATTAAGCGTGGTTTTGATGTTTTGTTTTCTATATTTATTATTCTATTTGTTTTTAGCTGGTTATTCCCTTTACTGGCAATCTTGATCAAATTAGAAAGCCCCGGGCCCGTATTTTTTGTACAGAAGCGCTCCGGACGTGATAATAGCCCTTTTAGCTGTTATAAGTTTAGAAGCATGTACGTTAACAAAGAATCGGACAAGTTGCAGGCAACACGCGAAGACTCACGAATAACGAAGCTTGGTAAGATATTACGGAGAACTAGCCTTGATGAGTTGCCCCAATTTTTTAATGTATTGATGGGTAACATGTCTGTTGTAGGTCCACGCCCGCATATGATAAGCCATACCGAACAATATTCGCAATTGATTGACAGGTTTATGGTACGCCACTTTTTAAAGCCGGGGATAACTGGTTGGGCGCAAGTAAACGGTTTGCGGGGAGAAACTAAAACTACTGAGGCAATGCTTGAGCGTGTAGAAGCCGATGTTTGGTACCTCGAAAATTGGTCGTTTGTTTTAGACGTTAAAATTATATTCCTTACCGTATGGAACTCCGTGCGTGGCGATAAGCATGCCTTTTAAGTAATGCAGCAAACGTTTACAGATCAGCTATCTCGTAATACAGATCTCGTCAATACCCCTTTACGTATCATATCTTTAGTTCCATCGCAAACCGAATTATTGTTTGACCTGGGCCTGGGCCATTGCATTATTGGCGTTACTAAATTTTGTATTCATCCTGCAGTTCTGGTTAAGGATAAAATTAAAGTAGGAGGGACCAAAAAATTGCATATCGACCTTATCCGAAGTTTAAAACCTGATCTGATCATCGGCAATAAGGAAGAGAACGAGCGTTCCCAGATCGAAACCTTAATAGAAGAGTTTCCGGTATGGATGAGTGATATTACTAATTTGCAAGAGGCGCTCGACATGATCATAGGAATTGGCCTAATAACCAAGACAGAAGATAACGCCCGTGCTATCACATTGGAAATTGCACAGCGATTTGATTCGTTATTACCAGTTGCCAAACCTTTGCGTGTTACCTATTTAATATGGCAAGAGCCATACATGGTAGCCGGACAAGGTACCTTTATCAATAATATGTTGCAGCGGTGTGGCTTTATAAACGCGATTGAGCAAGAGCGGTACCCAAACGTTACCGCGGATGATTTGCAGCGGGCTAATCCCGATATGATCTTGTTGTCGTCAGAGCCTTATCCGTTTAAACAAAAACATATAGCTGAATTTACCGCAATGATACCCAAAGCAAGAGTTATCTTAGTTGACGGGGAAATGTTTTCGTGGTATGGCAGCAGAATGCTTTTGGCAGCGCGATATTTTGAAAACTTAATAGCCAACTTAAATGAGTGAGAACCGGCTTTTATAAATATTTCGTTTTTTTGAAATAGCATTTTTGTTTTCCAAATTTTCGGTTACCTTTGCAATCCTGTAAAAAACCAATAAATGCGGAAGTGGCGTAATTGGTAGCCGCACCAGACTTAGGATCTGGCGCCGCGAGGCGTGGGGGTTCGAGTCCCTTCTTCCGCACATGGGATTCTAACGGAATCCAAGAGGATCGCTTGATAAAGAGCGGTCCTTTTTTGTTGATGATCTGATAGTTATGTTTTTGGAATATTAATTTGCGGTG
>Ga0209026_1000223_pt1 | contig 77328 bp, 67 predicted proteins | sample AraplaCL_Col_mCL_FD_184262 | JGI IMG/M metagenome (GOLD analysis project Ga0209026, IMG submission 184262) | Arabidopsis root microbial communities from the University of North Carolina, USA - plate scrape CL_Col_mCL (SPAdes) (version 2) | ecosystem: Host-associated > Plants > Roots >...
CTGGACGCGAAGGGGCTGGCGAGCGGGCAGGCGACGTTCCGCGAGAACTACGATCCGCTGACCGGGCAGGGCGAGCAGTCGCAGAACTTCAGCTGGTCCGCGGCGAGCTATCTGCTGCTGTTGCGGGGACGCGCGGCGAATTGAGTGCGGGTCTCGGGATGCCGCTCAGCAGGAAAACCCGTTCGCGCTGAGCGTAGCTTGCGCCAGCAATCGATGTCGAAGCGGCCGGGGAGAGTGCCCTTCGACTTCGGCCCTGCGAGCCTGCGCTCAGCGCGAACGGTGGGGCAAAAGCTGAACTTGGTTGCCAACCCGGATTTGCCAGGGAATACCGGTTCTACCTTGCCTGGTTCCGCTGATGCCGTGAGGCGGTGCAGGTTGCGTGCCTGCGTCGCCTCACGGTGAGGGTGGTGCATACCGGAATGAATTTGCCAAGCCTCAGAAGTGGACGCGTGCACCAAGCATCACATACCGCTCGGAGAAGTTCGTCGAGACCAGCTGATCGGGCCAGGTGAGGTAGTACTTTTGTTTCTCGTTGGTCAGGTTTTGTCCCTGGGCATAGAGCTGCAGGTGCTTGTTCACCTTGTACGTCACGCTGGCGGCCAGGTACGTCTGCGGCATGGCGTATTCGTCGAAGCCCGTCACGCCAAGCCAATTGGTGCTGACCAACTCCTTGCTGCGGTAGTTCAAGGCCAGTCGCGCCTGCCAGTGATCGTCCTGGTACCAGACGATGAAGTTGCCCGACTTTTCCGAGTTGCCGGGGAAGGGCACCGAATTGCCCGCCAGATCCCGCTTGCCGGTCGTGCTCGGGCTGTAGGTGCCGTTGATCTCCACGCCGGTGTGCGACAGCAGCCCGGGCAGGAAAGTGAACGCCTGCTTGTAGTCCGCCTCGACGCCATGCAGTTGGGCGCCTTCGCCCTGCACCAGGGTGGATACCGGAACGCAGCGATCGCGGACGACACCGTCGGCATCCGGCAGATTGCATTGCACGGTGCCGCTGTTTTGCACGAAGCTTGCGATTCTCATGTTGAACAGGGCGAGGCTCACCATGCTGCCTTCGTTGAAGTAGTACTCCAGCGAGGTGTCGTAATTGGTGGATTGCCACGGCTTCAGGTCGGGGTTGCCGTTGGACGACGCGCCGCTGACGGGGAGCACGTGTTGGCCGTTCGGCAGCGTGATCGCCACCGCCTCGAAGCTCTCCGAAATGCCGCCGCCCCACTGGTCCAGGGTCAACGGCATCATGTTCTTGGACATGGCGAAACGCCACGTCAGGGAGGGTGTCATGTGTACCGCGAAATTCAATGCGGGCAGCCAATAGTCATGGCTGTTGTTTGACATGACCGAGCCGCCGGCCGGCGCCATCGCGCCGTACGCCGCCGCCGATCCCGACAGGTACTGGGTCACCCCCAGGTTCATGTGGACGTAACGCATGCCGAAGTTGCCGTCGAACGGCACGCCACCGAGGGTGCCGCCGAATGCCGCCTCACCGAATGCCTTGACCGTGTGGAGCGACACGTTCCAGTTCGCCGTGGGATCCGCGCCGTGCTGCAGGCCAGGCGCCAGCGAGTTGATGAAGGCGACGGGATCCGACATCGCATGCGGGTCCAGTCCCACGATGGATACGCCGCCCAGGTTGTAAGTGTGCAGGTGATCGCTGATCGAGGCCGGCAGGTCGGAAAGAGTTGCGTTGCCCAGCGGATTGCCGTGGAAGTAACCGACGGCGTTGCCGGCGGTGCAGGCGCCGGGTACGCCACCGCCATCCAGAATCTGGTCCGCGTACACCCAGCGCACCAGGCAGCCATTCGGGTCGCTGGCCCCGTTGCCCGCATAGAGCGGAGTCAGACCGACCCAAGAGTCGTTGTTGGCGCTGCGCACGCTGTTGGAAACGCCGGCCTTGACGGTCAGATCCGGATTGAACTCGAACGCCCCGTCGAGCTGTGCGTAGAAGTTGCCTGCCGCCTGGTTGCCGCCACTGGAGTCGAAGCCCTTGTTGACGAAGGTACTGGGATCAGTGAGTCGCGCCGCCAACCCAGGCGAAACGGAGAGGGGCTGGTCGCTGCGCATGTTGATGCCGACCACCTCGGACCCCGGCACCATGCCGGCGGGGTTGAACGGGTAACTTCCGGTCGGGCCGGGATAGTAGCCGGGGGGCAGCGTCACGCCAGGCATCAGGTGGTTGCCCCACGCCGTTCCGTCGTCCTGGACGAACTGGATGTCCGCATAGGAGTTTTCGCTCGTCGCGGTGTTGTCAGCGAGAGCCAGATGCGCGGTGAACGGACCGCCGTTGTCGTACGTCAGCTTCGCGGTGAAATTGCGTGCTGTGGATGTCGTTTGTGTCGCCGTGGACGCGCTGCGGAAGCCGCCCAGGTAGTAGTCGAAACTCTGGACCGTGTAGAACTGCTGGTTCCAGTCGCCCGCCTGGGTGCCGGTCGGTCCCGTCGGGTTGATGAAGTCGATCCCGGTGCCGCGCGCCGCGGTCGGGATGAGCGTGGCCACGTTGTGGTTCAGCCCCTCCGGGACGGTGTTGACGTCGTAGGAGTCCTGCTTCTGGTGAGTGTAGAAGCCGTCCACGTTGAGCAGAAAGCTGTCGCCCAGGCTGGCGGCAAACGCCATATGCAGGCCCAGGCGCTTGCGCTGCATGCTCGCGTCGTTGGCGGTCATGGCGCCGTCGCCGGGTATCATGAACGCGGCATTCCTGATGCCGCCCACCTCCACGCTGCCGTCCGGCAATTGCACGATGCTCGGCGGCACCGGCACCGAACCCCAGCCGGAGATGAAGCCGTTGTTCGCCGTATTGTTTGCGTCGGAGGCGTTTTCGCCGCCGATGCGACCACCATCGTAAAACCCGTTGGAACTGTTGTTTCGCGTGAGATCCGAATACGAGGCCGACAGCAGCGCGCCCCATATGCCGCCGTCGTTGAAATTGATGGTGGTGTCGACAGTGGGTCCGTTCTTCTTGGTGACGCTGCCGCGCGCGCCCTCGGCGGATGCCGTGACGGACCAGCCGGGATTGAAATCGAACGGCTGATACGTCCGCAGATTGACGGTGCCGGAGATGCCCGAATCAAGCATGCTCGCGGTGGGCGACTTGAACACGTCCACTCCACTGAACATGGCGGCGGGGAGCGTGCCGTAGTTGGGTTGGATGGAATCGATGTTGTCGGCGGTGATGAACGGCAGGCCGTTGAGGGTCGTGCCCACTTCCGGCAGGCCGCGCACGCTGAGGCTGGTGCCTTCGCCCGCCGAGCGGTCGATCTGTACGCCGGTCAGGCGCTGCAACGAGTCGGTGATCGACACATCCGGCAGTTCGCCGATGTTGACGGCCGTAATGCTGTCTTCGATGTTGGGGGCGTTCCGCTTGATGTCGATGGAGCGTTGTTGCGAAGCCTGGATGCCCGCTGACACCGTGACCCCCTGTAGTTGAACCGCGGCCTTTTTGTTCTCTTGCTTCTTTGCCATGGTGTCGTCTTGCGGTGTGGGCGTCGTTGCCGCCGGGCCACTGGTCGTGATGGCTGCGGGCACGGTGCCGCCGGTTGCCGCCGGCGTACCTGCGCAGGCCGCACCTGCGGCCAGAGCCAGCGTCGTTCCGACAACGGCAAGCAACGCATTGCGTACGGAGTACGCCAAGAACTTCTGCTGCATTTTCTCCCTCCCACGTGAATGTCATGGTTTGTTGCGGGGCTGCGTTACTGCTGCCGCGGACGAACCCCGCATTACGGCAAGAAGCCAGTCGCACCGGATCCATCCGTGCCATGCGCGCCATCCGTCCCCGCGGACAACGCCATCAATGACATCCACATGCAAAACGCGGCAAACCAACTCGTCGTCATGGCGTCAGCGCAGCTGTGAAGGTCATCTACATATATTGTAGTATATTACGTTTATACCTCTTTTAAGGGTATGTCAAGAACGCCCTGTGCGATTTCCTCAGGGCATCGAATGAATGAGGAAGCGCGTCCCGGTCCGCGATCGGGAAGTGCGCCGCCGGTGGCGGGGCCGGCTTGCATGCGGGTCGGCTGAACAGGTTCGTCGGCGGCACTTCTAGCCTGCGAATTGCTGGTCCATGGGGAGACGAGGCGCATGCCGTGACGACATGCGCGAAGCCGTGGTGACGAGGGCGGCATGACAACGAACGGTCAGGTCTCGAAGGATCACGGCGCGCCGCGCGTGCCCGGCATTACCGCGCCTGTGGCGAGCTGCAGCGCCATCCCATCGAGGTGCCGGCGTCGAGCCGGGCACACCTCGTTGCAATGGCTATGGCTCATCCACGGCGACGACCGCGATCGACTTGGCCGGCAATTCAAAAGCTAGGCTGCCGTGCTCTGCCTGGTCGGCATAGGCGACCGGATGAATCGTGTCCGGCGCCGCGAACGTGTTGTGGCTGTCCATCTTCGGTCCGCTCAGGATCTGACCGCTGGCGGTGCCGTTCAGCCCGGTCTCGACATGCGCGCCGCGATCTGGATCGAGGTTGACCAGCGCGAGATAGAGTCTGCCGTCGGTGCCGCGCGCGACCGATGCATCGACCATCGGCAGCCGGTGCTTGCCTTCCACGTAATCGGGCCCGCTGACCGTCGCCGGGTAGGGCGTGGCGCCCTGGAACGGCACGTACATGTGGAAGACGTGGTAGGTGGGCGTCAACAGCATCCTGTCGCCATCGGTGAGCACCATGGCCTGCAGCACGTTGACCATCTGCGCGATCGTCGCGAGCTTCACCCGGTCGGTATGGCGGAAGAAGATGTCCAGCGTCAGCGCCGCCACCTCGGCGTCGCGCAATGTGTTCTGCTGGTAGAGGAAGCCGGGATGGCTGCCGGGCGCCTGGTCGTACCAGGTGCCCCACTCGTCGACGTCGAGCGCGACTTTCTTGCCCGGGTCGTACTTGTCCATGATCGCCGAATGCTTGGCGATCAGTGTGTCGATGTAGCGCGCCTTGCTCAGCGTCGTCGCCCATTCGTCCTTGCTGAAGCCGGTCGCGGATCCCTTGTACTCCCAGGAGGGGCCCGGGATGGTGTAGTAGTGCAGGCTGATGGCACCCATCTGCCTGGCCGCGCCGCGCATCATCGTGTCGGTCCAGGCGTAGTCGGCTTCGTTGGGGCCCGAGGCGATCTTGACGAAGTCGGGCGCGCCCGGCGCCGGGTTCACGAACGTGGCGTAGCGCTTGAACAGGCTGGCGGCGTAGTCGGCGGTCATGTTGCCGCCGCAGCCCCAAAGTTCGTTGCCGTAGCCGACATACTTCAGGTTGGTCCATGGCTTGTCGCGACCGTTGGTGCGCCGCTCCTGCGCGAGTGCGGAATCGCCGCCGGCGGTCATGTACTGCACCCACTGCCGTGCATCGTAAGCCGGTAGCGAGCCCAGGTTGAGCGAGACATAGGCGTCCGCGCCCAACGCCACGGAGTAGTCCATGAACTCGTTGGTGCCGAAGCTGTTGTCGTCGGTGACGCCGCCCCAGTTGGTGTTGATTCCCCTGGGCCGCCTGGCGTCCGGACCGACGCCGTCGCGCCAGTCGTAAGTGTCGGCGAAGCAGCCGCCGGGCCAGCGGATCACGGGCACGTGCAGCGCCTTCAGCGCATCCATCACGTCGGTGCGATAGCCGTTGCGGTTGGGGATCGACGAATGATGCCCGACCCAGATGCCGTCGTAGATGCCGCGACCGAGGTTCTCGGCGAACTGGCCTTCGACCGCCGGCGCGATCACCGGGCCGGGGTGGTTCAGGTCGATGGTCAGCCTGACATTGGCCGGCGCGCGCTGCGCGAGCGCCGACCCGCACAGGGCGACGGTCGCGAGCGCGGCTAGAAGCGCTCGTTGCGTGCTGTTGTTCGCCTTCAGAGACTGCGGTCGAGACATGTCATCCCTTTACCGGATCGCCCCGACATCGACCGGCGACGTGTACGAACCGAAATTGATGAGCGAGACGGTGCCGAGGCCACCGGGTGTGGCGTCGGTCTTCCAGACGGCGATGGTGATGTCGTTGTTGCCGTGCGGGTCGATCACGCCGTTGGGAATCGGGAAGCGATGCTGCGGGCCGAGCTCGGCCACGTAGTTGCCCATCTGCCAGCCGTTGACGAAGATCGTCGCGCGGTAATGCCGACCCGGCGGATCCGTGATCTCCAGTCCCAGCGACGTGTCCTGGCCCTTGGGCAGGCTGAGCTGGATGTTCGTGCGGTACCACGTCACGCCGGGCGTGACGGCGTTCGATGGCAGGGTCGCGGGCTGCCAGTCCGCGGCAGGGCCGGGCTTGAGCGGCCAGCCCTGACGCTCGCCATACAGGCCACCGAAGTTGTACGGGCCGCGTTGCGGGCTCTCGTCGACGAGCGCGCCCTGCAGGCGCCAGGTGATCGCCTTGGCGTCGGCGCCGAGCGGCTCGGCCGAGACGATGCCGCGTGCAGTGCGGTTCTCGCCGGTGGATTGGTAGTCCTCCTCGTGACCCATGTCGACGGTAAGCACCGATACGACGTTGTCGCCCGGCACCAGCATCGCGGCGGGGAAGCCGAACGCGCCGAGTTCGTTGCGCGTCACGCTGCCGAGGAAGTGCCCGTTGAGCCACACCGAAAAGGCGCCCGCGACGCCGCCACTCTTCACCGCGAGCTTGAGCCCCGTGGGGGCGGCGTGGTGGACATCGACGGTGAAGTGGCCGCGATACCAGGTATTGCCGGTGTGGAAGCCGTAGTCGTCGGCGAACAGCACCGGCAGCGTGCCTGGCTTGGTGACGCTGCTGGTGGTGGTGCGGTCGGCGACGCGCCATTTGGCGTCGTCGAAGCCACGAGCGATCTCCGGTGCGCCGGCGCGCTGCGTCCAGTGATCGAGCTGCGGTAGCGTGACCGGTTGCGGTACCGGCAGGCTCACGGCCAAGCTGCCCGAAGCAGTGTGTGCGGCGGCGAGCGGCTGGCCGTTCCAGGTCACCTTGGTCGCGTCGCCGGCGAACAATTCTGCGTTGGCATCGCTGTCGCCATCGCCGGTCAATGCCAGCGTGCCGTCGGTGTAGTGCGCGCTGCGCAGCAGGTGCGAGCCGAGCAGCAACACGGCACCCTGCGGTGTGTCCTGTCGCCAGACGCGTTGCGTGGCCTGGTCGTCGCCGATCAGCAGCAGCAGCGGCCGCTGGCCGCCGTCGACCAGCACGCGCGCCAGGCCGTCATGCCGGTAGTCCAGCCGCAGGCCGTCCTTGCCCCAATGCTGCGTCACGTTGCCGGACAGCACCGTCACCTTCGGCTTGGCGGCGTAGTCGAGCAGGGTTTCGCCGTCGCTGCCGTGGCGACCGTAAAGCACGGCGATGTCGCGGCCGCCTATCGCAGCGTTCGTCATCAGCTCGGAGGTCGAATAGTCCATGCGCGTTGTGCCAAGCATGTAGTCGGCCAGCAGCAACTTGCTGTCGCGCCCGTCGATGGCGATGGCGGTGCCGGGCTGCTGCGGGATGTCGAACTTGCCTTCCTTCAGCGCCAGCGCGAGGTGTGCGGTTTCGACTGTGGAGGCGGTGGTGTCGCCATGGCGGACGAGATGGAATTGCGTGCCGGTATCGGGATTGATCCGCGCGCGGTCGACGAGAACAGGGTTGTCGAGCCGGCCGGGCGCCAGCACATCGGTCTTGGTGATCGGCGCGACCGCATGGAGGAAATAGCCGATCCGCTTGTCCTCGTAGTACTTGGGGTCGAACTGGCGGGCTTCGGTGATCGCGGCGCCGTAATCGTAGGAGGTGTAGTTCTGCGGGATCGCCTGCCAGCCCCACGAGGTGCCGCCGAACAGCATGTAGAAGTTCTGCGCCGTCGCCCCCGCCGCGATGTTCTCCTTGTAGAACACGTTGGCGAAGCGGTCGTTGATCAGCTGCGCGCACTTGGGGTAGCCGGGGCCGCCCCAGGGATCGAATGCGCCACCTTGGAATTCGGCGGTGAACAGCGGTTCGCCGGCGAAGTGATTTGCGGCCAAGTCCGGGGCGGGCTTCCATTGCGTCGGATGCGAGCAGTCGAAGCCTTGCGGGTAATAATCCGAACCACTGACCTGCACCGCGCCCTTGCCGCTGACGAAGGTCGCGTCGTGGTTGCCAACCAGCGGGACGGTGATGCCGTCGGCGCGCGCCTTGTCCTCGAGGTGCTGCATGTAGTCGCGGCCTGCAGGCGAGCCGTTGTAGTACTCGTTCTCGACTTGGTAGGCGATCACCGTGCCGCGCCCGTTGGTGAGCTGGTGGCGGGCGAGGACGCGGTCGATCTGCGTCATCCACTGGTCGGCCAGCTTGAGGTAGGCGGGATCGGGGCTGCGGTTCTTGACTGGCTTTTCGGTCATCCACAACGGGAACCCGCCGCTGTCGACCTCGGCGTTGATGTAGGGGCCCGGGCGGGCGATCACGTAGATCCCGGCATCACGCGCGTCGTCGAGCAGCTTGTCGACGTTGCGGATGCCGCTGAAGTCGTACTGGCCGTCGCGCGGCGAGTGATAGCCCCAGGAGAAATAGATCGATGCGGTGTTGAACCCGGCCGCCTTCATCTTCTGGAAGACGTCCGGCCATAGATCGGGGCTGGGCAGGCGATAGGGGTGGACTTCACCCGACCAGATATAGGTGCGCTTGCCGTCGATGAGGAAGCTGTACTGGTCGAAGCTGATGCGGTGATCCGCCGGGGTGGATGCCGTGGTTCCGGCGCGCACGTCGGTGGGCATGGCGGCTGCGAACGTGAGGCCGCTAGCGGCCAGCAGGAGCTTGGCCCATGGACGATGATTCATTGCGATTCTCCCCATATCGTGATCAAAAAAGCCTGGCGTGCGCCGTCGTTCTTGCCCCTGGAGCCCGGCTTCCTGCAGGCTGCATCCCCCCTGGCGTGCGCCGATGGATGCGTGTACGCGTCAACACATGCACAAGCGATGGGCGCCGACGCTGCATGCCGAAACGGTGCGTGTGCAGCCGCTCGTCGAACCTGCGGTCCAAGTCCACCACGCCGCCGAACGCCAGGCAGGCACCGGCAGCGAAGCAAATCGGTCCTCCGGCTATCCCGTTGCGGCGGGTGGTTTCCATGGGCCGCCTGCTCGCAATTAAATATTATTTTATGATGTAAAACTTGAACGGCGACATGTCAAGTCGCAACGCAACGGCGCGCATCGCTGCCGCGTCACGATGCGCGGGCATGGCGCGCGATTGCATCGAATGGATCGGCGCGGGAATGCGGCAAAGGGCGGACGTGGTTCCGGAGTGCACCACTCGCGGCATGAACTGGCGCAGTTGCGACGACATACACAATCCCGCGCGGCGCTGCCGGCCTCGTCTGCCTGGGCCAGCGGGATGCCGTCGAATCAGCAGTCGCCCAGCCAGGCGAGCCCGAAGCGGACGCAGTCCGGGTTGTCGTTGCCGTCTTCCCGCGGGGTGCCGAAGCGGTCGTCCGGCAGTGCCGCCATCACCGAATGCATCGAGAGGATCGGCATTGGGCGCGCAGCCCGCGATCCCACGCTGGCGTGCCGTCGCAACAAACGCGCGAGCCCGGCACCGGGCAATTCACTGCCCGATCCGCCGCAGCGGCTGGCCCGCCATCAGCTTGCGCTCGATCTGTTCCAGCGTGACGCCCTTGGTCTCCGGCACCAGCCAGATCGTGAACGCGATGAACACCACGTTGAACGCGGCGTACAGCCAGAACGTCTCGGCCTGGCCGATGCCGTTGAGCAGTGGCAGGAACGAAAGGCCCACCAGCCAGTTCGCCACCCAGTTGGTGAAGGTGGAGCAGCCGATGCCAAAGTCGCGGCCCTTGAGCGGCTGGATCTCCGAGCACAGCGTCCAGATCAGCGGGCCGGCCGACATCGCGAAGCCGACGATGAAGACCAGCAGCATGACCACGGTGAAGGTCTGTTCGCCGTGGCTGTGGATGCCCAGGTGCATCATCGTGCCGACCACGCCGAGGCCGATCGCCATCACCACGAAGCCGATGTACAGGATCGGCTTGCGGCCCAGTTTGTCGACCAGGCCGATCGCGATGAAGGTGGCCAGCACGTTGACCAGGCCCACTATCGCGGTGAACCACATCTGCGATTCGGTGTTGTAGCCCATGTCCTGGAAGATGCGCGGCGCGTAGTACATCACCACGTTCATGCCGGTGAGCTGCTGCATGATCTGCAGCAGCACACCCAGGCCCACCGAGCGGCGGAAGTTGCGGTTCTGCTGGAAGAGATGCCAGCCGCGCTGCGGCGTCTTCAGCTGTTCGCTGATCTCGCCGATTTCCTTGGCGATGGCGCCGCTGCTGCCGAGCAGCTTGCGCAGCACCTGCTCGGCCTCCGGCTGGCGACCCTTCATCATCAGCCAGCGCGGGCTTTCCGGCAGGAAGGCCACGCCGAGCAGGAACAGCGCGCCGGGGATCGCGATCACGCCCAGCATCCAGCGCCAGTTGCCCGAGTAGCTGAAGGCGGTGTCGGAGAGGAAGGCGACCAGGATGCCGATGGTGATCATCAGCTGGTACAGCGAGATCATCGCGCCGCGGATCGATTCCGGAGCGATCTCGGCCAGGTACAGCGGTGCGGTGAAGCTGGCGAGGCCGATCGCGAGGCCGAGCACGAGGCGGCCGACGATCAGCACGTGCGGTGTCCAGGCCAGGCCGCACAGCACCGAGCCGCCCACGAACAGCACGGCACCGAGGATCAGCGTGCGTTTGCGGCCCAACTGGCTGGACAGCCAGCCCGCCACCAGCGCGCCCAGTGCGGCGCCCAGCATCATGATGCTGACGATCCATCCGAGCATGTCGTCGCCGATGCCGAAATCCTTCTGCAGGAATTGCTGCGCGCCGGAGATCACGCCGATGTCGAGGCCGAACATCAGGCCGGCCAGCGCGGCCAGGATGCAGGTGAACACGGCCGTGGCCTTGCCGTGCGTGGCGGCGGGTGGTGCGGTGGTGGCGCTCATGTGTTACTCCCCGTGGAATGGCGTGCGTGCGGTGTTGCTGGATGGACAACTGTCGCGGCTGAAGCCGCTCCTACAACGTATCGGTCCGTAGGAGCGGCTTCAGCCGCGATACGTTTTCTCCAGACCCTCCATGGGCATCGGCCGTGTTCATGGCGCACCGCCCGCAGGCGGCGTGCCGGCAAAGCGTGGCTCCGGCACGCCGTGCACCCCGACGCGCGTGCCGAACAGCGCGCCGGCCAGCGGCTCGCGCGCCAGTGTGGCAGCGTCGAGACCGTCGCGGGCGCTGGTGACGTAGAGCGTGTCCAGCGCGGCGCCGCCGAAGGCGGGGCGGGTGGGCTGGCTGGCGGCCGTGGTCAGGATGCGGTCGATACTGCCGTCGGCGCGGTAGCGCACCACGCGACCCAAACCCCATTGCGCATTCCACAGCCCGCCCGCGGCGTCGACGCAGGAGCCGTCCGGTTCGCCCGTGCTGTCGGTGAGGTCGGCGAACAGGCGCGAGGGGCCGAGCGTGTCGCCGTAGGCGCAGCAGCGGATCGTGCGCGTCAGCGAATCGCAGTAGTACAGCGTGCTGCCATCGGGGCTGAAGGCGAGACTGTTGCTGATCGCCACGCCTTCCAGCGGTAGCTTCTCCAGCCGGAGCCCGGCGTCCAGGCGCCAGAAGCCGGCTATGGCCTGCTTCACGCCACCGTCGACGGGCTCGTGCAGGGTGCCGAACACGAAGCGGCCCTGGCGGTCGCAGGCGCCGTCGTTGCAGCGCGTGGGGAGTTCCGGTTCCACCGCGCAAATCTCATGCAGCGTGCCGTCGGCGAGCCTGAAGAACGCCTGCCGCGAGGCCAGCGCCAACAGCAGCCAGCCCTCCGTCGCGCACAACGCGAACGAGGCGAGGCGTTCGGGCAATCGCCACTGTTGCGTCTCGCCGCTGGCCGGCGTGTACCGCCACAGCGTGGCGGCATGGATGTCGGTCCAGTACAGCGCCTGTGCGCGTTCGCACCAGACGATGCCTTCGCCCAGCACGTTGCCCGCTTCCACCACGACCTGCATGGGCGCGGACGGCGCGTTCATACCCAGCCGCCGTCGACGATGAAGTCCTGGCCGGTGCACATGCGGCCGTCGTCGGCGGCGAGGAACAGCGCCATGCGCGCCAGGTCATCGGCCATCAGGTAGCCGGGCAGGCATTGCACGCGCGCGATCTCGGCCTCGCCCTCGGCATCCAGCCACAGCGCGCGCTGCTTTTCGGTGATGACCCAGCCGGGTACCAGCGCGTTGATGCGGATGTGCTGCTGGCCCAGCTCGCGCGCCATGCCGTTGACGAAGCCGTGCACCGCGGACTTGGCCATCGCGTACAGCGGATAGCCGGCGTTCTTCTTCATCCAGCCGGTGGAGCCGAGGCAGATGATGGCGCCGCCGCCGAGCCGCTGCATGTCGGGAATCACCGCGCGGGTGGCGAACACCTGATGGCGCAGGTTCACCGCCACGTTGCGCTCGAATGCGGCGGCGTCCACGTCGGCCAGCGCGTGGCGCACGTCGTTGGCGGCGTTGTTGACCAGCACCGCGATGGGGCCGAGGTGTTCGCGTGCTTCGACGATCGCGCGTTGCAGCGCAGCCAGATCGGTGACGTCGCAGGGCAGGAAGTGCGGCGTATGTGCCACATCATTCAGCGTCGCCAGCAGCGCTTGCGCGCCAGCCTCGTCCATGTCGAGGAAGGCCACCTTCGCGCCTTGTCGCGCGAAGTGCTCGACGAAGGCGGCGCCGATGCCGGTGGCGCCGCCGCTGATCAGCACGCTGCGATCGCGCAGGCTGGGGTAGCTGGCGTAGCGGTCGGCCATCGCGCTCACCATTCCGCCACGCTGCCGTCGTCGTGGCGCCAGACCGGGTTGTGCCACTGGTGGCCCACCTTGGCGCGCTCGGCCACGTAGGCCTCGTTCACCTCGATCCCAAGGCCCGGGCCCTTCGGCATCGCCACGTAGCCGTCGGCGTAGGCGAACACGTTGCGGTCGGTGATGTAGTCGAGCAGGTCGTTGCCGGTGTTGTAGTGGATGCCCAGGCTCTGCTCCTGGATGAAGGCGTTGTGGCACACCGCGTCCAGCTGCAGGTTCGCGGCCAGCGCGATGGGCCCCAGCGGGCAGTGCAGCGCCAGCGCCACGTCGTAGGCTTCGGCCATCGCGGCAATCTTGCGCGTCTCGGTGATGCCGCCGGCGTGCGAGGGGTCGGGCTGGATGATGTCCACGCCGCCGGTCTGCAGCACGCGCTTGAAATCCCAGCGCGAGTACAGGCGTTCGCCCAGCGCGATCGGCGCGGGCGAGATCGCGGCGAGTTCCGGAATGCATTCCAGGTATTCGGACAGCACCGGTTCCTCGATGAACATCAGCTTGAACGGTGCCAGCTCACGCATCAGCACCTTGGCCATCGGCTTGTGCACGCGGCCGTGGAAGTCCACGCCGATGCCGATGTCCGGGCCCACCGCGTCGCGGATCGCCTGCACGTTTTCCAGTACGCGTTCGACCTTGGCGTGCGTGTCGACGTATTGCATTTCCTCGGTGGCGTTCATCTTCACCGCAGTGAAGCCGCGCGCCACCGCGTCCTGCGCGGCGCGCGCGGTGTCGGCGGGACGGTCGCCGCCGATCCACGAGTACACGCGGATGCGTTCGCGCACCGGCCCGCCCAGCAGCTCGTACACCGGCCGGCCGAGATCCTTGCCCTTGATGTCCCACAGCGCCTGGTCGATGCCGGCGATCGCGCTCATCAGCACCGGGCCGCCACGGTAGAAGCCGCCGCGGTAAAGCACGTTCCAGTGATCCTCGATATGGCGCGGGTCCTTGCCGACCAGGTAATCGGCCAGTTCATCGACGGCGGCGGCCACGGTGTGCGCGCGGCCTTCCACCACCGGCTCGCCCCAGCCCGTGATGCCGGCATCGGTGTCGATGCGCAGGAACAGCCAGCGCGGCGGCACCTTGTAGACGGTGAGCTTGGTGATCTTCATGCGTGTGTTTCCAAGTCATGCCAGGCCTGCGCGAAGGCGCGGGCTCGTTGAATCGTGTCGTCGAGACTGCGACCCGGCGCGAACAGTGCCGAGCCGATGCCGAAGCCGGCGGCGCCCGCGGCGACCCAAGGCGCCATGTTGTCGGGGCTGATGCCGCCCACCGGCATGACGGGCACCTCGCGCGGCAGCACCGCGCGCCAGGCCTTGAGCACGGCGGGTGCGGACTGCTCGGCGGGGAACAGCTTCAGCGCGTCGGCGCCGGCGTCCAGCGCGGCGAAGGCTTCGGTGGGTGTGGCCACGCCGGGCACGCAGAGCAGGCCGGCGGCCTTGGCGGCGCGGATCACCATGGTGTCGGCGTGCGGCATCACGATCAGCCGCCCGCCCGCATCGGCCACGGCGACGACATTGGCCGGCGTCATCACGGTGCCCGCGCCCACCAGCACGTCGGGACCCAGCGCCTTGGCGAGCCTGGCGATGCTGTCGATCGGCCGTGGCGAGTTCAGCGGCACTTCGAGCATGCGGAAGCCGGCCTCGACGATGGCGTGGCCGGTGGCCACCGCCTCGTCGGGCGTGAGGCCGCGCAGGATCGCCACCAGCGGCAGCGGCTTGAGCCAGGGGGTCAGCATGCGTGGATTTCCTCGGAGACGATGCCGGCCTGCACGGCGATCCGCCACAGGCCGCGGGCGGCGGCGTCCTGCACGGGCGGCGGCAGGTCGATATCGAACAGCGCGGCGGCGCGGCGGTAGCGTTCGCACAGCGCCGCGTCGCCGATCAGCTGCAGCGGCGTATCGCGGCGGGCGAGGCCGTCGGCCAGCGCGGCGCGGAATTCCTCGCCGACCAGCAGGCCGGAGAGGTAGTCGGACACGGACGCGGGCGCCAGGGCGCCGTCCAGCATCAGCGCGCGGGCGGAGAACAGCCGGCCCAGTGCGCCGGCCGCGCCGCTGTCGCGCGCCGCGGCGACGCCGCGTTCGAAGGCAGCGTCGTCGTCGTCGGCCTCGACGCCGGTGGCGCCGAGGATCGAGTGCTGGCGCAGCACCGCGAACAGTTCGCCGGTCATCCGGGTGCGGAAGCCGCGCACGGCGCCGTCGCGTACCACGGCCCATTTGCTGTGCGTGCCGGGCAGGATGAAGGACGAGGCCGCGGCGAGTTCCGGCTGCAGCGCCAGTGCGCCGGCCAGCTGGGTTTCCTCGCCGCGCATCACGTCGGGACCGCTCGGGTCTCGCAGGCCGGGCACCAGATGGACGTCCATGCCGTCGGCGGCGCGCAGGCCGGCGAGCGCGTCGCCGAGGCGCGCCACGTCGGCGGGCAGGTCGAGGTAGGGCGCCTCGCGCCAGCCGCCGCGGCTGCCGACCATGCCGCACGCCAGCCGCGGCAGCGCCGGCCAGCCGGCGGTGATGTCGGCCAGCGCGGCGTCGTAACCGCCGGCCGGCAGCTGGCGGATGCCCCAGGGACGTGCGCGCGTCTCCGCGATGCGGTCCGCGCCGTCGTAGCGGTAGGCGCGCAGGCTGCTGGTGCCCCAGTCGAGTCCGATCAGGCCGGCCATGGTTCCTTCAGGCCTTCCTCGTGTTGCGGCGGATGTTGCTGCGCGAATCGGCGATCATCTTCTGCATCGTCTGGCGCGCCACTTCCGGCTGGCGGCGACGGATCGCGTCGAGCACCTTCCGGTGGTGCGGCAGCGAGTAGCTGAAGTTGCCGGCGATGCTCGCCGACAGCTGGAAGTAGCCGCCCAGCGCGGTTTCGATCACCGAGAACAACGAGGTCATCAGCTCGTTGTTGGTGGCACGCAACACGGCCTCATGGAAGGCCAGATCCGCCGTGGACCAGGTTTCCAGGTCGGTCGCGGCGGCCATCGCCGCGTAGGCGGTCTCGATGCGCGCCAGCTGCCCGGCGTCGCGGCGGCGGGCGGCGGCGGCGGCGGCGGCGGGCTCGATCACCTCGCGCATCTCCACCAGCTTCTCGACGAAATCTTCGGTGGGCATCGAGGCGCAGCGCCAAGCCAGCACGTCCGCGTCGAGCTGGTTCCAGTGGATGGTGTCGCGCACCCGGGTGCCGGTCTTCTGGCGCGACTCGATCAGGCCCTTGGCGGACAGTACTTTCATCGCCTCGCGCAGGGCGGTGCGGCTGACCTTCATGCGTTCGGCCAGCAGCTCTTCGCGCGGCAGGTTTGCGCCGGGGGCGATTTCGCCGCCGACGATCTGCCGGCCCAGCTCCTGGACTACCTGGCCATGCAGGTTGCGCACGATGACGGGCTTCACTGTGTCTGTCCTCCTTGTTGCGCTGCGTGGCCCGGAGTTATCGGGTCAATTGTCATACTTTATAGCAATTTGCTTGCGTGGCGTTACCAGCTAATGACCGTGGCTGCATGACGACCGGGATGCGATCGAGTCTGGCGCATCGACGTGTGGCATGGGTGAATACCGGTCCTTGTGTGCGCCTGGCGAGAGCCTGTTTGCGATCGCGCCCCTCCCCCTGCCCGTTCGTTCCCGGACCCGTCCGGGGAAGAACGGGGGCTGGGCCGCCGATCCTCAGTCGTTGCTGATGCGGTACATCGCGGTGGCGTGCGCCGGCAATGTCACCTTGAGCGAGCCGTCGCCTTTCACCTGCGTATGCGCCCACAGGTCCCGCACCTCGTAGCTGGCGCCACCTTTCAGGCCCAGCTCGGCGGCGGCGACGACAGCGGGGCGGGTGGCGCCGGTTTCATTGAACACGGCCACGGCCCGGCTGCCGTCCTTGAGCGGCTTGACGATCACGTGGATGCCATTTGCATCGCTCACTTGCTTGCCCTGCACGCCAAGCGGGTCCTGGTCCACCGCGATGACTTCCTTGTTGAGCAGGATCTGCAGCGCGTCCGGCTTGATCGTGCGCAGGTCGGTGCCGATCAGCAGCGGGGCGGCCATGATGGCCCACAGGCTGAAATGGCTGCGGTATGCGGTGTCGGTCATGCCGCCGTTGCCGACTTCGAGCATGTCCGGATCGTTCCAGTGGCCCGGGCTGGCATAGGCATCCAGCACCACGTTCTGCTTGAAGATCTTCAGCATGGAGGCGTAGTTGTCGCTGATGTCCCCGGTGGTGCGCCAGGAGCCGGCATCGACCGGCGGTTTGCCTGCCCACAGCCACGGCTTGTTCTCGCCCCATTCGCACACGGCGAAGAAGATGGGCCGGCCCGTGGCGCGCAGGGCCTCGGCCATGGCCGCGTAGCGCTTGCGGGCGTCGATCTTCTGGTTGTTGCAGTTGTCGTACTTCAGGTAGTCCACGCCCCACGAGGCGAATGTCGCCGCATCCTGCTTTTCATGGCCGAGGCCGCCCGGAAAGCCGCGATTCTCCTTGAGCGGCTCGCAAGTCGAAGTACCGGCACTGGAATACAGGCCGAACTTGAGGCCGCGCTGATGGATGTAGTCGGCCAGCGCCTTGATGCCGCTGGGGAAGCGCTTGGGGTTGGCTTGCAGGCGGCCGTCCTTGCCGCGCTTCCAGTAGGCCCAGCAGTCGTCGATGTTGACGTATTGGTAGCCGGCGTCCTTCAGGCCCAGGCTGATGAATTTGTCGGCGACGCCGCGGATCATGGCCTCGTTGAATTCGTCGCGGCAGTGCGTGGAATTCCAGTTGTTGAAGCCCATCTGCGGCAGTGCCGGTGCCGCCTGGTCCGCATGAGCGACGCCAACCGAAGCGGCAAGCATGAAGGCGAGTGGCGCCGCGGCATGCAGCAAACGTCCAAGTGAACGGTTCATCAGTTTCTCTCCTCTGGATGGAGCGGGGCTGGACGGCGCGGAAACGGCCAGTGCCTGCTGGCGGGCGACGGGAGCGACATGGGTCAAGGTACGGTCACACGGGTCAATACGCCTCTTTGCATCAAATTGTACGACAATATATCCATGATGGGCCATTTGGTTGTGTCACACATGACCCCTGCCTTGCAGGGCGGATGCGGTGCACTGGCGCCGGTTCACCGGCGTGCCGCCATGCGAGTCCTGCGTTTGGCCGTCTGAACGGGATGGGCGTCGCAAGAACGTGCGCCTTCGGTTCGCGCGGACGACGGCGTAGAATTTCCGCCTTTGAGTCGCGACGGACCCTTTCATGACTTCCCCCGCTGACAACACCCCCGGCCACGCCGACGTGCGCACCGAGGGCAGCACCGACGCGCTGCCGTTTTCGCCCGCGCTGGGCACGACGCTGGACGCGGCGAAGATGCCGCGCCGCTCCACCCTGGTCGACCGCCGCGTGCTGCGCATCACCGCGGTGTCGGTGGTGCTGGGCATCGGCGCGGCGCTGATCGCGAAGATCCTCACCATGCTGATCGGCCTGATCACCAACCTGGTGTTCTACGGCCGCGTCTCCGCCGCGTTCTCCTCGCCCGCCGACGCGGTGCCGCACCTGGGCTGGTGGGTGGTGCTGATTCCCGCGCTGGGCGGCGTGGTCGTGGGCTTCATGGCGCGCTGGGGCTCGCGCGCGATCCGCGGCCACGGCATTCCCGAGGCGATGGAGCAGGTGCTGCTCAACGAATCGAAGATCCCGCCGCGCATCACCTTCCTGAAGCCGATCTCCTCGGCGATCGCGATCGGCACCGGTGGCCCGTTCGGCGCGGAAGGCCCGATCATCGCCACCGGCGGCGCGTTGGGTTCCTTCATCGGCCAGGTGATGAAGGTCACCGGCAGCGAGCGCAAGGTGCTGCTGGCGGCCGGCGCGGCGGCGGGCATGTCGGCGATCTTCTCCGCGCCGATCGCCTCGGTCGTGCTGGCGGTGGAACTGCTGCTGTTCGAGCTGCGCCCGCGCTCGCTGATCCCGGTGGCGCTGGCCTGCGTGGCCGCCACCGGCATGCGTTACGTGCTGATGGGCACCACGCCGGTGTTCCAGATGCCGGTGCTGGCCTCGCCCGGCGGCTGGGCGCTGGCCACCTACGTGCTGATCGGCGCGGTGGTCGGCCTGCTCAGCGTGTGGACCACACGCATCGTCTATGGCATCGAGGACTGGTTCGAGAAGCTGCCGATCCACTGGATGTGGTGGCCGGCGATCGGCGGCGTGGTGGTCGGCGTGGTCGGCTACTTCGCACCGCTGACCCTGGGCGTGGGCTACACCAACATCGAGGACATCGTGAACGGCCGGCTGACGCTGGCGGCGCTGGCCTTCCTGTGCGTGATGAAGTTCCTGTCCTGGTCGATCTCGCTGGGCAGCGGCACGTCCGGCGGCACGCTGGCGCCGTTGTTCACGATCGGCGGCGCGCTGGGCGCGATGATGGGCATTGGCGTGGCCGCGCTGGCGCCGCACTTCGGCATCGATCCGCGCATCGCCGCGCTGGTGGGCATGGCGGCGATCTTCGCCGGCGCCTCGCGCGCGCTGCTCACCGCGGTGGTGTTCGCGTTCGAGACCACGGCGCAGCCGGCCGGCCTGCTGCCGCTGCTGGGCGGCTGCACCGCGGCCTACCTGATCTCCGCGCTGATGATGCGCAACACCATCATGACCGAGAAGATCGCCCGCCGCGGCGTGCGCGTGCCCGCCGAGTACGCGGCCGACTACCTCGATCAGGTCGTGGTGGGCGACGCCTGCGCGCGCGACGTGGTGACGCTGAAAACCACCCAGGCGCTGGCCGAGGTGCGCCGCTGGCTCATCGACGGTACGCCGGAATCGCAGCACCAGGGCTTCCCGGTGGTGGACGAGCGCGGCCACGTGCAGGGGGTGCTGACCCGCCGCAGCCTGCTCGATCCGCAGTGGCATTACACGCTGACCCTGGGCGAGCTGGTGACGCGGCCGCCGATCGCGGTGAACGAGGGCCACTCGCTGCGCGAGGCGGCCGATCACATGGTGGCCGAGAGCGTGGGCCGGCTGGTCGTGGTGAGCAAGGACGACCCGCACAAGCTGGTCGGCATCCTCACCCGCGGCGACATCCTCGCCGCGCACGGGCGGCGCCTGCGCGAGGCGCGCCACTCTTCGCGCTACCTGCGCTTCCGCGATGGCCTCAAGCCGCGACCGGAAGAGGCCGTGGCCTCGCGCCACTGAGGGGCCGCGATTTCGGCCTCTCGGCCCTGATCGCAAGGCACGACGACCGACGGCCCGCGAGGGCCGTTTTTCGTGATGCGCGCGACATGACGCGGCCGCTCGTTTGCGCATGCGGGCAAAGATCGGGGATGCTTGCGCGCGACGACGCGTGGGCTGCGGCCGGCAGGGGCGGGCCGTTTCCTTCACATGGCGTCGTGCAGGGTGCAAGACAGGGGATGACAACGACAGTAATCACTTTGGGGAGGCAAAGCGGATGAATCGTCGACAGAATCGGGCATGGGTCGGGAATGTCGTCGCGTTGCGGCGACGCCAGCTGGTCGTGGCGTGCGCCGCCGCGTGGCTGGTCGTCGCGCCGGGCGTCGCGGCGCTCGCGAAGGACGCATCGGGCCAGACATCGTCGGACCAGACACGGCCGAATCCAGCCGCGCAAAAGAACGCGAAACCGGAATCCAACACCGAAAAGCAGAAGAAGGTCGAGGCCAGCAACCTCAACGCGGTGATTGTCACCGGCATCGCCGGCAGTATCGAGAATTCGCTGAGGACCAAGAAGAATTCCAACGAAATCGTCGAGGCGATTTCCGCCGAGGACATCGGCAAGTTGCCCGACGCCAGCATTGCCGAGAGCCTTTCGCGTCTGCCCGGCCTGGCCACCCAGCGCCTGGACGGTCGCGCCAACATGATCTCGATCCGCGGCTTCTCGCCGGACTTCTCCGGCACGCTGCTGAACGGCCGCGAGCAGGCCACCGTGGGCGAGAACCGCGGCGTGGACTTCGACCAGTATCCCTCCGAGCTGATCAGCGGCGCGGTTGTCTACAAGACCCCCGATGCCACACTGGTCGGCCAAGGCTTGTCGGGCACGATGGACCTGCACACGATCAGGCCGCTGGATCAGCCTGGCCGGGTGATCACCGCCAACCTGCGCGGCGAATACACCACCAACGGCGATCTCAACCCTGGCGCCGACGTGGGCACACTGGGCCACCGCGCCAGCATTTCCTACGTCGACCAGTTCCTCGACCACACCCTGGGCCTCGCGGTGGGCTTCGCCCAGCTCGATTCGCCGATCCAGGACAAGCAGTACAACTACTGGTGGTGGGGCGCGGACAACGGCAGCGCCGGCATGAACCAGAACTGGGGCGCGCCGACCACGCCGGGCCTGCCCGACAACGTGATCAACCAGCAAGGCATGGAACTGGACGCGGAGTCGCAAACGCAGAGGCGCAACGGCCTGATGGCGGTGCTGGAGTGGGCGCCCGACGAGCACACCCACTCCACGCTGGACATGTACTACTCCACGTTCGACAACAGGAAGTACACCAACGACGCGCAGTGGTCGAACAACCCGTGGGACAACGTGGCGTACAGCGGCGTGGGCATTACCCCCGCACAGCCCTATCCCATCGTCACCTCGGGCACGATCAGCGGCATCAAGCCGATCCTGCAGAACAAATACAACCACGAGCACGACAAGCTGTTCTCCATGGGTTGGAACACCCAGTTCTTCTTCGACAACGGCTGGACCGCAACCACCGACCTGTCCTACTCCAGCGCCCGCAACAAGCTGCGTGACATTCAGCTCTACATGGGCCTGCCACCGGGCACCACGGCTTCGGTCAACTTCAATACCCCCACCGGCTTCGACTACCCGAGCCTCTCCCCCAGCGTGAATCTCGCCGACCCGAGCACGGTCGGATTCACCGATCCGGGCGGCTACGGCCGCAACGGTCGCCAGGAGTTCGACGCGCAGACCGATACCATCCGCGCGGTGCGCTTCGAGGTCAGTCATCCGCTGGGCTGGATCTTCAGCGACTTCGTGCTGGGCGCGAACTACTCCGAACGCGTCAAGCGCAAGACCGCCGATGTGTTTTACGCCTGGTTGAACGGCAACGGCTCCTCCAGCACCTCGACCCCGCCGTATGACCAGAACTTCTTCGCGCCGATCACCGGCTTCGTGGGCCAGCCCACGCGGCTGGGTTACGGCGGCATTCCCGGCATCCTGTACTACAACGTGGCGGACGCGCTGCAAAACCAGTTCTACCTCACCGAGGCAAACGGCACCGGCGACTGGAGCCGCAACTATTCGATCACCGAGCGCGTGCCGGTCGGCTACGTGAAGCTCAACATCGATACCAGCGTCGGCAATGTGCCGGTGACCGGCAACGTCGGCGTGCAGGTGGTGCACACCAACCAGAGCTCGCAGGCGCTGCAGACCGACAACAACGGCAATGCCATCGGCAAGCTCAACGGCGGCACCAGCTACACCAACTGGCTGCCCAGCCTGAACCTGGTGTTCCACCTCACCGACCGCCAGGACATCCGCTTCGGCTTCGCCAAGACGCTGGCGCGCGGACGCATCGACGACGAGAAGGTGTCCAGCTACGCCGGCGTGGCCAAGATGACGCAAGGTCCTGCCGCCGGCCAGGTACTGTGGTCGGGCAGCGGCGGCAACCCGAAGCTCAAGCCCTACGTGGCCGTGGGCACTGACCTGTCCTACGAGTTCTACTTCGGCAAATCCAGCTACTTCGCGGCGGCCGTGTTCAACAAGAACCTGCTCAACTACATCTACACGCAGACCGAGTTGAACCACGACTTCACGGGCTACATCAACAACGACCCCACGCTGACGCCTACCAGCAACATCGGCTCCTACACCACGCCGATGAACGGAAGCGGCGGCAAGATGCAGGGTCTGGAGTTGTCCGGCTCGCTGGAAGGCGGACTGCTGACGCCGGCGCTGGACGGCTTCGGCGTGCAGGCCAACTTCTCGCTGACCAACAGCACGGTGTCGCAGAAGGTCATTGGCGCCATCCCGGGCGGCGCCGGATCCCCGCCGACCACTCTGCCCGGGCTGTCGCGCAAGGTGGCCAACCTCACGCTGTTCTACGAAAAGTACGGCTGGTCGGTACGCATCGCCGAGCGCTACCGCTCCTCGTTCACCGGCGAGATCCTGCCGAATTTCAACCAGATCTCCTATACGAGGATCATCCCCAACAAGCAGACCGATCTGCAGCTGAGCTACGCCTTCGACGCCGGGAAATGGAAGGGGCTGGCCCTGCTGTTCCAGGTCAGCAACCTCACCAACTCGCCTGACGCGAAGGTGCAGGTCTCCGGTCTGGCCGACGGCGAGCAGTTGACCATGCCGCAGTACTACGACACCTGGGGTCGTACCGTGATGCTGGGTGCGAGCTACAAGCTGTAGGTGCCGGGGCGCCGGGCGGCCGCTCGCCGCGGCCCGGCGCCATTCTCCTGCAGGGCGGGTGCATCAACGCGACGAGGTTTCCCGTGGCTCGTATCCGAAACCTTTGCTGGCTGCCGGCCGCACTGGCGACAGTCGTTCGTGCGGCCGGCACGCAGGCCGCCGGGCGGATCGCGGCGCCGGCCGGTTGCCGCGACCTGTCCTGCGCGAGCGTGGGGGTGCGATGAGCGCGACCCGGCTGCCGGCGCCCCGCAGCGGTGAGCGCCGCGCATGAAGGAAGGGCAGGGCACATCCGGCCGGATCGCGATTGCGATGGTGACCCTGCTCAGCGTGTGCGCGCTGGCCGCGCTGCGCGTGCCCTTGCGCCTGCCGGCCGCGCCGGTGCTGCAGCTGCCGCTGGCGATGCCCACCGGGCCGGCGGTGGAACTGTGGCTGAGTACGCAGGATCGCCGGCTGCGCCTGGCGCGGCAACCGGACATCCCGATCAGCGTGTCGCCGCCGACCGGGGCGGCCGACATCGTCATCGACACCAGCCGGACCTTCCAGAGCATCGTGGGTTTCGGCGCGGCGATGACCGATTCTTCCGCGTGGTTGATCCGCAACCGGCTCAACAGCTGGCAGCGCATGGCGTTCCTGCGCGAGATGTTCGGCCCACCGCCGGGCCTCAACCTGAACCTGCTGCGGGTGACCATCGGCGCTTCGGATTTCTCGCTCCAGCCGTACACGCTGGACGACCTCCCTGCCGGCCAGGTCGATGCCGGACTGGCGCATTTCAACCTCGCGGCCAATCTCGAGTACCTGATACCGACCTTGCGCGAGGTGCTGGCGGTCAATCCCGAGCTGCGCCTGATCGCCACGCCGTGGAGCGCGCCGGCATGGATGAAGAACAACGGCAGCCTGATCGGCGGCACGCTGCTGGCGCAGTACGAGTCGGTCTACGCGCAGTACCTGGTCAAGTACGTCGACGCCATGCGCGGCCAGGGCATCCCGATCTGGGCGCTGACCGTGCAGAACGAACCGGCCTTCCTCCCGCTGACTTATCCGGGCATGGCGCTGCCCGCCGACGCGCGCGCGCGGATCATCGGGCAATACCTCGGCCCGGCCCTGGCGAACCGCAGCACGCGGCCGCTGATCCTCGGCTGGGACCACAACTGGGACGACCCGGCGCAGCCCCTGGCCGTGCTGGGCGACGCCGACGCCCGAAGCTATCTCGACGGCATCGCCTGGCATTGCTACGTGGGCGACCCGGCCGCGCAGAGCCGTGTGCATCGCGCCTGGCCGCGCAAGGACGCCTACGTCACCGAGTGCTCGGGCGGCGACTGGGAATCCGCGAAGAACGGCGAGCTGCTGTGGTTCGCGCGCGACCTGCTGCTGGGCAGCCTGCGCAACTGGGCGCGCGGCGTGGTGTACTGGAACCTCGCGCTCGACGAGAACCACGGCCCGCACTACGGCGGCTGCGACAACTGCAAGGGCATGGTCACGATCGACTCGCACAGCGGCGCGGTGAGCCGCAACGACGAGTACTACGCGTTCGCCCACTACAGCTGCTTCGTGCTGCCCGGCGCCGTGCGGGTGTGGTCCACCGACACCGGCCCGGACCTCCACAATGTGGCGTTCCGCAATGCCGAAGACGGCTCGCTGGTGCTGGTGGTGACGAACGGCGCGAAGGCCGCGCACGCGGTCGGCGTCGAGCAGGGCCAGCTGCATTTCCAGTACACGATGCCGCCCGAGAGCGTGGCCACCTTCACCTGGAATCCGGACTACGCCGCGGAAACCTGGGAGCAGCGTGCGCGCCGGCTGCTCGAACACGCGCTGCACCCCGCCGGCCCCGGTGCGGTGGGCGGTGGCGAGCCATGACTGACCAGTTTGTCCGATGGAGGATCGCGTGATGGTCTCAAGCAGCAAGCGGTGGCGGCACCTGTTGGCCGCGGCGGGTCTCCTGGCCGGCCTCGTCGCGCTGATGCCCGGCGCACAGGCGGCAACGACTACGCCACGGCCGAAGGTGATCGTGATCAGCCTGGATGCCTTCGGTGCCGAGAGCCTGAAAGAACCCGAGCTGCCCGCGCCCACGCTGCATGCGCTGATGCAGCAGGGCGTGCATGCGGTGGCTATGCAGCCGATCAACCCCACCATCACCTGGCCCAACCACACCAGCATGGTCACCGGTGTCGACGCCAGCCGACACCACGTGCTGGTCAACGGGCTGATCGTCAACCAGCGCGAGACCACGCCGCCGCGGATCGACATGGATGCGCCGAAGTCGCAGCTGGTTGCCGTACCCACCGTCTACGACGCCGCGCACGCGGCGGGACTCGTCACCGCCGAGGTGGACTGGGTCGCGATCATGCACGCGCCGAGCATAGCCTGGCGCTTTCCCGAACACCCCGATCCGGATGGCGCGGTCGAGCAGGAGCTGGTGCGAGAGGGCGTGGTCACGCGCGACGAACTGGTGCATTTCGGCCGGCCCTCGCAGGCCTGGCGCGACCGCATCTATACCCGCGCCGCGGTCGACATCATCCGCAAGCACCATCCCGACCTGCTGCTGCTGCACCTGCTGGCATTGGACAGCATCGAGCACGCGACCGGCTACGGCAACGATGCGGGACGCAACACCATCGCCTTCCTCGACGACCGCGTGAAGGAGGTCGTCGACGCGGTGCGCGCCGAAGGCGAACTGGCCAACACCACCTTCATCATCGTCTCCGACCACGGCCAGCAAAGCGTGCACCACCTGCTGAATCCCAACGTGCCGCTGCGCGAGGCCGGGTTGCAGGGCGCTACCGCCAGGCAGCCCGCGTTCGCGCTCCCCGAAGGCGGCTTCGCCCTAGTCTTCCAGAAGAATGCCACCGATGCCTCGCGACAGGAGTTGAAAAAGCTGTTCGCGGGCAAGCCTGGCATCCGCGCCGCGCTGACCCCGGACGAGGCCGCGAAACTGGGCTGGCCAATTCCGGCGCAAAGCAATCAGGCGCCCGACCTGCTGCTCTACGCGGCCGACGACTACGAATTCCCCGACAAGGACACGCCGCGCTACGAGACGCTCACCGTGGAAATCGGCGCCCACGGCTACCCCAACACCGACCCGCTGATGCAGGCGATCTTCATCGCCGCGGGACGCGGCATTCGCCCCGCAGGCGAGATCCCGGCGTTCCCCGACGTGGATATCGCGCCGACCATCGCGCACCTGCTGCACATCAAATTCGGTGATGACGTGCGGGGCAAGCCGCTGACCAAGATCCTCATGCCGGGCGAGTGATGTCGCTTGACACCCCTCTCCCGCTTGCGGGAGAGGGGTTGGGGAGAGGGTGCTGTTACGTCGTGCGTCTGGCTTTGGCCGAGCCCTCTCCTCCCCGGTCCCTCTTCCTCGCTCCTCAAAGCAGGGCCATCCGTGGCCCTTCCCCGCGTCCGGAGGGAGAGGGGAGAAGGACACCTGCGAAACATTCCGGACAGCAACCCGCTTGCGCGGGCATGACGTCACAGGGCAATCCGCGACCCCAACTCACATCACCTTGTCACCCACCAGCACCACATCCGCCGGGCGCTGCGCGAACAGGCCCACGGTGACCACGCCGGCGAGCTGGTTGAGCTGCTGCTCCAGCGCCACCGGGTCGGCGATCTGCCAGCCGTGCACGTCGATGATCCAGTTGCCGTTGTCGGTGGTCACGCCGTCGCGCCACACCGGCTGGCCGCCCAGCTTCACGATCTCGCGGCTGACCAGGCTGCGCGCCATCGGGATCACCTCGATCGGCAGCGGGAACTTGCCCAGCACGTCCACCCGCTTGCTGGAGTCGATGATGCAGACGAACTTCGCTGCCGCCGCCGCCACGATCTTCTCGCGGGTGAGCGCCGCGCCGCCGCCCTTGATCAGGCGCTTGAACGGATCGCATTCGTCGGCGCCGTCGATGTAGAGGTCGAGCGGGCCGGTGGCGTTGAGGTCGAACACCTCGATGCCGTGCTTCTTCAGCTGCGCGGTGGACTGCTCCGAGCTGGACACCACGCCCTTGATGCGGTCCTTCATCGTGGCCAGCGCGTCGATGAAGTACGCCACCGTGCTGCCGGTGCCCACGCCCACGATGGCGCCGTCCTCGACGTAGCGCAGCGCGGCTTCGCCGGCGAGTTTCTTTTCGTTGACCTGGTTCATGGCGGCACCGTGAGCTGGAAAGGGCGCCATGATCCCCGATTTGCGCAGGCGCCGCACGCGGCGATTTGGCAGCATGCGCCGCAGTTGCTACGGTGAACGCCGGTCCGGAACCCGGGAATCGATGCATCGTGTGGCTGAGGACGACACGGCAACGCTGGCGTGCGCTCTGGCACCGCGTGCAGCAGCTGCTGCACACCAGCTACTGGTTCCCGCACGTCCCGCTGGCGCTGCTGCTGGGGCTGGGCGCGCTGGCGCTGCTGCGGCTGGACCTGGGCGCGGACTGGCAGCACTACCTCGTGCGCCTCGCTGGCGGCCAGTTCGACCTCCGGCCCAGCGTGCTGCCGCCGCTGCTGATCGGGCTGGGCCTGCTCACCATGGCGATCGGCCTGCTGCTGCGTTCGCGGCTGGCCTGGACGATGGCGTTGCTGCTCGCGTTCACCGCGCTGGTGAACCTGCTCGCGGGCGCCCACCACGCGCACGTGCTGCTCGCCTACTTCGTGCTGCTGCTGGTGGCGCTGCTCACGGCATGGCGGCATTTCGGTCGCTCCAGCGTGGCCGCCAGCACGCTGTTCGCGCTGACCTCGGTGGCGATGCTGGTGATGTACGCCACCTTCGGCAGCTATTACCTCGGCGCCGACTTCCGGCCCGCGATCACCGACCTCACCACCGCGCTGTACTACGCGATGGTCACCATGAGCACGGTGGGCTACGGCGACATCGTGCCGGTGACGCCCGAGGCGAAACTGTTCGCGGTGTCGGTGATCGTGCTCGGCGTGGCGGTGTTCGCGACCTCGCTGACCGCGGTGATCGCGCCGATGGTCAGCCGCAGCCTGCAACGCATCGTCAACCGCAAGGGTTCGGACATGAAACGGGAAAACCACTTCGTGGTGATCGGCAATACCTCGCTGGCGATCAACACCTGGCGTGAACTGGCGCGGCGCGGCCGCCCGGTCACCCGCCTGCTGCGCGAGGCGCCCGCCAACGGCGAGCTGGCCGGCGTCGACGTGGCTGTAGGCGACCCAAGCAACCTCGACGTGCTGCGCCAGGCCGGCGCGCACAAGGCCGAGGCCGTGCTGGCGATGCTCGCCGACGACTCCGAGAACGCGTTCGTGGTGCTCGCGGTGAAGGAACTCGCCGGCAACGCGCGCACCGTCGCCGCGGTGAACGACGCCAGTCACCTCAGCCGCGTCAAGCTGGTGCAGCCTGACGTGGTGATCGCGCCGCAGGTGCTGGGCGGCGAGCTGATGGCGATGCTGCTGTCGGGGGAGGAAGTCACCGGGGACTTCGTGTTGCAGCGGGTGTTCCAACAGGCACCGGTGGCGCCGCCCAAGGGCTGAGCGATCAGCGCCGATATGCCGCGCCAGGTGCATGCGTGGCGCATTCCACAAATGTACGGTATCGTACCGTACAAGGAGGCTCGCCATGTCTACAACCGCCGACCGTCTCGACCTGCGCCTGAGCGCCGATGACAAGAGCCGCATCCGTCGCGCCGCCGATCTGCACGGCGTGCCGCTGGCTGCCTTCGTGCGCGAGGCCGCCTTGCGCGAAGCCGACGCGATCATCGCCCACCCGCCCAAGGCGCGCCCCAACAGCCTGTCCGCGCGCCTGCGCGGCCGCGCCACCGCGCGCCTTTCCACGGACGAAATCATGCGGCTCACGCGCGGCGCATGAACCGCGTACTGGTGGACGCCAACGTCCTGCTGGACGTGCTGACCGACGATCCGGAGTGGTACGACTGGTCGGCCGCGCAGCTGGATGCTTGCGCTGCCCGCGGCGAGCTGTGCATCAACCCCATCGTCTACGCCGAAGTCTCGGTCGGTTTCGAGCGCATCGAACAATTGGACGAAGCGCTGCCGTCGGGCGCCTTCACCCGCCTGGAACTGCCGTGGGAAGCGGGCTTCCTCGCCGGCAAGGCCTTCCTGCAATACCGCCGCGCCAAGGGTAGCCGCGGTTCACCCTTGCCGGATTTCTACATTGGCGCGCACGCCGCCATCGAAGGCATGGCGCTGCTGACGCGGGATGCGAAGCGCTACCGCACCTACTATCCGAGGCTTGAATTGATCTGCCCTTGAGCAGGGTTTCACCGAGTCATGGCACAACGCCACGCGCCCGCCACCATCACTCCAGCCCGAGGATGTGCTCCCAGTGCCCCGCGTCCACCGGCTGCACCGACAGCCGGCTGCCCTTGCGGACCAGCACCATGCCGTCCAGCGCCGGATCGGTCTGCAGTTCCTTCAGCGTGATGGTGCGCTTGAGTTTCTTCGCGAACTTCACGTCGACCAGCAGCCAGCGCGGGTTGTCGCGCGAGCTGCCGGGGTCGAAGTATTTGCTCTTGGGGTCGAACTGGCTGGGGTCGGGGTAGGCGTCGGTGGCCACGGTGGCGATGCCGACGATGCCGGGTTCGGCGCAGTTGGAGTGGTAGAAGAACACCTTGTCGCCCACGCGCATGCCGTCGCGCATGTAGTTGCGCGCCTGGTAGTTGCGTACGCCGTCCCACGCCTCCTGCTTCTTGCGTTTGAGGTCGTCGATGGAGAACGCGTCGGGTTCGGATTTCATCAGCCAGTAGTGGCGCTCGCGGGGGCTCATGCGTGGGCGGCTCCGTCTTGTCCAGTGGTGTTGCAGGCGATCAGTTCGCGGTCGGTGGCGACGTAGTCCAGCGGCACGTCCCAGGCTTCCACGTCGAGTTGCTCGACTTCCTGGAACGCGTAGGCGACGCCCACCAGCAGCGGTTCAGTGGGGCGGGCCTGGTCTTTAAGGAAGGCGAAACTGCGGTCGTAGTAGCCGCCGCCGTGGCCGAGGCGGTGGCCGCGGCGGTCGAAGGCGAGCAGCGGCACCAGCACCAGGTCGAGCTGGAACGGCGCGAACCATTCGCGCGGCGCCACCGGCTCGGGGATGCCGTAGCGGTTCGGCGCGATCGGGTCGCCGTCGCGCCAGGGCGCGAAGTGCAGTTCCTTGCCCTTGGCCAGCAGCGGCAGCAGGAAGCGTTGGCCGCGCGCGGCCAGCGGCGGGATCACCAGGTTCAGCGGCAGTTCGCCGCCGCTGGCCCAGTAGCCGGCCACGCGCAGGTCGGTGAGGTATTCGGGCAGCTGTTCCAGCGTGCGGCGCAGGCCTTGCGCGGCGGCCATGCGCGCCGGCGGCGGCAACGCGCGGCGGCGTTCGGCCATCTGCTCCCGCAGGCTCTGGCGCTGGGCGGTGGCGTCCACGGGGCTGTCTCCATCGAAAAACGCCCCGTCCATCAGCTTGACGAACGGGGCGTGGAAGAGGTGGCGTCAACCGCGATGCCGCTGCCCACCGAACGACCTTGATCCACGATGGATCAGGTGGGAGGGCCACATGGTCTCAAGGCTTTCCGCACGCGGCGGACATGCACAACGACCGATGAAAAGCCGACCCGGGGCCGTATTTAGGAACAAGGCAAATGTAAGAGTGTGCCGGCGCACATCGCAGAAAACGCCGAGGTCGATTCTAGGCTTTTGGCAGCAAATCCGCCACCGGTTCGCCCTGGCGCGCCACGGCGCTTTCCAGCGCGATATCCAGCCGTTGCCGCAGTGTCGCGAGGCGCTGCGCGGTCTGCTGGTCGTGGCCGCCCTGCTGCTTGCGCAGCGCCAGCAGCTCGTGGGTCATGCTCACGGCGGCGAGCACGGCGAGGCGCTCGAAGCTGGGCGCGCGGGCGTTGGCGCGCAGCTCGCGCATCTTGCGGTCGAGCAGGGCGGCGGCCTCGACGAGGCCATCGCGCTCTTCCGGCGCACAGGCGATCAGGAATTCGCGGTCGATCAGTCGCAGCGCGACCGGATCGTTGCTGGTTGGTGCGTTCATCGGTTCAACCATTGCCTTCGAGCGACTTCAGTCGCTGGATCATCGCCTCGACCCGGCTGCGCGCCTGCTCGTTGCGCGCGAGCAGGTTGGCGCGTTCGCCCGACAGCTGCTCCTGGCTGTGCCGCAGGCTGCGATTTTCCTCGCTGAGCCGGCGCACGGTGTCGAGCAGGCGGTCGACCTGGCGGCCGAGCGCCTCCAGCTCCAACTGGACGGGGTCAGGCGGAAGGGTGTCGGCGGGGTTCATGCGCGGAACTATAGCAGTACGGCGCGCGGGGACAGCGGGCGGTTCGGCGTCTCGCAGTGCTGCCGGAAACGGCGCTGTGGCGGGCCTGGCGTAGAATGAGCGGCCGTCCCCGAGGAGCTTCCCATGCCGGCCACCGAACCGCTCAGCCACGACGATCTGGACGCGCTGATCGTGCGCCTGCGCCTGGGCGTGGACGCCAGCGAACTGCACGGCTCGCTGTGCGGCTATCTCGCCGGCGGCGCCACGCCGCAGGGCGGCAACCTGCTCGCCGCGTTGCAGCTGGATGGCGAGGAAGTGGCGCCGTCGCCGGCCGACCAGGCGAAGCTGGATACCTTGCTGCGGCAATGCCGCGACGCGCTGGCCGATCCCGAGCTGGGCTTCGAGCCGATGCTGCCGGAAGACGACCGCCCGCTGGCCGAGCGTGCCGAGGCGGTGGCGGAATGGTGCCGAGGCTTCCTCGGCGGCTTCGGCCTCGCCGGCACCGATGCGCATGCGCAGCTGTCGGACGACGCGCAGGAAGTGTTGCGCGACTTCGGCACGATCGCCGCCGCGTCCTTCGACTTCGGCGACGCCGCCGAGGACGAGGACGCACTGATCGAGGTGCAGGAATTCCTGCGCGTAGGCGCGCTGCTGCTGTACACCGAGTCCGCCGGCCGCGGCCAGTCCGGCAGCGACCGTCTGCATTGAGCACCTCAGAGCCTGTTCATGGTCTCCCCATGGCTCGCGCAGGGAGCTGTTTGCGCGCAGGCCAAGGAAGAGGAAGGGAGTGGACGTCCGTCCACGACCGAGTGATGACGCGGGGATGCGGGCAAACAGGCCCTGCCCTTCGGGTTGCCTTGCCGTGGTCGTCAGGCGGCGGCGCGCGGCTTGACCTGCCAGCCAGGCAGGCGCTGCGCCACGCGCCACCACCTGACGACCACGGCAAGGCAACGCGGGCCATGGGGAGATCATGAGCAGGCTCTTACCCGATCGCGCCGGCGCGCCGGCGATCGCGGGCGAGGAATTCGCCCGCCGCCGCCGCCAGCTGATGCAGATGGCCGGCGAGGACGCGGTGCTGCTGGTCGCCGCCGCGCCCGAGCGCTTGCGCAACGCCGATGCGGCCTGGCCGTACCGGCAGGATTCGGACTTCCATTACCTCGCCGGCTTCCCCGAGCCCGATGCGGTGCTGGCGCTGCTGCCCGGCCGCCTGCACGGTGAGGTGGTGCTGTTCTGCCGCGAGCGCGATGCCGAGCAGGCGCGCTGGCACGGCCGCTCGATCGGCACCGAACGCGCGGTGGCCGACTACGGCATGGACGACGCGTTCCCGATCGACGATATCGACGACATCCTGCCCGGCATGATCGAAGGCCGGGCGCGCGTGTACTGCCACTTCGGCCGCGAGCCCGCGTTCGACGCGCAACTGCTGGGCTGGATGCGCCGCCTGCGCCAGTTGCGCGGCGGCGGCGTGGTGCCGAAGGAGTTCGTGGCGCTGGGGCACCTGCTGCACGACCTGCGCCTGTACAAGTCGCGTGCCGAGCTGAAGCTGATGCGCGCCGCCGCCGGCATCGCCGCCGAGGCGCATCTCGCCGCGTGGCGCAGCGCGCTGCCGGGCCGGCACGAGTACGAAGTGGAAGCCGAGCTGCTGCACGCGTTGCGCAGCCGTGGCGCGGTGCCCGCGTTCACTCCCATCGTCGCCGCCGGCAGCAACGCCTGCACAATGCACTACCAGCACAATCGCGCGCGGCTGGACGCCGGCGACCTGCTGCTGATCGACGCCGGCGCCGAACTGGACTGCTACGCCTCCGACATCAGCCGCAGCATCCCGATCAACGGCCGCTACAGCCGCGAGCAGCGCGCGCTGTACGAAGTGGTGCTGGCCGCCCAGCTTGCCGCGATCGACGAGGTGCGTCCGGGCCAGCCGTTCGACGCCGCCCACCACGCCGCGGTGCGGGTGATCGCCGAAGGCCTGTGCGCGCTGGGATTGATTCATGGCGATGCCGACACGGCGATCGCCGAGGGCAGCTACCAGCGTTTCTTCCCCGCCAAGACCGGCCACTGGCTGGGTCTCGACGTGCACGACGTGGGCGACTACCGCATCGACGGCGCCTCGCGCATGCTGGAGCCCGGCATGGTGGTGACGGTGGAGCCGGGCATCTACGTGCCGCCCGACGAGGCCGGCGTGGACGAACGCTGGCGCGGCATCGGCATCCGCATCGAGGACGACGTGGCGGTGACCCGCGACGGCCACGAGGTGCTCAGCGCCGCGGTGCCGAAAGAGGCCGAGGAGATCGAGGCGCTGCTGGCCGGGCGGTAGCAGCGGCTTCAGCTGCGACCAGTCGCAGGGGAAATCGCGGCTGAAGCCGCTCCTACAGTGGCGTTTAGGCCTGCGCGAACGCGTCGCGCGTGAGGTTCTCCGGCGCGCCCTCGGTGCAGACCACGTCGTCCTCGATGCGGATGCCGCCGTACTTCCGGAACGCGTCCACCTTCGCCCAGTCGATGTCGGCGGCGGCCGGCTTCTCGCGCAGCTCGGCCAGCAGCATGTCGATGAAGTACAGGCCCGGTTCGATGGTCACCACCATGCCGGGCTCCAGCACGCGGGTCATGCGCAGGTAGGGGTGGCCGGCGGGGCGCGGGATGCTGCCGCCGCGCTCGCTGGCCTGGAAGCCGGCCACGTCGTGCACCTGCAGGCCGATCGGATGGCCGAGGCCGTGCGGGAAGAACGCCGAGGTCACGCCCGACTCCACCGCGCTTTCCGCACTCATGCGGATGAAGCCGTGTTCGCGCAGCACGCCGGCCAGCACGCGGTGGGCGTGCAGGTGCAGCTCGGGGTAGCTCTGGCCTGCGCGCACCTGCGACGCGTAGCCCTGCTGGGCGGCGTCCATGCTGGCGACCAGCGCCTGGAATTCGCCGTGGCCGGCGGCGGCATGGGTGCGGGTGATGTCGCTGGCGTAGCCCGCGCAACTGGCGCCGGCGTCGATCAGGAAGGAGCGGTGCTCGGCGGGCGGCGTGCGGTCGAAGTGCGTGTAGTGCAGCACCGCGCCGTGCTCGTTGAGGCCGACGATGCTGGCGTAGGGCAGTTCGGCGTCGATCTGCCGTGCCGCCGCGAGATACATCATGTGGATGCCGAATTCGCTGCGTCCGGCGTGGAATGCGGCTTCGGCGGCGCGGTGCGCGCGCGCGCCGATGCGGTTGGCCTCGCGCATCAGCGCCAGTTCGTACGGCGTCTTGTACGAGCGATGCCAGTGCAGGTAATCGAGCACGGCTTGCGGATTGTTCACCGTCACGCCGTCGATGGCCGGGCAGGCTGGCGCCAGCACCGCGCTGCGCCCCTGCGGCAACTGCGCCGCTGCTTCCGCCGCGCTGCGCACGGTGACGATGTCGAAGTGCTCCACCCAGTAGCCGTGTGGCGCCTCCGGCACCACGTGCCAGTAGTCGCGCGGCTGCACGAACACCAGCTTCGGCTTGCTGCCCGGCGTGTAGGCGATCCAGCTGCCGGGCGCGTCGGTGAGCGGCAGCCAATGCTTGAAATGCGGGTTGGCGACGAAGGGGTAGTCCTGGTCGTCGAGGAACTTGCCTAGCGGTGTGCTCGCGGCGATCAACAGATGGTCGAAGCCGCCCAGCGCCAGCGCCTGGTCGGCGCGCGCGCGCAGGGTGGCGAGGTGTGCGGGGTAGAGCGTGGCGATCTGCACGTTCATGCGGATTCCGGGGTGGGGATGGCAGCCTGCGAGTGTAACGCGTGGAGGAACCGCGGCCCGTCGCTCCACCGGCCATCCGGAGGCCTTAGGCTAAGGCCCACCTTGCCTGCCAACCGGTAGCCCGCCCATGGCCGACGTCGCCACCGTCTTCAACGAAAACATCACTCCCTATGCACCCGGCCCGCGCACCGAGACCGAGCCGCCGGTGAAGCGCATCGTGGTGGTCGGCGGCGGCACGGCCGGCTGGATGACGGCGTTGCTGCTCGCCAACTCCGACTACGGCCCGCGCCTGCAGGTGACGGTGCTGGAGTCGCCGCAGGTGGGCATCATCGGCGTGGGCGAGGGTTCCACGCCGTGGCTGCGCGGTTTCTTCGACGGGCTGGGCATCGAGGAATCGGAATGGATGCCTGCCTGCAACGCGACCTACAAGAACGGCATCCGCTTCGACGGCTGGTGCACCAAGCAGGGCTATGCGAGCTACTTCCACCCGTTCGCGTCGATGCTCGACAACATGACGATGACGCAGTTCATCGACAACGTGCATCGCCGGCTGGAAGGCGAGGACGTGGAGGCTCACCCCGACCGCTACTTCATCGCCAACCGGCTGGCGAGCAAGGGGCTGGGGCCGCGGCCGCGGCACGATTTCCCGTTCGACGTGTGGTACGCCTACCACTTCGACTCGACCCTGCTCGGTGCCTTCCTCGGCCGGAAGGCGGTGGAACGCGGCGTGCACCATGTTTCCCGCCACGTCAACGAAGTGACCTTGAACGAGCAGGGCGACATCGCCGCGCTGCAACTGGATGGCGGCGAGGCGCTGGAAGCGGATTTCTTCGTGGACTGCACCGGATTCGCCTCGCTGCTGATCGGCAAGGCGCTGAAGACGCCCTACGTGTCTTTCGCCGAGAATCTGTTCAACGACGCCGCGGTGGCGATGCCGTCGCCCGCCGATGGCTACCGCGAGCGTCCGTTGATGGGTGAGACCGTGTCCACCGCGCTGCGCCACGGCTGGGTATGGAAGATCCCGCTCGCGCATCGCCAGGGCAACGGCTACGTGTACAGCACCGCGCATTGCTCGCCGGACGAGGCGGAAACCGAGATGCGCGCGCACCTCGGCCTGCTCGACGATCCCACGCCCGCGCGCCACCTGCGCATGCGCGTGGGGCGCGTCACCAGGCACTGGAACCGCAATTGCGTGGCGATCGGCCTGTCGCAAGGTTTCATCGAGCCGCTGGAGGCCACGGCGCTGCTGTTCGTGCAACGCACCGCGTCGATGCTGGTGAAGGCACTGGAAAAAGGCGATCTGGGCGAGCAGGCGCAGAACGCCTTCAACGACGCGATCAACGATCGCTTCGAAGGCACACGCGACTACATCGTCACCCACTACAAGACCAACACGCGCACCGACACCGACTACTGGCGCGCCAACGCCGCCAACATCGAGCTGTCCCAGCCGTTGCAGCACTTGTTGCGCACCTGGCTGTCCAGCCGTCCCATCGCGGGCGGCCTGCAGCAGGGCATCTATGGCCGCGGCTACCCGGCCATGTCGTGGTATTGCCTGCTTGCCGGCATGGGCCTGTTTCCGGACATGCAGTCGATGGGTGCCGCGCCGCCCGGCAAGGCGCGGCACAACCTCGCCGCGATCGACAACCTGCTGGAACGCAGCGCCACGAACTTTCCCGAGCACCGCGCCCTGCTCGCGAACATCCCGCCCCGGCCCACGGAGGCTTCGCTGCAGTTGTACCTGTGGTGACGGGAACCGGCCCGGCGGGCTTGGCGCCGAGTCCTTCAGCCTTGCCGCAGCCAGCGTTCGAGCAGTTCGCCGTGGTCGTTGCCGATCGCGATGATGCGGTAGCCGGCCCAGTACTGGCCGGGGCTGGCGGCCGGCTCGTGCCACTGTTCCTGCAGGCCGAGCTCGATGCTGCCGCCGGCGTCCGGCAGTGGCATGCGCACCTGGTAGATGCCTTCGCTGCGCGGCGCATGGCCACCGATCAGCATCAGGCCGCTGGCGGAGAGGTTGCACAGGTGGCCGAGCGGTTGCTCGGCGATCGTGTCGATCGCCACGATGCCGGCGTCGACCGGCTTGCGCGGCGCGCGGCGTTGCTCGCGGGTGCTCATGGGCGGGCTCCGGGCGCGGACGTGACGGTGGTGCGCAGGTTGCCGGTGAGCGCGTGCCAGGCGCGGTCGAGCAGGCCGTCGCGCTGCGGCGGCAGCTCGCGCACCTGGCCGGCGGCCATCGCGCGGGCCAGCTCGCGCAGGTTCAGCTCCTCGCCGCGCTGGCCGCGCCGGGTGACGAACAGGCTGTTGCCGGTGATCGGCGAGAACCAGGCCAGCTTGCGCCGGGTGACTTCGCCCGAGGCCGGGTCGGTGAATTCGAACCAGCTGCCGTAGGGCAGCTGGCGCAGGCGGTTGTGGATGCGCGCCTCCTGCGGGCCCAGCGGTGGCTCATGGTTGGTGGTCGCTGTCGTTGCCTTCGCATGCTGCGATTCGCCCAGCCGCTGGCGTTGCTTCAGGCGCAGCGCGAGGTCGGTGGCGCTGGGCAGGTCGTGGACGGCTGGCTTCGTGGCGGGCGCGGGTGGCGGGGTGCTCGCGGCGACCACGGGGACCGGCGCCGGCGTGGCGGGACGATCGTCCGGGGCGTGGGCAACGGCAACGGCCGCTGCGGGCGGGCGAGGCCTGGCGGCGGCGGGCGCAGGTGCGATCCTTCCAGGCGCCTCCGCGGGTGGCACCGGCAGCGGCGCCACGGTGGCGGGCATGGGCGGAGCCGCTTCCTCGCCGACCAGACGCAGCGCCACCTGGCCGGCTTCCTCGGCGTGCATGCCGATCTGCTGCAGGCCGGCCTGCACCTCGCGGCGCAGCAGGTCGGCATCGTCCACCGGCAGGCGGCCCAGCAACTGGTCGGTGACGCGCAGGCGCTGGGTGACCGCGGGGCTGTCCTCGCCGTGCTGCAGCAGGGTGAGCGCCAGCACGTCGGCCCAGGCGCGGTCGAGCAAGGCACGCAGCAGGCCGCGCGGCGGGCTGGCGTTGAAGCGTTCGGCCAGCAGTTCGCCGGCGCGGTGGCGCGCCAGGTCCAGCTTTTCGCGGCCCTGCATCGCCTCGACATGGCGGCGTTCGGAGGCCTGGGCGCGGCGGCTCAGCTGGCCGAGGTGGTGCTCGATGTCGGCCAGCAGGCTGGTGTAGAGGCCGGCGCTGGGCGGCTCGCGCCGCGCGCGTTCGACCAACTGGTTGAGCCGCGAGGTGAGCTGCTGGTCGGCTTCGCCGTCGGGGCCGTCCAGCCAGTCGTCGGCGGCCTCGGCCACGGCACCGAGCAGGCGCCGCGCGGGGTGTTCCTGCTGTTCGAAGAAGTCGCGGTCGGTGACGGCGAGGCGCAGCATCGGCAGTTGCAGGTCGTCGAGCAGGGAACGCGCGTGCGGGCCGTGGTGCAGCTGCCGTCCGATCTGCTCGAACAGCATCGCCACCAGTTCCACCGTGTCGTCCTGCTCGGCGCTGAGCCGGGTCGGCACGGCGCCGGGCGGCTTGTCGGCGTTGAGCTGCAGCAGCAGCTCGTCGCGCAGGCGCTGGGCACTGCGCAGTTCGCGGCTGGCCTGGTCGGTGACCTGGGCCAGGTGCTGCTGCAGGGCGCCGAGCGCGGTTTGCAGCTCGTCGGCGGTGGCCGCGCGCCCCGTGGCCGCGGTGCCGCTCACGCCGACACGGCGCTGGGCGAGCAGGTCGCGCAGGTTTTCCAGCACCGTGATCGGCGCCTGCGGTGCGCCGGCGGTCGCGGCAGTTTCGGGCGTCGTCGCGGCGGTGGCCGGAGCCTCGTTCGCGGGCGCGCCGCGCGCGGCCGGCGCGGCGCGTGGTGGCGCATACGGACGCAGCTGCGGCAACAGGCCGTCGTCCCGCAACTGCGTGTTGACGATCTCGTAGAGCGGGCCGGCGGCCGCGATCACCGTCTGCTCGAAACTCTGCAACAGCAGCAGCCGGTGTTCCAGCGGCAGGTCCAGGCTGGCGATCGCGGCGCGCAGGGCGTCGGTGAGACCGGCCGGCGCGATCGGCAGCGCCGTGCCCTCCAGTGGCGCGGCGCCGACCAGCACGGCGAAGCGGTAGGCGAGTTCGGTGAGCACCGGGCCGTGATGTGCCTCGCCGCGCGCGGCGAGCTTGTCCAGCGTGGCGGTCAACTCGTGTTCGCCGCGTTCGAGCAGGCTCAACGGCTGATGCGCGAGCGCCTCGTCCGCGCCCTCGTCGACCTCGCCCAGTTGCGCGAAACCCTTGCGCAGGTGGTCGGCATAGGCCTGCATGAAAGCCGGGCGCTGCAGCTGCAGCTGTGCACGGCTGTCGAAGCAGTACTGCTGTTCGAGATGGCTGCGCGAGCGTTCGGCCTGCAGGTACAGCTCGTGGTCGAAGCGATCCAGGCAGGCTTGCAGCGCCGGTTCCAGCCACTGCCCGCACAGCGGGCCGATCACGTTGAGCAGGCGCTGCGTGCGCGCGGGCCAGCGGCCGCGTGCGCGGCCACCTGTGGCGGTGGTCGAGTATCGGTGCAGATGCTCGGCATCCATGACGCGTTTCCGTCGATTCCCCTGCCGAAGTGTAGGCTGGTTGCCGCAGGGCCGCCATGGGCGGCGACGTTGCTCAGGCAAGAAAACTTGCGATCACGTCGTTGAGGAAGCGCTGGCCCAGCGCGGTGGTCTGCAGCCGTTCGTGGTCACCGGTCAGCCAGCCGCGCCGACGGCCTTCGGCCAGCGGGGCGGCGATGCGTTCCGGCGGCAGGCCGGTGCGCTCGGCGAAGTCGGCCAGCGGCACGCCGTCGACCAGGCGCAGCGCGTTGAGCATGTACTCGAACGGCAGTTCGTCGGCGCCCACCACGTTGTCGCCGCCGATGCGGGCGGGTCCCGCGGCAGCTTCCATGTACGCGCGCGGGTGGCGGGTCTTCCAGCGCCGGCGCACGCTGCCGGCGGTCGCGTCGCTGAGCTTGCCATGGGCGCCGGCACCGATGCCGAGATAGTCGCCGAACTGCCAGTAGTTCAGGTTGTGCGTGCAGCGCCGGCCCGGCTGCGCATAGGCGGAGATCTCGTACTGGCCGTAGCCGGCCTGCGCGAGGCGCGCCTCGCAGGCTTCCTGCATTGCCCAGGCGTGGTCGTCGTCGGGCAGCGGCGGCGGGTTGGCGGCGAAGGCGGTGTTCGGTTCCAGCGTGAGCTGGTAGTGCGAGAGGTGCGTGGGTGCGAGTGCGATCGCGCGTTCCACGTCGGCCAGCGCGCCGTCCAGGGTCTGTTCCGGTAACGCGTACATCAGGTCGAGGTTGAGGTTCGCGTAGCCGGCATCCTGCGCCGATTTCACCGCGGCCTCGGCCTCGGCGGCCGAATGGATGCGACCGAGCCGGCGCAGCTTGTCGTCGTCGAAGCTCTGGATGCCGAAGGACAGCCGGTTCACGCCGGCGGCGAGATAGCCATCGAAGCGGCCGTGCTCGACCGTGCCGGGATTCGTCTCCAGGGTGATCTCGCAGTCGGCGGCGAACGGCAGCCGCGCGCGGGCGCCGTCGAGAAAGCGCGCAACCAGCTCCGGTGCGAACAGGCTGGGCGTGCCGCCGCCGAAGAAAATGCTGATCAAAGGCCGGCTGACGATCTCGCGGTCACGGGCGGCCGCGCCGAAGTCGGCGAGGTCGGCGTCCAGGTCGGCCAGCAGCAGCTCCACGTACTCCGCGTAAGGTGGCGGCGCACTGCGCAGGCCGTGCGAGTTGAAGTCGCAGTACGGGCACTTCTTCACGCACCAGGGCATGTGCACGTAGAGCGACAGGGGCGGGGCGATGAGGGACATCCAGCGATTGTAACGAGCCCCTTGTTGTAATAACGTTGGTTATAACTTCGACGAGGGTGCGCCATGAACACCAAGCTCAAGATCACCAGCATCGGCAATTCGGCGGGCGTAGTGCTGCCGCGCGAGCTGCTGGCGCGCCTGCGGGTGGAGAAGGGCGACACGCTCTACGTCACCGAGCTGCCCGACGGCATCAAGCTGGCCGCGTTCGATCCGGAGTTCGCGGCGAGGATGGAGGTGGCGGAGGGCATCATGCGCGAGGATCGCGATGTGCTGCGCCGGCTTGCCGCGAGCTGAGCGGTGAGTACGTTTGCCTGGATCGACCACGCACTGGTGCTGGCCATCCATGATCGGCAGTTGGCCGAGCATGGTGGGGCGGAAGGCGTACGCGACGATGGCTTGCTGGAATCCGCACTGGCGCGGCCGCAACAGATGCTGGCCTGCGCCGGGCCGGCACCCGATCTGGCTGACCTTGCCGCTGCCTTGGCACATGGCTTGGCACGCAATCATCCATTTGTCGATGGCAACAAGCGCACGGCTTACGTCGTGTGCCGCACCTTCCCTGCGTTGAATGGTGCGGGCCTGGCCGCCGATGCCGAGGACAAGTACCAGACCTTCCTCGCCCTCGCCGACGGCCGCCTGAGTGCGGAAGCCTTCGCCGCCTGGCTGCGCGAGCACCTGCGCACGCAACACGTGCACGAGGCGCCGGCGCATTACCAAGGCAAGACGAAGGGCCGGGCGAAGACGGTCAGGACGCGCTGAGCAGGGCGTGCAGTCTTGCCAGCGCCAGCGCGCGGTGGCTGAGCGTGTTCTTCAGCACCGGATCGAGTTCGGCGGCGGAAAGCGTCTGGCCCTGCGGCAGGAACAGCGGGTCGTAGCCGAAGCCCTGCATGCCGCGCGATGCGTGCAGCACGTGACCGTGCCAGCGACCCTCCGCGATCAGCGGCGCCGGGTCCTCGGCGTGGCGCAGCAGCACCAGCACGCAGATGAAGAGGGCGCTGCGTTGCGCGTCCGGTACGCCTTCCAGTGCGCGCAGCAGCTTGGCGTTGTTGGCCGCGGCGTCGCCATGGTTGCCGCTGTAGCGCGCGGAATACAGGCCGGGCGCGCCGCCGAGATGGTCCACGCACAGGCCGGAGTCGTCGGCCAGCGCGGGCAGGCCGCTGGCACGTGCGGCGTGGCGGGCCTTGAGCAGGGCGTTCTCGACGAAACTCAGCCCGGTTTCCTCGGCGTCGTCCACGCCGAGACTGACCTGCGGCACGACCTCGAAACCGCTGTCGGCGAGCAGTGCACCGAATTCCTTGAGCTTGCCGGGGTTGCCGCTGGCGAGAACTAGTTTCATGGCTTCAATTCCAGCAGATCCCAGCGATTGCCGTAGATATCCTCGAAGACCGCAACGGTTCCGTAATCTTCGTGGCGCGGCGCTTCGGCAAAACGCACGCCGCGCGCTTTCATCGCGGCGAAGTCATGGTCGAAATCGTCGGTATGGAGGAAGAACCCTACGCGCCCGCCGGTCTGGTTGCCGATGCGCGTGCTTTGGGCGTCATTCGCCGCTTTGGCCAGCAGGATGCCGGTTGCAGCGCCAGGTGGGGCCACGAGCACCCAGCGCTTGCCGTCTCCGAGCGGCGAATCCTCGCGCAACTCGAAACCGAGTGCCTGCGTGTAATACGCGATCGCCTCATCGTAATCCGCCACGACGAGCGCGAAACTGGCGATGTATTGGGCCATGGGCGCGGGATCGCGTGGACAGTCAGGGCGCCAGCGCGGCGCGCTGCGCGGCGACCAGCTCGGCTATGCCCTTCTCGGCCAGCGCCAGCAGTGCATCCATCTCGTCGCGGCGGAACGCATGGCCTTCGGCGGTGCCCTGCACCTCGATGAAGCCGCCACCGTCGTTCATCACCACGTTCATGTCGGTGTCGCAGTCGGAGTCCTCGGCATAGTCGAGGTCGAGCACGGGCTGGCCCTTGTAGATGCCGACGGACACCGCGGCCACCGCGCCGATGATCGGGTTGCGCTTGAGGTTCTCGCGTTGCATCAGCGCGTTCACCGCATCGACCAGGGCCACGTAGGCGCCGGTGATCGCCGCGGTGCGGGTGCCGCCGTCGGCCTGGATCACGTCGCAATCCAGCGTGATCACACGCTCGCCCAGCGCCTGCCGGTTCACGCAAGCGCGCAGGCTGCGGCCGATCAGGCGCTGGATCTCCATGGTGCGGCCGCCCTGGCCGCCGCGCGCGGCTTCGCGCTGCATGCGAGTGTGGGTGGCGCGCGGCAGCATGCCGTATTCGGCGGTGACCCAGCCTTCGCCCTTGCCGCGCAGCCACGGCGGCACGCGGTCCTCCACGCTGGCGGTGCACAGCACCCGGGTGTCGCCGAAGCTCACCAGCACCGAGCCTTCGGCGTGGCGGGTGTAGTGGCGTTCGAGGGTGACGATGCGCAACTGGTCACTGGCGCGACCGCTGGGGCGTGCGGACTGGTTCATGGAGGTCGATTGGGCAAGGCTGGGCGGGAAAGTTTACCATTGCGGCCTTTCCCACCCTCCGCAGGCAGCCAATGATCCGCAGCATGACCGCCTATGCCTCCGCCGAAACCGGCGGCGCCGCCGGCACGCTGAGCTGCGAGTTGCGTACGGTCAATCACCGTTACCTGGAACTCTCGCCGCGCCTGCCGGACGAGCTGCGCAGCCTGGAATCCCAGTTGCGCGAGCGCATCGCGGCGCGGCTCTCGCGCGGCAAGGTGGACGTCACCGTGCGTAGCAGCGATTCGCGCAGCGAATCGCTGCAAGTCGACAACGCGTTGCTGTCCCGGCTGTCCGAATTGAACCTGGACATGCAGGCGCGGTTTCCCGGCATGCAGCTGCAGTTCACCGAGTTGCTGCGTTTCCCGGGCGTGCTGCAGCAGGACGCGGCCGACCCCGAGGCACGCCAGGCCGCGCTGTTCGAGGTGCTGGACCGCGCGCTGGACGCGCTCACCGCCACCCGCGAACGCGAGGGCGCCAAGCTGGGCGGGATCCTGCGCGAGCGGCTGGACGCGATCGAGCGCATCGTGGCCCAGGTGCGCGAGTGGATGCCGGAGATCCGCGCCGCGCTGCGCACCCGACTGGAAGCTCGGCTGGCCGACCTGAAGCAGCCTGCCGATCCCGGCCGACTGGAGCAGGAGCTGGTGCTGCAGATCACCCGCAGCGACGTGGACGAGGAACTGGATCGCCTCAGCACGCATATCACCGAGACGCGCCGCGTGCTGGGCCTGAAGGAGCCGGTGGGGCGTCGTCTCGATTTCCTGATGCAGGAATTCAACCGCGAGGCGAACACGCTGGGCTCCAAGTCGGTGGATGCGCGCAGCACGAATGCCGCGGTGGAGCTCAAGGTGCTGATCGAGCAGATGCGCGAGCAGGTGCAGAACATTGAATGAGCGTGTCTGGCAAGTCCCGACCCCTCACCCCAACCCTCTCCCCGGCGGGGAGAGGGCGCGAACGTGCTGCGCGCTTTCATGAAAATTGAAGCTCAGGGCACGCTGTTTGTCGTCGCCGCCCCCTCGGGCGCGGGCAAGTCCACCTTGGTCAACGCGCTCTTGGAGCGTGAGCCGGCGATCTCGCTGTCGGTGTCGCATACCACGCGGCCGCCGCGGCCGGGCGAGCAGTACGGGCGGCACTACTACTTCGTCGAACGGGCGGAGTTCGAACGCGAAGCTGCCGAGGGCATCTTCCTCGAACATGCCGAGGTGCACGGCAACCTGTACGGCACCTCGCGCGACAAGGTGCAGACGCTGCTGGCGCAGGGTCGCGACGTGCTGCTGGAGATCGACTGGCAGGGCGCGGCACAGATCCGCAAGGGCAAGCCCGACTGCGTCGGCGTGTTCATCCTGCCGCCCTCGCGCGCCGAGCTGGAGCGCCGCCTGCGCGGCCGCGGCTCGGATGCGCCGGAAGTGATCGAGCGCCGCCTCGCCAATTCGCGCGGCGAGATCGCCCACGCCCACGAGTTCGACTACATCATCGTCAACGACCGCTTCGAGGAGGCGCTGGACGAGCTGCAGGCCATCGTGCGTGCGGTGCGCCTGCGCAGTTCGCTGCAATGCCGGCGGCACGAGACGCTGATCGCCGAGCTGCTGGCCTGAATGCCGCCGCGCGCCCCGGCTTGGCGCTGTATCGCCGCTCCGCTAACGTAGCCCGCCTATGAATGCCGCCGCCGCCCCCTCCGACGACACGCTGATCCGCATCCGCGGCCTCACCACCGTGCTCAACGGCAAGAAGGTCTTCGACGCGCTGGACATGGACATCCCGCGCGGCAAGGTCACCGCGATCATGGGGCCCAGCGGCACGGGCAAGACCACCCTGCTCAAGCACATCACCGGACAGATGCGCGGCGACGCGGGACAGGTCCTGGTGGACGGGAAGAACGTGCCGGAACTGAGCCGCGAGGCGTTGTACGCGCTGCGCGAGAAGATCGGCTACCTGTTCCAGAACTCGGCCCTGCTCACCGATTTCGACGTGTTCGAGAACGTGGCCTTCCCGCTGCGCCAGCACACGAAGCTGCCGGAAGTGCTGATCCGCAACATCGTGCTGACCAAGTTGCAGGCGGTGGGCCTGCGCGGTGCGGCGGCGCTGCAGCCGAGCGAGCTGTCCGGCGGCATGGCGCGGCGCGTGGCGCTGGCGCGGGCGATCGTTTTCGATCCCATGCTGATCCTTTATGACGAGCCCTTCGTGGGCCTGGACCCGATCGCGCTGAACCAGGTGCTGAAGCTGATCCGCACGCTCAACCAGACGCTGGGCATCACCAGCGTGCTGGTGGCGCACGAGCTGGACGCGATCAAGCAGGTGGCCGACCACATCTACCTGATCGCGAACGGCAAGGTGGTGGCGCAGGGCGATCCGCAGACCATCGCCGACGACGGCTCGCCGTGGACGCGGCAGTTCTTCGGCGGCGAGGCGGACGGCCCGGTGCCGTTCCAGTATCCGGCCGGCGACTACGCCGAGGCGCTGGGCTTTCCGCGAGGTGAGGCATGAACGCACGCATCGGACGCGACAATATCGTGACCCAGTCGCTGGGCCAGATCGGCAATTGCGGCCTGTTCCTGCTGCAAATCCTCGCGGCGATCCCGCGCAGCCTGCGCCATGCACGCGAGACGGTGCGCCAGTTGTGGTTCGTGGGCGCGATGAGCCTCACCATCATCATGGTCTGCGGCCTGTTCGTGGGCATGGTGCTGTCGCTGCAGCTGTACCACGTGCTGTCGATCTTCGGCGGCACCGCGGCCACCGGCACGGTGGTGGCGATCTCGATCTACCGCGAGCTGGGGCCGGTGGTCACCGCGCTGCTGTTCGCCGGCCGCGCCGGCACCGCGATCACCGCCGAGATCGGCCTGATGCGCGCCACCGACCAGATCGCCGCGATGGAGCTGATGGCGGTCGATCCCTTGGCCTACGTAGTGGCGCCGCGCTTCCTCGCCGGGCTGATCGCGATGCCGCTGCTGTGCTGCGTGTTCTGCGCGCTGGGCATCTTCGGCGGTCATCTCGTGGGCGTCTCCTGGCTGGGCATCGACAACGGCACGTTCTGGTCGAACATGACCGCCACCGTCGACGTGTGGCAGGACATCATCAACGGCGTGATCTGGAAGAGCCTGGCGTTCGGCGCCGTGGTGGCGCTGATCGCGGTGTACCAGGGCTATACCGCGCCGCCCACCAGCGAGGGCGTGGCCTATGCCACCACCCGCACCGTGGTCGCCTCGTCCATCGCGATCCTGGCGCTGGACTTCGTGCTGACCGCCTTCCTGATGTGACCCCATGAACAAGCGTATTTCTTTGAGGATGTCGCCGTGAGCCAGAGAAAATCCTATGCCGTCGGCACCGGCCTGTTCATCGTGCTCGGCTTCGCCGCGCTGGCCTATCTCGCCACCCAGACCAGCTCGGTGGCGAACCGCCACCAGGGCGCCAGCTACACGGTGGATGCGCAGTTCGAGAACATCGGCCAGCTGAAGGAGCGCGCCCCGGTGAAGATCGCCGGCGTGCGCGTGGGCCAGGTCGAGTCGATCGCGCTGGAGCCGGGCAAGTCGGTGGCCGACGTGAAGCTGGCCATCGACAAGCAGTACGCCACGATCCCCGCTGATTCGGTGGCGACGATCTTCACCAGCGGCCTGCTCGGCGACCAGTACGTGGGCATCGAGTACGGCCACGCAAAGCAGTACGTCGCCGCCGGCGGCAAGCTGGGCCTGACCCGTTCCAGCCAGCCGCTGGAGGAGATGCTCGGCAAGTTCTTCGGCGCCGGCGGTTCGGCCGACGCGATCGGCGGCAGCTACGAGGTCACCGCGCATTTCAGCAACGTGGGTTCGCTGTCGGCGGGTTCGCCGGTGAAGATGGCGGGCGTGGCGATCGGCCGGGTGCTGTCCGTGCAGGCCGAGCCGACCAAGCTGGATGCCGTGGTGACACTGGCGATCGACAATCGCTACAACCAGATCCCCGACGATTCCGCCGCCGCGGTGTTCACCAGCGGTTTGATCGGCAGCCAGTACGTAGCGATCCAGCCCGGCGGTTCGCCGGACATGCTGAAGAGCGGCGACGAGATGATCCTGACCCAGTCGGCGATGCAGCTGGAAGACCTGATCGGCAAGTTCCTGGTCAACGGTTCCGGCGACGGCGCGAAGAAGGATGCAGGCTCGTCCACCACCCCCGCCGGCAAGCACTGAGCCGGTTCCCCGTACACAGGAGTTTTCGCATGATGCGTCATCTGGCTTTCGCCATCGCCGTGGCCTGCGGCGGCATGCTCGCTGCCCCGGCCTTCGCGCAGCAGGCAGCCCCACAGGCCGCCGCCCAGCAGACCCCGGAACAGGTGGTGCAGGAGATCGCCCACCAGCTCGACACCGCCGTGGCCGGCCACAAGGCCGAGTTGCAGCAGAACCGCGAAAAGCTGGTCGGCATCATCAACCAGGTGTTCCTGCCGCACTTCGACGTGGACTACGCGGCGATCCTGGTGCTCGGCCAGCATGCCCGCGAGGCCACGCCCGACCAGCGCGCGCGGTTCGCCAAGGTGTTCTACAACTCGATCACCCACCGCTACGCCGAGGGTCTGCTCAGCTACACCAACGGTGCGGTGAAGGTGCTGCCGTTTGCCGGCGACCTCAACGCCAAGCGCAGCCTGGTGCGCACCCAGGTCGCCACCGGCGACGGCAAGACGGTGTCGGTGGACTTCGCGTTCCGCAAGACCGCCAGCGGCGAGTGGAAGGCCTACGACGTGGTGATCGAGGGCATTTCCTACATCACCAACTACCGCAACCAGGTCGATGCGGAGATCCGCAAGGTCGGCCTCGACCAGCTGATCAAGAACCTGCAGACCCAGGGCGACCAGGCGCTGAAGGCGATGGAGCAGCAAGGCGGCAAGGCCCATGGCGGCTGATTCCGCGTTGCGGCTGGACCGTGGCACGCCGGGCACGCTGGCGCTGTCCGGTGCGCTGAGCTTCGCGACCGCCGCCGCGGCGCTGCAGGCGCTGGACGAGGCCTTGCGGCCGGGCGATCGCGCAAGGCTCGACCTGGCCGGGGTGAGCAGCTGCGACAGCGCGGGGCTGGCCTGCCTGCTGGCCGTGCTGGCCGAGGCGCGTGGCCGTGGCCAGGCGCTGAGCCTGCAGCACGTGCCGGACGGATTGCGCACGCTGGCCAGGGTCAGCGGCGTGGAAGCCTTGCTGGCACCGGCCTGAGGCAGCCAACCGGACGTGGACACGAAAACGGGGCCGCTGGCCCCGTTTTCGTGTCCACCTGTGCAGCCGGCTCAGTTCTTCGTCGGCGCGGGCTTCGAGGTGGCGTGCTGCTGTTCCCACTGCTTCTGCTGCTGCAGCAGTTCGTCGGGATCGAAGCCCGGCTGGTCGACGCCCTGCATCTTCTCGATCACGTCGGCCGGCGGGTCGCCGTCGTACAGCTTGTACAAACGGCGCTGGCGGTAGGCGTCGCGCAGGAAGGCGTAGGGGTCGTAGGCCGACTGCAGGAAGCCTTCCGCGTCGATCAGCTGCGAGCGCATCGACACCACGTACAGCACCTGCGGCAGGTAGTACTGGCCGTAGCTGAAGGCTTGGTTCTTCGCGATCAGGCTCAACGGGTCGAAGAAGTAGCCGTCCACCGGGTAGTGCCAGACGTCGCGCACCGTGCTGGGGCCGAGCAAGGGCAGCATCAGGAAGTCGCCTTCGGGTACGCCCCAGCGCGCCAGGGTGATGCCGAAGTCGGTGGTCTCCAGCGGCAGGCCCAGCCTGGTGGCCGGATCGAAGATGCCGCCCACGCCGACGGTGAGGTTGATCAGGAAACGCCCGGTGTTACCCAGCGCTTCGGAAGGCCGCGCCTGCAGCAGGTTGTTGGCGATCGTGATCGGCAACTCGATGTTGGTGAAGAAGTTGTTGACCGAGCGCCGCACCGGCGGGTTGGTCACCTTGCGATAGCCCACCGCAGCCGGGCGCAGCACCGCCTTGTCCAGCGTGTCGTTGAACGCATAGACCTTGCGGTTGACCTTCTGCAGCGGGTCGTCGGTGCGCGGCGGCGCGATCGCGCAGCCGGCCAGCAGCACTACGGCGAGCAGGGCGAGGCCGCGGCGCAGCAGGGAGGAATGAAGCAGGGAGTGCGTCGGCATGGGGTTGCGGCCAGGATGGGGACGTGGCTGGAAACGCTGGAGCTTCAATAGTGTACTGTCTGGTTTTATATCCTGCACGCGTTTCGCCCTGCTTTCGTGGGCCGGCGGCGAAAACCGCTTATGGTACGCACGACTCGCATTGCCAGGCCAGCGCCGGCTGCTCTACACTGGCGACCTGTATAAGTCTCTATTTTTTTGAGGATTTGGCATGGCACGCATTACCGTGGAGGACTGCCTCGAGGTGGTCGACAACCGATTCGAGCTGGTGCTGATGGCGACCAAGCGCGCCCGTCAGCTCGCCAAGGGTGCCGAACCGGCGGTCAATCCCGACAATGACAAGCCCTCCGTGCTGGCGCTGCGCGAGATCGCCGGTCGCCGCATCGACCAGGCCACCATCGACGAGATCGACAAGGCCGAACGCGAGCGCGCCGAACGCGAGGCGCTGGAATGGGCCGCCGCCGAGGTGGACGACGATCTGTCCAAGGTCGGCGACGATTGATGGAGGGCGGCTGTAGACCGCGCACGCATCGCATCGGGGCGGCCGATGTGCTTGCACGCGCGGCCGGCCGCGTTCCACCCAGCTGCATGACCGCGCCGTCGGCGCGACCCCGTCGGCGCGTCCAGCCATGACCGCCGCCAGCACGCCAACCGTCATCGACCCCGCTGCGCTGCCGCCCTACGTGCAGGCGCTGAAGGACCAGCTCGGCTATCTGCCGGCGCCGCAACTTGAGCGCGTGCTGCGCGCATTCCAGGTCGGCGCGCAGGCGCACGAAGGCCAGACCCGCAAGAGCGGCGAGCCCTACATCACCCACCCGGTCGCCGTGGCCGGCATCCTCGCCGAGCTGGGCATGGATGCCGAGACCATCATCGCGGCGATTCTGCACGACACCCTGGAAGACACCGCGCTCAGCCGCAGCGCGCTGGCCGGCGAGTTCGGCGAGACCGTGGCCGAACTGGTCGACGGCGTCACCAAGCTGGACAAGATGCGCTTCGGCAGCCGCCAGGAGGCCGATGCGGAGAGCTTCCGCAAGATGCTGCTGGCGATGGCACGCGACCTGCGCGTGATCCTGATCAAGCTCGCCGACCGCCTGCACAACATGCGCACGCTGGGTGCGAAGGACCCGCCCTCGCGCCGCCGCATCGCGCGCGAGACGCTGGAGATCTACGCGCCGATCGCCCAGCGCTTGGGCATGAACAAGATCAAGGCCGAGCTGCAGGACCTCGGCTTCCGCGCGTTGCACCCGGATCGCTACCGCGTCATCAGCGAGCGCATCCGCGCCGCGCTGGGCAACCGCCGCGAGGCGATGGGCCGGATCGAGAGCGCGCTGTCGCAGCGGCTGGCCGCCGAGCACCTGCCGGCGCGCGTGGTGGGGCGAATCAAGTCGCCGTGGAGCATCTATTCGAAGATGCACAGCGAGCACAAGAGCTTCGCCCAGCTGATGGACGTGTACGGCTTCCGCGTGGTGGTCGAGAGCGCGATGAACTGCTACATGGCGCTGGGCGTGGTGCACGGGCTGTACAAGCCGGTCGACCGCCGCTTCAAGGACTTCATCGCGATTCCCAAGGCGAACGGCTACCAGTCGCTGCATACCGTGCTGCTGGGGCCGTTCGGCGCGCCGATCGAGGTGCAGATTCGCACCGCCGAGATGGATTCGGTGGCCGAGCGCGGCGTGGCCGCGCATTGGGCGTACAAGACCGATTCGGGTCCGGCCAACAGCGCGCAGGCGCGTGCCCGCGAGTGGCTGTCCTCGCTGGCCGACAGCCAGGTCAACACCGCCTCGTCGGACGAGTTCATCGAGAACGTCAAGATCGACCTGTTCCCCGACGAGGTCTACCTGTTCACCCCGCGCGGCGACATCCTCTCGCTGCCGCGCAACGCCACCGCGCTGGATTTCGCCTACGCCGTGCACACCGACGTGGGCGACCACGCGGTGGCCGCGCGCGTGGACAAGAAGCTGCTGCCACTGCGCACGCGGCTGGAATCCGGCCAGCTGGTGGAGATCATCACCGCGCCGTCGGCGGTGCCGAACCCGGCCTGGCTGGAGTCGGTGGTCACCGGCAAGGCGCGCACCGCGATCCGTCAGTACCTGAAGCACCTGCAGCACGAGGACGCGGTGGACTTCGGCCATCGCATGCTCGACCGCGCGCTGGAGGCGCGCAGCAGCAGCCTCGACGCGATTCCGACCGAAGTGCTGGACCGTTTCCTGCACGAGATCCGGCTGAAGCGGCTGGAGGAACTGCTGGCCGAGATCGCGCTGGGCAACCGCATGCCCGACGTGGTGGCGCGCCACCTGCTTGCGCTGCGCGACGGCCAGTCCGACGACGCGGCGCCCGGCGCCAGCCCGGTGCACGAGAAGATCCGCATCACCGGCGCCGAGCGCGGCGTGCTCAGCTTCGCGAACTGCTGCCATCCGCTGCCGGGCGATCCGATCATGGGCTACCTGTCGCCGGGCAAGGGCATCGTGGTGCACCGCGAGGAATGCCCGAACGTGGCCGAGCTGCGCAAGTCGCCGGAGCGCTGCGTGGCAATCGAGTGGGACCACGACGTGCAGGGCGACTACCGTGCCGAGCTGCGCATCGAGGTGATCAACCGCCCCGGCGTGCTCGCCACCATCGCCGCGGCGATCGCGGCGGCCGATTCCAACATCGACAACGTGGAATACGCCGAGCGCGACCTCGCCGCCGCCACCTTGCTGTTCGCGATCGAGGTGAAGAACCGCAAGCATCTCGCCGACGTGATCCGCCGAGTGCGCCGCACCGGCGTGGTGAGCGGCGTGTATCGATATCCCTTGTAGCCGGGAATAGGGAATGGGAAACAGGGCGTCGGCTGGCGAGCCCGCACTCGCGCGCGCTACGCTTGGGCCTTTCCGAAACCCCAATCCCTGACCCTGAGGAAAACCCATGTCCCGCCAGATCATCGCCACCACGGAAGCTCCCGCTGCCATCGGCCCCTATTCGCAGGCCGTGCGTGCCGGCGACACCGTGTATTTCTCCGGCCAGATCCCGCTCGATCCGGCCACCGGCAACGTGGTCGAGGGTGACATCACGGCGCAGACGCGCCGCGTGTTCGACAACCTGGTGGCGGTGGCGAAGGCCGCCGGCGGCTCGCTGGCGCAGTTCGTGCGCGTGGGCATCTACGTCACCGATCTGGCGAACTTCGCCGCGGTGAACGCGGTGATGGCCGAGTACTTCCAGGCGCCGTACCCCGCGCGCGCCACCATCGAGGTCTCCGCGCTGCCCAAGGGGGTGCAGGTGGAAGTGGACGCGATCATGGTGCTGGGCTGATCCGTTCCGCGTGGCGATGAACGTCGCCGCCGCTGCAACGGACGCGGGCGCGCAACCCGTGTCGTCGCTCCCGGGCGTGGGCCCGGCGCTCGCGGCCCTGCTGCACAAGCTCGGGCTGGAACGCGTGCAGGACCTGTGGTTCCACCTGCCGCTGCGCTACGAAGACCGCACCCGCGTCACCGCCATCGCCGACCTGCGCCCCGGCCAGAGCGCGCAGGTGGTGGGCACGGTCGAGGCGGTGGAGCGCGGCTTCCGCTACCGCCCGCAACTGAAGGTGGCGATCGCCGACGACTTGCGGCAGACCCTGCAGCTGCGCTTCTTCCACTTCAATCGCGCGCAGGCCGAGCAACTCGCGCCGGGCACGCGCCTGCTGTGCTTCGGCGAGGCGCGCTTTGCCGCGCAAGGCCTGGAGATGGTGCACCCGCAGTATCGTCGGCTGGCCGCCGGCGAGGCCGTGGCGGTGGAGGACCGGTTGAGCCCGGTCTATCCCACGACCGAAGGCCTGGGCCAGAAACGACTGGCCGGCGTGATCGCCAAGGCGCTGGCGCTGCTGCCGCCGGAACCGGTGCTGGAGCTGATCCCGCATGAACTGTGCGCGGCGCACGGCCTCGCCTCGCTGCGCGAGGCGCTGCTCACCGTGCACCGGCCGCCGCCCGATGCGCGGCTCGACCTCTTGCTGCACGGTCGCCACCCCGCGCAGCAGCGCCTCGCCTTCGAGGAACTGCTGACCCAGCACCTGAGCCTGAAGCGGATGCGCGCCGCGATGCAGCGGCGTCGCGCACCGTCGCTCGCCGTCGCCGGTGCATTGCGCCGGCAATTACTCGCCGCGCTGCCGTTCGCGCTCACCGCCGCGCAGCAGCGCGTGGACGCGGAAGTGCGCCGCGATCTCGCGCAAGCGAGCCCGATGCTGCGGCTGGTGCAGGGCGACGTGGGCTCGGGCAAGACCGTGGTCGCCGCGCTGGCCGCGCTGGCCGCGGTGGAATCGGGCCGCCAGGTGGCGCTGATGGCGCCCACCGAGCTGCTGGCCGAACAGCACCTGCGCAACTTCCGCCACTGGCTGACGCCACTGGGCGTGGAGGTGGAGTGGCTGGCCGGCAAGCAGCAGGGCAAGGCGCGGCAGGCGGCGATGCATCGCGTGGCCGCGGGTGCGCCGGTGACGGTGGGCACGCATGCGTTGATGCAGGAAGACGTGGCGTTCGCGCGGCTGGGCCTGGTGATCGTGGACGAGCAGCACCGCTTCGGCGTGCAGCAACGCCTCGCGCTGCACGACAAGGGCGCCGACCGCGCGCGTGGCGAGGTGCCGCACCAGTTGGTACTCACCGCGACCCCGATCCCGCGCACGCTGGCGATGAGCGCCTATGCCGACCTCGACGTCTCCGCGATCGACGAACTGCCGCCCGGCCGAACGCCGGTGCAGACCGTGGCGGTGTCCAACGCGCGCCGTGCCGAAGTGATCGAGCGCATCCGCGTGGCGTGCGCCGAGGGGCGACAGGCCTACTGGGTGTGCACCCTGATCGAGGAATCCGAGCAGCTGCGCGCACAGGCCGCCGAGGTGGCGCACGCGGAGCTTTCCGCCGCGCTCGTCGGCTGCAAGGTGGGCCTGATCCACGGTCGCCTGAAGCCCAAGGACAAGCAGGCGGTGATGGACGCGTTCAAGGCCGGCGAGCTGGCCGTGCTGGTCGCCACCACGGTGATCGAGGTGGGCGTGGACGTGCCCAACGCCAGCCTGATGGTGATCGAGAACAGCGAGCGGCTGGGCCTCGCCCAGCTGCACCAGTTGCGCGGACGGGTGGGGCGCGGTGCGGTGGCTTCGAACTGCGTGCTGCTGTACCAGTCGCCGCTGGGCCAGCTGGCGCGCGAACGGCTGGCGGTGATGCGCGAGACCAACGACGGCTTCCGCATCGCCGAAAAGGACCTGGAATTGCGCGGCCCCGGCGAAGTGCTGGGCACGCGACAGACCGGCCAGCTCAGCTTCCGCATCGCCGACCTGTCGCGCGACGCGCATCTGTTGCCCGCGGTGCAGCAGGTCGGTGAGCGCCTGCTGGCCGCGCACCCGCGCGAGGCGGATCGGCTGATCGCGCGCTGGATCGGCGGCGCGGCGCGCTATGCGCGGGCGTAGCGTGGGTATTGTGCGAGCGCGGGGCAGTGGTAGCTGCAGAATTGCCTGGAGCATGCTGAGTTAGACTTGCCGACTTTTCCGAGGAAAAGTCGGCTATGACCAAACCGCAACTGCTGATCGACACCGACCCCGGCGTGGACGACGCGCTGGCCATCATGATCGCGCACGCGCATGCCGACATCGCGGCGCTGAGCGTGGCCGCCGGCAACGTGGGCCTGGGCCATACCGTGCGCAACGCACGCACCTTGCGCGACCTGCTGGGCGCGACGTTCCCGGTGTTCGCCGGCTGCGCCACGCCGCTGGTGCGCGCGCCGGACGAAGATGCCGCCTTCGTGCACGGCATGGACGGTCTCGGCGACGTGGGCTTTCCCGAGCCGAAGGCTGCGGCAGAAGGCGAGGTGGCTGCGCTGGCGCTGCTCAGGCTCACCCGCGAACGTCCCGGCGAACTGACCCTGGTGGCGCTGGCGCCGCTGACCAATCTCGCGCTGGCGTTGCGGCTCGATCCGACCTTGCCGCAGCGGGTCAAACGGCTGGTGGTGATGGGTGGCGCGGTGACCGGCCATGGCAACACCGGCAGGATTCCCGCGGAGTTCAACATCGGCTTCGACCCCGAAGCCGCACACGTGGTGTTCGAGGCGTTTTCCCGGTTCGACCTGGTCGACTGGGAGGCCACCCTGCGCCACGGCTTCGACGATGCCGAATTCGATGCCTGGCTGGCGACGGGCGACCAGCGCGCGGCGTTTTTCGGCAAGGTGTTCCGCACCGCGCGCGACTACAACGCCAAGCACGACCGCAGCGGCGTGGTCGCCGCCGATGCGCTGGCGATGGCGGTGGCGATCGATCCCTCCATCGTCACGCGCAGCGAGACCCGGGCGGTGGCGGTGGAGCTGGACGGTCGGCTCACCCGTGGCGCCACCGTGGTGGACTGGGCGAACCGGCTGGGTCGGCCCGCGCAGGCGCGCATCGTGCTGGAGGTGGACCAGGCCCGGTTCGCGGCGATGGTGCGCAAGGCGCTGGGGGTGGCGTGACGGCAGCGGTGGTTGACGCAACGCCGCACGGCTGGGTAAACTTGTCCTCTTTTCACGTTGCGTTGAGCCCGTCATGAAGCCCGATATCCATCCGAATTACCGCCCGGTGGTGTTCCAGGATCTGTCGTCCGACTTCGCGTTCCTGACGCGTTCGACGATCAGCGCCAAGGACACCGTCAAGTGGCAGGACGGCAACGAGTACCCGCTGATCAAGGTGGATATCTCTAGCCATTCGCACCCGTTCTACACCGGCAAGCAGAAGACGCTGGACGTCGGCGGTCGCGTGGACAAGTTCCGCAAGCGTTACGCGCAGAAGTAAGCGCGCGCCGCCGCATCGCGGCGACCGCTGGATGCATTCGCGCACGGGGCAGGCATGGCCTGCCCCGTGCGTTTTTGCACCCGCCATCCATGGCAGGCGCCCTTTGGGCCATCGTTGGCGCGATGTCAAAAATCGCTCCAGGCGATTTTTTGCGTCCCGCGTACGACCATCCGCGGACGCATGTCTGGTCGATCGATATGCGATAATGCCCGGATCGCATCGATGCTTTCCCCGGCACGATGCCCGTTCCCCCGCCGGTTGGTGCTGCCCCGTGGCTCCGGTCGACGACGACCCATGCTAAGGAGGTTCCCGTGTCCGATCCCAAGACTGTCAAGCTGGTGGATGAGTCGACTCAGCGCAGCAGCACGTTGCCGCTGGTCACCGGCACCCTCGGTCCGGCCTGCATCGACATCGGCACGCTGTACAAGGACACCGGTCACTTCACCTACGACGTGGGCTACGGCTCGACCGCCAGCACCAAGAGCGCGATCACCTACATCGACGGCGACCAAGGCGTGCTGCTGTACCGCGGCTACCCGATCGAGCAGTTGGCCGAGAAGTCCAGTTTCCTCGAGGTGGCCTACCTGCTGCTCAACGGCGAGTTGCCGAAGCCGGCCGAGTTCGCCGGCTTCGAGCACGACGTCGCGCATCACACGATGATGCACGAGTCGCTGAAGAACTTCTTCCAGGGCTTCCACCACGACGCGCATCCGATGGCGATGCTGGCCGCCGCGGTGGCCTCGCTGTCGGCGTTCTACCACGACGACCTCAACGTCGAGAACCCGGCCGACCGCAAGCTCGCCGCGATCCGTCTGATCGCGAAGATGCCGACGATCGCCGCCGCCTGCTACCGCTATTCGATCGGCTGGCCGTTCCGCTATCCGCGCAACAACCTCGAGTACGTCGACCGCTTCCTGCACATGATGTTCGAGGTGCCGAGCGAGCCGCTGCAGATGAGTCCGGTGGCGGCCAGGGCGCTGGATCTGCTGTTCATCCTGCATGCCGACCACGAGCAGAACGCGTCGACCTCGACCGTGCGCCTGGTCGGCTCCACCGGTGCCAACCCGTACGCCTCGATTGCCGCGGGCATCACCGCGCTGTGGGGCCCCGCGCACGGCGGTGCCAACGAGGCGGTGCTCAAGCAGCTCAAGGAAATCGGCACGCCGGACAACGTCGAGTCGGCGATCCTGCGCGCGAAGGACAAGAACGACAGCTTCCGCCTGATGGGCTTCGGCCACCGGGTGTACAAGAACTTCGACCCGCGCGCGAAGATCATCCGCGAGATGTGCCACAAGGTGCTCGCCGAGCTGGGCGTCAGCGACCCGCTGCTGGACGTGGCGATGAAGCTGGAGGAGGCCGCGCTGAAGGACGAATACTTCGTCGAGCGCAAGCTGTACCCGAACGTGGACTTCTACTCGGGCATCATCTACAAGGCGCTGGGCATCCCCACCGAGATGTTCACCGTGATGTTTGCGATCGCCCGTACCGCCGGCTGGATCGCGCACTGGATCGAGCAGCACGAGACCCCCGGCGCCCGCATCGGCCGTCCGCGCCAGATCTACACCGGCCACGACGTGCGCGACTACGTGGCGTCGGACAAGCGCTGATCCGCAGCTTGCCAGCCCGACGAAACGCCCGGCATGTCGGGCGTTTTTTGCACGGGTGATCGTGGGTTTTTGAAAAGTGCAGCCATGGATGGCCGCCCGTTTGATTCTGCGACCACCATCCTTGGCGGTCGTCCTTCGGGCCATCGCTGGCGCGATGTCAAAAATCGCTCCGGGCGATTTTTTCGCGATCAGGGACGATTGCAACATTGAGCCCGCGCCAGCATGCGCTCCAGCTCGTCCGCGTCGCCGTCCTCGGCCAGCAGGGCCTCCACCGCGGCCAACCCGGCGCGGTGCATCGGCTTCTCGTCCACGCGGTCCAGCGGCGCCTGGCGCAACGCGTCGCGCGGCAGCACGGTGAGGTCGAACGGCAGCGCGTCGGCGGCGAACAACAGCACCGGGAATTCGGCCTGCTCGTCGCGGCTGGTGCGCAGGCGGCGCGTCTGCGTCTCGTACGGCACGCCGTGCTCGTGCAGGTAGTGGTGCACCGCGTCGGGATCGTCGCTGAACACGTGCAGGCAGATCGCCGAATGCGCGTCGGCGGTGCCGTCCAGCACGGCGCCGACCAGGCGCGGCTCGAAGCGGGCGAGGAAGCGCATCGCCTCCAGCGCCGCCTCGCGGCGCGCGCGCAGCAGCTGCGGCTGGCTGTCGGCGAGGAACAGGCGCTGGTGCTCGCGCAACGCCTGCTCGATCTCCTGGTTGCGCGGCAGCGCCTGGGTATCGAGGATGCCCAGCCGCTCGGCGGCCTTGAGCTTGGCGCGGTGGAAGTCGCGGATGCCGTGCTCGCTCATCAGGCGGGCCGCTTCCTGCGCCACGCGCCGCCGGTTGCGCTGCTGGCGGTCGCTTGCATGGATGCGGTGATGTTCGCCTCGGGCCATGTCGATTCCTCCGCCGCTTGCGCGTCCAGACTAGCGCAAGCGGTGGAATGCGGGAACAGCCTGCTACCCCTGGCTGCCCTGCGGCACAGGGATGTGCCGCGCGCGATCAAGCACGTACGTGCTTGATCGGCGGAAGCGAGTCCGGACATGTGCCGGGCTCGCTGACTCAAGCAACTGTCGGGACGGCGGTTGTTCGAGGCCCCGTACGGATCAGAAGATGTTGTACGGGTTCTGCTGTTCCTGCTGCTGCTGGGTGGCCTGGCTGCGCAGGCGGTCCACGTCCTCGACCTTGAAGAATTCGTTCACGCTGTCCGGATCGTCCGGCGTGGTCGGCAGGCCGCTGGAACGGTCGATCAGCACGGTGGCGATGCCCGGCGGCATCGGCAGCGAGTTCTCCGGCACGTCCTTGAGCGCCGTGCCCATGTAGTCCATCCAGATCGGCAGCGCGGCCTTGGCGCCGAACTCGCCACGGCCCAGCGAGCCGTAGTTGTCGAAGCCCACCCACACCGAAGTGGAGATGTTGCCGTCGAAGCCCACGAACCAGGCGTCGCGGTGGTCGTTGGTGGAGCCGGTCTTGCCGGCGAGGTCGGGGCGATCCAGCGCCTTGGCGGCGGCGCCGGTGCCGCGCAGGATCACGTCCTTCATCAGCGAGGTGATCAGGAAGTCGGTGCGCGGGCCGAGCACGTGCGGCGCCAGCACCGGCGGATGCGCGCCGGTGCCGTGGGCGTCGGCCGGCAGGGTCTCCACGCCGGAGTCGTCGACGCTGGCGGCGCTGGCCGGCGCCGCGGCGCTGGAAGTCTCCGCGAGGCTGTTGGCCGGGCGCTTGCCCATGTCCGCCGGCGGCGGTCCGGGCGGCGTGTTTTCCAGCAGGCGTTCCTGGCATTCGCGGCAGGCGCGCGCGGGGTTGGCGAGGTAGACCGGCTTGCCGCTGCGGTCGTCGATCTCGCTGATGAAGTAGGGCGTGACCAGGTAGCCGCCGTTGGCGAACACCGCGTAGCCGCGCGCCATGTTCATCGGCGACACCGAGGCGGTGCCCAGCGCCATCGACAGGTTCGCCGGCAGCGCGTCGAGCGGGAAGCCGAAGCGGGTGATGAACTCACGCGCATAGCGCACGCCGATCGCGTCGAGCAGGCGGACCGAGACCAGGTTCTTCGACTGCACCAGCGCCTCGCGCAGGCGCATCGGGCCGGCGAACTTGTCGTCGTCGTTGTTCGGCGTCCACAGGCCGCCGGGGCGCGAGGGGTCGGGCAGCGCGATCGGCGCGTCGTTGATGATCGACGCGGGCGTGAAGCCGTGGTCGAACGCCGCCGAGTACAGATAGGGCTTGAAGCTGGAGCCGGGCTGGCGCGCCGCCATCACCGCGCGGTTGAACTTGCTGCGGGTGAAGCTGAAGCCGCCCACCAGCGCCTCGACCGCGCCGTCCTCCGGCCGGATCGAGGCCAGCGCACCTTGCACGGCGGGAATCTGCGTCAGTTGCCAGGCGCCCTTGGCGTCCTGCGCCACGCGCACGATGTCGCCGCGCTTGAGCACCGCGTCCACCCGCGTCGGCGCGGGACCGGTGCGACTGTCGTTGACGTACGGCCGTGCCCACGCCAGCGTGGCGAGGTCGAGCCGGATGTTCTGACCCGAGGGCAGGAACAGCGTGGCCGCGTCGGCGGTGCTGGCGACGACCAGTGCCGGGTCGAGGCCGGAGATGTCGGTGTAGCCGGCGAGCGCATGCTGGTAGTCCTGCGCGCCGGCGTCGGCGGCCAGGTCCTGGTGCGCCTCCGGGCCGCGCCAGCCGTGGCGCTGGTCGTAGTCGATCAGGCCCTTGCGCACCGCCTCCACCGCGGCCTGCTGACGCGCGCTCTGGATCGTGGTCTTCACCACGTAGCCCTCGGTGAGCGCGTCGTTGCCGAGGCGGTCCAGCACCTGCCGGCGCACCATCTCGGCGAGGTAGGGCGCATCCACCTGGATCGGCGCCTCGTGCGGCGCCGCGTCGTTCGGCTCGGCGATCGCGGCCTGGTATTGCGCCTCGGTGATGTAGCGGTGCTTGAGCATCTCGCCCAGCACCCAGTTGCGCCGCGCCAGCAGGCGCGGCGGGCTGTTCAGCGGATTCACCACCGAGGGCAGCTGGAAGGTGGAGGCGATCGCCGCGCACTGCGCGATCGTGAGCTGGTCCAGCGTCTTGCCGTAGTAGTACGAGGCCGCCGCGGCCACGCCGTAGGAGCGGTGGCCGAGGAACATCTTGTTGAGGTAGAGCTCGAGGATCTGGTCCTTCGAGAGCTCATGCTCGATGCGCAACGCGATGAAGATTTCGGTGAGCTTGCGCGAGTACAGCTTCTCCGGGCTCAGGAAGAAATTCCGCGCGACCTGCTGGGTGATGGTGGAACCGCCGGGACCCTTGTCGCCGCCGGTGATGAGCACGTGCCAGCCTGCGCGCGCGATACCGCGCCAGTCGACGCCGGGGTGGTGGTAGAAATCGGCATCTTCGGCCGACAGCACCGCGTGTTTGAGGTTGGCCGGCACCCCGGCGATCGCCACCGGGATGCGCCGGGTCTCGCCGAAGCTGGCGATCAGCTTGCCGTCGGCGCTTTCCACGCGCAGCGGCACCTGCATGTGGTAATCCTTCAGCACCGCCACCGAGGGCAGCCGCGGCGCCACCAGCCAGTACGCCACCCCGACCGCGAGAACTGCCAGCAGAAAACCCGAGAACGCCAGGATCAGAGCCCAGCGCAGCAGACGCTTGAGAATACGCATGTGTGGGGAATGGCCCGTATCGAAACCCGACAGAGTATAGGGGTTGTGCCGCAGACCACCTTGGAGGGGTATATCTGCGGTAGCAGACCCGCCTTGGCCGCAAAATCGTGCGTCGAGACCGAAACGAGGCCTCCGTCACGCTGTGCGAAGGCGGTAGCCCAAATGTGGGGGCCATCACGGGAAACACTTGAGAAAACTGCGGCAGGCCATTGCAGGGACGTTAAATTTTCTATCTAATGCCAGCGCACATCGGTCGGAAATCCGGCCGCTGGCGCCAGGGGCAAAGGGGGAAACACCGTGGGGCTCTTCACACCCAAGAAGCCGGCGCTGATCGGCGTCGACATCAGCTCGACCGCCGTCAAGCTGCTGCAGCTCAGCCAGGCGGGCGGGCGCTACCGCGTCGAGCATTACGCGGTCGAGCCGCTGCCGCCGAACGCCGTGGTCGAGAAGAACATCGTCGAAGTCGAGGCGGTGGGCGAGGCGATCCGCCGCGCGCTGGCGCGCTCCGGCTCCAAGCTCAAGCATGCCTCCGCCGCCGTGGCCGGCTCGGCGGTGATCACCCGCATCATCCCGATGCCGAGCGAGCTCTCCGAGGAAGACCTGGAAGGCCAGATCCAGGTCGAGGCGAACCAGTACATCCCCTACCCGATCGACGAGGTGAGCCTCGACTTCGAGGTGCTGGGCCCGGTGCGCGACAACCCCGAGATGAACAGCATCCTGCTCGCCGCTTCGCGCACCGAGAACGTGGACATGCGCGTGGCCGCGCTGGAACTCGGCGGCCTCACCGCCAAGGTGGTCGACGTGGAGGCGTTCGCGATGGAGAACGCGTTCGCCCTGCTCACCGACCAGCTCAACGTGGGGCGTGATGCGCTGGTCGCGGTGGTCGACGTGGGCGCGACCATGACCACGCTGTCGGTGCTGCGCAACCAGCGCACGATCTACTCGCGCGAACAGGTGTTCGGCGGCAAGCAGCTCACCGACGAGATCATGCGCCGCTACGGGCTCTCCTACGAGGAAGCCGGTCGCGCCAAGCGCAAGGGCGGCCTCCCCGAGTCCTATCACAGCGAGGCGCTGGAACCGTTCAAGGAATCGCTGGTGCAGCAGGTCAGCCGCCTGCTGCAGTTCTTCTTCGCCGGCAGCGAATACAGCAAGGTCGACCAGGTGGTGCTGGCCGGCGGCTGCGCCACCATCGACGGCATCGCCGCGATGCTCGAGGAACACGTCGGCGTGCCCTGCGTGGTGGCCAATCCGCTGGCGCGCATGTCGATGTCGCCGAAAGTGCAGGGACAGTCGCTGTCCCAGGATGCGCCGGCGCTGATGATCGCGGTCGGCCTCGCCCTGAGGAGTTTCGACTGATGGCCCACGTCAACCTCCTTCCCTGGCGTGCGGAGCGGCGCAAGCTGCGCGAACGCGAGTTCTACGGCCAGCTCGGCGGCGCCTTCGTGGCCGGGCTGGGCTTCGTGCTGCTGTGGGCGATCTGGATGAGCGCGCGCGTCGACAACCAGAACGACCGCAACGCGATCCTGCAGGGCGAGATCAAGCAGCTCGACGTCAAGATCGACAAGATCAAGGATCTGGAGAAGGTGCGCGAGCACCTGCTGGCGCGCAAGCAGATCATCGAGCAGCTGCAGTCCGACCGCTCGAAGATGGTGCACCTGTTCGACGAGCTGGTGAAGACGATTCCCTCCAGCGTGCGCCTCACCTCACTCAAGCAGGCCGGCGACACCATGTCGCTGGACGGCGTGGCGCAATCCAACGCCAGCGTGGCCGAATACATGCGCAACATCGAGGTGTCGCCGTGGATGGGCCACGTCGACCTGCGCAGCACGATCAACAACCACGATGCCTCGCGCATGCCCTACGGCTTCGGCGTGAGCGTGAAGCTGAGCAAGCCGAAGCCGGACGATGCCGGCACCGCTGGCGCGCCGGCCGAGGCGGGGTCGGCGGCGGCACCGGCACATGCCGCCAGCGTCCCCGACTCCCTGCCGCCCGCGCATGCCGTCGCGCCTGCCGTCAAGCCGGCGGCCGCGCCGGCGCCTGAAAACAAACCGGCCGCCGCAGCCGTCAAGGGAGGAGCCAAGGCATGAAACTCCTCGACGATCTGCGCGGTCTCGACCGCAACAACATCGGCGGCTGGCCGCAGTCGGTCAAGATCTTCTTCAGCGTGCTGCTGTTCGGGCTGGTGGTGCTGCTCGGCTGGTACTTCTACGTCAGCAGCCAGCAGGACGATCTGGCCTCGCTGGCGGGCAAGGAGACCCAGCTCAGGCAGGAGTTCACCACCAAGCAGGCCAAGGCGGTGAACCTCGACGCGCTGCAGCAGCAGCTTGACGAGATGAAGGACATGCTGCGCCAGCTGCTGCGCCAGCTGCCCAGCAAGACCGAGATGCCGGAGCTGCTGATCGACATCTCGCAGACCGCGCTGTCGGCCGGCCTGCAGGTCGACTCCTTCGTGCCGCAGCCCGAAGTGCCGAAGGACTTCTACGCCGAGAAGCCGATCCAGCTGAAGATGGTGGGCTCCTACCACCAGTTCGGCACCTTCATCAGCGGCGTCGCCTCGCTGCCGCGCGTGGTGATCCTGACCATGCACGACGTGTCGTTGACGCCTCAGCACGCAAGCAAGGACGGCACCTCCACCGATGGCCAGCTGGTGCTGCAGGGCACGGTGAAGACCTATCGCTATCTGGACGAGGACGAGGCCGCCGCCGAGGCGAAGAAGAATCCGGCCAAGGCAGGGGGGCGCAAGTGATGAAGCTGTCCACTGCCATCAAGCCATCCGTGCTGGCGCGTGTCGCCCTGCTGCTGCTCGTCGCGCTGATGCTGGGGGGCTGCACCCGCGGCACCTCGGACCTGCGCGAATGGATCGCCCAGCAGAAGGCGAAGAAGGGTGCGCCGATCCCGCCGCTGCCGGTGATCAAGACCTTCGAGACCTTCACCTACGCGGACCAGGATCTGCGCGATCCGTTCGGTCCCAGCGCTGCGGAACAGTCGGTCGCCACCAGCGGGCCGCGACCGGACCAGAACCGGCCCAAGCAGCCGCTGGAGATGTTCGCGCTGGACAGCCTGAAGATGGTCGGCACGATCGGCACCGGCCCGGGCATCGAGGCACTTATCAAGGATCCCAGTGGCGTGATCCACCCGGTGCACCGCGGCGAATACATGGGCCAGAACTACGGCCGCATCAACGCCATCAGCGATGACCACATCGATCTGACCGAACTGGTATCCAACGGCAATGGTGGCTGGATGGAACGTCCGGCCAGCATCGCACTCGGCGAGAAATAGGGGACACAGGGGCTGATGCAATGAGCAACCACATTCAATCTGTCCGGGGCCGGGTCATGCGCCACACCATTCGCTGTCTCCTGTCGTTGCTGCTGCTCGCCGGTGCGGGCTTCAGCCAGACCGTGCTGGCTGCCTCCAGCAGCACGCTGAAGGACATCAGCTACACCACGCTGCCCGGCGGCAGCGTGCAGCTGCACCTGAACTTCGCCGGTGCGGTGCCGCAGCCGCGCATCTTCACCACCGACAGCCCGGCGCGCATCGCGATCGATTTCGCCGACACCGGCACCACCGCGCAGCGGCATACGGACATCGGCCAGGGCGCCACCTCCGGCGTCTCGGCAGTGTCGGCCGGCAACCGCACCCGGGTCATCGTGGAGCTGATGCGTTCGGCGTCGTACCAGTCGGCGGTCGAAGGCAATAGTCTGGTGATCACCGTGGCCAACGGCAGTGCGCCGCAGACCGCTGCCACCCCGGCGCCGGTGCAGCGCAGCATCACTACCGCGGCGAACATCGATCCATCCAAGCACCTGCCGGCGACCGCCTCCGGCGGCCTCAGCGTCACCGCCGTCGATTTCCGCCGCGGCGCCAACGGCCAGGGCCGCGTGCTGGTCAGCTTCAGCGGTCCGGGTGCCGATGCACAGATGCGCACGATCGGCGACAAGGTCGAGGTCAGCATTCCCAATGTCAGCGTGCCGGCGAACCTCGCGCAGCGGCTGGATACGCTGGACTTCGCCACCCCGGTGCAGTCGATCAATACCCGCACCGGCGCCGCGGGCGGCGTGCAGATGACGATCGCCACCAAGGGCGTGGTGGATACCTCGGCCTGGCAGGAAGGCAACCAGTACGTGGTCGAGGTGGCGGCCAAGAAGGGTGAGCGCGCCGCGGCCGGCAGCCGGCTGGCGCCGGACCAGCACGCGGCCTACAGTGGCACGCGCGCCACCTTCAACTTCCAGGACATCCCGGTGCGCTCGGTGCTGCAGCTGATCGCCGATACCTCGCACCTCAACATCGTGGCGGCCGACAGCGTCACTGGCAGCATCACGCTGCGCCTGGTGAACGTGCCCTGGGACCAGGCGCTGGACGTGATCCTGCGCGCCAAGGGCCTGGACAAGCGGCGCGACGGCAACGTGATCTGGGTGGCGCCGCAGCAGGAGCTGGCGAAGTACGAGGAAGACCTTGCCGCGGCCCGCATGAAGGCCGAGGACAACGCGCCGCTGGTCACCACCTATATCCCGATCAGCTATGGCAAGGCGGCCGACATCGCCAAGCTGCTCACCACCGACAGCAAGCAGAGCAATGGTGGTGGTGCGAGCGCCGGCGGCGCCGGCGGCGTCGGCGTGTCGCGCGGTTTCCTGTCGGCGCGTGGCAGCGTCTCCTACGACGAGCGCACCAATACCTTGCTGCTCAACGACACTGCCGAGAAGACCGAGCAGATCCGCCAGCTGGTCGCGGTGCTGGACAAGCCGGTGCAGCAGGTGCTGATCGAGTCGCGCGTGGTGATCGCCAGCGACGACTTCACACGCGAGCTGGGCGTGAAGTGGGGCGCGAACGGTCAGCGCACCAATCCCAGCGGCCAGGTGCTGCAGATCGGCGGTGCCAACGGCAGCGCGCTGGGCAACAACGGCACCACGCCCCCCACCGTCTCGTACAACAACCCTGGCGGTGGTACCACCCTCAATAACTCCGGGAGCTCAACCGCCAATACCACCCTGGGCGGCGGTACCGGCCTCAACGTGAACCTGCCGGTGGCGAATTCGGCAGCATCGGGGGTACTGGGCCTGGCCATCCTCGGCAAGAACTACGCGCTGGACCTGGAGCTGTCGGCGGCGCAGACCGAGGGCCGTGGCGAGGTGATCTCCAGCCCGCGCGTGGTCACCGCGAACCAGCAGGAGGCGGTGATCCGCCAAGGCCAGGAGATCGGCTACGTCACCTACCAGGGCGGCATCGGCGGCACCGCCGCACCCACGGCCTCGGTGCAGTTCAAGGATGCGGTGCTGGAGCTCAAGGTCACACCGACGATCACCGCGGACAACCGCGTCTACCTCGCGATCAACGTGAAGAAGGATTCGCTGGCGAAGTTCCTCACCACGCCGAACGGCACGGTGCCGCAGATCAACACCCAGTCGGTGAACACCTCGGTGCTGGTGGACAACGGCCAGACCGTGGTGCTGGGCGGCATCTACGAGATCAACAAGAGCAATACGATCACCAAGGTGCCGGGTCTCGGCGACATTCCGGGCATCGGCTACCTGTTCCGCAACACCTACCGCAACAACACCAAGGCGGAACTGCTGATCTTCGTGACGCCGCGCATCCTCAACGATTCGCTGCAATAAGCGTCGCGTTCGCGCAACGCAAAGAGGCGGCTTCGGCCGCCTCTTTGCGTTGCGCACCTGAATGCGCGGGTGCCGTCGACTAAACTTCCGGGCTCCGCCGCGGTCGATAGCGGCGACCTGACGCCGGAATCCCCATGATGGACATGCCCGAAACACCGCCCCGCAGCAGCCTGCAGCAAGCCTTCACACGGCTGCGCGACGAGCTGCAGGCCTGCATCATCGGCCAGCCGAAGCTGGTCGACTGCCTGCTGGTGGCGCTGCTCGCCGACGGCCACCTGCTGGTGGAGGGTGCGCCGGGCCTGGCCAAGACCACCGCGGTGAAGGCGCTGGCCGCGCGCATCGAGGCGGATTTTCACCGCGTGCAGTTCACGCCCGACCTGCTGCCCGCCGATCTCACCGGCACCGACGTGTTCCGCCCGCAGTCGGGCAGCTTCGAGTTCGAGCGCGGCCCGCTGTTCCACAACATCGTGCTGGCCGACGAGATCAACCGCGCGCCGGCCAAGGTGCAGTCGGCGCTGCTGGAAGCGATGGCCGAGCACCAGATCACCGTGGGTCGCAGCACCCGACCGCTGCCGGACCTGTTCATGGTGATGGCGACGCAGAACCCGATCGAGCAGGAGGGCACGTTCGCGCTGCCCGAGGCGCAGCTCGATCGTTTCCTGCTGCACGTCACCATCGGCTATCCGGATGCCGCGTCGGAGCTGGCGATCCTCAGGCTCGCCCGCGAGCAGGCCAGCCGGCGCGCGCATCCGGCGCCCGCGCCGGCGGCCGTGCTCGGCCAGGCCGAGGTGTTCGCCGCGCGCGATGCCGCGATGGCGGTGCACATGGCCACGGCGCTGGAGGAATACCTCGCCCAGCTGGTGCTGGCCACGCGCGACGCCGGCCGTTACGGGCCGGAACTGAAGCGCTGGATCGCCTGGGGCGCCAGCCCGCGCGCCACCATCGCGCTGGACCGTTGCGCCCGCGCGCAGGCCTGGCTGGCCGGGCGCGACTACGTGCTGCCGGAGGACGTGCACGCGATCGTGCACGAGGCGCTGCGTCATCGCGTGCTGCTCAGCTACGAGGCCGAGGCCGAGGGCGTGCGCAGCGACCAGGTGATCGCCCGGCTGCTGGATCTCGTGCCGCTGCCGTGATTGCAGCAGCGGACGCCACCTTGCCGGATCGCGCCGACGGCGACGGCCGCACGCGCGTATCGCTGGCCGAGCTGATCGCGCTGGGCGCGCGCGTCGGTCGCGCGAAACTGGCTTCCGCGCAAAGCCGCTCGGAACGCAGCGGCCAGCAGTCCAGTCGCCTGTACGGCCGCGGCATGGACTATGCCGAGTCGCGTGCCTACCAGCCCGGCGACGACGTGCGACGGATGGATTGGCGGCTCACCGCGCGCAGCGGCAAGCTGCACACCAAGCTGTACCAGGAGGAACGCGAGGGGCGCCTGCTGATCCTGCTGGACACCCACGCCAGCCTGCGCTTCGGCACCCGCACCCGCTTCAAGTCGGTGCAGGCCGCGCGCGCCGCCGCCATCGCCGCGTGGCTGGCGGTACGCGCCGGCGAACGCGTGGGCCTGATGGCTTTCGGCGGGCACGATCGCCTGCTGCGCCCGCAGGGCGGTGCGCACGGCGCGCTGGCGGTGTGCGGCGCGCTGGCGGAATGGGATGCGCTGCCACCCGCGGAGCGTGCCGAGCCGCTGTCCGCCGCCTTGCTGCGCGCGCGCCGGCTGCAGCATGGCGCCAGCCGCGTGCTGCTGCTCAGTGATGGCTTCAGCGCGGATGCCGAGGCGCGGCAGCACTTGCTTGATCTCAAGACGCGTGCCGGCGTCGGCGTGCTGGTGCTGGCCGACGCGCTGGAGCGCGAGCCGCCACCGGCGGGCCGCTATCCGCTGGAGCACGACGGCGAGCGCCGCGACGTGCTGCTGCTGGGCGAACGCCAACGGCGCGAGTTCCAGCAGGCGCTGGGCGTGGGGCCGGCGCGGCTGGAAACGCTGGCGCGCGCCACGGGCCTGCGTTGCCGCGTACTCGACACGCGCGACGATCCGCTGCCGGCGGCAGGTGAACTGCTGGGCGCGACGAGGACGCGGCGATGATGCCGTCACCGCCAGCGCCACCGCCAGCGTCGACCGGCCCGGTGCTGCGCGACATCCACCTGCCGCCCGCGCCGCCGTGGTGGCCGCCTGCGCCGGGCTGGTGGCTGCTGGCGGCACTGGTCTTGCTGGGCTGCATCGCGCTGGCGTGGCTGTGGCGGCGTCAACGCCGCCTGCAGCAACGGCGCCGGCAATGGCTGGACGAACTGGAGCATTATGCGCAGCGGCATGTGCGCGATGGCGACGATGCCGAGCTGGCGGCTGCGCTGCAGCAACTGTTGCGCCGGGTGGCGCGCATCCATGACGGCGCGGCGACGCAGCAGCGCGGCGCAGCGTGGCACGCCACGCTGGCGCGGGTGCCGGTGCAGCCCGCAACGCTCACCCGGCTTGTTGCGCTGGAATCGGCGATGTACCGCCCGCGCGGCGCGCTCGACGCGCCGGCTGTCCTCGCTGCCGCGCGCGCGTGGCTGCACGCCGCCGCCAGGCCGCGCGCGTGGAAGCGTGCGGCGTCGGAGCCGGAGCATGTTTGAGTTCGCCTGGCCCTGGCTGTTCCTGCTGCTGCCGTTGCCTTGGCTGCTGCGGCGCGTGCTGCCGCCCGTCACGCCGGGGCAGGCGCTGCATCTGCCGCAGCCGGGCCTGCGCCTTGCCGACGCCGCTGGTGGCACGGCGCGCAGCTTCACGCCCTGGCTGCTGGCGCTGGCCTGGTTGTGCCTGGTGGCCGCGGCGGCGCGTCCGCAGTGGGTGGGACCGCCGCAGGCGCAGCAGCGCAGCGGTCGTGCCTTGTTCCTCGCGGTGGATCTCTCCGGCAGCATGCGCACGCCAGATATGGAATTGGCCGGCCAGCCGGTGAGCCGCTTCGGCGCGGTGAAGGCGATCGCCGGCAACTTCATCGACCGCCGCCGCGGCGACGAGATGGGCCTGATCCTGTTCGGCAGCCAGGCTTTTCTGGTGACACCGCTCACCTGGGATCTCGATGCGGTACGCGCGCAGCTGCAGGGCGCGGCGGTGGGCCTGGCCGGCAGCGAGACGGCGATCGGCGACGCGATCGCGATCGCGGTGAAGCGATTGTCCGCGTTGCCCGAGCAGGCGCGGGTGCTGGTGCTGCTCACCGATGGCGTCAACAACGCGGGCAGCATCACGCCGCTGGAAGCCGCGCGCGCCGCCAAGGCGGCCGGCGTGCGCATCTACACCGTGGGCATCGGCGCCACCCGCATGCGCGTGCCGGGATTCTTCGGCAGCCAGATCGTCAATCCCTCCGCCGATCTCGACGCCGGGATGTTGACGAAGATCGCCGACGAGACCGGCGGCCGCTTCTTCCGCGCCACCGACAGCGACCAGCTCGCCGATGCCTACCGCGCCATCGATGCGCTGGAACCGATGCCGCAGCACGGTCCGACCCTGCGGCCGCGCAAGGAGTGGTTCACCTGGCCGCTCGCCGCCGCGCTGCTGCTGTGGCTGCTGGCCGCGCTGCCGCGCTGGCGGGCGGCGGAGGCGGCGGCATGAGCGCAGCGCTGGCCCAGTTCCATTTCCTCCGGCCCTGGTGGCTGTGCGCGTTGGTCGTGCTGCCGTGGCTGCTGTGGCAAGCGTCCCGTCGCAGCCGCGGCCTGCAGGCCTTGTCGCGGCTGGTCGACGCGGAACTGCTGCCGTCGCTGTTGCAGGGGCGGTCCGCGCGGCAACGCCTGCCGCTGGGCCTGCTCGCGCTGGCCTGGCTGCTGGCCGTGCTGGCGCTGGCAGGGCCCGCGTGGAGTCGCGTCGAACAGCCGCTTTACGCGCGCCGCGCCGCCCAGGTGGTGGCGATCTCGCTGTCGCAGCGCATGCTGTCGCGCGACGTGGCGCCCAGCCGCATCGATCGCGCGCGCTTCAAGGTGCACGACCTGCTGACAGCGAACCATGACGGCCTCAACGCGCTGGTGGGCTACGCCGGCGAGGCCTTCGTGGTAGCGCCGCTCACTTCCGACGTGCACAGCCTCGGCACCCTGCTCGACGCGATGGCACCGGACACCATGCCGGCGGACGGCGACAACGCGGCAGCGGCGATCGCGCGCGGCGCGGCGCTGATCCGCGACGCCAAGGTCGGTGGCGGTTCGCTGGTGCTGATCGCCGACACCGCGGGCATGGCGGCGCAGGCTGCCGCCCGCCAGGCGCTCAGCGTAGGCGTGCGTGTCTCCGTGCTCGGTGTGGGCACGCTGCACGGTGCGGCGGTGCCGCTGCCCGGCGGCGGCTTCCTGCACGACGCGAAGGGCGATCTGCAGCTGGCCGGTCGCGACGATGCGGCGCTGGCCGCCGTGGCGGCGGCGGGCGGCGGCCGCTACGTGGCGATGAGCGCGGACGATGGCGATGTCGCCGCGCTGAAGGGCGAGCTGCGCGCAGGTTCCACGCAAGCGGCGCAGGGCCAGGTTGGCGACGAATGGCAGGACCGCGGTCCCTGGCTGCTACTGCTCCTGCTGCCGCTGGCGGCGCTGGCGTTCCGCCGCGGCTGGCTGCTGCTGTTGCCGCTGGTGCTGCTGCCGATGCTGCCGGGCACCGCGCATGCGACGACGTGGCGCGACCTGTGGCAACGCCGCGACCAGCAGGCGGCGCAGGCGCTGAAGCGGGGTGACGCGAAACAGGCGATGCAGCTGGCGAAGGACCCGGCGTGGCGTGGCGCGGCAGCCTACCGCGCGGGCGACTATGCCGCCGCCGCGCGGGCGCTGCATGAAGCGCCGGGCGGCGACGCCGCCTACAACCTCGGCAATGCGCTGGCGCGCGAAGGCAGGTACGAGGATGCGATCAAGGCCTACGACCATGCGCTGCAGCTCGATCCCGCGAACGCCGACGCGCAGGCGAACCGGCAGGCGGTCGAGGACTGGCTACGCAAGCAGCCGCCGCAGAAGCAGTCGTCGCCGCAGCAGCAGAAGCAAGGCGGCTCGTCTTCGTCGCAGGGGCAGGGAGGCGACAGCGGGCAGGGCAAGGACCAGCCGGGCCGGAACGGCCAGGACAAAAACGGCCAGGACAAGAACGGACAGGACGGGAACGGACAGGACGGGAACGGCGGCGAATCCGGCCAGTCTTCGCCGCAAGACAACAACCCGGCGCAGTCGCAGAAGCCGCAGGACTCGTCGGACGGTGCGGGCCAATCGCCGCAAGACCCGTCGAAGCCGACCGAAGGGAAATCTCCGGATCGGTCCGCCACGTCACCGGACAAGTCGCAGCCCACGCCCGAACAACAGGCCGCGCAACAGGCGCAGGCCGCGAAGGCGCAGCAGGCGCTGAAGCAGCAGCTGGACAAGGAGCTGGGCGCTGCCGGCCCATCGACGACGAAACAGTCGCCCACGCACCAGCTCGGCGCGGACGGCGCCGACGATCCGCAGTCGAAACTGCCAGCCGACCTGCGCCAGGCCTTGCAGCGCGTGCCCGACGATCCGGGCGCGCTGCTGCGCCGCAAGTTCGAGCTGGAATACCAGCGCCGCCACGGCGGCATACCCGACGAGGATGGGCCGTGATGTTTTTATTTTTGCGCTCGTCCATGATCGCGAAGATCAAATGGGCGGCCATCCCTGGCCGCACTCTTCAAGTTTTGCGTCCGTCCCTGACCGCGGAGATCAAACGGGCGGCCATCCCTGGCTGTTTGTTTTTGCGCTCATCCATGATCGCGAAAGTCAAACGGGCGGCCATCCATGGCGGTGCGCTAGTGCGTTCGTCCATGAGCGCGAAGATCAAATGGGCGGCCATCCCTGGCCGCACTCTTCAATGCTTGTGCTTGCTGCTTTGCCTGGTCGTGCCGGTGCTGGCGCACGCCGCCGGCGTGCAGGCCACGCTGGATCGCAGCAGCATACAGCTGGGCGAGACGGTGACGCTGAACCTGCATGTCGACGGCGGCGGCAACGCGGCGATGCCTGATCTCGGCCCGCTGCAGCAGGACTTCGACATCCTCGGCCGCTCGCAGAGCAGCAGCCTCAGCATCGTCAATGGCAAGCGCAGCGCCGAGCTGGTGATCGGCGTGGTGCTGCGGCCGAAGCATGCGGGCACGCTCACGATTCCCTCGCTCACGGTGGGCGGTGCGCAGACCGCGCCGCTCACACTCGAGGTCGATGCGCCGGATCCGGCCGCGGCCGCCGCCATGCACAAGAGCCTGTTCATGGAGGCCGAGATCACGCCGCAGCGGGCCTGGGTGGGCCAGCAGCTCAGCTACGTGGTGCGGCTCTATTACAGCGGCAACATCAGCAGCGGTTCGCTGGACACACCCCAGATCGATGGCGTGCAGCTCAGCCAGGTCGGCGGCGACCTGCGTTACGACGCGGTGCGCGGCGGTCGCCAGTACCACGTGATCGAGCGGCGCTACGCGCTGGTGCCGCAGCATGCCGGCACGCTGCAGATTCCCGCGCTGGGCTTCCAGGGCGAGGCGCTGGACCCGAGCGATCCGGACAGTTTCTTCGGCGCGGGCACGCCGGTATCGGCCAGCGCGCCCGCGCTCGCGGTGCCGGTGCAGGCGGCGCCGGCGGACTGGGGCAAGTCGGCGTGGCTGCCGGCGCGTGCGCTCAGCCTCACGCTTTCCGGCTGGCCCGATGCGAACACGCCGGTGCGCGTGGGCCAGCCGATCAACCTCGTGATGAAGCTCAGCGCCACCGGCCTGCCGTTCGAGACGCTGCCGGCGCTGAGCCTGCCGACGCTGCAGGGCGCCACGGTATATCCGGACCAGCCGGCGACCGCCACCGCCAACGACGGTCCGTGGCTGGTCGGCAGCCGCCAGCGCGCATTCGCGGTGGTGCCCGAGCAGGCCGGCACGTTGACCCTTCCTGCCACCACGCTGCGCTGGTTCGACGTGGACACCGGGCAGGAACAGACCGCCGAGATTCCCGCGCACAGCATCACCGTGCTGCCGGCAGTCGGTGCGGCGGCCGTGTCGTCCGCCGCGGTCGGCACGAGTGCGCCGCCCGCCGCTTCGTCGACACCAGCTGCGGCGGAACCGGTTGCCGCGGTACCGGTGAGCACCATGTCGCACGATGCGGCGTGGCGCTGGATCGCGCTGGCCAGCCTGCTGCTGTGGTTGCTCAGCGTGCTGGCATGGTGGCTGTGGCGCCGGCGTGCGGCGCGCGGCCCCGCCGCCGTTGCAGCGGGCAGCGGGGCTGCCGAATCCGTGCGCCGCGCGCGCCAGGCTTTCCTCGCCGCCGCGCGCGGCAGCGATGCGGGGGCGCAGTTGCGCAGCCTGCTGGCGTGGGCGCAGGCGGAGCGGCCGGCGATCCAGCATCCCGGCGCGCTGCACGCCGCGCTGGCGGACGAGGCGCAGCGACGCGCGCTGGCCGAATTGCAGCATCGCTGCTATGGCGCCGCTGCGTCGACGGCCGCAGGCGGCGATGATCTCACCGGGGTTTTCAAGCGCGGCTTCGCGTGGCACGAGGCCGGCAAGATCGATGACGACGCCTTGCCGCCGCTGTATCCGTTCAAGCTGTAGGAGTGGTTGCAATTGGAGCAGCTGCAGGAGCCGCTTCTACGCTTCGTCGTCAAGCGCCGCCTGGAACACTGCGCGCATCGGTTCGCCGAAGCAGCACAGAATGAGCTCGAAATCCGGATGCGTGGCCAATTCCTCGCGCAGCGTGCCCAGCGCGACCTTGGCTGCCAGTGGTGCGGGGTAACCGTACACGCCGCAGCTGATCGCGGGGAACGCGACGCGGCGCAGGCCGTGCTCGCGCGCGAGGCGCAGCGCGTTGCGATGGCAGTTTTCCAGCAGGTCCGCCTCGCCGCGGCCGCCGCCGTGCCAGACCGGGCCCACGGTGTGGATCACCCAGCGCGCCGGCAGCGCGAAGCCGGGCGTGATGCGCGCCTCGCCGGTGGGGCAGCGCACGCCGGGCGCGACGGGCGGCAGCGCCCGGCAAGCTTCCAGCAGCGCGGGGCCGGCGGCGCGGTGGATCGCGCCGTCGACTCCGCCGCCACCCAACAGGGTTTCGTTCGCCGCATTGACGATGGCGTCCACGGCGAGTGTGGTGATATCGGCGGCGATGACTGAGATCAGCATGGCGACGGGCGCTTCGGCTTATGCTTGAGGCATGTGACGGCGAGGTTGCAACCATCATGGCGAAAACGGAAGAGCTTTCCTTCGGCTATCTGCTGAACGACGTGACCTTGCTGTTCCGCAAGCACTTCGACCGGCGCGCGGTGAAGTTTGGCCTCACCCGTGCTCAATGGCGCGCCACCAAGATGCTGTACTACCGCGAGGGCATGCGCCAGAACGAGCTGGCCGAGTCGCTGGAGATGGAGCCGATCGCGGTGGGCCGGGTGATCGACCGCCTGCAGGCGGCCGGCTTCGTGGAGCGCCGGCCGGATCCGAGGGATCGCCGTGCGTGGCGGTTGTACGTCACCGCGCAGGCGCATGACGTGGTGGACGACATGGAGCGGATCGCGCGCGTGCTGCGCGGCGAGGCCACCCGGGGCATCGAGTACGACGAGCTGAAGCAGGCGCTGGAAGTGATCGGCCGGATCAAGGAGAACCTACAGGCGCTGGACGCGACCGAGCCGCCGCCGGCCGACCAGCCGTAGGCGCGCCGTACCTGCCGCAACCGGCGCCGCCGGCAAGTGCCGGTCGTCGTGGCCGACGCAGCGCCGGTTCGGCGCAAAATATGTCGCGACAGTCAACGCCTCGTTGCATGACGCGTTGATTCCCTGTTTGGTTCCTGCCGATTTCCCGGCGCTTGACGCCGTGGATCCCCGGTCGACGGGAAAGCGCGCATTCCATCAGCGGAGACCCCATGCCGCAGCGCATCTCCTGGAAGAAACCCGTGGCGCTGCTGGTCGTGGTGGTGCTGGCCGCGCTGGTCGCGCACGCCTGGTCGGACCGCGGCAAGGCCGCGCCGGGCAAGCCGGCGGCCGCGCAGGCGGTGCCGGTGAAGGTGGCGCGGGCCGAGCGCGGCGATCTCGATCTCTCGCTGAAGGTGAACGGCTACGCCGAGGCGTATTCCACCGTGACCGTGCAATCGCGCGTCAATGGCCAGCTGCAGGCGGTCGCGTTCACGCCGGGCGGACGCGTGCACCAGGGCGAGGTGATCGCGCGCATCGATCCCAGCCTGCTGCAGGCGCAGCTGGACCAGGCGCGCGGCAATCTCGCCAAGGACCAGGCCCAGCTTGCGAATGCCGAACAGGTGTTGCGCCGCTACACGCCGATGCTGGCCAAGGGCTACGTATCGAAGACCGACTACGACGGCTACCGCGCGAACGTGGGCATCTACGCCGCTTCGGTGAAGGCGGACCAGGCCGCGGTGGAGATGGCGCAGACCCAGCTCGGCTACGCGCAGATCAAGGCGCCGGTGGACAGCATCGCCGGCGCGCCGCTGGTGTATCCCGGCGCGCAGGTGAGCGCGAACAGCACCAACCTCGTGGTGCTCAACCAGGTACGGCCGATCCACCTGACGTTCTCCGTGCCGGAATCGGCGCTGGACGGCATCAAGGCGGCGGCCGCGCGCGGCCAGCTGGTGGTGAGCGTGCAGGTGCCGGGCGCGACCACCGCACCGATCCCGGCCACGCTGGATTTCATCAACAACGCGGTGGACAGCGGCACGGGCACGATCCAGCTGAAGGCGAGCTATGCCAACGGCGACGACCGCCTCACCCCCGGCCAGTTCGTGCAGGTGACCCTGCCCACCGCACGCCTGCACGACGTGGTCACGGTGCCGGTGACGGCGCTGCAGAACTCGCCGAACGGCAGCTTCGTGTTCGTGGTGGGCGCGGACGGCGCGGCGCAGCAGCGCATGGTCACCGCGAGCACCAGCAACGGCGGTCGCATCGTGATCGAGAAGGGCCTCGCCGGCGGCGAACAGGTGGTTACCGACGGCCAGATGCTGCTGACCAACGGCACGCGGGTGCAGGTGGTGGCGGGGTGAGCGCCGCGATGCTTCGCCGCAGGAGCGCACCCTGTGCGCGATTGGCTTTGCGCCATTTCGTGCGAAGAGCGTTCGCGCACAGGGTGCGCTCCTACGGCGCTTCGATGTGGGCTGTGGCGAGCGCGGTCCCTCACCCCAACCCTCTCCCCTTCGGGGCGAGGGGGCAAACGGGCCGTGCGGGTTCGCCTGCCCGGTGGCGCGGCAATCGTGAAGCGCGGTGCTCGCGCAGAGGGTGGGCTCTTTGAACCTTCCCGCCCTGTGCATACGCCGACCCGTCATGACGGCGCTGCTGATGATCGCGCTGATCGTGTTCGGCGTGGCCGCGTACCCGAAGCTGCCGGTGAACGAGCTGCCGAACGTGGACTTTCCCACCATCTCGGTGAGCGCGAGCCTGCCGGGCGCCTCGCCGGAGACCATGGCCACCGCGGTGGCGACGCCGCTGGAGAACCAGTTCTCCACCATCGCCGGCATCAGCCAGATGACCTCGACCAGCGCGCTGGGCTCGACCTCGATCACGCTGACCTTCGACCTCAGCCGCAACATCGACG